>Ga0302317_10000776_pt1 | contig 25307 bp, 21 predicted proteins | sample III_Palsa_N3_3_FD_200450 | JGI IMG/M metagenome (GOLD analysis project Ga0302317, IMG submission 200450) | Peat permafrost microbial communities from Stordalen Mire near Abisko, Sweden - III_Palsa_N3_3 | ecosystem: Environmental > Terrestrial > Soil > Palsa > Peat permafrost | place: Sweden...
CCGTCAATGTGCTGCGCGCCGGTGCCAGTGGCTTTCTGCCCAAGGACAGCGCCGCCGAGGAACTGCTCAAGGCCGTGCGCACGGTACTGAGCGGCCATCGCTATGTCAGCGGCACGCTGGCGGATCTGCTGATCACGGACATGGATGCCGATTCCGACCAGCCACTGCATGCGCGCCTCTCGGAGCGCGAGTTCCAGATCATGTGCAAGCTCGCTGCCGGTCATGCGGTCTCTGAGATCGGGCGCGAGCTCGCCATCAGCGTCAAGACGGTCAGCACCTATCGCAGCCGCATTCTCGAGAAGATGAACCTCAAGACCAATGCGGACCTGACCGCCTACGCCTTGCGCACCGGACTGATCCAATAGCCCGCTCAGGCTGGCTGTAGGACGGCTCCGATATTCCCGGCCCGGGTGATGTGGCAGACTTAAGCTCACCTATGTTCCGGCGCCACTCACCCCTGCAGCGCTACTCACGATGAGCGCCAATCCGCCACTGAAGGTGCTGCTGGTGGAGGACTCCGCGGTCCTCCAGGAGCGGCTGCGCGAACTGCTCGATCACGTCCCGGGCATTGATCTGATCGCGATCGTGGACAGCGAACACGCCGCGGTGACGCTGCTGCGCTCGATCCGCATCGATGTCCTGCTCCTTGATCTGCATTTGAAGCAGGGCACCGGCTTTGGTGTCCTGCGCGCCACGGCTGACCTGCCCAACCGCGCGGTCGCCGTCGTACTGACGAATTTCGCCCTGCCCCAGTATCAGCGCGAAGCCAGCGCACTCGGCGTGCGCTACTTCCTCGACAAGGCGCGGGAGTTCGATCGGATCGCCGATGTGCTGCGTGAAGTGGCCGACGCCACGGCAGCCTGAGGGGAGCGCCTGGCTGGGGACGCTCCGCTCCGATGCGATCCAGGCCACCCGCGAGCTATGAGGGCGGATCATCCAGCATCAGCTCTACCACCACCGGTGCCTGGATGCGGCTCAACGGGATCTGCACCCGCACCTCGGTTCCCTGTCCCGTCGCTCCCGGCGCCAGCGACCAGCTGCCGCCCAGGGCCTGTACCCGATGACGCATCCCCAGCAAGCCGTGCGAGCCGGAGGCCTTGAGCCGCCCGGGCGCCACCCCGACGCCATTATCGGTCAGCGTCAATGTCAGCTGCTGCGAATCAAAGACGACTGCCAGCTCGACCTCGGTGGCCTTGGCGTGCTTGATCACATTCGTCATCGCCTCCTGCGCGACACGGAAGATGGCGATGGCCGCGGCGCTGCTCAGCTGCGGCTCCGACTCCGGCAGATGCTCGATGCAACGCAGGCCCGCGCGTCCGCATGATTCCTGCAGTTGCCAGCGCAGGGCCGTGAGCAGCCCCATGTTATCGAGCAGCGTGGGCCGCAGCTGCTCGACGACGCGACGCTTCAGATCAACGCCCGAGTCCAGCGCTGCCAGGATGCGCTGCCAGCGGATCCGGCAATCCTCATCCTCCATCTTCACCTGGCGGCGCAGCCACGTGACATCCATTTTGGCGGCCACCAGCAGGCTCCCGAGCTCATCGTGCAGCTCGCGCGCGAGCGCGCCTTTTTCCTGCTCGGTCACGACCTGCAGATGACTCGAGAGCGCAGAGAGGTCTGCGGTGCGCGCATCGACCAGGCTCTCCAGGGCATTGCGCTCCTCGAGCACGCGCTGCGCATCGACCAGGCGCCGGCGAATCTGCCGGCTCACCAGCAGACCGGCCAGCAGCACCAGCATCACATTCAGCAGCAGCCCCGCCGCGGTAATGCCGCGGGTCAGCAGCAGGTCGCGATGCTGGGCATCGATCAGCGCCGGTAGCGTCGCCTGCTCGAGGTTGCGCATCGTCATCACCGCCTCGCGCAGGCGCATCATCGTCGAGCGGCCGATGCCGGTGCGGGTAAATTCCACCGCCGCATTGCCCGCCTTCTGCTTGAGCTTCAGGCCAATCTCGAGCTGATTGAGTTCATCGGCGCTCAGCTGCTCAATGCTCTGCAGCGGATCGGCAAATTCCGGGTCCTCCGAGGCATAGACCCGCTGCAGATCGGCCAGCGCCTGCTCGCGCTGCGCGAGCGCGCTGCGATAGGGTACGAGGAAACTCGGATCGCTGGTGAGCAGGTAGCCGCGCTGGCCGCTCTCGGCCTCGACCAGCATCTGCATCAGATTATTGAGTAGTGCGGCCCGCTCGAGTTGCGCCTGCACGCGTTGCGTACTGGCGGCCAGGCGCCGCTGCGCATCCAGATCCATCACGAAGGCACTGACCAGCAATACAATCGAGAGCAGTATCGGGATCAGCACATAGCGGCGATCAAATCCAAGCATCTCTAGCAAGGCTCCTGTATCCCACCCGGCGTGCACTGAAGTCCCAAGATCATAAGCCCTCGGGCCTTCAGGCTCACCTCCTTCGCTGCGCGCTGCCGCAGCTCAGGGCAAGCCCCGGCCAGCCTGGCGCAGTGCAGCCTTTGCACATTGAGCTACAAGAACCCCATGGCCTGGGTTTCCTTTAGGTGCTTTGCAATGCGGGTGTAGGCGCATTCCTAGGGTGGCTTACACCGCCGGCCGATACGGCGGCGCAGCGGCGAAGTCTAGGATTTGGCGACATTGGATTTCTTCCACAGGAGACCATGACCATGAATTCATATGCAAGCAATGTAATGGGTGGCGTGCTGGTCGCCCTGACGCTCAGCTGGGCCGGCGCCGCCGCCGCGCGCAGTGATGCCGAGGTCGATGCCAACACGCAAGCCACGCTGCAGTCATTCAGTCAGCGTGCCCCGGGTAACAGCGAACTGCTGAACAAGGCTGCGGGCGTGCTCGTGTTCCCGAACGTGACCAAGGCCGCGGTCGGCGTGGGTGGCCGGCACGGTGATGGCGAGCTGCTGGTGAACGGCAAGATTGTGAACCGCTATGCCGTGAGCGGCGCCTCGATCGGTGCTTCGCTGGGCATTTCCGAGCACTCGGAAATCATCCTGTTCATGACCCCGGAAGCGCGCGACAAGTTCGAGCGCAGCCACGGCTGGACCATGGATGCCGAAGCCGGTGCCGCACTGCCGACCACGGGCGCTGAAGTGCAGTACGACAGCGCTACGCTGCGCCGTCCGGTGATCAGCATTGTCATGGGTGAACACGGCCTGATCGGCGATCTGTCGCTCGAAGGCTCGAAGATCAGCCAGATTCACAACTGATTGAAGCTCTTGCGGAGTATCAAGTAATGCGCCAGCTGTCACGATCAGCCAGTGCCGCGGCCTGGATCCTGCTCTCGGGCCTTGCACTCAGTGGCACTGCCTGCGTCGCGACAGCCTCGGGCCGGATCTACGATCCGGTCTATGGCGATTACCACTACTGGAACAACGATGAGGAGAGCACCTTCCAGGTGTACTTAACCGAAAGGAATCTTCCTCATCGTGAGTTCCGCAGCATGAGCAAGAGCGAGCAGAACGACTACTGGAAGTGGCGCCATACCCGCCCCGAACCCAAGTCCGCACTGAAATGATTGATCTGGCCTCAGGGCCGGATCAGTCCTCTTAAAAGATGCCCGGTGGATCCCACAGTCCAATGCAGCAGCTGCGGACTCGCACAGCGCCTCGGGGCGTTGCCGCCGGGCGCGATTGCGAAGTGTTGCCGTTGCGGGGCCACGATCGCACGCCACCCCCGGGCCTCACGCACTCTGGCGCTGGCCCTGACGCTCGCGGCGCTGATCCTCTACATTCCGGCCAACATCTATCCGATCATGCGCCTGACCTACTATGGCGCTTATTCAGAGAGCAATCTCTGGGATGGCTGTGTGAGCCTGTTCCGGAATGGCCAGTGGCCGGTCGCGGCGGTAGTGTTTCTGGCCAGCATCCTGGTGCCGCTGCTCAAGCTGCTGGGACTGCTCTACCTTACCGCCACCGGCGGCGCGGCTGAGCTCCGTGCGCGGCGCCAGCGCGCGTGGGTCCATCGCTGCATCGAGCGCATCGGCCCCTGGGCCATGCTCGATGTCTTCATCATGGCGATTCTGGTGGCCTCGGTGAAGCTCGGCCAGTTTGTCACGGTGCTGCCCGGGCGCGGCCTGGTGGCCTTCACGGCGCTGGTCGTACTGACCATTCTCGCCTCGGCGAGCTTCGATCCACACTCCATCTGGCAACCTGAGAAGGCCGCTGCATGACAAAGAAGAACGACCCAGGCGAGCTCGCCGAACCTGGCGCGCAGGCGATCGTCAAGACGCGCCACTTCGCGCCGGCGCTGGTGTGGGCCGTGCCGGTGGTGGCCGCGCTGATTGCCGGCTACCTCGTCTTCGAGCGCCTGCAGGAGGCAGGCCCACGCATCACGATCAAATTTCATGACGGGAGCGGAGTGCGCGCCGGCACGACGCAGGTGCAGTATCGCGGGGTCGCGGTCGGCGAAGTCACCGCGGCGGTTCTCAGCCAGGATCTTAACTACGTCGAAGTGCGCGTGCGCCTGCATCGCTCCGCTGCCGCGATGGCTCGCGAAGGGGCAATATTCTGGGTCGTGCGCCCGGAAGTGGGCTTGAGCTCGATCAGCGGCCTCTCGACCGTCGTGACCGGCCCCGAGATCCAGATGCTGCCGGGCCCGGCGAGCGCGAAGGACAAGCCGGCGAAGGAATTCATCGGGCTCGACACGCCGCCCGCAGCACCCGATCGCAAGGGGCTCGTGGTGATCCTGCACACGGCGCGCCTCGGGTTTCTCAAGCCCCACTCGCCGGTGTTCTATCGCGGCGTCGAGGTCGGCACGGTGCAGGCCACGCAACTGAGCGCTGATAGCACCGAGGTCAACATCGAGGTGTTCCTCTCGCAGCATTTCGCGCCGCTGGTGCGCAGCGGCTCGCGCTTCTGGAGCGTCAGCGGAGCCGAACTGACCGGCGGCATCTTCAAGGGGATCGAGCTCAAGCTCGAATCGCTCCCCACGCTGATCACCGGCGGCATCGAGTTCGCAACGCCCGATGCCTCGCCCGGCACCAACGTTCACAGCGGCACGCAGTTCCAGCTCAGCGACGCGGCTGAAAAGGACTGGCTAAGTTGGTCACCGCACATCGCGCTTGGCAAGGATGAGCCATGATCCTCGCTCGGCGGCAACGCAGCGTAATCACTGAGTAGAGCCGTCGCCTCATCGCAACTTAAGGTAAATGCGCGCACACGAGAGTGCATTCCTGTCGCGCTGAGCCGACATGGTGGCTCCTGTGGCCGCCCGGTCACAGCTCTGTCGGTTGCTTCCTACGGGGGCCAGCGTTTCGCGCCGATCACGAGCTCGAGCGCGCCAGCGCAAAGTACGCCCCACTGGGACGCGCAGCGTCTGCCAAAGTAAGGTTCGGGAGTCGACATGAACAAGTTAGTGACGATTGGAGGGGTCTTGCTGCTCGCTGCAGCAGTGCCCGCCTTCGCCGATAACCCGAGCGGCCCGTACGTCGGTGGCAGCTTCGGACAGTTCAACCTCGACATCGACAATCTGCATGATCTCGGGCAGGCCGTGACCTCGATCGCCCATTCCGATGCTGATGCCCGCAAGTACTTCGCCGGCTGGCGCCTGAGCCCGTATTTCGCCCTTGAGGGCGCGTACGTGGATCTGGGCAATCCGGGCAGCAATTTCACGACCAGCGGTTCCAATGGCAACTACCACGTCCACATGGATGGCTTCTCACCGACCGCGATCGGCATCCTGCCGCTGGGCCCGATGGAAGTGTTCGCCGAAGCCGGTTACCTGTTCTACAACGTGAACCTGACCGCCAACTACACCGCACCTGGCAGCGAGACGGTCGAGTCCTCGCACAGCCGCAGTGACTTTCTCTACGGTGGCGGCCTTGGGCTGACGCTGTTCAATCACCTGAACGTGCGCGGTGAGTATCAGGTGCTGAATCTTCAGGACTACCACAACTCCAACGCCCTGTGGCTGTCAGCCGCCTGGCGCTTCTAGTTCATTCCACCACGCTTACGCGCGCCCGGCGCGTCCCGGCCGGCGCCAAGCCGCTCGCCTGGGCGGCTGCTTTTTGGCCAGTGGCGCGTTAGAACTTGCCGACGGTATTTAAGAAGAAGCCGTGGCTCTTGTAGCTGACATCGGTCAGGCTGTCGGAGTAGTTGGTGAAGTTGTAGCCCACACCGATCTTCAGATTCTGGCCAAAGTGGCGATAGCAGCCCACGAGGACGCCGTTGCGCTGATCGCCGGTCTCGTGGATCGCCAGCTGCCGCAGCTCAAGCATCCCATCCCACTGATGCACCACCAGCACATCGGCGCGCGCGATCAGCAGCTGGGCCTGACTCGCATACCAGGCGCCACTGGTCTGATCGACCCGCAGTTCGCCAGTGCGCAGGGCGTACTTGCCGCCCAGGGACAGCCAGCTGTTGAACTGGTAGTTGGCATCCATGTCGATGACGCGGCTTTGCTGCGCATAATCCACCGAGCTGCCCCCGGCACTCACCTGGGCGCTCGAGGGCTCATCGTTGAGGATCGTGAACTTGAAGAGCGTATTCCAGCGATCGTTGCTGATGGGGCGCCAAGCCGCGCCCACCACGATCTCGTGGTATTCGGCATTGAGTGCGGAGCCGGCGGCAGCTTCGGTCTGTGACCAGTTGAGCTTGGCCAGCAGCCGCCAGTCCGGATCCACCTGGTAAGTCAGGCTGTTGCGCGTCAGCGTGGTGTGCGAGCCCCCGAGGAGCGAGGAGTCATTGGCGCGCCACTCGATGGCACCGCCGTACTTGAGCAATTTATCGGTGTAGTTGACGCTCGCGGCTACCGAAGTCACCGACTGATCGCCGGCGATCGGATCCGAGACCGTGCCGTTTTCGAACTTCAGGCCGTAGGTCCACTGCTTGGAGGGTGCGAAATCGATCCCATAGGCGTGCGAGAGGCTGTCATCGCCGGTGCCGGTCTGCATGCGCTCCTCGCCATAGACGCTGGTGGCATCATCGTAGCGATAACGCGTACCGGAAGTGAGCATGCCTTCGCGCCCCGTGTTGAGGGCATCGGGCTGATCGGCGGCCAGTGAGTAATTGACGTACAGGTTGCTGCGATCATCGATGTGATAATCCGTACTCAGCTTGCCACCAAAGCCCAGGCTCCCTTCGGAGGCCTCGGCGCCCACATGCAGCAGGCTCGTGATCTGATCACCGCCCCCTAAGCCGACGCGATCATTATTGCTGCGGGTATCGGTGCGATAGGCCGTCTCCTGCACGAAGCCATAGGCATCCCAGCCGCTGTGTGCCGCCGTCGCGGTACCGTTGGCGCTCGTTGTGGGCGCCGTGCCCGGCGGCGTCGCCGCGCTCGGATCCACGGGCACGAGATCACCCGGGTGGCCCGAGCCGGCCACACTCTGATAACCCAGGGTCACGGCCACATCGGTGCGTGCGCCATTCTGCGACAGGATCGGGCTCGCATTGGGCGTGGCATTTTCCCGCTCATCGGTGCGCGCACCGACCTGCACGTGCCAGTGATCATCGAGCTTGTGATCGACTGCGACTTCGCCCGAGAGCACGGTCGTGGTCGAGGAATCGAGATTATCGATTTTCCCAACGATCTGGGTGGCGGCGTTCAGCGGCACGCTGAGCGCTCCGCCCTCCTGATGCACACCGACGCCCGGTGTGATCTGCCCGGGACCGGAGAAGTTCGCATCGCGATCCTGGTAGTAGACATTGGCCCGACCACTCATCGAATCGGTCACCTCGGACAGATCGACCGCGGCCTCGAGCTTCTCGGCGCTCGCGCCACTGCCATTGCTTGCGATCGGATCGAAGGTCAGGCCACCGGTGATCGAGCTTAAGCTCGTGCTGCCCGGCCCATCGGAATGCGCGTATTCGGATTTGATGTAGGTCCCGGCCGAATAGCGCCAGGTGCCATCGATGCCGCGCAGGTCCTGTTCCTCGCCCGGATCACCCTGGTGGAAGCTCGAGAGCCCAAGCTGCAGGTGATCGCCGAACCACTGGCTGACATGGCCCCCGACCGCGATCGAATTGGGGTTGGTAAAATCGGGTACGTATTCGTAGCTCACGACCAGGTACTGCGGATCGCCATCGAGGCCGCCGGTGCGCACGATCGTCGCGCTGTCCGCGGTGGTCGAGAGTGGTGAATGCAGCAGGATGCGCCCTTCCATGTAATTGATGTCGTAGTCCTGGGTGGGCACGAGCGCGGTTTGCGAGACGACGATTCCCGAGTCGCGATCGCGCACCTGCACCCACACCTGCTCGGAGCCGACCGACACGTCCTGGTTCTGCAGGTAGTAGAGCGAGCCACCGGTGCCCAGAAAATCCTGGCGTGATTCGAGCGTCCCGGGCTCGGCCCAGAAGGCATCGAGGGTGCGCTGCTTCTCGCCATAGGAAGTCGTCTCGGGCGAGCGGTAGCGCAGGTCCAGGCCATAGAGCGTGCGCGCGTACTGGATGAACTCGGTGCCGGTCAGCTGGGTCTGGAAATCCCCCCACAGGATCGAGGTATCACCCTTCTCCAGGCGGATGAAGAACTTGCCCGAGGTCGGGGCATCCTGCACCGTGGTGCTGTCATCGCCATACACCGGGTAGTAGCGGTTCGGATCGATCCGCTGCAGCAGATCCTGGGGATTCTTGGCGGCAAAATTGCTGAACAGGTTCTTCAGCGGCTGATCCTGGGTATCGGCCGCCGCGGTCAGCAGCCACTGCCCCTTGACCAGGCCCTTGTAGTAGAAGGCCAGCTGGCCGTTGACGAAGTTCTTCTCGGCTGCATTGGGATCGCCGCTCAGCAGATCGATCGGGCCGCTGGTGCTGCGATTGCCCGCGGTCAGATCGGCCATCGCGACAAAGAAGGCATCGTCGGTGGCGATGCTGAGGTTGCGCGTGAACACCAGGCCTTCGCCGGCAGGATTGAGAATCTGGATCGTCACCTGCTGCGGACCGGGTGGCAGGATCTGGCGCGTCACGAAGCGCTGCTCATCATCGAGCGGCACCGGCACACCAAAGACACTGACCTCGTGGCCGGTGGGAACGTTGCGACCACTGACCGTCACGGCGCCGCCATGCACCGGAATGTTGTGCAGGACCAGCGTGTTCTCGCCGTAGGCGGCGCGCTCAACCTGCTGCGCCTGCTGGGCGGCATCGATCGAGGAACCGATGGGTGCGGCGCCCAGATCAAGCCGCCGCGGCCGGGTTTCATCAAAGCGGCCGTTGCGGTCATAGGCGCGCAGTACGTAATTGAGATAGCGCGGCTTCTCAAGCGCCGTGGTCACGCGCAGTGACCTGGCGGTGAGCGCCGGCGTGACCCACTCAGCGCTGCCGCCGATCGGCACGGCAATGATCGCCAGCGGCTTCTGCTGCGTGCTCTGCTCCTGTGAGAACACGCGCAGCTCGGCATGATCGATGTAGCGGGTGTAATTGCTGTAGGTCGTGAAGCGCACCGGCGCGCCCGCGGCGGCGCGCTGCGGAATCGCGATCACGTTCAGGGTCGGCTGCTGCTCGAGTGGATCGTAACGGACCTGCAGATCAGAGCGCGCCAGGGCCAGATCGGCACAGCGCTGCCGGTCCGCCTCGCTCACCCCTTCGCGTGCATCCAGTGGCACGCCATCGACGCTGATACGCACCGGCGGCAACTGATTGGCATTATCACCAAGGCAGGCATCGCTGCGCTCTTCCGTAACGGTCAAGACGGGTGGCGGCGGCGGTGGCGGCGGCGCAGCGGCCACGACCTGCTCGATCCAGACGGCCACCTCGGCGCGCCGGTTCATCGCGCGACCGGCCGGGGTCTGGTTGTCGCCGATCGGGTCGGCATCTCCGTGGGCCTCGATGGCGAAACTTGACTCGGGCAGCGCCAGGGCCTGCTCCAGATTCTGCACGACGCTGAGCGCGCGCGCTTCGGACAGGCGCTGGTTGGTGCCGAAGCGGACCCGGGCCGCGCGCACCAGACGCATTGAATCGGTATGCGCACTGACGCGGATGCGCTGCACCTGCTGCCCGCGCAGGGTCTCGACCAGCAGCGCCAGCTGCGCCTTCGCTTGAGCGCTCAGCACATCGCTCCCGGAAGTGAAATTGGTGGCTGCGCCGCTGTCGAGGAGTTTGAGCGTATAGGTGGGCTCGCTCGGCGGCAGCGTCGCCACCGCCTGGCTCAGATGAGTCACCCGCTCGATCTGCAGCACGCCGGAGGGCGGCACCGACGGTGCCGCGCGCTCGGTATTCGGCGGCGCGTTGCCCACGGCGACGGCACTGCAGCCGAGCGTGCCATTATCCAGTCGCACGCAATCAGTGCCCGGCTGCGCGGCGCTTTGCGCGAAGACGCGGCCGATCAGCAGCAGCAACGCGCCGAGCGCCAGCGTGCCGCTAGCAAGACGTGCAGCACGCGGCTTCACGGCAGCGCCCCCGGCATCGCGGCGCTGGCCCCGAGGGGGCGCACGATATCTTCCTCGAAGCGCAGTGCGGCGTGCGCGCCGCGCGCCTGCCAGCGCTCGGAAAGCGCCTTTCTGAGCAGCTGCAGCCGCGTTGCGATCAGCGCATCGGCTTCATCGCCGGCCACGTAGGAGAGCCGCACGATCGTGGTCTCGTCCTGGAGCGCGGCCACCAGTGTGTCGAACTGCTGCGCAACGGCCGGATCGAGCCCATCACCCTGGAAGGCGGCGGCACTGACCTCGATGCGCGCGACGCGACTGATGCTCGCGCCAAAATTGAGCTTGCTGACCTTGCCGGCCGTGAGGCGCACCGTCTCGGGGTTCTCGCTGGTCAGCCGGTAACCGGAGGGGAGCGTGCGCTCATCGAGCTTGACGATGAAGTTCGAGCCCAGCTGCGAGTCCGGAATCACCGGACAGGTGATGTGATAGCGGCCCTCGGCATCGCTCGTGACCAGCAGGCCCTGGGCCGTGACCAGCCGCACACCGGCAATGCCCTTCTCGCCCGGATCGGCGATGCCGTTGCCGTTGGTGTCATCAAAGACCTTGCCGATCAGGTCGGGACAGTCAAAGCTCGGATCCGCAACGATCTGTACCGTGGCCGTGGCGATGTTGGAGATCGCGCGGTTGACCAGGCTGTTGGCAGCGCTCGCCTGATTGACGTAGCGGCCGCTGACCACGCCGGCGCCTGCAGTCAGCACCAGGTTGAAGCTCTTGGTTTCCCCCGGCGCAAAACTCAGATGCGTCCATGAGAGCTGGCGGCCGTTGACGGTCGGTGCCAGGCGCACGCCATTGAGCATGCCGCTGCCGACACGATAGGCGAAGCCGGCCGGGATCAGGTCCGTGACCGTAACGTTCGCGACCAGCGTGGTCTGGGTGTTGGTCGCAGTAATCGTATAGGGCACGGACTGGCCGGCGGTGATATCCACCAGCGGTGTGGTCTTGGTCAGCACCAGTGCGCCCACCACGCTCGCCGGAATCTCGCCGAAGTTGACGCTGTTGACAGTGCCGGGGCCCAGCATCACCGTGACTGAGGCCGGCGTGTCGGTATAGTCGCCGCTCGTCGGCGTGACCACGACCGCATAGCTGCCTGCTGGCTCGCTCGGGAACGAGTACACGCCATAGGCACTCGTTTGCGTGGTGGCGATCAGATGCGATGCAGAGAACAGCGAGACCGTCGCAGCAGCGATCGGTGAATCGCCAGCATCGAAGATCTGATCCTCGTTGTTGTCGAGATAGACCGTGCCGGAGAGCTCGGAGGCCGCGCCGGTGACCGTAACGGTGACCGTGCCTTTCGCCGCATTTGAATCGAGCGTCTGAGTCGTCATCGTCGCCGTCACGGTCGAGGTGCCGGAGGGCGGCTGCACGTAGCGGATCGTGATCGGAGCAAGGCTGGCACCCGCCAACACCGTGGCGGGCATGCCGGTCAGCGTGATCAGTCCCGTGGCCGGCGCGTAGCTGTAGGTGACGCCGGCTGGCAGACCCGAGAGCGTGGGCGCCACTGCGAGATTGACCGGCAGCATCAGGCTGTAGGCATCGCCGCTCGAGGTGCTCGGGCCGCTGTTGCTGAAGGTCACTGTACCGCTGACCGTCAGGCCGGCATTGACCGTGGCCGGGAAGCTCGCCGTGCTCACCACGATGGCCACCATGCTGCCGCCAATCGTGACCGTGACAGTGCCGGCGGCCGGGTTCGGATCGGTGGTCGCTGTCGTTACGGTGGCTGATACGCTCGAGGTGCCCGCGGGCAGCTGCGTGTAATTGACTGTGATCGGGCCCAGACTCGCACTGGTGGCGAGGCTTGCTGGCATGCCGGTGAACGTGATGAGCCCGGTGCTCGGGTTGTAGCTGTAGCTTGCGCCGGTGGGCAGGCCCGACAGTGTCGGTGCGGTGGCCAGATTGGCCGGCAGTGTGATGCTGTAAGTGTTGCCTGTGGCCGGGCTTGGACCGCTGTCCGTGAAGGTAATGGTGCCGCTGACTGGCTGGCCGGCGTTCACCGTCGCCGGGAAGCTTGCGCTCGCCACCACGGTGGCGATGTAGAACGGGGTGAGTGAGATCGTGCCGCCGCCGCCCGCCCTGCCAGCCGGGTTGTTGGTGCCTCCTGCTGGCGCACCTGCACCCCCAGCACCGCCCGGCGTCGCCGCTAGGGTGAAGCCGGTGATCTGAGCCGGACTGAAGCACGATGAGCCGGCGCCCGCGGGTGAGTTGTAGTTGGTCCCAGTGGAATCGTTGTGGTCATCCCCCGCCACGCCGCCGGGACAGCCCCCGCCGCCGCCGCCCCCGCCCCCGCCGTCCTTGGTTTCACTCTGTCCCGTACCACCGGCGCTGCCTGGCAGTGCACCGGTCTGTGTCGAACTGAGGCTGGGCACCGAAGAGGAATTGAGCGAGCCGCCCTGGCCACCCCCACCGCCACCGGCAATGATCAGCGAGGCGTTGGTGCTGGTCGCGACCACGCTGGCGCCGCCGCCGCCACCACCACCGCCGGACCAGCCACTGCAGCCGGCCTGGCCACCGATGCCACCTGCGAAGCCACCCGTGCCGCTACTGCCACCGGCTGTGCCGGCCGAAGTCGTGCAATTGTGACCATTCTGGGAGGTAAACCCGCCACCGCCGCCACCGCCCACATATATAGAGAGTGGCGTACCGGCAGCTACGGTGTAGCTGCCGGTGACCGTTGCGCCCGAGCCGCCACTCGCTCCCGGTCCATTCTCATCCGAACCGCCGCCGCCGCCACCACCGCCGGCCGCCTGGATCAGCACTCCGGCGGCGCCCGCCGGTACGGTGTAGGTCTGAACCGCGCCCGTATAGTTGAAGGTGGTGGTCTGTGCGCTGGCCAGCGGGCTGAGCAGGGTGCCTATCAGCGCAAGCGCCGCCCAGATCGCCCACGGGCGAATAGCCAGATTATGTTGAATCAGCAGCAGTGAGCACGGCAACTGCCTGAATGTGCGGGAGAAAAATCCCTTAAACGGCGACAGTCGGTCCATGGCCGGAGGCTGACATATTGTTGGGTGTCAAAAGCGTGACGCAGGATGCGTCGCAGCAGTCCGCAGGCACTTGCACCCGGATCAGTTGTCAGGAACGAGAATTATGTCTACTTTTGTGCGAGGCACAAAGACGCTGCCGTACCGGACCACCCCGAGGTGGGCTTCCTTGAATCCAACGCGCCCCACAGCTAACGTGATCAGCACTACTACGCCCAGCGGGAGGCTCTATGGCCCGAATCACTGCCTTGACCAGGACTGCCCTGCCAGACCGTTTGCTGATCGCGGCGCTGTGGCTGCTGATCGGGCTGACGCTGGTCTGCGCCGCGCACGCCGATGAGCGCTCCTCCGGTTCGGCTGGCGACTCGCTGCACCGATCGGCCGCGCTCGCCCAGGAACATGCCGAACACTTCGGCAACCGGATGCAGGCGACTGCGCACAAAGTCATCGATGCCACCGGCCGCAGCCTGCACCACGCCTTCGATGTCACCGCACGCGGGACGCGGCGCGCCGCCGAAGCGTTGGAACACGCTGCCGACAAAGCCAAGAGCGCGTTCCACAATATCTGAAGCACGAAGCCGGGACGGCCTGGCAGGCGGACGCCAAACGCGCCCGGGATCGGCGGGAAGCGACACTTGCAGTATCTCGAGAACAGCCTGCTCTCGCTACGCGCTGTTCACTACACACTCAAGGGCCCCACAGCCGGTCCCGAAATCCAGCTGTTCCCGATGGTGCACATCGGCTCCGCCGCCTTCTACGCACAGGTGCGCTCGCGTCTGGAGCGCTGCGATGTGATCCTTTATGAGGGTGTACGCTCGCCCAAGGTCCGAATTCTCTCGCTTTCCTATCAACTGGCAGCGCGACGCAAACGCTTGCGTCTCATCGGTCAAAATGAGTCCTTGCAACTCAACAGCCTGCCGGGACAGCTGATCCACGCGGATGTCTCGAGCCTTGAGTTCCATACCGAGTGGGCCCGCATTCCGTTGCGATATCGCCTGCTGCTGGCGCTGGGCGCGCCGCTTTACGGCGCCTATCTCTACCTGACAGCAACGCGCGAATCGATAGGACGCCACCTGAGTCTCGATGATCAATCCTCCAGGGACGAAGCGTTGCGGCGGGAAGAGTGGCAGGGTGTTGATGAGGCGATTGTCACCACTCGCGACGCGAAGCTACTATCGAGGCTCGAGACGCTGATCAGCGCCGAAGGCAGCTATCCGATCATCGGCATCCTGTACGGCGCCGGGCACATGCCAGCAATCACCGATCTGCTGATGGGCAAATACCACTACCGGGTGAGTGCCAGCGAATGGCTTGATGTCTTCGAGTACGAATTCACCTGAAGAGTTTGCGGAGCAACCGTGCAACCCATGAAAGCATCCCTCGCCGACCTGCTCAGGCAGATCCCTGGCGCACCCTCCCCGCAATGGCCCGCAGGCGAGCGCTATGTCGTGGCCTTTTCACACGGCACGATGTCGGTGGGATTCTATGCCCCGACCGAGCCTGATCCGCAGCAGCCGCACCAGCGCGATGAGCTCTATATCGTCCACGCCGGCAGCGGCGAGTTTGTCGTGGGCGATAAACGCCAGCGCTGCGCCGCGGGCGATGTCTTGTTCGTCGCCGCCGGAGTCGCGCATCGCTTCGAGCAGCTCAGCGCGGATTTTGCGACCTGGGTGGTGTTCTGGGGTCCCCCCGGCGGCGAAGGATCCGGGTGAGCGGCCTGCCTCTCGAGCTAGCTACGATTTCAGTGATGCACCCAGCGCATCGAGCAGTCCGTTCGTGCCCCGCTCGCGCGATCCGGCATCATCATAGCCATCGAGAAACGCGCCCTGCTCAGTCAGGATCAGGCGGGTGCCAGAACCTGCGGCCTTGAGCTCGAAGGTGGCCAGCGACACCGAGATCTTGCGCTCATCCATATACATCCAGTACGCGTAGACCAGCCGCTCCTGCGGCACCACATCGTGATAGTGCGCCTCGAAGCTGGTCACCAGGCCGCTCTCCCAGCGTGCCTTGAGCAGTTCGCGGCCGCCGTTGCGGATGTCCATTTCGCGCGCGAGCACGGTGAAGGCGCCGCCGGCCCCAAACCACTTGGCCTTCGCCACCGGATCGGTGAGCGCGCGATAGACCTGTGCGCGGCTCGCTTCATAGGTACGCTCGAGGCAGAAGGTGGCGTGCACCACCGAGTGCACGCCAGGTGCAGCCTGCTTTAGTTTGGCCACGAGCTGCTCGAGCCGATCCAGTGTCTGGCTCCAGCCCTGCGGCGCACCCTGCACCATCGCTGCCGCCTGCGGCACCAGCAGCGCATAGCGCTGCTCGACGTGCAGGCGCGTGCCGTGTGCTTCCTCGGTGAAACTCACGATCGTGTGGGCACGAAACAGCGGCGCGTTATCGGCACCGACCGGGTGCATCTCGATCACGAGCCGGCTGTGCGGCTGAATCTCGAGGAACTGGCCCCGGGTCCAGTGTTTCTCGCCCGCGGGCGAGCACATGCAGACATTGAAGGCGCCGCCGACGCGAAACTCCACCTCGGCTTCCGGCACGCTGTAACCGGCCGGGCAGAACCACTGGCGCACATGCTCGGCTGAACTCCAGCACTTGAAGAGCAGCTGCGGCGGCGCTGGGAAGAGCCGCGTCACCACCAGCGGCGCAGGCTCTGCGCCGGCCAGCTTGTCCATCGCCATCGAGGTTGCCATCGTATTGCTCCTTACGCCTGCAGCGTTCTTAAGTATTCGCCGAGCCGATCCAGGTTCTGTTCCCACTCATTGCGTCGCTGATTGATCCACTGTTCGGCCAAACTCAGGGCCTTGGGTTCAATGCGGCAGGTGCGCACGCGGCCGCTCTTCTCGGAGCGCACCAGGCCCGAGCTTTCGAGCACGGCCAGATGCTGCATCACGGCAGGTAGCGACATCGACAGCGGTCGCGCGAGTTTGCTGACCGTCGCTGGCCCGCGGCTGAGCTGCACCAGCATCGCCCGGCGGGTCGAGTCGGCGAGTGCCTGGAAGGTCTGATCGAGCGCGACTCTTCGGTTAAGCATGTGCTTAACTATAGCAGGGCCCTATACTTAATCAAGTGCTTTAGCATTAGCAGACGAAAAAAAGCGGCGGGACCCCATGATCCCGCCGCCCAGGCGCCTGCCTGTTGCTTGCAGTTTAAGTTCAGCCACCCACGTTGCCGGCCACCGAGGCATTGCCCGAGGCCTGCACATTGAGGGCCGGGTTCTGCGTCGGCGTCGCGGCCGTCGTACTGCCCGAACTCGCCGGCGCGGTCGCCGTTGAGGTAGCAGGCTTCGTGCTGCCCGAGCTCGCCGGCGCAGTCGCCGTTGAAGTGGCAGGCTTCGTGCCGTTGCTCGACTGCGTGGCGCTCGAGGTCGCCGGCTTGGTATCGCTGCTCATCGTGCTACCCGTCGCGGTGAGCGAGGAGGGATTCGCGAGCGATCCCTGCGCGCCAGCCGTCGAGGTCAGGCTGTGCGAGCCGGCCGTTGCGGTCCCGGTCGCATTCGCAGATGCCCCGGAGGCGAGATTGCTGCCGGCGCCCGCGGCACCCGAGGCGACATTGCTGCCGACACTGGCAGCGCCCATGGCCGCATTGCTGCCGGCACTCGCGGCGCCCGAAGCTGTCACGGTGGCCTGCTGCGCCGTCGCCTGGGCCGTGCCCGTTGCGGTGCCCGCAGCATTGGTGGCCTGCTGCGCGCTGGCCTGAGCCGTACCGGTTGCAGTGCCTGTAGCGCCGCTCGCCTTGGAGCCGACATTCGAGGCGGCATTCTGCGTGCCGCTGGCCGCCTTCTGTCCAGCGCCGCTCAGCGCCGGCGAGCTGCCACCCAGTGATCCGCCAAAGCCGCCCTGTCCGGCACCTGAGATCGGGCCGAACGAACCGCCTAATCCACCGCCAAAGCCGCCACCCAACCCAAGGGCAAAGGCCGGCGCGGAGCTGGCGAGGACCGTAACGACTGTCGCGATGAGGATTGATTGAGTTTTCATGTTCGTAGTTCCTTACGTTGGAATCGCAGGAGATCTGCGACCTTCTGTAGGGACTACGCCTGCGGTTCCGGCTTTCTTCCCAGGCCACTTACAAAAAGCTGGATTTTCCGCGACTTAACCTAATGCGGTGCCGGCGAAACGGCCAGCGCAGCGCCCGAGGGCGTGCGCACGGCTTCGCCCACCAGGCCATAGCCGTAGATCGGATTGCGCCCCGCTGCGCCGAGGCTGATGGCCTGCGCATTCAGGGCTTCGAGTGCGCTCGCGGCCGCCGCCGCATCCGGCGCCTGCAGCGAGCGCGCCAGCAGCCCGGCGACAATCGGTGCCGCAAATGAAGTGCCGCGCACGCCGGTGAACTTGCCGCCGGGCGCTGCCGCCATCATGTCGGCACCGGGCGCCGCATAGCGCACCTGCGGACCGCGACAGGCCTCAAACAACACTTTGCGCTTCGCATCGACCGCAGTGACGCCGACCACACCCGGATAGGCGGCCGGATACAGCGGCGGCGCTGCCGGTCCATCATTGCCGACCGCCGCCACCAGCAGATAGCCGCGCGCGACGAGGTTGCGCACCACAGCGGCGAGCGTCGCATTGGGCGGACCGACCAGACTCAGATTGATGACCGGCACTTTCGCCTGCGCCATCCACGCCAGCGCCTCGAGCACGGCATCGACCGCACCGCCGGTGGCTTGCCCGCAATAGACATCGGCAGCGTAGAGCTCGGCCAGTGGCGCAGCGCCGCTGAAGTGCGCCGCATGACCGGCCAGGAGGGAGGCGACTGCGGTGCCATGCGCGCTGGCGATGAGCTTATCGGCACACCCATGGGTATGCACGGGCGCCTCCAGGAACACCGGATGCGCAACATCCACGCCGCCATCAACGAGTCCGATGCGCAGCGTGCCGGTACTGATCGCTGCTGTCGGCACGGCACTGCCTGCGCTCTCTTCAGCAGTTGCGCTCGCAGGATCCGCTGGCGCTTGCGTGCCGCTCTCGAGATAGAGGTGATTGAAATCATAGGTACCGGCCGGATCGAGCTCGCGCAGTGTCGTGAGCGCCTTGCGCGTGCTCCAGTGCTGCGGCGCATGCAGCAGCACTTCACTGAGATCCAGCGCCTCGAGCGTCTGCGTACTGAGCACGGCAAAGCCCAGTGCCATGGCGCGCTCGAGCAGTTCTGGCGTGGGCGAGATCGCAACGATCTGGGCGCGCACGATCGGGTTGCCATCCGGATCGCGCTCGAGCTGCTTGCTCTGTGTGCGCAGCAACTCCTGGATGCGAAGGTTACGCACATCGGTCAGCGGCGCGGAGTTCTCAACACCACTGACAACGCCATTCACCGTATTGCCAAGCGCTGGCAACACACCGATCCGCGGCAACTGCACCGTACCCAACTGCGCCCACAGCGGCGGCGCCAGCACGAGCGCGAGCAATGCCCACAGCCTGCGGCAGCGGCGCCGACGGATACTGGCACGCGGGGCCAGAGCGCGGTGAGGGAGCCTGTCCATGGCCGCACGGTAGCCGATTGTTTTGCACCCTGCGAGGGGGTGGAAGAAAATGAGCTCCCCGGTCGTTATCCTCTGTGATGCATGGAATCATCCCTCAAGTTGCTGCAGGATCAGCTGGTCGCGCTACTGCCCCGGTTACGCCGCTTTGCGCGCTCGCTGACCCATCATGCCGCCGACGCCGACGATCTGGTGCAGCTCGCACTCGAGCGCGCGCTGCAGAGGATCGATCAGTGGCGCGCCGGCACGAGGCTGGATAGCTGGATGTTCGGGATCATTCACCATGCCTGGATTGATGAGATCCGCGCGCGCCGGCGCCGCGATCGGGTGCTGGCACCCGAGGAGGCCGGCGAGCACATCGCGGATGCAGCGAGCGAGGCGCCGATCCAGCGCCTGTCGCTGGAAGCCGCCTTCGCGCAGCTGCCCGAGGAGCAGCGCGTGGCGGTTTCGCTGGTGCTGGTGGAAGGTTTGGCCTACAAGGAAGCCGCGGCGGTGCTCGAGGTACCGATCGGCACGGTGACTAGCCGCATTGCGCGCGGGCGTGCCACGCTCAGCGCCTTGCTGGGTGGCGCCGAAGGAGCGCTGTGATGACGATCTCCGATGAACAGCTGATGGCCTACGCCGACGGGGAACTCGAGGGCGCCGAGTTCGTGACCCAGCGCGCCCTGCTGGAGGCGGCGCTGCAGGCCGATCCGGCACTCGCGCAGCGCGTGGCCCAGCATCGGCTGCTGCGAGCGCAGCTCGGCAGCCTGCACGCAGGCGCGCTCGAGGAGCCGGTGCCGGAGCGCCTGCTCGCGGCCGCGCGCGCGCAACCCAGTGCCACCGTGACGGATCTGAATGCCGTGCGCGCTGCCAAGGCGGCGGCGCAGCGCCCGGCACGGCGCGTGCCGATCTGGAGCGCGCTCGCCGCGAGCGTGCTGATCGCTGCCGGCGTCGGCTACATCGCCTTCCTGCAGCGTGGCGGCAATCCGCTGGTGCTGAAGAATGGCGAGCTGCTGGCGAGCGCGGCGCTCGATCGGGCCCTGAACCAGCAGCTGGCGGGCACTGTGCCGGCCGGTGGCAACGTGCAGATGGGCGTGAGCTTCCGCGCCAGAAACGGTGCGTACTGCCGCAGCTTCGTGCTGAGCCAGGCACAGCGCGCGGGTCTCGCCTGCCATCAGGATCAGAGCTGGCACATCAAGGCGCTGGCGCCGACCGAAGCGGTCGCCACCAGTGCAGATGGCTACCGACTGGCGGCCTCGGAGCTGCCGCCGACGGTACGCTCCAAGATCGAGGAGCTGATCGATGGCGAGCCGCTCGATGCGGCGGGCGAAGCCCAGGCGCGCCACGCGCAGTGGCGCTGAGCGGCAGCTAAACGGCTCTAGCTGGCACGCCGTACCACCGGTTCGGCAAAGCGCTGCAGCTGGCGGATCTGCGCCGCATCGACCAGCATGCGCCCGGCCCAGCGAAACACGTTGTTGTGTTTGACCGTGCGACGCATCAGCCGCATGCGCTCACCGCGATCGTCGCGTGACATGCCAAGCGCGCGCTCGAGCGCGCTCGCGGTTTCGATCGGATCAAAGGGATTGACCAGCAGTGCCTCGACCAGTTCGCGGCAGGCGCCGGTGAAGGAGCTCAGGATCAGCACGCCATCCTCGTCATCGCGCGCCGCGACGAACTCCTTGGCCACCAGATTCATGCCATCGTGCAGGCTGGTGACCATGCAGAAGTCGGCGGCACGATACAGTTCCACCACGCGCGAGGGCGTCTGGTATTCGGTCACCAGCACGATCGGCTGCCAGCCGTTGCGTCCGAAGCGCTGATTGATGCGCTCGGTCTCCTCCAGTGTGCGCTCCTGCAGCGCCTTGTAGGCCGGCAGCATCGAGCGCGAGGGCGCCACGATCTGCAGCAGTGTCACCTTGCCGATGAGCCCCGGCCGCGTCTCGAGCAGATGTTCGAGCGCCGCGAAGCGCTCAGGAATGCCTTTGGTGAAATCCCAGCGCTCCACGCCGACGCCGAGCGCCGCCTCCGGCGCGATCCCATAGCGTTCGCGCACCGCGCGCCGGCATTCGGCGAACGCCATGGCTTCGGTGTGCGGTGCCTCGGGCCACTCGATAGAAATAGGATAGGCGGCCACACGGCAGACATGGCCCCGGATCGTTACTGTCATGTGCTCCTGATCGATGGTGGCCTCGACGAAACGATCGACACTGGCCAGAAAATTCTGGCAGTGCAGGCGCGTGTGGAAGCCGAGGATGTCGGCTTCGAGCATCCCCAGCAGCAGTTCGCGCTTCCACGGGCAGACGCTGAAGGTCTCGGCATTGGGCCACGGGATATGCCAGAACACTGCGATCGTCGCCTGTGGCAGGCGCTGGCGCAGCAGCTGCGGCAGCAGTGCGAAATGATAATCCTGCACCAGCACGACTGGATTGCGCGCGCGACACTCCTGCGCTACCGCAGCCGCGAAGCGCTCATTGACCACGCCGTAGGCCTGCCAGTCCGAGGCCCGGAACTGCGGGCGCACGTAGGCCTGGTGACACAGCGGCCACAGGCCCTCATTGGCAAGCCCCTCGTAGTAGCCGACCTCCTCTTCGGGCGTGAGCCACACGCGTCGCAACTGGTAGGCCGGATGGTCCGGGGGCACCGCGACCCGATCCTGCGCATCGACCGTCTGGCGATCGGCACTGCCGCTGCCGTGCGCGATCCAGGTGCCCGAACAGGCGCGCATCACCGGCTCGAGTGCCGTGACCATACCGCTGGCCGGTGTCTGCACGCGGATGTTCCCCTGGGCATCGAGCGTGTGCGTGTAGGGCTCGCGGTTCGAGACCACGATGAGTTCGGGCTGGCCAAGGAACTCCTTCACCACCTGCTGCAGCGCCATCGGGGTCCAGTTCTCCTGGAATTCGATTTCCAGGCGCTGGCTGGCCTCGATGTCGCGCAGCGTCTGGCGCACCTGGGCCAGGATCGGCGCCGAGATCGGCGGCGATTTCGCATCGTCCTGGAAGTGGCGGCCGCGGATGTCACTGAGCAACGCACTGCCCCAGCGACGGATCGAGGACCAGACGCCCGCCGCGACCAGCAGGCTCAGCAGCACCGCGCCGACCGCGATGAACCCGAGCAGGTAATCGCGCACCGCCAGACGGCGCCGATCCGCAAAGCTCAGGTCATGCACCAGCAAGGCGAAGTCGCCGCTCGTGGCCTTGCCCACGGCATAGCGCGAAATCAGCAATGAACCCCCCGGTGTCGAGACCACGCGGCTGGGCGCCTGGTCGGCTGCCGATGCGGCGCAGTTCACGCCGGCCGGCGGCGCGCCTGAAACCACCAGTGGCGTACCCTCGGCATGGCACAGCTCAACGACCAGCAGGCGCTCGTCGCTGGTCACGCGCCGCAGGTAGGCCGCAAGCTCGGCCTGATTGCCCTGCTCGATCAGCTTGTTGAGCGGCTCGCTCATCGAACCCATCAGGATGTTGGCACGCGTCTGCGTGTCGGATTGGAACCACTCGCCCAGCAGCTTATCGATGAACGGTGTGGCGACCAGCGTCGCACCGCCCGCCAGCAGCAGCAGCGGCAGCACGAAGCGCAGCAGAATGGTCTTGAGCATGGATCGGTCCTTTAGCGATGCGTCTGAGGCACGTTCAGTGCCTTTACATCATCTGGTCCCATGAGCGGCTGAGACGCACGGCGGAATTGATGATGCCGACCATGCTGTAGGTCTGCGGGAAGTTGCCCCACAGCTCGCCGCTGCGCGGATCGATGTCCTCCGAGAGCAGGCCGAAGTGATTGCTACGGCTCAGCAGGCCCTCAAAGACCTCCCGGGCATGCGCTTTCTGATTGGTGCGGGCCAGTGCATTCACATACCAGAAGGTGCAGACGGTGAAGGCATTGGAAGGGACGCCAAAGTCATCCGCGACCCGATAGCGCATGACGGCGCCATCGACCACCAGCTCATTCTCGATCGCCTTGAGCGTGGAGAGAAAGCGCGGATCGGTCGGCTTGATAAAACCAAGCTCCGGCAGCAACAGCAGCGCGGCATCGAGCGTGCCTGAGCCATCGAAGGTACTGTCGATGACCTGGCGCCCCTCATGCCAGCAGCGCGTCATGATCTCGCTGCGAATGGTTGCGGCGTGCGCGCGCCACTTCTTGGCCTTGTCGGTGAGCATCAGCTGCGTAGCAATGCGGCCGAGCCGGTCGCAGGCGGCCCAGCACATGACCGCTGAGTAAGTGTGGATATTCGAGGTGCCGCGCAGTTCCCACGGTCCGGCGTCGGGCGTGTTGTAGATGCTAAGGGCACTCTCGCCATAGCCCTCGAGCCGTTCAAAGAGCACCTGGCTGCCCTCGATCGCCAGGCGCCGATCGAAGAACAGCTGCGTTGCGGCCAGCACCAGTGCACCGTAGACATCGTGCTGGTTCTGCTCGGCCGCCTGATTACCGACGCGTACCGGGCCCATGCCACGGTAGCCCGACAGCGCCGGCGCTACCCGCTCGGTGAGCGGCTCACGGCCGGCCAATCGATAGAGCGGACGCAGCGGCTCGTTCTCGCCCTTGGCAGCCACCTCATCGATGTAGCGCAGGAAACCTTCCATCGTGCGCGTCGCACCGAGGCGATTGAGCGCCTGGATCACGAAGAACGCATCACGCAGCCAGGCGTAGCGGTAATCCCAGTTGCGCTGCGTGCCGGCCGCCTCGGGTATCGAGGTTGTCAGCGCCGCCAGCACCGCGCCGGTATCCTCGTAGGTGCACAACTTGAGCGTGATCGCCGCCCGGATCACCTGATCCTGCCATTCGAACGGGATCGCGAGGGTGCGCACCCAGTCGAGCCAGTAGGCGCGCGTGTGCTCAAGCCACTGCCGGCCCAGATCCTCCATCGGATCCTCGACAGTTTCATCAGGCCCGAGCATCAGCGTGATCGGCCGATCGAGCGTGAAGTTCTGATCTTCCATCAGTGCGGCGACCGAGGCATCGGTTGTCACGCGCACGTGACCGCCCTCGCCGCCGTAACTGACATGGTGGCTGCCGACCGAGCACTGCGGCTGCTCAGCCCCGTAGTTGAACAGCGGCTTGACACGCAGCCGGATACGCGGCCGGCCGCCCATCGGCTGAATCAAACGCATCAATACCGCGGGACGGAACAGCCGGCCATGGCGCCGGAAACGCGGGCAGAAATCCAGAATCCGGATCGCCCCGTCCTGCTTGTCGCGCATGATGGTCTCGACGACGGCCGTGTTGGACTCGTAGCGCTGCTCGATCGAGACCTGATCAATCAGATCGATTGCGAACATGCCGCTCGTGGCCTCGCCGCCCTCTTTGTTCAGCAGCGAACAAAACAGCGGATTGCCATCGGGTACCGGCCAGCAGCACCACACCACCACGCCCTTGCGATCGATCAGGGCGTTGAGCTGGCAGTTGCCGATGACGGCGAGATCCAGATCCGACATACACAGGACTCCAAGTGAAGCAGGTCGATCATAGCAACGCGGGTGAGCCTCGGCGCCTGCGGGCCTCCGAGCACCGGGAGGGGACTACTGACCCGAAGCCGCCTCGCTAGGCGCCTCAGGTAGGCGAGCGGCTGATCTTGGTGCCCTCCAGCGAGGCATCGGCAATAACTCCGCGCTCCCCAAAGATGAAAGCCAGCACCGGCTTCTGCAGTGTTTCAGAATCGTAGGTGCCGCCGGCGCCTTTCCAGACCACCGCCACTTCGGCATCCGCGCCCACGCTCCACACATTGGCGTTCATGAAGCGCTCGAGCGCCTGCGGCGTCATGAACAGCACCACCTCGCTGCGCTGGGCGACGCCCACGGTGGCTCCAATCGATGCACCCGAGAGGCTGTAATAGGCCACGGTCTTGCCAGCCACCCGCAGCACGCCCTGCCCATACTCGGCGCCGGCGCCGGCACCACCCTTGGTGATGCTTGGAAAGATCAGCACGCCCGAAGCCTTGAGCGCAAGATCCCGGTGCGTGGCGCTCTGGGCGTAGAAGCTCCGAAGCGTGCTGGCCGCATCGGCATCCAGGTCATCGGCACCCTTGGCCATGATGACACTCACAAAGATCAGCGCCAGCACGGCCAGGCCCGAAGCGATGAACAGATGATTCAACTTGATCATGGTGAATCTCCAGCGAAGTTGAATAGCACGTTCCGCGGCGCAGAACTGGCATCCAATTTTCGGGTGGCTCCACGAGTCTGCGCCCTGAGCGATTCTGATGTGCTCATCAGCTCATGGCGGGGAGTGAGGTTCCACATTGGACCGAGTCTTCCTGCGCAGGCGTTGCGATGACAAAATCCGCGATGTTAGTTCGCGGATTTTCCCCGAGAACTGCTTGAAGCCAGCTCGAATATTTGGACTGAGCGAAAAATCGCCAGTGCCAGCGATTAGCGTCTCGTATCAGAGACAAAGTGCTGGTTCCAGGCCTCTTTGTATGTAGGAGTTTGCTTACACCTGCGCAACCGGGATCAGGTTGCGGCGCGCCATCGTGGCCTGGTGCAGTTTCTGCACAAATTGGGTGCAAACGAGCGCGGTGCGCGTCGCTCAGGACTCGGCGAGTGTCGCGATCCAGTGCTG
>Ga0302317_10000778_pt1 | contig 25264 bp, 13 predicted proteins | sample III_Palsa_N3_3_FD_200450 | JGI IMG/M metagenome (GOLD analysis project Ga0302317, IMG submission 200450) | Peat permafrost microbial communities from Stordalen Mire near Abisko, Sweden - III_Palsa_N3_3 | ecosystem: Environmental > Terrestrial > Soil > Palsa > Peat permafrost | place: Sweden...
CACGTCGGCGTGATGTGTGACGGCAACCGCCGGTGGGCCAGGTCCGCTGGCCTGCTCGACGTGGCCAGCGGGCATCAGAAGGGCGCCGACAAGATCTTCGAGCTGCTCGAGTGGTGCCGGGAAGCCGGCGTGGAGGTCGTCACCCTGTGGCTGCTGTCCACGGACAACCTCACCCGCCCCGCGGCTGAGCTCGAGCCGCTGCTGCGGATCATCGAGGACACCGTCCGCGGGCTCGTCGCCGACCGCTGGCACGTGAACCCGATGGGCGCACTCGACCTGCTGCCCGCCGACACGGCCCGCGTGCTCAAGGATGCGGCGGAGGCCACCGCCGACAACCCGGGCCTGCTGGTCAACGTGGCGATCGGGTACGGCGGACGGCGGGAGATCGCCGACGCGGTACGTTCGCTGCTGCACGAGCACGCCACCCGCGGTACCTCCATCGAGGAGCTCGCCGAGATCCTCGACGTCGAGCACATCGCCGAGCACCTCTACACGGCCGGGCAGCCCGACCCGGACCTCGTCATCCGCACCTCGGGCGAGCAGCGCATCGGCGGTTTCCTGCTGTGGCAGACCATCCACTCGGAGTTCTACTTCTGCGACGCCTACTGGCCCGCTTTCCGCAAGGTCGACTTCCTTCGGGCCCTGCGCAGTTACGCGGCGCGTAGCCGCCGCTTCGGGGCTTGATGGAACAGTGCTGGCCCGGGGGGCGACCCCCCGGAACCCCCCGAATGCGCTCCGCGCCCCGCGGTGGTACTTCGCCGAGACACCGGCCACTCATCGCATCACCGGGCACGAGGCCCGGTTCGCTGGGCCGGTAACTGGCGTCTGCCCGGAGGGCGAACGGGTCGCTGTTAACCAGCACCCGGTATCGCAGCGAGGGTATTGCGGGTAATCGGGTGGGCCTGGATCGGAAAAAAGGATTCTTTGGTCCTAACCGGGCGCTAACGGGAACCGGGGACACGCCGGCCAGGGCCAGGAATGGGCGATACAGGGCGCTCACCAGGAGTTTTCCAGCTCATAGCGAGTGTGGTACTTCCAGACCGATGGTTATCCAGGTACCTTCGAAGTGGCGGACGGCGAGCGCCGTCCGCGGGAAGGCCCTTGGATTTGCGAAGCGTTCGCGTTTCCGGACGCAGGCGTAATGAAGGAAGGGCCGGATCGTGGCCCTTCATGGGCCTACCCCGGTCCGTCCGAGACGCCTGTGAGCGTTATTCGCCAGGCGGCTGGCGGTGGGCCTGCGGGCTCTCCGGACCCAGACGGGTCTATGCCGGCCGCGGCGGTGATGGTCACCGCACGGGTCCGAGTAACGCGAGCCTCACCGGGCACAGGCTCCTAGCAGGGTGCCGCTCCAGGCATCCAGGGGAGATCGCGTGGCCAGTTCCTCGATTCGCCGCGGTCCGCAGGAAGACAGCAGCCAGTCAGCGTCCGCACCGGGCAGCAAGCCCCGGCGGCGCGCCGGCTCGGCCGCTGAGCGGTCCCGCAGCAAGGTCCGTACCTACGTGCTCGACACCAGTGTCCTGCTCTCTGATCCGGCCGCATTCACCCGGTTCGACGAGCATCTGGTGGTCCTGCCGGTTGTCGTCATCACCGAGCTGGAGGCCAAGCGTCATCACCCTGAGCTGGGATACTTCGCCCGTCAGGCGCTCCGCTTCCTGGACGACCTCCGCATAGAGCACGGCAGGCTGGACGCCGAGCTGCCCGTCAACGAACTGGGCGGCACGGTCAAGGTGGAACTGAATCACACCGACTCCGGGGTCCTGCCGGCCGGGTTCCGGCTGGTGGACAACGACACTCGCATCCTCTCCGTCGCGGCCAATCTCGCGGCTGAGGGACACGATGTGGTCCTGGTCAGCAAGGATCTCCCGCTCCGGGTCAAGGCCGCCTCCGTGGGCTTGCCCGCCCAGGAGTACCGGGCGGGCCTGCCGGCCGACTCGGGCTGGATGGGCATGAAGGAGCTGGTCGTCCCGCGCTCCGACGTCGAAGAACTGTACTCCCGCGGCACTCTCGACTGCGAAGCCGCCCGTGGCCTGCCCTGCCACACCGGCCTGGTCCTGGTGTCCGAGGGATGCAGCGCGCTCGCCCGCGTTAAGGCGGACAAGTCGGTCCAGCTGGTGCGCGGCGACCGGGAGGTCTTCGGGCTCCGGGGCCGCAGCGCCGAGCAGCGGGTGGCGCTGGACCTGCTGCTCGACCAGGAGGTCGGTATCGTTTCGCTCGGCGGCCGGGCCGGGACCGGCAAGTCCGCACTGGCGCTGTGCGCCGGCCTCGAGGCCGTCATGGAACGCCGCCAGCACCGCAAGGTGATCGTCTTCCGGCCGCTGTACGCGGTCGGCGGCCAGGAGCTCGGGTACCTGCCCGGCTCCGAGGCGGACAAGATGAACCCGTGGGCGCAGGCGGTGTTCGACACACTGTCCGCCGTCACCACGCAGGACGTCATCAATGAGGTCCTCGCCCGGGACATGATCGAGGTGCTCCCGCTCACCCACATCCGTGGCCGTTCCCTGCATGACGCGTTCGTGATCGTGGATGAGGCACAGTCGCTGGAACGAGGCGTCCTGCTCACCGTCCTGTCCCGGATCGGCTCCGGTTCCCGGGTCGTGCTCACCCACGACATCGCGCAGCGCGACAACCTGCGGGTCGGCCGGCACGACGGCGTGGTCGCGGTCATCGAGAGACTCAAGGGCCACCCGCTGTTCGCGCACGTGACCCTGGTGCGTTCCGAGCGCTCGCAGATCGCCGCGCTCGTCACCGAGATGCTCGAGGACTCCGGGCTGGAGGACACGGGCCAGTAGCGGAGACGGGCCAGTGGACCCAGCGCAGTAACCGCCCATCGGAAGGCGGCCCGCGCGCCCGGCTGGGCGGTGGGCCGCCTCCTCGTCACCTACCCTGAGGATCCCCAGCTTGTAAGGCGGTGATCGGGGATCTGCGAGGCGAAAATGCCGTCGCGTGCAGTAGCGTGACGCTCGTCATGGTGCACACATCACGCGTCCCGGCAGACCTACCGTCACCAGACGCCGGCTGGCCGCCGGTGTCCGTCGTCATGCCTGTCCGCAACGAGGCCCGGCACCTGGCCGAGGCGGTGCGACACATCCTGCAGCAGGACTATCCCGGCGAGATCGAGCTGGTGCTCGCGGTCGGGCCGTCACGGGACCGCACCCTGGCCATCGCCGAGCAGCTCGCCGCGGACAACTCGCACATCACGGTGGTCCCGAACCCGACCGGCCGGATCCCCTCCGGGGTGAACGCCGCGATCGAGGCGGCCCGGTTCGGGGTCATCACCCGGGTCGACGGCCACGCCATGCTGCCGCCCGGCTATCTGCGCACCGCAGTCCGGACGCTCCAGGAAACCGGGGCCGCCGATGTCGGCGGCGTGATGGCCGCCGAGGGCGTCACCCCGTTCGAGCAGGCCGTGGCCTGGGCCATGACCTCGAAGGCCGGGGTCGGCGGTGCGAGCTTCCACACCGGCGGGCAGGCCGGCCCCGTCGAGAGCGTCTACCTCGGCGTGTACCGCCGGGACGCCATCGACAAGGCCGGCGGCTACGACGAGCACTATCTGCGGGCCGAGGACTGGGAGCTCAACCACCGGATCCGGCAGTCCGGCGGCCTCATCTGGTTCGAGCCGCAGCTGCGGGTCACCTACCGGCCGCGCTCCAACCCCCGGGCACTGGGGGCACAGTACTTCCACTACGGCCGGTGGCGCCGTGTCGTGGCCCGGCAGCACGCCGGCACGATCAACCTGCGCTACCTGGCCCCGCCGGCCGCCGTCTCGGTGATCATCGCCGGCACCGCCGTGGGGATCGCGGGCCTGGCCGCGCTGGCCGCCGGCGCGCCGGCCGCGGTGGGCTGGCTGGCGCTGGGCCTGATCATCCCCGTCACCTACCTGGCCGGAATCACCGCCGTCGCCGTCGTCTTCGGCCGCGGCCTGACCCCCGGTGTGCGGGCCCGGGTACCGGTCGCCCTGGCTACCATGCACTTGTGCTGGGGAGCCGGCTTCCTGACCAGCCGGCGCACGCTCCTGCGCAGGCGGAGCGGCAGCACCATGGGCCATTCAGGCGCACCTGAACCCGCGGCGTCGCGGTCGGTCAGTCAGTTAGCCGGCCCGGTCCCGCACTGACCAGCGGGACCGGCCTGTCGGCCAGCACGGCGACGGGACCGTTACCGGATCGCGAGCTCTCGGTGGCGCGTGTTGAGCGGGGATGTCGCCCGGTCGTCCGCGCGGGCGGGAGAGAATAAGACCATGACCTTTGATCTGCCCAGCCTGCTGACCAGCCGCGCCGGAGAGGGCTACGAGCTCACCGCTCGCTACCTCAACCCGCAGCTGCCGCGGACGCTGCACACCATCGGCTTCGACAAGGACTACGTGCGCGGCGAGGGTGCGTACCTCTACGACGCCGAGGGCAACGCTTACGCGGACTTCCTGTCGGGGTTCGGGGTGTTCGCGGCCGGCCGGTCTCACCCGGTGATCAAGAAGGCGCTGGCTGACGCGCTCGAGATGGACTTCGCGGCCTGGACGCAGTTCGACTGCCAGCCGATCCAGGGCCTGCTCGCGCAGCGACTGCTGGCCAAGGCGCCCGGGCTCGAGCGGGTGTTCTTCTGCAGCAGCGGCACCGAAGCGGTCGAGTCGGCGCTCAAGTTCGCCCGCCACGCCACCGGCAAGGGCCGCATCGTCTATGCCCGGCATGGCTTCCACGGGCTGACCGCCGGGTCGCTGTCGGTGAACGGCGCGGAGGAGTTCAAGGACGGCTTCGGCCCGCTGTTGCCCGGCGCCCAGATCCCGCTCGGCGATCTCGGCGCGCTCGAGGCCGAGCTGCGCAAGGGCGACGTCGCCGCGCTGATCGTCGAGCCGGTCCAAGGGCACGGCGTGATGATGACGCCGCCCGGGTTCCTGCCTGAGGCCAAGGCGTTGCTGCATAAGCACGGTGCCCTGCTGATCTGCGACGAGGTCCAGGTCGGCCTGGGCCGCACCGGCCGCTTCTTCTCCTATGAGTACGACGGCGACGTGCGGCCGGACATCGTGACCGTAGCCAAGGCGCTCTCTGGCGGCTACGTGCCGGTGGGCGCGATGCTGACCACCGACAAGATCTACTCGTCGGTTTACTCCTCCATGGACAAGCTTATGGTTCACTCCACCACCTTCAAGGGCGGCCCGCTGGCCATGGCCGCCGGGCTGGCCGCGCTCGCCGTTATCGACGACGAGGGCCTGGTGGAGAACGCCGCCCGCCGCGGCGAGGAGCTGATGCAGGCTCTCAGGGAGCTGCAGGCAAAGTACGACGTGATCAAGGATGTGCGGGGCAAGGGCCTGATCATCGGCATCGAGTTCGGACGGCCGTCCGGGCTGAAGGCGAAGGCGGGCTGGGGCATGCTGCAGAAGGCCCGCGTCGGCCTGTTCGCGCAGATGGTCGTGGTCTCGCTGTTCCAGCGGCACCGCATCCTGACCCAGGTCTCCGGCGACCATATGGAGGTCATCAAGCTCATCCCGCCGCTGATGATCAGCGACACTGAGGTCAAGCTGTTCACAGAGTCGTTCGCCGAGGTCATGGACGACGCCAGCAAGGGCAGCGGGCTCATGTGGGACTTCGGCCGGACCCTGGTCAAGCAGGCGATCAGGAACTGATGCCGCGGTCCTGGTCCCGCAGCAGGGTCTCGGCGATGGCCAGGTCGCGCGGATAGGTGATCTTCAGGTTGTCCTCGCTGCCCGCCACCACGTGCACCGGCACGTCCGGCAGGTAGCGCAGCACGACGCCGCAGTCGTCGGTCGGGGTGAAGTCCGGGTCGGCCAGGGCCCGCTCGTGCGCCCGGGCGATCAGCGAGAGCCGGAAGGCCTGCGGGGTCTGGCACCGGAGCAGTGTGTCCCGGCGCGGTATCTGGGTCATGACGCCGTCGTTCACCACGACAATCGTGTCCGAGGTCGGCACGGCCACCCCGATCGCGTCCGCTTCACCCAGCGCCGCAACGCAGTCGGCGATGGTCCGCTGGCCGACCAGCGGCCGGGCCGCGTCGTGCAACAGGACGCCGCAGTCGCTGATACCCATCGCGGAGATACGGGCCCGGACGGCGCCGATGGCCCGGCGGGTTGAGCCGGGGCGCGTGGTGCCCCCCTCGACGATCGCGGTCAGCTTGCCGTAGCCCCCGCCGTCCAGCAGTTTGGTCGCCTCGTCTATGCGGCCGGGTGGCATCACCACCAGCACCTCGTCGACCCCGGGCGCCTCGTCGAAGGCAGCCACGCAGTGCTCGATCAGCGTCTTCCCGCCCAGTCTCAGCAGCTGTTTCGGCACGTCGGCGCCAAACCGCTGGCCGGACCCGCCCGCCAGCACGACCGCGACCATCCGCATGAGCCGGACTCTACTGGATGCCCCCGGCGGGCCAGACCGGGCGCACCGGGCCGTCCGGCCGGGTGCACCGGTAGCGTGAAACCCCGGCCACCACGTGTGTCCATCCCAAGTTTGACCGGGTTAGCTCGGTACTCTTTCGGGGAACGTTGTGAGCCTGCGTACTTGCCTCGGTTCTTGCCTCGTTCTTGCCCCGGCTTTTGGCCTGAGCAGTACCTTCTGCAGTTCAGGGCCCGGAGCACACTGTGGGCGGCCGGCCGGTCGGAGGCTCGGGGCGGCGGCCGTTGAAAGGACGGCAGATGACCGTTGCGCTGGTCCTGGCGGCCGAGCCGGCGGCTGGGCTACGCGGCCAGCTGACGTCACTCGGCGTGCAGCGGGTCGACGCGACCGACAACGTCGGCTCCAACAGCATCCTGCTGAGCATCGCGGCGGCGGCCCGGGCCACCAGCGAGCCGATGCTGATCTGCGGCGGCGATCTCTCCGTGCCCAGGCAGGCGCTGGCCCGGCTGCTGGATGCCGAGGGCACGGCGGGCTACGCCGAGGCTCGCGGTGATTGCCGGGCCATCCTCGTCGGCCCGTCCGACCTGCGGGCGCTGGCCGAAGCGGCGGAGTACCTCTCGTACGGGCCGCAAACGCCGGATCACGTCAGCGCCTTGATGGGGGAACTGGTGCGGCGCGGTGTCACCGTTTGGTTCGTCGAGGCCAGGCCGGACGGCGATGCCGACCGGGACGAAGACGGCCTCGTTGCGGAGCTCTTCGCGGATCCGATCGCGCGGGATGTGGCCCGGTGGGCGTCGGAGCGGGCGCTCGCACCGGCCGCGCTGATGGGGATCAGCCTCGGCCTCGGGCTCGTCTCGGCCATCTGGTTCACCGAGCCCACCGCCCCCGCGAAGGCGTTCGGCGCGGTGACCCTGCTCGCGGCCTTCGTCACCAGCCGGGCCGGCCGGGCGCTGGCCGCGGCGCCGGGGCCCGTGCTGGAGGCGATCGGCGCCCTCAGCGGCCTCGGCGGTCGGCCCGCGTCCCGGACCAGCGTCATCCAGCCCGCCGCGGACTGGCTGTCGGCCGCCGGGTGGGCGATCACCGAGTGCGCCGTCTACGCGGGCCTGGCAGCCAGCGCCGGCCTGGGCAGCGCCGGCCTGGGCAGCGTCGGCCTGGGCGGCCCCGGCCTGCGGGTCGGCTTCACCGTATCGGGGATCGGCAGCGGTTCCGGCGGCGTCTGGCACCTGGCCGTGGCGGCCCTGGCTGTACTGGCCGTCCGCCAGATGGCCGGGCTTTGCTACGAGCGGGCGGCCGAAGAGTTCGGTGGCCGGACCCGCCTCGCGCACTCGGCCCGGCGGCGGCGGATCGAACGGGCCCTGCTGCTGCCCGCAGGGGAACGGGTCGTCCTGCTGATCGTGACCGGCGGGATCTGGGGCCCGCGGGTGACTTTCCTCGCGCTGATCGGCTGGGGCGTCCTTGCCACCGGGTATCTCCTCACCGCGCGGATCATCGGCCTCCGGGACGCGGCGGTCTACGGCAGCCGGGTACCGTCCGGCGGCGTCCTCCCGGCCGACGAGGGATCGATCAGCCTGGAGGCGGCGGCTGGCCCGTTCGGGGCGCTGAGCGCGTTCGCGGACGGCTCACGCGCCGCGGACGGCAACGGCGGCGGGTCGCACGGTGAGGAGGGCAGCGGAGCGGGCGGGGATGCGCTGTCTGCGCTCGGGCTGCGGGCGACCGGGACGGCCCCGTCGCCCGCTCCCTGGCAATCCTCCCGGTCCCGTACCGCAGCCAGCCCGGAGAGTGCGCCGAGCTATCAGATCGCCGCCTACCGCGACGACGGCCCGCTGTCGCTGTGGCTCGGTCGGCTGGTGGAGGGGCGCATTCCTCCGTTGCCCCCGGCGCTGGTCGGGGTGTTCGTCACCGTAGCTTTGACGCTGCTCGGCCTGCGCAACCTGTCGGGGGTGCTCGTGCTCACCCCGGTGGAGGCGATGCTGCTGGCCGGGCTCGGCTCGTGTCATCCGCACGACGGGCGATTGGACTGGCTGGTGCCACCGCTGCTCCAGGTGGGGGAGTACCTGTTCCTGGCCGCGCTGGCCTTTACCCGCCTGGTCTCCCCGGCGCTGGTTTACGCGCTGATCGCGGCGGTCATGCTGCGCCACCTGGACGTCGCCTACCGGGCCCGCCATCGGATCCTCTGGCCCGCGGCCGGTTCGGCCGCGTCTCGCCGCCGCAAGCCGCGTCGCACGGCAGAGCCGACCCGCCGCGGCCGCCGTCCTGGTCAGCAACTCGCTGGCCGGCAGGCTGTCGGCCAGCCCGCCAGCGCCCAGCCGGCCAGTGCCCAGCCGGCGGGTGCCCAGCCGGCCAGCCAGCAGTCAGCCGGGGACCGGGGAGTAGCCGCCAGCCATGGCCTGAGCTGGCCGCCGAGGGCCGCCGACGGCCGCCCCGCGGACGTCACCGGGCTCGGCTGGGAGCTGCGCATGCTGGCCCTCGGCGTCGGTGCTGCCCTGGGCATCATGCCGTTCGCCTGCATCGCGCTGGCCGGATACCTGTGGGTACTGGTCGGCCGGGACTTCCTGACCGGATGGCTGGGCGTCCGCGACGAACCCGCCCGGGCCACCGCTCCGGCCCGGCCCGCCCAGCCCGCCTGATAGTCGGCAAATCCGGTCGGCCAGATCGGAAAAACCCGCTTTGACCTGCGAAAGCTCGGCCGCTGAGCCGGTAGGGCGGCTGGCTAGAGTGAGATACCCGATGGGCAGATCTCGCGCGGGAAGGCGGCAGGATGTGGTCCCCGCTCAGACGGCGCGTTGACGGTGAGCCAGCAGATGGCCGGCCGCGGCCCAGCGAGCGCCTCCGCATCCCGCAGCCGCTGATCAAGCGCCGGCTGCCGTCGGGCCGGGGCGCGACCGAGCAGCCGAACGTGACCAGCGACGGCGATACCGCGCTGACTCCCGCTTTCTGGGTGGTCCTGGTCGCGACCGGGCTGGCCGCGGGGCTGATCGGCGCTGGGCTGATGTACCTGCTGTTCAGCGTGGAGCATCTCGCGTTCGGGTACAGCTCCGGCGACCTTGAATCGGGCGCCCGGCACGCCTCGGATCTGCGCCGGCTCGCGTCGCTCCTCATCGGGGGAATAGTGGCCGGCGTGGGCTGGTACCTGCTGCGCCGGTACACCGCCGGGCAGAAGTCGGAGATCGACGACGCGATCTGGAACGGCGACGGACGCCTGTCGTTCCGCCGGTCCGCCGGTACCGCGCTGCTGTCCGAGATCGTCATCGGCATGGGCGCGTCCCTCGGCCGGGAGGCGGGCCCGAAGCTGATGGGCGGGGTCTCAGCGAGCTTCCTGTCCAGCTGGGCCCACCTCTCGGTCGGGCAGCGGAGGCTCCTAGTCGCCTGCGGGGGCGGTGCCGGCCTTGCGGCCGTGTACAACGTCCCGCTGGCCGGGGCCCTGTTCACCGCGGAGGTGATGGTCGGCAGCCTCGCGCTCCCGGTGGTCCTGCCGGCCCTGGCGTGCTCGGGCATCGCCACGTTCGTGGCCTGGATATACCTGCCGGACCACGCCACCTACCTCGATATCCCGGCCTACCGGTTCTCCGCGCCGTTGCTGGTCGGGGCGCTGCTCGCGGGCCCGGCGATAGGGGTGATCTCCGCCGGGTACATCCGGCTCATCGGCTGGGTTGCCTACTACCGGATCACCGGCCGCCGGGTGCTGTTCGCCCCGGTTGTGGCGTTTGGCATCCTCGGGCTGATCGGCTTCGCCTACCCCCAGCTTTTCGGCAACGGCAAGGACATGGCGCACGATGCGTTTGTGGGCGCGGACAGCTTCAGCCTCCTGCTCGCCCTGTTCATCCTCAAGCCGCTCGTGACCGCGATGTGCCTGGAGAGCGGGGCCTCCGGCGGCCTGTTTACGCCGACCCTGAGCACCGGAGCGGCGTTGGGAGGCGCCTTCGGCGTCGCGTGGAACCTGCTCTGGCCCGGCTCATCGTCGGGTGCCTACGCGATGGTCGGCGCGGCCGCGATGCTCGGCGCCGCGATGCAGGCCCCGCTGGCCAGCCTGGCCCTGGTACTCGAGCTCACCCACAGCGGCTTCCAGATCATGGTTCCCATGCTGGCCGCCACCGTGATCGCTACCGCCGTCGCCCGCTACATCGACGGTTACTCCATCTACTCGGCGCGGCTGCCACCGCAGCGGGGCGGCCCGCCGCGGCGGCCGGGAGCCGTCAGCGGCATCGCCAGTAGTGCGGGGACCGATGGCCCGGACACCGCGTGATCAGTGCACCGCGGACAGTCACCACCAGGCTGCGTCGGCCCGGCCGACGGTGCCCGCGCTAATTAGCGGGGCCGTAGCGGCCGCGCCGAGGGGTAGTGTCGGCAGGGGCAATCGATCTGATCGCGCGGGGAGGATCGCGGATGTCCTTGCTGACGCGTAGCTCAGCTCGCGCGGGCGTGTGGGCGCCAGGCGACACTCTGTCCTGGCAGTCACTCGGCACCGACCGCCGGTCCTGGGTAGCGGCCGCGTTCGTCGTCTGCGCTTTGTTCGCCGGCACCGTGTCGCTGGTTTCCAGTGACTACCTGCACCGGATGTGGGGCCTGATGGCGGCCTGCGGCTACGCGGCCGCGGCGCTCTGCGTGATGGCCTGGCGAGAGCGCGGGACGGACCTGGCGCTCGCCGTGAGCCTGGCCGGGGCGCTGATCGCCCCGCTTGCCTGGATGGCCTGGACAGGACAAGGGCAGCCCGAAGTCAGCGTCATCATCGGGTCCGCGCAGCTGCTGGTCCACCACGGCACGCCGTACGTGGCGTCCGCCGCGCTCAGCCATACCCGCAATCCGAACGCCTACGATCCCTACCTGCCCGCCATGACGGCGTTCGGCCTGCTGTGGGCCATGGCGGGGGCTAATCCGCTGGCCGACCCGCGGGTGTGGTTCGGCGTCGCGTTCGTGGTGTTCTTCGCGCTGGCGCTGCGGGTGGCCAAAGCGAAGGACGTCGCCCGCTGGACCGTCTTTGTCACCGCGACCCCAATCATCGCGTTCGAGCTGGCGGTCGGCGGGACGGACGTGCCGATCATCGCGCTGCTGTGCCTCGGCTTCGCGCTGCTGTGGCAGCACCCGCGACCGGTGCTGGCCGGCTTGGCCTTCGGCGGCGCCGCCTCGATGAAGGCGACCGCATGGCCGGCGGTCATCGTGGCCGTCAGCCTGGTGCTGGCCCGGGACAGTAAACGCGCGGCGGCCGTCATGACCGCCGTCTGCCTCGGCGTCGTCGCGGTACTGGTCGGCCCGTTCGCCGTTCTCCGGCCCGAATCGCTGGTCAAGAACACGATCCTGTTCCCGCTCGGGCTGGCCAGCGTGACATCGCAGGCGGTCAGCCCGCTGCCCGGGCATCTGATCGCGCAGACCGGCCACGCCGGGCGCTTGTTCGTCATCGCCCTGCTCGTGCTGTCCGGCCTGGCCGTGCTGGCGTCGCTGGTGATCCGGCCGCCCCGGACCGTGCCGGCCGCTGCGGTGCGTCTCATCATCGGCCTCACGGTGATGTTCGTGCTGGCTCCGGCGACCCGCTTTGGCTACTTCATCTACCCGGGCGGCATCCTCGCCTGGCTCATCGTTTGCTGGGCCGGGCAGCAAGCGTCACCTGGCGGCGAAGCCATGCCCCCTCCTGAACAGGCGGGCGCGGCGACAGCGCGACGCTGAGCCCGCCCCGTTCCATGCCGGTAACGCCTGGCCTCCGGTAACGCCCGACCGCCAGTGTCGCTGACGCCAGTGTCGCTGCCATCAGGGCGCGAAGTCGGCGGGCACGTCCGGGCCGGTGAATGCGCCGGAGTCGCTGCAGATGTTGGTGTTCCCGGTGATGCCGCCGTAGGTCTCCGTGACGTTGCTGATCGCGGTTGATGACGAGCTGGCCGACGCGGTTTTCACCCCAGTGAAGCTGGAACCGAGGATCAGATCGACCGTCCCGCCAGTGACCCCGGCTACCTGCTGGATTTGAGCGTCCGGGATGACCTGCGCGAGGGCCTTGGCCGCCGCGGCGCCCGCCGGCGAGCTGTACTGGATGATCGTGCTCGCGGACGGTGCGACGGCGTTCCCCGTGCCGAGGACGTCGTAGTGGCTCTGGCTGAGCGAGGCGGCCGCCTGCGCCGCCAGGCCTGCCGCGGCCGTGGCGTTCAGCACCTTGACCGCGACCTGCGCCGGGCTGTCCGCGGACGTCGCGGACCGAGACGCGGACGCCTTTGGGGTGGCACCGGACGTCTTCGCGGGCTTCGCCACCGACTGGTCGCGAGCCACGGCGCTGAACAGCTGGGCGGCCTGCGGCTGCTGCCACCGGACCCGGTTGGCGTCATTCGGATCGGCGATGACCGGGACCTGGGTGAACTGAACGCCTTTGCTGGTCGAGCCCTTCATGCCGTCCGCGACGCTGAGCATCGTGCCGACCGACAGCCCGCTGTCCGTGGTCAGGGTCCTGGCCACGTCGCGCGCGATCGTGTAGAGCCGCGGCACATCGGACAGCGTCTTCTGGTCACCGATCTGCTGCAGCAGGGCGGCCATGAAGAACTGCTGGCGCTGGATGCGCTGCAGGTCCGATCCCTCACCGATGTGTCGCTCGCGCACGAAGGCGAGCGCCTGGGCCCCGTTCACGTGGTGTGTACCGGCGCTCAGGTCCAGGCCGGACGCCGGGTCGTTGACCGCCTCGGGCAGGCAGACGTTGACTCCGCCGAGGTCGTTCACCACCGACTGGAAGCCGTTGAAGTTGATCTCGACGAAGTGGTCGATGAAGATGCCGGTGGACGTCTCCAGGGTCTTCCACAGGCACGCCGCACCGCCGTTGGCGAAGGTCGCGTTGAGCATTTCGGTCTGCCCCGGCTGGGCCTTCTGGCCCGGGTCGCCGAGCCCGTCCGTCTGGCAGCCGATGATGGGTACCAGGGAGTCACGGGGAAAGCTGATCACCACGCCGCCGCGGCGCTCAGGCAGAATGTGCAGCAGCATCATCGTGTCCGACCGGGCGCCGGAGATGGCCTGAGCGCTCCCGAACTGGCCGTTGGTCCCGGCCCGGCTGTCGGAGCCAATGACCAGGATGTTCATCGCGGCAGTGCTGTACTGGGGCGGCCGCTTGCCGAGCAGGTGCGTGACGTCGACCTGGCGGATACCGCCGACCACGTTGCGGTACGCGGCGTAGGCGGCCAGCGAGGCCGCCACGAGGACGAGCGTGGTGATCAGCGATGTCCACTGCAGGATCTTGCGGCGGCGCGACCTGCCCGGTGGCGTGCCGTCCCCGGTGCCGTCCGGGCCATCCGGTCTCCGTCCGCCGGGACCTGAGGAGCCAGGCCGACGGCGGCCGGGGCGTCTCTTCTCCCCGGCCGCGCGCCTCCGCGACCTTCCGGCGGCGCTGGACAGGTCCCCGCCTTCCGGACGGAGGCTGACGCGGCTCAGGCCGTCTGAGGGGTGTCCATCGCCGAACTGCGCATCGTGCCCGTCGCCGGGCCAGGGTGCGTCGCCAGGCCAGGGTCCGTCGCCAGGCCGCGGCGCGGTGCCAGGCCGCGGCGCACGATACGGGCGCGGATCGCCCAGGTCTGGCTCGGCGAGACTGTAGGTGCGGTTCATCGCCTTCCTGGATCTCTCACTGGCAGGGGAAGGGCGTGATCAGGATGCCCCTTAGCAGTCTGTGCCTGGCGCCGCGCCGGTGGTCCGGGAAGAGACCCGCCGCCGGCTGCGCGCCAGAAATGTCTTACGGCCAGCTGCGCTGCTGTGCCCTCATGTTTATCGCGTCCCGAAACGGGATCCGCGCAAAATGCGCCCAAAGGTACTTACGGACCGATGTCGTGCTCGGTTTGGCGGGTGCCGGCCACGGCACATCTGCTGCTTTCCAGTGCATGGCGTACCCCAGCCCCGGCACGGTGCGGAACGGCGGCCTCGCCGGTGGTATGTGCGAACCACCCCCGGCCAACCGCCCACGGCCGTAGTTCACCGCTCCAGCGGCCCCCGGTGGCCGGGCGCCCGGTCCGGGGAGACCGGGGACGCGCCGTGGCCGTGCGTGGCGGCCCCTTGGCCGTCCCTCTAAAGTGGGTCCGTGCGCCGAGGACTCCGCCCGTCGGGCAGCGGCGTTGACGCGGGCAACCGCGCTGACGCGGCCGATCCGGCCGAAACGACCGGGGAGGCTGATTCAGCCGGTCCGGCGGATCCGGCTGAGGTCTCCGAGGCGGCGGACCCGGCGGGCGCCGACCCCGCCCGGGACGCTCCGGCCCGGGACGCTCCCGCCCAGGACCCCGCCCGGGACGCTCCAGCCCAGGACGCTCCCGCCCAGGACGTTCATCTCCCGCACGCGGCCGGCGAAGACGCCTACCGGGAGGACTCGGCTCCCACAGACGCTTCCGCTCAGGACACCGCCGTCGGAGACACGGCCGAGCAGGATGCGGTCGGCCGCGACGCTGACCTTCCGGACACGGCTGCCGACGCCGATACCGGGTATCTCACGTACCCGGCCGGTGACCCCGAGCACGACGGGCCGGGGGACGTCAACGGGGTCCCGGCTCCCGGCTCCGAAGGTGATGGCTTCCCCGGCGAGGACCCGTCCGCCGGGGCTGGCCCGGGACCGGCCGGGCTTGCGGGCGGGGGCGCGGTCACTCTCAGCGCGGCCCGGACCGGCACAGGCGCCCTGCGCAATGCCGCCCGTCTCGCGCTCCGCCCGGCCAGCCGCCGCCGCGCCAACTGGCGTTGGGCACCAGGGATGCTGTTCGCCGCGGTGACGATCCTGCCCTCGCTGCTGGTCATGGCCTGGCTCATCTCCGGCCTGCCGCTCCTGCTGGCCGGCCGGTTCGCCGGCATCCCGATGATCGTTATTTCCGTGCCGCTGGCCGTCGCGCTGATCGTCATGACGCTGCGGGAACTGCCCTCGGCCTGGCCGCACGGTATCCGGGACGCCTGGGACCAGAGCCGCTCCGTGTCCCGCGGCCCTGGCCAGGCGGCCGCACAGTCCAAGCCGGGATCGGGCGAGCCCGGGCCCGGCCGCGACCGCCCGCCGGTGGATGTGCCGTGGTGGGCTCTGGCCGGGACGCTCGTGGTGGCGGCTGGGTTCGCTGTGTGGCAGCTCACCGAGAACTCTCAGCAGATCATCGTGCTCCGCGACCCGGCGACCTACCTGCAGTTCGCCTACTGGATCGCTGGGCACGGCTCGACCCACATCCCGGAATCGCTGCAGGCCTTCGGCGGCGCCCATCAGGGCCTCACGTTCAGCAGCCTCGGCTTCTTCCAGGTCGGTTCGTCGGTGGTGCCGCAGTTCATGGCGGGACTACCGATGGTGCTGGCCATCGGCGTGTGGGCGGGCGGCCCGCTCGGCGCCGCCGCGATGGCCCCCATCCTCGGAGCGCTCGCGATCCTGTCCTTCGCCGGGCTGGCCGGGCGGCTGGTCGGCGCGCGCTGGGCTCCGGCGGCGGCGCTGGTCCTGGCCGTCTGCCTGCCGGAGCAGTACACCAGCCGGGCCACGTTCAGCGAGACGCTGGCCCAGCTCATGCTCTACGGCGGTCTGTGCATGCTGACCGACTCCTTCATCCTGACCGGCGGCCGGCACGTCGCTACCTATCCGGGGCCGTCCTCGTGGCGGGATGGCCCCGCGCCAAACGTCACGCTGGCCTTCTTCGGTGGCCTCAGCATCGGCCTAACCCTGCTGATCCGGATCGACGGGCTCAGCGACCTGCTGCCCGCCCTGCCCTTCCTCGGGGTGCTCCTCGTCCGGAAGCGCCCCCAAGGCGTTCCGTTCGGCATCGGTCTTTTCATCGGCGCGGCGTACGGCTTCGCCGACGGCTACCTGTTGTCCCGGCCCTACCTGGATTCGATCGGCCCGTCGCTGCGGCCGCTGGCGATGATCGCCCTGGGCGTGGTTGCGGTCACCGTCGTCGCCATGGGACTGCTGAGCCTTCCCCGGACCCGTTCGTGGCTGCGGGCGCTCGTCCGCTCGCGCCCGGTTCGGTGGCTCCCGGAGGCCGTCGCGGCGCTGACGGTGCTCGCGCTCATCGGGTTCGCCGCCCGCCCCTACTTCCAGACGGTCCGCGGCGAGACCGACCCCGCGACCATCAGCTACATCGCGGAACTGCAGAAGCTCGCGCACCTGCCCATCGACCCGACCCGCACGTACGCCGAGGACAGCCTGTACTGGGTGATCTGGTACGTCGGCGTCCCGGCGGTGATCCTCGGCGCCATCGGGATCGCGCTGCTCTCCCGGCGGTGCCTGCAGGCCGTGCTGACCTGGCGGGACAATGGCGCCGCGCGCATCTGGGCGCTGCCGCTGATGATCATCGGCTGGGTGACGGTGACGGTCCTTTGGCGTCCCGGCATTATCCCGGACCAGCCGTGGGCCAGCCGGCGCCTGGTCCCGGTGGTGCTGCCGGGCCTGATTCTGGCCGCGGTCTGGGCGTCGGCCTGGATCAAGGAACGCGGGCGCCTGCTGGGGGCCAGCCACCTGGCCGCGTCGGTCGTCGCAGTGTGCTGCGTGCTCGCCCTGCTGATTCCCGGGGCCGTGACCACGTTCGGCGTGGGGACGACAAAGACGAAGTCCGGGTCGACCCGGCTGACCGCGCGTGGCCTGGCGCTCAAGCGCACCGGAGCGGGCGAGGAGAAGGCCGTCCGCGAGTTGTGCGGCAACATCGGCCCGAACGCCTCGGTCATCATCGTTGACCCGCTGACGGCGGACCGGTTCAGTGAGGTGATCAGGAGCAACTGCGCGACCCCGACGGCCAGCATGGACAGCCCGACCGCGGCGTCGGTGGCGGCAGACGTGGCCGGCATCGAGCGAGCCGGGCGTCGGCCGGTGCTGCTGGCCGGGCAGCAGTCGCAGCTCGCGGCGTACGGTGGCAGCGCGCACGAGGTGCTCAACCTGCTGACCAGCCAGGACGCCCACCAACTGACCTCGCCGCCGAGCAGAACGTGGCTGATTCACTTCGTTATCTGGATGTCCCAGCCGGGCAGCCTGACCGGAGGGGCCGTGGCGGGCCAGGCAGCGGAGTATTCTCGCCGGGCGTGAGCACTCCACAGGAACCAGGGCCGTTCGGCTGGCCCGAACACGGGCACCCGGAACCGGAAGCGCCCGCAAACGGACGGCATGCTCCGCCTGATGGGACGGTGCCGCTGGATGCGCTGCTGGGGCCCGAGCAGCCGTATACCCCGGAACAGTTCTATCCGCTTGATCCGTCTATGCCCCCCGGTCAGGGCTATTCTGCTGACCAGCCTGGCCGGGCGGAGCCGCAGTTTCCGGGTTCGGGCGAGCAGCCGCTCTATCCCGGTTCGGGCGTGCAGCCCCGCTATCCGGGTTCGGGCGTGCAGCCCCGCTATCCCGGTTCGGGCGAGCAGCCGCTCTATCCGGACCATGGGTCTTACCAGGGAGAGCAGGGCTATTCCGGGCCGCCGTCCTACTCCTACGATCCGCCCGGATCCGGGCGGTCGGCAGGCTACGCGGGAAGGCCCGGCTATGAGACCCCGCCGTCGTATGACGCGCCGCCCACATACGGCGCGCCCAGGCCGTACGACACAGCCCCCTCGTACAACGCCGCCCCCACGTACGGCACCGCGCCGACCTACGACGCTCCGCCCGCCCCGGGGACGTTCGGGTACGAGCCTTCCTACCCGTCGCAGTCGCCGTTCGCCCCCCTGCCGTCCCGGGAGCCGGAACCGCCGCCCAAGCCAGAACTGCACTACCGAGGGGCGCCGCTGGACGACCGTGCGCCGCACGTGTCCATCGTGCTGCCCTGCTACAACGAGCAGGACCATGTGCTGCTCGAGTTGGAGCGGATCAGCCGGGCCATGGACATCAGCGGGCTGCCGTACGAGCTCATCGCCGTGGACGACGCCTCGACCGACGGCACGCTGGAGCGGCTGCAATCCGCCGAGCCGAAGCTGCCGCGGCTGCGGGTCGTGCACTTCCGCCGCAACGGCGGCGCGGGGACGGTCCGCCAGATCGGCACCCAGCAGGCCAAGGGTGAGATCGTCGTCTGGACCGACGCCGACATGACCTACCCGAACGAGCGCATCCCCGAGCTCGTCGCCATGCTCGACGCCGATCCGGCCATCGATCAGGTGGTGGGGGCGCGAACCAGTGAGGAGGGCACGCACAAGGTCGCCCGGGTGCCCGCCAAGTGGTTCATCCGCAAGCTGGCCGAGAAGCTCACGAACTCTGAGATCCCGGACCTGAACTCTGGGCTGCGTGCGTTCCGCCGGGAGGTCGCCCAGCCGTACCTGCGGCTGCTGCCGCCCGGGTTCTCCTGCGTCACCACGATCACGCTGGCGTTCCTGTCCAACCAGCACGCCGTGGTGTACGTGCCCATCGACTACGCCAAACGGGCCGGGGTGTCGAAGTTCCGGTTCTTCTCCGACGCCTACCGGTACATCCTGCAGGTCCTGCGGATGGTGATGTACTTCAACCCGCTTAAGGTCCTGATGCCGGTGGCTCTCTTCCTGCTGGCGCTGGGCCTGCTCAAGGGCGTCTACGACACGGTGGTGCACCCATTCTACTTCGCGATCAACACGGTGCTGATATTCGTGACCGGGCTCATCATCGCTTCCATGGCCCTGCTCGCCGACCTGATCGTGAGATCCCGCGGCGACACGTGACGTCCAGTTATCCTCATTTCGTGATCACTCGCCGGAATCTGCCGGAGAGCCGCCTGGCCTCTCTTCGTGGCCCTGGCCCGGCCGACGGGCGGGAGCCGTGCGGATCGCGCTGATCGGCCCGGCGCACCCGTACAAGGGCGGCGGGGCCCGGCACACCACTGAGCTCGCCCACTGGCTCGCCGAGGCCGGGCACGAGGTGGTGCTCGAGTCGTGGAACAGGCAGTACCCGGCTGGGCTGTACCCCGGTGGCCGGCAGACGGTCGACGTGCCGGAGGGTGAGCCGTTCCCGGGCACCCGGCGGGATCTGTCCTGGCGCAATCCAGCCGGGTGGGTCGCTGCGGGAAGGCGACTGCGTGACCAGGACCTCATCTTGTTCGCGTTGCTGATCCCCCCTCAGGCCATCCCGTACCTGGCCATCATGGCGGGGTTGCGCGGCGGCCGGCCAGGCCGCCACCCCCGGCGCACGGTGGTGATCTGCCACAACGTGCTGCCGCACGAAAGCAGGCCGGCCGATGAGCAGCTGACCCGGCTGCTGTTGCGCCGGGCGGGGGCGGCACTGACCCATTCGCTCGCCGAAGCCGCCCGGGCGCGCGCCCTGGCCCCGGACGCGGAGGTGCGGGTGGCACGGATGCCGCCGCACCTGCCGGCCGCCGCACCCGCCGTCACCCTGAACCGGCAGCCGGGCGCCGTTAACCTAGCCGAAATTGACCGGAGCGGGAGTCCGGGCCCCTGTCGGCTGCTGTTCTTCGGCATCGTCCGCCCCTACAAGGGCCTCGACGTGCTGCTGCGGGCGGTGGCCCGGGCCCCGAGGCACGTCACGCTGACCGTGGCCGGGGAGTTCTGGGGGAAGGCGGAAGTGGAGACCAGGGCCCTGATCGGCCAGCTCGGCCTGGGTGGCCGGGTCACGCTGCGTCCCGGCTACGTGCCTGCCGACCAGATCCCGGGGTTGTTCGCCGGGACCGACGCGCTCGTACTCCCGTACCGCACCGCCACCTCATCGCAGAACGCCTGGCTCGCGTTCGAGTACGGCGTGCCGGTCGTGGCCACCCGGGCAGGGACGCTCGCGGACGCCGTCCGGGACGGCGTTGACGGTGTGGTGTGCGAGCCCGGCGACGAGGACGACCTGCTCCGCGCCCTGCTGCGGATCAGCGCGCCGGGGGAGGCGACCCGGCTGCGCGCGGCGGTCCAGGCGGCTGATCCGGGCGGCTACTGGGACGCCTACCTGGGGGCGCTGCTGAGTTTCGCCGAACAGCCCGAGCGGGAGCCGCCGGGCCTGGCGGCGGCGTCCCCGCTGACGCGCGGACCCGCCCGCCGCGCCCAGCCTCGGGGCCCGCGCCCCAGCTAGCCCGCAGAGTCGGCCGCCCGCTGAGCCGCGGGGTGGCGGCCGCCCCCACTATGCCGTGGGGGCTCCGCTAAGCCACGGGGGCTCCGCTAAGCCACGGGGGCTCCGCTAAGCCGCGGGGGGCGGCCCGCCCATCTTGGTTGTGTTCTCCCCAATGTTCGCGGGGAACGCCACCCGGTCCGCTGCGTACGGAGCGGGCGCCCGCCCGGCGCGGCGGCTGAGTGCAGCTGCCAGCGCGGCCCACACCAGGTCACCGATCGTCATGACCACACGGGACGCCAGCGCGATGACCAGCGCCGGGCCCCGGGCCATGACCGGGGAGAGCGCCGCGATCAGCGCGATCTCCCGCGGCCCGATCCCGCCCGGGAACGGGATGAGCAGAAAGCCCACGGCCCACGCGAGTGCGTAGCCACCTGCCGACAGCAGCAGGATGTGCAGGCTTCTGCCCGCGATGTCGCCGACCAGCAGCCAGGCGTGCAGTCCGTAGAACACCCATCCCAGCGCCGTCCAGCCGACCGCGCGAGCCATCCCGCTCAGGCTGAGCGGCTTCTCCAGCTCTGGCCGCCGGATGATCCGGAGCACGATATCCAGGCCGAACTTCGTGATGGGCGGGTACAGCCCGGCCAGGATCACCGGGATGCACAGGAGTACCCACCAGTACTGGCGCAGCGCGCTCGCATACGCCAACGGCAAGGTGACGGCGGCCATGACCAGCCCGACGACCAGCGTGATCGCCATGCTGACCAGGCTGGCTGTCCCGCTTCGTCTCTTCGGGACCTGGTAGTCCTGGGCCAGGCTGACCTGTGCCGCGACGGCCCACAGGGCCCCGGGCACGTACTTGGCCAGCTGTCCGAGGAACATGACCCGGATCGCGGCCGGCAGCGACAGCGGCGAGCCCAGATCGGTTAGGAGTGCACGCCAGGCCAGCATCATGCAGCCGAGGCCCGCGACCACCGCGAGGACCGCGCCGACGACGTCGTAGGCGGCCAGCTGCCCCACCGCGGCTCGCACCTGCGGCCACTGCGACACCAGTCCGTAACAGGCGAAGCCGAGCGCGATGGCGAGCAGCCCGGCCCTGGTCCAGGGGCTCGCGCTCAGTCGGCGCAGCACGCGGCCAGCGTACCCACCGGGCGCGGCATCCGCGTCCAGCATCAGCCGGCCGCCGCGTTGCGCAGCCCCGTCCATCGGCCCCTGCGTTCCGCGCAATCCATCGGATGCGTTTCACCTCGTTCACCGGCGTCCTCCGGTTCACCAGCGGACGTCGTTCCACGGCGCCCAAGCTAGTGGCAGGATTTGTGCGCTGCATGGCGCTAAAGTCGCTCGCGACGCTCGCCGTCGGCGGGCAGGCTGGATTCAGTGAGCGACCTTTCCACCTTTGCCAGGCCGACAGCCCCAGTCGGCCAGGTCCCCGCGGACGCCCCGGTGCGCCGCTCGTCGCTCGGCGGCTGGGCGGCGCTGCTGGTGGTGTACGTGGTGTGGGGCAGCACCTACCTAGCCATCAGGGTCGGCGTCGAGACGATCCCGCCCCTGCTGCTGGCCGGGGCCCGCTACCTGATCGCGGGGCTGATCCTGTTTCCGTTCGCGATCCGCAGCGGCTCGGCCGCTATTCGCGCGGCGGACCGCCCGAGCCGAGCCAACTGGCTGGCCTGCGCGGTCGTCGGCATCCTGCTCCTGCTCGGCGGCAACGGCCTGGTCTCCGTCGGCGAGCGCACGGTGCCGTCCGGCTTCGCGTCGTTGCTGGTGGCTACTGTTCCGCTCTGGCTGCTGGTCCTGGACGCGGTGCTGAGCCGCAGGTGGATCGGGTGGCTGCCGCTCGCGGGCCTGATCGTCGGCCTGGCCGGTGTGGCCCTACTGGCCGGCCTGGGCGACGGCGCGTCCGCCAGCGGGGCGTCGGCCGGCGTGATCTTGATCATCCTGGTGGCGAGCCTGTCGTGGGCGCTGGGCACAATCGCATCCACCCGCCTGGCGCTGCCCCAGCGCGCGCCACTTGCGACGGCCATGCAGATGCTCACCGGCGGCGTGACGATCCTGGTCCTGTCCGCGGTGACGGGGGAGTTCGGCTCGCTCCACATCTCCCACGTGGCGCCGCGGTCCTGGCTGGCGCTGGCCTTCCTCATCGGGCCCGGCTCGATCCTCGCCCTGTCCGCCTACAACGTCGCGGTCCGCCGCCTCTCGACGTCGACCGTGGCCACCTACCCCTATGTGAACCCGGTGGTCGCCGTCATCCTCGGCGCGACGCTGCTGAACGAGCGACTCACGCCCGCCATGCTGATCGGCGGCGCCCTCATCATCGTGGCCGTCGCCCTCGTCGTCTGGCGCCGCGGCAGCCCCGGGCACTGAGCGCCGCCGCCGCTCTGCTTGGTTGACGCCCTGACCTGGGCCGTCCCGGCTGATTTGCTTAGTACACCGGAAGTTCATAAAGTAAGAACACGCGACGCGGGGTGGAGCAGTTCGGTAGCTCGCTGGGCTCATAACCCAGAGGTCGCAGGTTCAAATCCTGCCCCCGCTACTAGTTTCCGCAGGTCAGGGCCTTCTTCCGATGGGAGAAGGCCCTTGGTGTAACAGGGCATGTGACCAAAGCAGAGGCCCGGGCAGTCGCCCAAGGCTCAAAAAGAGCCCGGCAAGTGACACGGGCTGGCACGGACCGAGACAGCGTGGAACCCGGGATACGCTCCCGCTCGCGATCTCTGGGTGCTTGGCCCAGAGGTACCGCAAGTGCATCCCGGCCTCTTCCCATTCGTGCTGGACTACCCGGAACATGCGGAAGCCCGGGTTGGGCCGGGGTTAGGCCAGGGCCGCCAGCGGCTAGTCGTGGCATCCGGCTGCCAAGAGCGCGAGATCCGCCCCTGCCGCTGCCCAAATTGCGGGGAGCGTGTCATCTTGCGAGGACACTGGGAGCCGGATGTTGATGACCGGCTGCGCCATCCCATCGACCCGAGGAGGAGGAGGGCTACGACTCCTCGTGGCGGCAGTGGGATGGCCGCCCCTATCACACTGGCCAGCAGTCACACTCGCGAGCACCTGACCGCCGACCGCGGGCCCCGCGATCCCAGCGCTTGCTCACCGCCGCCACCCGCGGCGGCGCGATCCTCCCTAGTCACGGCATCCGCGGCGGCAAGGCAATGATCGCCACCCTGCGGCGCTGGCTGATCAGCTTGCCTGGCCGGCTGATCCGCCACGGCCGCCAGCTGATCCTGCGGCTGCCGCCCGGCCAGCACGTGCTCGCCGAGATCCTCGCCCGGCTGCGGGCACTCCCCACGATCTCCCGACCACCGCCCCCACGGCCCCTTACCCGGAACCCGGAAACCGTGAACCCGGCGCGACACCCGGGCTTTGAGCATGCCCGCGCGCGAATCGGGTCTGAGCACGGCTGAAGGTCGCCCCGAGCACCCATCACGACCAGCACACCCTCTGCCTTCCCGCGTCACCTACGTTTGTGTCGCACCCCGGCCGTGCTCGCCCGGCCCGCTCTGGCGTTCCTTGCCGTAAAGTCAGGTGAATGCAGGTCTGGCCTGGCGCTGCGTATCCGCTCGGTGCCACCTGGGACGGGTCAGGGACTAATTTTGCCCTGTTCTCTGAAGTGGCCGACCGGGTCGAGCTGTGCCTGTTCGGCCCGGGCAACCGCAGGGAGACGCGGGTCGAGCTCACCGAGGTGGACGGTTTCGTCTGGCACTGCTACCTGCCGGGCGTCGGCCCGGGCCGGCACTATGGGTATCGCGTGCACGGCCCGTACGCGCCGGGCCGCGGTCACCGGTGCAACCCGGCGAAGCTGCTGCTCGACCCGTACGGCAAGGCCGTCGCGGGTCAGGTGCACTGGCACGAGGCCCTGTTCTCCGACCGGTCCGGCGCGCCGGAGGCGACCAGCGCTCGTAACAGCGCCCCTTTCATGCCGCGCAATGTCGTTATAAACCCGTATTTCGACTGGGCGGATGACCGGCCGCCGCGAACGCCGTATCACGAGACGATGATCTACGAGGCGCATGTCCGCGGCCTGACCCTGCGCCATCCCGAGGTCCCGCCCGGGCAGCGCGGCACCTATGCCGGCCTGGCCTCCCCGGTCATCATCGACCACCTGACCCGGCTGGGCGTGACCGCCGTCGAGCTGATGCCGGTGCATCAGTTCATCTCCGAGCGGCGACTGGCGGTGGGCGGCCGGTCCAACTACTGGGGTTACAACACGATCGCGTTCCTCGCGCCGCACAACGGCTACTCCTCATCCACCGAGCCACATGGCCAGGTCAGCGAGTTCAAGTCGATGGTCAAGACGCTGCACACGGCCGGCATCGAGGTGATCCTCGATGTCGTCTACAACCACACCGCTGAAGCGGACGCCTTAGGTCCCACGCTGTCTTTCCGCGGGATTGACAATGCCGCGTACTACCGACTCGCCGACGGCGACCCGGGGGTGTACGTGGATTACACCGGCTGCGGCAACAGCCTCAATGCCGGCAATCCGCACGCGCTGCAGCTGATCATGGACTCGCTGCGGTACTGGATCCTGGACATGCACGTGGACGGGTTCCGGTTCGACCTGGCCTCCGCCCTGGCCCGGCAGCTGCATGACGTGAACCGGCTCGCCGCCTTTTTCGACCTGGTCCAGCAGGATCCGGTCATCTCGCAGGTCAAGCTGATCGCCGAACCGTGGGACATCGGGGAAGGCGGCTACCAGGTCGGCAGGTTCCCGCCGCTGTGGCTGGAATGGAATGGCAAGTACCGCGACTGCATACGGGACCTGTGGCGCGGCGAACCCGCTGCCCTGCCAGAGTTCGCCCAGCGGCTGACCGGCTCCAGCGACCTGTACGAGACTAGCGGGCGGCGGCCGGTCGCCTCAGTCAACTTTGTCACCTGCCATGACGGGTTCACCCTCGCGGACCTGGTCAGCTACAACCGCAAGCACAACGAGGCCAACGGCGAGGACAACCAGGACGGCACCGATGACAACCGGTCCTGGAACTGCGGCGCGGAAGGCCCGTCCGGCGATCCGGCCATCAGCGAGCTGCGCGCCCGGCAGGTCCGCAATTTCCTGGTCACGCTGTTC
>Ga0302317_10000787_pt1 | contig 25111 bp, 25 predicted proteins | sample III_Palsa_N3_3_FD_200450 | JGI IMG/M metagenome (GOLD analysis project Ga0302317, IMG submission 200450) | Peat permafrost microbial communities from Stordalen Mire near Abisko, Sweden - III_Palsa_N3_3 | ecosystem: Environmental > Terrestrial > Soil > Palsa > Peat permafrost | place: Sweden...
TTCGGGTGGCCCAGTCTCTGGAGGCGGTTGCGACTTCACGGCACTTAAATTGAAGACCGGGCCGCCGTTATAGGTGAAATACATCCGCCGCTGATCATTTGATACGTAGATATGATGCGAGAGAAAGAAATCCAAACCCAGAAACATGTCGACGTCCGTGGAAGAAGTATCGCCGACGCGCAATCGCGCATTGCGGATTTCCTCACCGCCAATCTTGAGGCTGTCGAACCTTGCCGACCACGTCGGAAACCATCCATGCCCCAAGCCGGTGCTCGGTCCGAGCGGCTGTACGTCGGGTCCGTTGACGTCAAACCCTGCCCGCTCAGCGGCGCGCCGCACGAGCATCGAGGCAGGAACGCCAGTATCAAACATGACCCGGATCTTGGAACCATTCAGGTAGGCGTATCCGATGGTGTGATAGCTCGCCTCAGTAAGCGGCTCGATATCGATCACTGACCGCGTTTCTGTCTGCGCCCAATAGGCCAGTGACTGCTTGCCGCAACCTTTGGGCTGCATAAGCCTTATGATCCCTTTGGCCAGGTCGTATTCCGCATCCTTCATGCCGAGTAGGTTTTGTCCAATAAGCCCTGAGGCGCCAGCACCAAAGTCGGTGCCACCAACGATGAATAGAACCTTCGGCACAATCTGATTCGCAATCTTGAACTCTTTGACGGTGGCGAAGGAAACCGGCGTATCTCCGTTCATACCCGACAACATAAAGCCGTAGGGTGGCTGTTCGAGTCTCAACCTGGCATGCGTCGCTGTTGCCAGACTAATCAGGTTGTAGAAAGCACCGCTATCGACCATCATTGTCGCGTCTTCGCCATTGAACTGTACCGGCACGAGGGCGCGATCGCCTTCAATGGTTGTATTCAGTTGCGCAAGTTGGCCCAGCTGGCACGCCGCGCGACAGGGTGCCGTTGCCGTGAGCAGCATGACTGCCGCCAGTGCTGCGCAGAGAGTTTCTCTAAGCGACTTGCAACACTCCTTGTTGAACGCCACTGTGAGTACGCTGCGGATCAAGCTCATCCCTCAGTCCGCCCCGGTGTCTTGAGCTTGGGTTGCCGGCATTGCCCGGTAGATATAGGGCCCCAATAGCAGGATGCACAGCACCGCCACCGCCACGAAAGCACCAAACACCAGCCGCATCGGCCGGTAGTCGCCCGCCAGATCATGGACCACACCCATCAGCAGCAGTCCGAGAGCGGCGCCGAGACATGCGGCCGCAAACGCCCAGCCATAGATAGCACCGTAGGCCCGCAAACCAAAGTAGCGCGAGGTCAGATACGCTGCCAGCGCGTTCTCGGCACCGAGCGCCGTACCTAACATCACGGCACCGGGCAGCAGCGTCGCGGTATGACTGGCCGAATGCACCGTGAGCACACCGATGAGCGCGATGATGAAGAACGGCAAGGCAGCGCGCGGAGATTGCCAGGCATCGAGCAGCAGCCCCGAGCTGAGCTGGCCTGCGATGCTGCCCAGAAACACGCACGAGACGGCAGTAGCTGACACGGTGGGACTGAACCCGCGTTCGGTCAGCATCGGATAGGCATGAATCACAGTGCCCAGCAGCGCGGTCATCGTCAGCAGGATCGAGAGGAAAATCAGCCAGAAGGTCATGCCACGAAGGGCCTCGGCGCGCGTGGCGCCTGGTAGCAGCTCAGCCTGCTGGAGCGCGGATACATGTATGCCAGGGCGAATCGGCTCGCGCAGCAGCACCCACAGCAACGGGAAACCCAGTATCAGCACCACCGTGCCAAGCCCGATGTAGCCGGCACGCCAGCTGTAATGGCCGATCAGGAAGCGCATCAGTTGTGGATAAAGTGCCGACCCCAATCCGGAGCCCAGCGCCACCGCCATGCCAAGCACCGTGCCTCGCCGGCGATCAAACCACTGCGCGATGAGTTTGGCGTAACCCACCGAGCTGTGCATGGCCGCTGCGATGCTGATCAGGCTCATCAGGAGCACCAGCTGCCACAGCGAGCGCGCCTGGCTCATGAGGATGTGCAGTCCGCCAAACAGCACCAGGCCAGGCAGCAGAATCTTTCTTAAGCCCCAGCGATCCATCGCGCGCCCGGCGGCCGGCAGGCACAGCGTCACCCCGAGCGGTGAGAGCAGCAGGACCACGGAGACCATCGTGCGGCTGAGCCCGAAGCTCTGCTCCAGCGGGGCCATGAATTGCCCCTGGGTCGAGGAGAGAATCGCATTGGGACCGACAAAGAAGCCCATCCACGCCGCCACGGCGGCGCCAAGCGCTGGTCGCGTGAATTCCGACTCCCGCATGCTGGTCCCCACCCGGAGGCGGCATTTGGACGCCACTCCCCGACTTGCACTTAAGCCCTTGAGTTCTTGAGCTTAACACCGTGCATTTGGCTTCGGGTCAGCGAACTGCGCGCGCGCGCCCGGAGGCTCTGATCGCTTTCTCTGGCGGCTTCGCAGTCAGGTATCGCGGCAGCCGCCTGCCAGATCTTCACACCACTGAGCCGGCAATTGTTGTAGGTTTCACCCCGCTGGCCCGCACCGGGCACACGGATGGAGAGGGCTCATGGCGCCGGAGAAGATCGACACTGCACGTATCGAGGCCGCCGTTGCGAAGACCTTGCACTCGCACTGGAGGCTGTTTCTGATCGAAGGGCTGGTACTGCTGATACTCGGCCTGCTCGCCATCATCGTGCCACGAGTGGCCACTGTTGCCGTCGAGCTGCTGCTGGGCTGGCTGCTGCTGATCAGTGGCATCATCGGCCTGATCACTACGCTGCGCATGCGCAGCGCCCCCGGTGTCGGCTGGGCCATGGTGTCAGCCTTCCTCGGGATCGCAGTGGGCCTGATCCTGCTGTGGTGGCCGCTCAGTGGCGCCTTCACGATGGCGCTGATCCTGACCGTGTTCTTCCTGATCGAAGGCATCGCCTCGATCCTGTACGCCCTCGATCACAAGCGCGAGCTCAGCGGTCGCTGGGGCTGGATGCTCTTCAGTGGTCTGGTCGACCTGCTGCTGGCTGGACTCATCTTTCTGGGGTTGCCCGGCACCGCGGCCTGGGCGATCGGCCTGCTGGTGGGCATCAACATGATCTTTGGCGGCTCAGCGCTGATCGGCATGGCCTTGCGAGCGCGCAGCGCCGCTGCGAGCTAGCAGCGAGCGCGCCGCGCCTGGCTGGACAACGCAGCGCCGCCCAGAGAAGATTGAAATTGCCGCGTGCCGGACTCGGCGTGCGAGCACCCGTAGCTAACTTGAGAGTCCACGATGGATCCGAAACTCGTTACGCCCTGGCTGCTCACCGCGTTCGTGATTTTTATGGTGTACCGTCGCGTACGCCGCAACTTCGGCCGCCAGCGCGTCAGTGAGGGCCGCCTCAAAGCTCGCATGATCATACTGGCGGTGGTCGGTGGATTGATTCTGTTTGGATCGTTGCAGCACCCGCTGGTGCTCGCCGCGCTGGCGGGCGGTGCGGTGGGCGGCATCGGGCTGGCGATGATCGGCCTGCATCACACGAAGTTCGAAGCGACCAGCGAGGGACGCTTCTATATTCCACACACCTACACCGGCTTGCTGGTGACGGCGCTGTTTCTGGGCCGCATCTGCTACCGCTTGATTGTGATCTACCAACAGTCCCGGGCCGAGGCAGGGCAGGATCAGAACCCGCTGGCCTACCTGCAGCGCAGCCCGCTGACGATGGTGGTCTTCGGCTTGCTGATCGGCTACTACGTTTTCTTCAATCTGGGCGTCCTGCGCCGTAGCCGGGAGCTCCTCGTGCCCCCCGCCGCGACCGCGGAGCCTGCCCCCACAGCCACGCCTTCGACTTAAGAGCGAGCACCGGCGCATCGGCGCCGCTCCCTCGCGGCCTGCGAATAATTGGCCATTCACGGCCGATTTGCGCCTACGCCCCATGAGCCGCTTTGATGGATGCTCTGCCCCTGTACCAGGCACAACGGGAGAGCATCGTGAGCACCGTAACTACGCTTGAAAACCGCGCGCCGACCTACGTCCAGGCCCTTGATCCGCCGCTGTCGATCGAGGAGCTGCGCCGGCGCACACCGGCAGTATTCGCCGAGGGCGCCTCGGCCCGCACCCGCTCAAGTTACCGCTTCATCGACACCGCATCGGTCCTGGAAGCACTTATAAGGGCCGGCTTTCGGCCCTCGGCCGCACAGCAGACCCGGAGCCGGGCGGGGTCCGACCCCACCCATGCGCGGCACATGATCCGGCTGCGACCGTTGCGCGAGCAGGTGACGATGCTTGATTGCATCCCCGAGATCTGCCTGATCAATGCCCATGACGGCACCAGCGCCTATCAGCTGCTGGCCGGGTTGTACCGGCCGCTGTGTGCCAACGGCCTGCTGTGCCGGCTCGGCGATTTCGCAGCGATCCGGATTCCGCATCGCTCCAGCGTGGTTGCGGACATCGTCGCTGGCGCAGTCGAGGTCTGCGCCCAGTTCGGGCAGCTGCGCTCGCAAGTCGAAGCGATGGCCGCGCGAGTGCTCAGCCCCGCTGAACAGCTGCAGCTGGCCCACACCGCCTACCGCCTGCGCTGGGTCGATAGTGATGCGCTGCCGGCCTTCCCACCGGCCCGACTGCTCGAGCCACGCCGGCCTGCCGATGACTACCCGACGCTCTGGCACACCCTCAACCGCTGCCAGGAAGCCGCACTCGCCGGCGGCATCCATTATCACAGCGCCAGCAAGCGCCTCGTGGCGACACGCCGCATCCGCAACATCCGTGAGGAAGTGCGGATCAACACGGCGCTGTGGCAGGCCGCCGAACAGCTGCTCGCGGCCTGATGCCTGATCGCCTCACTTGCCGCTCTTGCGCGGATCGATGGCCAGGCCGCCAGTCTCAAGGAGTGACTTGAGGTTCGAGAGAATCGCTGGCCAGCCGCCGGACACGGCACCAATCAGCTTGGCCTCGGGCTTGTCGATGGCGTGTTCGACTGTGAGCTTCACCGCGCCATTGGCAGGCTCAAGCAGCATCGTGCAACGCGAGTAGCCCTCAGCCTTGAATTCCGGGCTCCACTCGTTCAGCCACTTGATTACCAGGCGCCGCGGAGGATCACTCTCGAGGATCTCGCCGCTGTCGGCCAGGCGACCGTCATCGAACACCAGCTTCCAGGGCGAGCCGGTCTTGAAGTCGCACTCCACGTGCGCCCCAAGCCAGTACTGCCGCGTGAATTCCGGTTGCGTCAGCGCCGCCCAGAGTTTTTCCGGCGTCGTGCGGATGTAGGTGACATAGACGAACTTGCTCGTACCACTCTCACTCATGTTTTTCTCCTTCCAGCATGTCTTTCAGTTGCGAGAGCGCCCGCAGCTGCGGTCGCTCGAATTTCCCGATCCACCGCTCTGCGATCGCGTTGATCGGCACCGGATTGATGAAGTGCAGTTTTTCGCGCCCCTGACGCTGCGTGGAGACCAGATTGGCCTGCTCCAGAATCCCCAAGTGCTTGGTCACTGCCTGGCGTGTCATCTCGATCCCCTTGCACAGCTCACCCAGCGTCTGTGCATTGCGTCGGTGCAGTCGATCGAGCAGCTGACGCCGATTGCCATCGGCAAGCGCGCGAAAAACCCGGTCATCACTCATGCGGATATTATGCAACCTTTTGGTTGCATGTCAAGCGGCAGGTAAATATCACGCCGGGCGCACAACACCTGGAGCGCTACAGAAAAGGTTTAAAGGATCGAAAAATATTAATCGGCAGCTTCGCTGTAACTTATCTGCGGCCTGCGGGGTATTAGCAGCAAGACAGCACGGAACCACACGGCGCTGCCAACACTGAATACGTTACCCAGGAGGCTTTATGAACCATTCCACTTTCAACCGCGCCGGCGTTGCTGTAGCGCTGCTGGCTGCGGCCGCACTGATCCCCGCTCTGGCCAATGCAACCACTGATTCAACCGCGCTGCAGAGCGCGACCGAGACGGTGAAGTTCGCCGACCTTGATCTGAACCGGCCCGCGGATGCGAAGGTCCTGATCCAGCGCATCCGCGTCGCGGCCCACAATGTGTGCAGCATGAACGGCTACGTTGCCGAGCAGACCTGCTACCACAGGGCCGTGCGCGAGGCGGTGCAGCAGATCAACCGGCCGCAGCTGAGCGCAGCCCTGTAGTTCGCTGGCACGCTAGTACGCTCGGCAATGACAGGCATGACAGGCGGGTTCAGCAGGCCGCATCCCGAAGCGGGCTCTGCGGCCTCTGAACCCAACTGAACCCGCGAGAATCCGAGCGTGGGCCTCAGGGCACTTCCGGCGCGTGCTCTTGATCGAGTGTGGCCCGCACGCCCTCGGGATTCATTGAGCTCTTGAGTGCGAGCGCTTCGGGATCATGGCGATCCCTGACATTGGGCAGATCGCGGCGCAACTCCTCGAGCAGTGCGATCAGCTTGGCGGTCTTCTGCTCGGTCAGCAGCGTGATCTTCAGATCCAGGTGCGCGCGTCGGTCGGCGAGTTTGGCCAGCCGGTTCTGGCGCGTTAACACAGCGATGGTGGTCAGCAATGCGCCAAGACTTGCGATGAATTGCAGCAGCGAGTAGGGCGCCGGATCAAACTGGGCGCGCCCCAGCGCATGCAGGATGCTATTGGCCAGGATCCACAGCGCGACGAACATCAGGATCAGGGCCAGGAAGATCGGCTGACCGATGTGGTGGCTGATGCGCTCCAGGACGCGCTGTGAAGGGCTGATCTTCTGCGACTCGCTGGAATAGAACTCCAGCACCGCGCGGATGTTCTCCTCGATGGGATCGCGTTCAGGTTCCATGCGCCAGCACCTTGCCAAGCTCCACTGCGCCCTCTGCGGGCAACGCCATCAGTCTACGGCCGGCCCCGGTCCAGCGGCCACTTGATGCTAAACTGCGGCAGCGATGCAAAGCGTGCACTGCTGTCGGGCGCCTGCTTGCTTCGCTATGCTGCCCCGCACATGACGCATCATTTTTTTCGAGGCTCCCCATCGTGAAAATCAAGCTGCTCGTTGCTGGTTGTTGCCTGCTGCTGGCGCTCGCGGCCGATGCGCAGGCACCCTCGGCCGAAAAGGCGAAGCCCGGGCCGCCGCCGGCGCTGCGCTATCCGCTGCAGCATGGCTTTCAGATCGTGCGCAGCTTCAAGGCAGTCTCGGGTCTGACCGGCTGGGTGCTGAAGGACCCGGGTGGCGAATATCGCGTGCTCTACTCGACGCCCGATGGCCGCACGCTGATCTCCGGTGAGCTCTATGCCAGCAATGGGGATCTGCTCACGGACCAGTACAACGCGCAGTACCTGCCCCAAGCTGATCTGAGTGCACTGTGGCCGCAACTCGAGATGGCCAGTGCCATCAGCGCCGGTGCCGCGGCCAATGCCAAGAGCCTGATCTACGTGATCATGGATCCGAACTGCATCTACTGCCACCTGCTGTGGAAAGCGCTCAAGCCCTACCAGGCCGCGGGCCTGCAGGTGAAGTGGCTGCCGGTCGGATTCCTGCACGAGGATTCCGAGGCCAAGGCCGCGGCGCTGCTCAACGGCGGCAGTGCCGCCTTCGAGCAGTTGCAGGAGACCTTTGATGAAAAGGCCGAAAGCGGTGGCATCGTCGGCGTCTCGCCGACGCCCGAGCAGCGCACGCAGCTCGAGGCAAACCTGCAGCTGTTGAAGGATGCCAATATCCAGGGCACCCCCGGCATCTTCTACAAGGATCACGCCGGCCAGGTCGTGCGCAAGGATGGCATGCCACTGATGGCCGAACTGCCGGCAATTACCGGGCTGCCGGTGCAACCCGAGACCGATCCGGAGCTCAAGCCATTCGAGAATTAGCCCAGGGCGCGGGCCTGAGCCGCGCCCCGTCCGGGAAATTCCGCCGCTATCCATTGTATTGGGGGCCCGGACACCCCATAGAGCCCAAAGCGGGCCCCGCCAGCAGCAATCCGGCGCCCTGACCGGCACGGCCAACCGCCCGCTAGAGCCAATAAGTTCCATCCCGGAGCGTCTTCGCTGATATGGACCAGGTCATGCCACTGCCGGCAAGCAGCAGCGAAGACAACGCGCGCATCAGCGCGCTGGTCGCGGCGCAAAAGCCACGGCTGCAAGCCTACGTACGGCGCCAGCTCCGTGACTGGAGCGAAGTCGATGACATCGTGCAGGAGACCTTTCTCGAGCTGGTGACCGCCTACCGGCTGATGGAGCCGATCGAGCACCTGGCCGCGTGGCTGATGCGCGTGGCACGCAACCGCATCATCGATCGCTTTCGCAGCCGCTCGCGCGCGATCCTTGTCAGTGCCGAGCCGCTCTCGGATAGCGACTCCTCCGATGAGCCGGCACCGATACTCGATTCGCTGTTGGCGCCGGAGGCCTCAGGTCCCGAGTCCAACTATCTGCGCGGCGTGCTGGCCGATGAGCTGATCGCAGCAGTCGAGGAGTTGCCGGCGCCGCAGCGCGAGGTGTTCATCGCGCACGAATTACACGGCCGCAGTTTTCGTGAGCTCGCCGCAGCCTCCGGCACCAGCCTCAACACGCTGCTCGGGCGCAAACACGATGCCGTGCGCTTCCTGCGCAACCGGCTACAGGCCATTGAATCTGAATTTAACTGAAGGATGAGAGCCATGAGACGTTTCTGGATATTTAAGGGCATGAAGATCCTGGTCTTCGTGGTACTCGCGGCCCTGGCACTGGCCTATGTCGTGACGACGCTGTGGAACTGGCTGATTCCGGCGATCACAGGATTCCACGCGCTCAGCTTTGCGCAGGGTCTTGCGCTGCTGGTGCTGTGCCGCGTGCTCTTTGGCAGCCTGCGCGGCCATCACGGTCACTGGGGCTGGCGTCATCGCATGCACCGGCGCTGGGAGCAGATGAGTCCCGAGGATCGCGAGCGCTTCCGCGGCCTGATGCAGTCGCACCACTGGTGCGCTCCGCGCGGCGGCACGGACACGCCCGCGCCGACGCCCTAGCTGCCACCCGCCTCCGCGTAGAGCACGCGCCGGTTCTGCTCGAGCAGGCGCCTCAGGCGGGTGGGCCCCATTGATCCGATCTCAATCAGGTCGATGGGGCCATCGAGCAGCGCGGCCAGCGCACTGCTGAAGTTTGCATAGGCGAGCGCGAGCGCATCGCCCACCGCCTCACCCAGGTGTACAGCGAACTCCAGCTGCGCCGTACTCGAGTCCGCGCCGGCTCGCGCCGAGGCGCCCACCAGTGCCAGCTCCCGCACCGCGTGTACGCGGCAGAGCGCTTCGAGTGCAGCGCGATGACGCATCAGGCTTCGTGGCCATGGGCTCGGCTCTGCCGTGGGAGGTCCGGCGATCAAGCGCTGCGCTTCGAGGCGTAACTGGCTCCAGAACGCGGCATCCTTAGGAAGGGATTGCGCATCGAGTGCCTCCAGAAGTCGGGCATCGAGCCGCTGCCGCGCCTCGCGCGCCTGCGCTTCCCGCAGCAGCGAGCGGAAATACTCGCTGACATTCCCGTAGCCCTGGGTCGAGACTTCCTGCTCGACGAAGACCTTCAGGGATTCAGGCAGCGAGATCGTGATCGTGCTCATAGCGCCGGGATGCCGTGTAAATCGCTGTTTCAGTTATAGATAATATCAGATCTTATCTAATCTTATCACTCAATGGCCGCGTTTCAACCCTCCTCCTCTCGCATGCATCACTCGCTGGCGCGTTCTAGTCGGTGATGATTGCGGCGGCGCCGCCCGGAATGCTGAATTGCGCGCGGCAGTCCGTGTCGGTCCGCGACTGCGCCTCGCGCGTCTCGGCATCGTCTGGCTCGTGCCCGAGCGTGCTGCTCCAGTCCAGGAAAGCCTGGCTGCGGCAGGCGTAGTAGCCACTCCAGCGCGCCGCTTCCTCCGGCTGGCGCGAGCGCGAGACCTGCAGCGGCGCGCCCGCGGCCGCCGGCGCGCTCGCCATACCAGCGCTTCCCGCAATGGGCTGCGGTGCTTTGCGGGTCACCACCGTGACATTCGGATTCACCGCCAGATTGTCCTGGGCAGTCAGCAGATGCGTCGAGAGCCAGCAGCTCTCGACGATCTGACTCATCTTCGCATCGCTTTGCTCGCGGCTGGGCTTGGGGTTCTGCGCCTGATACCAGGCCCCGTACTCTCGTGCCTGGCACTTGAGGGCATCGGCATCATGACTGGCGTTGAGTGCTGCCTGTGCATCACTCGTGCTGCCGCTCTTACTGCGATTCACGGTGCTGGTCGCGGGGCGCTTCGCGCCCGGGAGCGGGGCTGTGTTCGACATCGGTGCCTGCGGCCGCACGATGATCACCTTCGCATCCGCACCGCACGGTGAATCCGCAAACACGGTACTGCCATCGGGCCCCGTGCACTGATAGACGGCGCCCCACAGCGGCGGCGAGGCCGCCAGCAGCAGCGCGATCGCGCCACACAGGCCCGATGCCCGCTGACCTCTGTTGCCTTGGCGATGCACGCGCTGAACCCCCAACGCTCAGGACGGCGATGAGACCCTCCTAGGATACAGAGGCAGCGGCTTTCACGGCTAATTCTATTTATGATGATTGACATCTATTTTGGGTGACGGCTATGATCCGCCAACTCCCGCTTCTCGCTGCCAGGTGTCGCGCATGCCCCGTGTTTCCCGCCAGCAGACCGATGCCAATCGCGCCACGATCACCGAGGCCGCGGCGCGCCTGATCCGCGAGCGCGGCATCGATGGCCTGAGTGTCGCTGACCTGATGGCATCAGCCGGCCTGACGCACGGTGGCTTCTACGGCCATTTCGAATCCAAAGACGCGCTCGCCGCGAGTGCCTGCCGCACGGCCTTCGAGCAATCGCTGCAGCGCTGGAACCGGCGCGTATCTGCGGCGGTCGATGCGCCGGCGGCGCGCGCCGCCTTGATCGAAGCCTATCTTTCCAAACTCTCACGCAGCAGCCCCGGCACCTCGTGCCCGGCCACGGCGCTCGCCGCGGATGTCGCCCGCCAGAATCCCGCGGCTCCGGTACGTGATGCGTATGTGGAAGGCACCGAGGCCCTGCTTGGAATCCTCACCGCGCTTGAACCGGGCGGCGATGCCGCGAGCGCACGCCGCACCGCGCTGGCCGAATTCTCACTGCTGCTGGGCGCGCTGCTGCTCTCGCGTGCCACCGCCGGGCACGCACTTTCGGATGAATGCCTCGCCGCTGCGCACGCGCAGCTGCTGCCGGCAAAGAGCCGCCGCCGTGCGCGCGCGAGCGCGCGCCGCGTGGGTAGCTGAAGATGCTGGCCCAGCCCCTCGCGCGCTGGTGCGCACGCCAGGGAATCCACTACGCCTGGGTGGTGATGGCGGTCGTGTTCCTGACGATGCTGATCTCCGCCGCGGCGCTCGGGCTGCCGGGGGTTTTCATGCGCCCCTTGAGCCATGAGTTTGGCTGGAGCACCAGCCAGATTTCCTCGGCGCTCGCGGTGCGCTTCATGCTCTACGGCCTGCTGGGTCCGTTCGCCGCGATCCTGATCGAGCGCTTCGGGCTGCGCCGCGTGGTGTGCAGCGCGCTGCTGCTGATCGCACTCGGCCTGCTGCTGGCCACGCAGATGGGCGCCCTGTGGCAGCTGTTCGCACTCTGGGGCGTGTCGCTCGGCGCCGGCTCAGGACTGATCGCACTGGTGCTCGGTGCCACGGTTGCCAACCGCTGGTTCGAAAAACGCCGCGGTCTGGTGCTCGGCATGCTCACGGCCAGTTCCGCCACCGGGCAGCTGCTGTTCCTGCGGCCGGTGGCCGCGCTGATCGAGCATCACGGCTGGCGCGTGGCCGTTATGCCCATCGTCATTGGCTGTCTCTCGGTGGCGCTGATCGCCTTCCTGCTGCTGCGCGATCGTCCGCAGGATCTGGCTCTGCGTCCCTATGGCGCCGACCCACGCACCCCGGAGAGCAGCGCCCCGCCGTGGCGGCCGGGATTTGCTGAGCCGCTGCGGGTCCTCAGAAGCGTGTCGGGAAGTCCCACGTTCTGGGTGCTGCTCGGCACCTTCTTTGTGTGCGGCCTGAGTACCAGCGGACTGATCCAGACCCACCTGGTCTCGCTCTGCGGCGACTACGGTATGGGCGCCGTCCCGGCGGCTACGGTACTGACGATGATCGGTTTCTTTGATTTCTTCGGCACGATTGGCTCCGGGTGGCTCTCGGATCGCTTTGATAACCGCAAGCTCCTGTTCTGGTACTACGGCCTGCGCGGCCTTTCGCTGCTGTGGCTCCCGCACTCGGACTTCACGCTCTACGGGCTGTCACTGTTCGCGATCTTCTATGGCCTTGACTGGGTCGCAACTGTTCCCCCCACCGTCAAGCTCACCAGCGCCGCTTTTGACAAGACGCGCTCGGCGATGATCTTTGGCTGGATCTTCGCCGGCCACCAGTTAGGCGGTGCGGTCGCCGCTTACGGTGCCGGCCTGACGCGTACGCTGCTGCTCACCTACAGTCCGGCAATCTACGCCGCCGGTTTTGCCTGTCTGATCGCAGCGCTTGCGATTCTTTCTCTGCAGCACACGGGCCGCGCTGCAGGCGCCGCGCCCGGCGCCACGTCCGCGGCGCGCAGCTGATTTTGCAGCGCCTATTCCGAACGCGCCGTGCGCCGATCCGCGCACGACCAGGGAAATATTTTTCATTTGCGCTCGCTCAAGAAACTCCCTACGCTAGATTTCGCTTCAGGTGTCGGCCCCTGTAGATGGGGTCGGAGAATTGGGAAGTCGGTGCGATGCCGACGCTGCCCCTGCAACGGTAGTGGAGTGTTGAGCGCGGCGTAAGCCACTGGATTGCGTGTCAATCCGGGAAGGTGCCGTGTCGATCCGGAGGGAATATCCGGATTACTCCAGAGTCCGGAAACCAGCCTGAGGCGTTGAGCCCGACAGATCGCGGTGGGCGATCGGTGGCGGATCCTTCAAGAGGCCGTGCAGCGTCCGCTGCGCGCCTGATCTGCTCGCTGATCCCCCTTAAGCGCTCCGTCGGTCATGCCGCGTACCTACAGGAGAGTTTCATGCACGCGTCCCGTCCCTGGCTTGATCGGCTCGAGGCTTGCGAACCCGGCTTCGGCCTTGCCCGCGAATTCTATGGCGATCCGGCGCTGTTCGAGCTGGAACTGCAGGCGATCCACTACCGCGACTGGCTGTTCGTGGGCCACAGCTGCGAGCTGCCCAAGTCCGGCGCCTTCATCACGGTGCAGGTCGGTGCCTATCCGATCCTGCTGGTGCGCGATGCCGAGCAGCAGATCCACGCCTTCCACAATGCCTGCCGGCATCGCGGCTCGCGCGTGTGCACCGCTGCGCGCGGTTCGGCCCCGCGCCTGGTGTGTCCCTATCACCAGTGGTCCTATGGCCTCGATGGCCACCTGATCTCGGCGCGCCAGATGCCCCCGGGGATCGATCGGACCCGACTGGGCCTGAAGCCTGTGCACTGCGAGAACATCGCCGGCTACCTGTTCGTGTGTGTCGCCGAGCAGGCGCCAGATTTTGCGCCGTTTCGCAATCTGATCGGCCCCGCCTTCGGCCCGCACCGGCTCGAGGAGGCCAAGGTCGCCTTCGAGACCACGATCATCGAGCGTGGCAACTGGAAAATGGTGTGGGAGAACAACCGCGAGTGCTATCACTGCCGGCCCAACCATCCGGAACTGTGCCGCAGCTTCTCGGATGCCCCCAGTGTCACCGGCGTGCAGGGCGCGAGCGATGATCCGGTGCTGGCCGAGCACTGGCGGCGCCTCGAAGCGCTCGGCCTGCCCAGCAGCTTCCGCCTCTCGGACAACGGCCAGTGCCGCACGACGCGCGTGCCGCTCGCGAGCGAAGCCCTGAGCTACACGCTCTCGGGTCACGCGGCGGTGCGCCGGCCCTTGTGCCCGAGCCTGCCCACGAACGATTTTGGCGCGCTGCTGTGCTTCCACTACCCCAGTACCTGGAACCATGTGCTGGCCGATCACGCGGTCTCCTTCCGCGTGCTGCCCATCAGCCCGACCGAGACCGAACTGACCACCAAGTGGCTGGTTCATCGCGATGCCATCGAGGGCGAGGACTATGACCTGGGCGAACTGACCGCGGTCTGGCAGGCCACCAACGCGCAGGATCAGCGCATCGTCGAGGAGAACCAGCGCGGCGTGAGCTCGCCCGCCTATGAGCCGGGGCCGTTCTCGCCCGAGCATGAAGGCGGCGTGCGCCAGTTCCTCGAGTGGTATCGCGGCGCGATGGCGCGCGGGCTGGGCGCTGGCCCGCGTGTGGGGCTCACCCATGTCGCGTGAGGCCTCGCGCGAGCGCGCGCGCACTGTGGCAGAAGCTGTGGCGCGGCTGAACGACTCGCTTGCCGACCCGGCGCTGCTGGGCTATCCGATCGCCGTGCTGTGCAACCCGCTGCAGCGTCCGGCACTCCCGTGTGCGGGCGCAAGCGGCGCTGCGGCAGCGGCGGTTGAAGCGCGCAGCAGTTCAAACTATAAGGAGTAATGCAGCGCCTGCCTGATCTGTCACATTGAGCTCACGCCCGGAGCTGATCCGTGGCCTGACGCTGACCGGCGCGATCGCCATCAATGTCGGCGACATGATCGGCACCGGGGTATTTCTCAAAGCGCGGGCCATGACCTGCAACGTCGGCAGCGCACGCAGCGTGCTGCTGGTGTGGCTCGCAGCCGGGCTGCTGACGCTGGCGGGCAGCTTTGCCTACGCGGAGCTTGCGGCCATGATGCCCGAGGCCGGCGGCTCCTACCTGTATCTGCGCCGCGCCTTTGGGCGCCTGTTCGGCTTTCTCTATGGCTGGACCTTTGTGCTGCTCGGTACGGCTGGGGCCCAAGCTGCACTCGCAGTCGGTTTTGCGATCTTCATCAACGTGCTGAGTGACGGCGCGCTCGCGCACTGGCACGTGGGCTTCGCGCCGCTGGGGCAGCCGCTGGCGCTCAGCGGTCTGACGCTGCTGGCGCTGCTCATGCTGTGGCTGGTGGCGCTGATCAATTGCGTATCAGTGACCGGCGGCGGGCGCATCGCCATGGTGCTGTTCTGGATCAAGGTGCTGATCGTGCTGCTGATCGGCATCGCCAGCTTCGCGCTGGCGCGTGGCAGTTTCGGGCATCTGGCCGACAGCGCGGTCAACGGCACCTGCGAAGGTATCGCAGCGAGCGCCCGTGGCGGCATTGTGGGTTTCGGTGCTGCGATGCTCGGTGCGCTGTGGGCTTACGATGGCTGGAACAACGTCGCGCCCATGATCGGTGAGCTCAAGGATCCGAAGCGCAACGTGCCGCGGGCCTTCATCATCGGCACCTTGCTGGTGGCTGGGTTGTACCTGTTCGTCAACGCCGCCTACTTCTATGTGCTCACACCGACCCAGATCGCCAGTGTCGCAGCGGATTCGGCGGTCGCGACCGAGGTGATGCGCCGCTTCCTTGGGCCGCTGGCGGTGGCCTGCACGGCGGTCGCATTGGCGGTGTGCTCCTTCGGTGCGCTCTTTGCCAGCACGCTCGCCAACTCGCGCGTGCCATTCGCGATGGCCCGGGGTGGACTGTTTTTCCAGGCACTGGGCAAACTGAGCGTACGCAGCCACGTGCCGGTGCGCTCGGTTCTCGCCCAGTGCGGCTGGGCGAGCCTGCTGGCGCTCACCGGCACTTACGACACGCTGACCGATTCGCTGATCTTCGCTGAGTGGCTGTTCTATGGCCTGACCGTAGCCGCGCTGCTGCGGCTGCGACGCATCGAGTCTGCCGCTGAGCGGCCCTTCCGCGCGCCAGGCCAGCCGACGCTGTCGCTGATTTTTCTCGCGGTCACGGCAGCACTGGTTCTCAACACTTTCATCGCCAGGCCCCACCAGGCCCTGCAGGGCGTCGTCATTGTGCTGGCTGGCATTCCGTTCTACTTCTACTGGTCGCGACGCACGCCGGCGCTCTGAGCTGTGGCGCCGGTACCTGGCGTATGCTTCGACACTGCGCGAGTCTCGTGAGGTGCAGCGATGCGGGTCGTGATCTTTGGTGCCAGCGGCATGCTCGGCCAGGGCGTACTGCGCGAGTGCTTGCGCGCGAGCGATGTCGAGCAGGTCGTGACGATCGTGCGTGTGCCCAGTGGCGCGAGCGATCCGAAGCTTGTCGAGCTCGTGCACACCGACCTGCTCGATTACCGCGCGATCGAATCGACGCTCTCCGGGCTGGATGCCTGCTACTTCTGTCTCGGCGTTTCCTCTGCTGGCCTCGATGAGGCGCAGTACACCCGCATCACCTATGACATCGCGCTCGCCGCGGCTCGGACCCTGGCGCGCCTGAACCCGCAGATGACTTTCATTTATGTCTCCGGCCAGGGTACCGATGCCACGGAGCAGGGCCGCATCATGTGGGCGCGAGTCAAAGGCCGCACAGAGAATGCCCTGCGTGCACTGCCGTTCAAGGCGGTCTACGCCTTCCGGCCCGGATTCATTCAGCCGCTGCACGGTGCGCGCTCGCGCACCCGCGCCTATCGCATGACTTATCTGATCCTGGCGCCGGTCATGCCGCTGCTGCGCGCGCTGTTTCCGAACCAGGTGTTGACCACCGAAGTCATTGCACAGGCGATGCTCAACATCACGCGCCATGGAGCCCGGCAAGCGATCCTCGGTTCACGGCAGATCAATGCTGCGGCGACATCGCCGGGTCGAACAGCCAGGCTCGACGCTGCGTCCTAGCCGTCAGCGTCCAGTCAGCTCAGCAGCGCTTCGATCAGTGCCGCGACCCGTCCAGACAGACCTTCGGCGACTGCTTCAACTGCTGCTGCTTCGAGTGCGAGCAGCTGCAGCACTTGCGGCGCCGGTGTCACGGCGGCCGGCTCCAGGCTGTAGGTGTAGCCACTCGCAAGCGCCAGTACGCCACCCAGATACACGTAGCCTGCCAGCACCTGGTGCGCGGCCGGCGCTGCCAGCGGCCGGTGGTGATAGCGGGTTGCAGCGACCAGCGATTCGGGCAACTGCCAGGACTCGTACACCACCGCCATGCATTCGGCATGAGCCACGCGCGTGCAGGCGGCCTCGAGCATGACCAGATCGCGCGCATCCTGCGCCGCGCGTGCCGCCAGCATCGCACTCACACCTGCCCGATCGAGCTGCACCTGCAGCGCAATGCCGAGGTTCTGCAGCAGCGAGGCGATGAAGGCCTCGGGTGCCAGCTCCGGATGCCGCTCGCGCGCCAGCGCCTCGGCCGCCGCCGCGCTCGCCACGCTGTGCAGCGTCAGGGCGCGCGGCTCGATCAGCGCGGCCACAGCGCCCCGCACCAGGCCCCGATCCAGGCAGGTGGCGGCCGCGATGCCACGTACTGCATCGAGCCCCAGCAGCTGCAAGGCCCGCTCGAGGGTGCGGATGCTACGCGGCTGGCCGTAGTACGATGAGTTCGCGACGCGCAGCACCCGCGCCACCATGGCCGGTTCCTGCTCGATCAGCGCTGCCACCGCTGCGGTGCTGATCGCCGGATCGCACAGCGCCGCCAGCATCCGCGGCCCGGAGGCGGCGCCGCTGGTCAGCACGCCGACCGTGCCGGCGGCCTGGAGGATCTGTGCCCGCTCAACGGGTGACGCAGTGGGAGAATCTGACATGCACCGCACTCTAGCGCGTCGGCTGGGCAGTGGCCCCCTGTGATGTACATCACAGCTTGGTGCCTTCGCAGCGGGCAAACACCAACCCGCGGCGCCGGCGGCCGATACCCTATCCCTGAGGCCCTCCATGGGCCCCACCACGCCAGAGGACAGTGAACTGATGAGCGAGGGGCTTGTGCCAGGCGATTCCACCGTGTCGCGTGCTGCGCTTGATGCGCAGCATCACCGGCGCGCGCTGTGGGAGGCGCTGAGCATGTCGCTCATAGCGCTCCTGGTCGTGGCTACCGGGATCGTCGGCCTGTGGCTGAGTTCTGCGGCCTCGATCCGCGAGAACTACAGCCACATGCTGATTGGGCTTGCACAGACCGCCGCCTCACAGATCGATCCGGCACTGCACGACAGCCTGCGCCACCCCGAGCAGCGCAACGGGCCTGACTACCTGCGCGCGGTCGAGCCACTGCGACGCATGCGCCGCGCCGTGACCGATATTCATTACATCTACACCATGGTCCAGGATGGGCCGCTGGTGCGCTTCGTGCTCGATGCGGCCGACCCGGGTGCGCGGATCAGCAGCGGGCTCAATGACCAGGCCGAAGTGTGGGAAGTGTATGCCGAGCGGGATCCGGCGATGCTTCAGGCCCTGGGCACGCCGGGGCATCCGGGCAGCGCCGCAGCCACCGATCAGGGTTACTCCGATCCCTGGGGCGAGTTCCTGACCGGCTGGGCACCCCTGCTCGACAGCCACGGGGCGCAGTTCGGCGTCCTGGGCGTCGATGTCGATGCGCGCGTCTACATCGCGCGGCTCAAGGCAGCCCGCGCCTGGGCGCTCTGGGGCCTGGCCCCCGCCGGCCTGCTGATCGCGCTGTTGGGCGGCCTCTTCTATCGCATGCGCCGGCGCGGCCTGGCGGATGCGCAGACCGCGGTGGCAGCGGCTGAAGCTTCGGAGCGTGCGGCCGAGGAGCTGGCGGCCGAGCGCCGGCGCCTGAGCACGGTAATCGAGGCGACCGATGTCGGCACCTGGGAGTGCGACTTCACCACCGGCATCACCCAGGTCAACCGGCGCTGGGCCGCGATGCTGGGCTACCGGCCCGAGGATCTGGCGCCGCTGACCAAGGAGCGGTGGCAGGGCCTGATCCATCCGCTCGACCTGACGGAGGTCGAGAAGGCTTTTCAGACCTGCCGCAATGTACGTGGCAGTGTGTTCGTGCACGAGATGCGCATGCGCCACATCGATGGCGGCTGGATCTGGATTCTCGCGCGCGGCAAGGTGCTGGAGTGGGCCGATGATGGGCGCACGCTGCGCATGGGCGGCATCCACGTCGATGTCTCGGCCCGCAAGCTGACCGAGCTCTCGCTCCAGGAAGGCGAGATCCGCTTCCGCTCGCTCTTTGATCTGTCCCCGGTTGGCATCTCGCTCACCGAACTGCAGACGGGCCGCTTCCTGCAGGTCAACGATGCGCTGCTGGGACCCACCGGCTACAGCCGCGAGGAACTGCTCGGCATGACCTACTGGGACCTGACGCCGGAGGCCTATGTCAGCCAGCAGGGGGCGCAGCTCAAGCAGCTCGAGCAGAGCGATCGCTATGGACCCTATGAGAAAGAGTACGTACGCAAGGATGGGACCAGCTACCCGGTGCTGCTCTCGGGCATCCGCCTGCGCGATGCCAATGGCCGGGAACTGATCTGGTCGATCGTGCAGGATATTTCGCAGCGCAAGGCGATGGAATCCGAGCTCGCCGATGCCGCCCAGCGCGACAAGCTGACCGGACTGGCCAACCGCATGCTGTTCATGCGCCGGCTCAACGAGGCCATCCAGCGCGTGCGCGCCGGCACTCAGAGCCGCTTCGCAGTGCTGTTCCTGGACTGCGATCGCTTCAAGCTGATCAATGACACGCTCGGTCACCAGGCCGGCGATGAGCTGCTGCGCCAGATTGGCATGCGCCTGCGTGGCGCCTTGCGGGCGACCGACACGCTCGGCACCGATCCGGCCGGGAGCCTGGTGAGCCGCTTCGGGGGCGATGAGTTCCTGATCCTGATCAATGATCTGAAATCCCCGGCCGATGCCAGCCTGATCGCCGAGCGGCTACTTGGCGTGCTCGCACCGGCCTATCGGATTGTCGGCAGCGAGCTGCATTCGACCGCCAGCATCGGCATCATCACCAGCGATTCCTGCCCGGTCAGCGCCGAGGATATCGTGCGCAACGCCGATGTGGCCATGTACGAGGCCAAGCGCTCGGGCCGCGGCTGCTCGATCGTTTTCAGCGAGGCGATGCACACGCGCCTGGCGCGCCATGTCTCCATCGAGAGCAGCCTGCGCCGCGCGATCGGGAGCGATGAGCTCACACTGCACTATCAGCCGATCATGGAGCTGGCCACCGGGCGCCTGGTCTCGGCCGAAGCCCTGCTGCGCTGGACTCACCCGCTGCTCGGCAGCATCTCGCCCTCCGAGTTCATCCCGATTGCCGAGGAATCGGGCCTGATCGTCAGCGTCGGCCAGTGGGTGCTGCGAGAAGCCTGCCAGACGCTGGTCGCCTGGCGCCGGCAGGCACCGCACGCGGCCCCGGCCACGATCAGCGTCAACATCTCGCGTGCCGAACTGGCGCTCGGCCATCGCCTCTTCGAGCAGGTGCGCTCGACCCTCGAGAAGGCAGGGCTACCCCCGCACTGCCTGCAGCTGGAGATCACGGAGCGCGAGGTCATGCGCAACCCCGAGGCCTGCTTCGCGCTGTTGCAGCAGCTGCGTGGCCTGGGCGTGAAGATCGCGATGGATGATTTTGGCACCGGCACCTCCTCGCTGGCGTTCCTGCGTGACTATCGCTTCGATACCATCAAGATCGACCAGTCCTTCGTGCGCGACCTCACCGGCAGTCCGGATGTGCTGGCGGTGATCCACGCCACCGTGGCACTGATCGAGAATCTGGGCATGGCAAGCCTGGCCGAAGGCGTCGAAGAACCGGCGCAGGTCGCGGTGCTGCAATCCCTCGGCTGCCGCTTCGCGCAAGGGTTTTACTTCAGCGTCGCAGTCAGCGCCGATGAGCTGATCGAGCGCTGCCTGCATGCCACGCGCGAGCAAGCAGCCGCGGCCAGTGGCTGAGCTTGCACTGCCGCACCGCACCGATGCGGTGCAGCGACCGCACAAAAAAATCTCACCGAGAAAAACATTGCGCGCGCCTTGAAGTGACCGGCTGCGCGGTATAAAAGTGATCGCGTGTCCTCTCACTTGTACTTCGCAAGGAGGTCCGTCGATGCCCCGGGAAATCATCAAGGCCCGCAAACCTGCCAAGGCGCCAGTCGTCGCCGCTAAAGTGGCGGTGACTGAGGCCAGCAAGGAGAGCAGCCCGACGCGCACAGCCACGCGCGGCACGCCGGTTGATGCCGGCCGGCGCCGCGCGCTGATTGCCGAAGCGGCCTACTACCGCTCGCTGCGCGAAGGCGGCTCGGAAGTCGAGCACTGGCTCGCCGCTGAGCAGGAAGTTGATGCACGGCTGATGAAGCCAGGCAGGCCCTAGCTCTAAGCCCGGCACTCGAAGGGGGCACCGGGCTCGGGATCAGCCGCAGCTCAGCGGCGTTGCGTTGCCCCGGAAGCGCCGATCGGCGCACAGGCTGTGCCGGCCACGAGGCACGCCACGTAAGAACTCGCCACTACCTGCACTGCAACAGCAACGCAGATTACGGGCATTGCTCAAGGCGCGAATAGGCCGCCTCCACCGGATAGAGCGCCATCAGCTGCTTCGTCACGCCGTTGCTCCAGCCAAAGCCATCCTGCAGCGGGTATTCGCCGCCGCCACCGCTCTGGCCCGGCTGTTGCACATCGTACTTCTCAATCAGCCGGCCGCCGTGCGCATACAGTGTGTTGACGGTCACCAGCCAGCGGCACGCAAGCGTACGCGCGGCAGTGGGCTGGCTGTAGTCACGCAGTCCCTGGATCGCGATCCACTGCAGTGGTGCCCAGCCATTGGGTGCATCCCACTGCTGCCCGCTCGCCTCGTTTGTAGTCGCAAGTCCACCGGGGGACAGCAGCGCCTGCGCGGCGCTCGCAACCTGCCGCGCCTGCATCGGGGAGCTCATGCCAACGAACAACGGATAGAACATCGCGGCCGAGATCCGCGGCGAGCGCATGCGCTTGGGCCACACATAATCGAGGTAAGTGTGGCGGGCGCGATCCCACAGGAAGCGATCCATGGCGGCACGGCGCAAGGCGGCGCGCCGGGTCATTTGCTGCGCACAGCGAACATCATGCTGCGCTTTGCAGGCCGCGCCAATCGCGCGCTCGAGTCCGAACAGCAGACTGTTCAGATCCACCGGCACAATCGCGGTGGTCTGGATGCTCGCGAGTGTCCGCCCGTCGGCAAACCAGCGCGAGCTGAAATCCCAGCCGCTCTCGGCCGCAGCGCGCAGCTCGCGATACAGTTGTGGCGCCGGCCGATCACTGGTGCGCGCGAGCGCCGTGTCCTCGGCATAGGATTCATCGCGCGGCGTATCCAGATCATCCCAGTAGCGGTTCAGGATCGTGCCATCAGGCATCGCCACCACCCGCCGCCGTGCCGTGCCCTTTTTCAGCTGCCTCGCACCCTGCATCCAGAAGGCGTATTCCTTCTTAAGCTGCGGCAGGTAGTGCACATAGGCGCGCACCGGATCCTGCGGCGAGAGCACCGCGACCATCTCGAAGAAGAACGGCGGCTGCGAGCGGCTCAGGTAATAGCTGCGCGTGCCATTGGGCACATGCCCATAGGTATCGATCAGGCTGGCAAAGTCACGCACCATGTCCTCGAGAAGCTCCGTGCGTCCGCTCTGCGCGAGTCCGAGCATCGTGAAGTACGAATCCCAGTAGTACAGTTCCCGAAACCGCCCTCCCGGCACCACGTAGGGTTGTGGCAGGCTGAGCAATGAGCCGTAGTCGGGCACGCGCTCGCTGCGGCGGGTCAGCACATCCCAGAGCTGATCGATGTGTGCACCGATTGGCGGCATGGCACTGGCCGGCGGCGGCGCAGCCAGGTTCTCGGGCATCGTAAAATGGGCCGCGACAAAGGCCTGCAGCGCCTCGTGCGTCGCCGGAGGATCAGCACGGTACGCAGCGAGGATCGCCTCGGGGTCACTTTGCGGGGTGGCATCGGCAAAGGCCTTGCTGTCGGCAAACAGCCGCGCCTCCTCGACCGCAAGGTACAGTTCGTGGAACTGCTGCTGCGGGGATTGGATCGTCAGTGGCGCTGCTCCCGCCTGCACCCCGGGCACGGCGATCAGGAGCACTACAGCCACGGCGATGCGGCACATCCCTGCACGCGGGAGATTGGACGTGAATCGCGACACTCGCCACACTAGCGATCTGAAGCGCCTTTGGATCCGAGAGTCACTGCGATGATGCATCAGTATTCCGATGAATTGATTGCCACCGCGGCCGACCGCGAGGCGGCAGGATGATTGACTGGCAATGGTCGGCGTACGCGGCACTCAGCAAACCGGACCTGTACGCGATTATCCAGCAACGCCAGCAGGTGTTCATCCTCGAGCAGCGCTGCCTGTACCAGGATCTGGATGGCCTTGATCTGCCGGCCTGGCATCTGCTGGGCTGGCAGGGCCATGGCAATGAGCGGGAACTCGTGGCCTACCTGCGCTGCCTGCCCCCCGGCGTGCGCTACTCCGAGCCCTCGCTCGGCCGCATCCTCAGCGCGCAGTCGGTGCGCGGCACTGGCATCGGGCGCGAGATCGTGGCCCGCGGCATTGCGCATGCGCAGCGTGCCTTCCCTGGCCAGCCGATCCGGATCGCAGCACAGTTGCATCTGCAGGCGTTCTACGCGCAGTTTGGCTTCGTGCCGATCTCGCAAGCCTATGACGAGGATGGCATCCCGCACATCGACATGAAACTTATCGCCAGCGGAGCGCCCGAGTCCGCAAGCCCCTGAGGCGGCGCGCTGCGCGCTAGTGGCCGGAGGGCAGCTGCGAGGTGTCCCAGCCACCGCCCAGGGCCTCGATCAGCTGCACGCTGCCGACGAGCTGCTGCATGCGCAGCTGGGCATCGGTCTGCTGGTTGGTCAGTAATGTCGTCTGCGCGGTGATCACGTTCAGGTACGGATCGAGCCCGAGCTGGTAGCGGCTGGTGGCAATGTCCAGATAGCGCTTGGCCGCCGCGACTGCGTCGTCCTGCTGCTTGATCTCAAGTGCAAGGATCCTTAAGGCGGCCAGATTATCCTCGACCTGCTGGAATGCCGTGAGCACCGTCTGGCGGTAGTTGGCCACGGCCGCATCGTAGGCGGCTCTGTACTGCGCCACCGTCGCGCTCCTGAGCCCGGCATCAAACAGCGTCTCGGCGAGACTCGGCCCGACCGAGAAGAAGCGGCTCGGCCACGCAAGCCAGTTGCTGATCGAGGAGCTCTCGAAGCCCCCGGTGGCGCTCAAGGTCAGCGTCGGAAAATATGCCGCCTTGGCGACCCCGATCTGGGCATTGGCCTGCACCATCAGCCGTTCATTGGCCGAGATGTCCGGGCGCCGCTCGAGCAGCTGCGAGGGTACGCCAACCGGGATCGTGGGCACCGTGGCGACCTGCGGCTCAACCGGGAGCGTGAAGCTCGAGGCGGGCTGGCCGATCAGCAGCGCGATCGCATGCTCGTACTGGGCGCGCGCAATTCCCAGATTCGTCGCCTGCGCCTGCGCGGTCTGCAGCTGTACTTCGGCCTGCGCCACCGCTTCATCGGCATCAATGCCGGTGTCGTACAGCGCCTTGGTCAGATCGAGCGCCTGCTGGTAGGCGATGACCGTGTCGTTGAGCAGTTTTTGCAGCTCATCCTGCGTGCGCAGCTCATAGTAGTCGACCGCGAGTTCCGCCTGCGCCGTCAGGCGCGTGTTCTCGAGATCCGCCGCGCTCGCCTGCGCCGCGGCTACGTTGCCCTTGACCGTGTTGCGCACCCGGCCCCACAGGTCCGGCGTCCAGCTGGCATCGAAAGGCAGGTCGTAGACCGTCTGCGTCGTGCCGCCCACACCAGCACCGCCGCCACCGCCCGGTGCCAGATTGGCGGAGGTGCGGCTGCGCGTCACCGAGGGATCGGTCGTCAGCGTCGGGTAATACTGCGACTGCGCTTCCTTTACCAGGGCGCGCGCCTGCATGAAGCTCGCGAACGCGGCGGCAATGTTCTGGTTCGAGACATTCACCTGCTCCTCGAGCGCATTGAGCTTCGGATCCCCGTACAGCTCCCACCACTTGCCATGGAGCTGCGCATCACCGGGCTGCGCCACTTTCCAGCCTTCACCGGAAGGTTGGTCGGTCAGCAGCTCCTTATAGACAGGAGCCTGTGCCACCGACGCTCTCCTATAGGGAGGCCCTACGTTACAGGCGCTGAGCAGGCCCAACGCCAGCGCCGCAGTCAAGGTGGCTCGAATCATGGGCCTCATCCTCCGTCGGCGTGTGATCATGATTCACCCAGAGCCAGCGTGCGCGGTTCATGGCCGTCCGCGTGGCGTCGTGCCCACCGCTGGCTGAAGCGATCCATGTACAGGTAGACCACTGGCGTGGTGAAGAGCGTCAGCAGCTGGCTCATCAACAGACCGCCGATGATCGCAATGCCCAGCGGCCGGCGCAGCTCCGAGCCGGTGCCGGTGCCAAAGGCGAGCGGCATGGCACCAAAGAGCGCCGCCATCGTTGTCATCAGGATCGGGCGGAAGCGCAGCATGCAGGCCTCGAAGATC
>Ga0302317_10000793_pt1 | contig 25002 bp, 28 predicted proteins | sample III_Palsa_N3_3_FD_200450 | JGI IMG/M metagenome (GOLD analysis project Ga0302317, IMG submission 200450) | Peat permafrost microbial communities from Stordalen Mire near Abisko, Sweden - III_Palsa_N3_3 | ecosystem: Environmental > Terrestrial > Soil > Palsa > Peat permafrost | place: Sweden...
CGCGCGAGCCATCGCGCTGGGTCAGAGGCGATTGAATCGTGATGCGTTGGCCGATCTTCCAGCCATAGCGGCGTACCAGCTCCGCGCCGACGACCGCGCCCGTGCGCGTGCTGGCGAGGGCCGCAAGCTGTGGAGCCGGAATCACGATTTCGGGAAAGATGCGGGCGAAGCTGGTTGCGTCGACTGCGCTCGCGCCGAGCTGCTGGTCCGGGTTCTGATAGGTCCCCCCGAGACCGCTCTCGTAGGTCACCTCCACGACCCCTGGCACCCGCTTGATATCGGCGAGCAGACCAAGAGGCAGCGAGTCGCCACTGCTCACCCGGCTCAGGACGTACATGCGGTTGGCATGCGCCTTGTTGATGGCCTGCCTGATACCGGTATCGAGGCCCTGGAGGACCCCGAACAGCGTGAACGCAACACTGACCTGCAATAAAATCAGGGCCGCGCGCGTTCGCTTGCGCCAGATGCCGGACCAGACAAGGAAGAGGTATTTCATGATTATCGTCGGGTGCGAGTGCAGGCCCGTTGCGCGGGCGCGCTACCCGCGTGATCGGTCAGCTATGGCAGCCGCTCGTCACAGTCTTGGTGGCCGTCGCCGGTGCCGGGCTGTCGCTGGAGGACTGGGCTGGAGGGCAGCCGCGGGCCGGGAAATCAAAGAGCATGAAGTTCAGCTCCTTCAGGCCCGAAGCCGCGGTGCGGGCCACCGTAAAGGTGATGCGCTCGCCTGCCGCGAAGTGGGTAGTTGCGAAGGCATCAACGACGGCAATCGGAGTGTTGTGCCAGTTGACCAGGTACGCCACCGAGCGATACCCGTCAACATCCGCGGCAAGTACGCGCTGGACCGTTGCGGACTCCCTCGCAATGGACGTCTGGAAATCCGAGTCCTCGTTCACAACGCTGGTCTGGGGCGGCCGGTCGAACGTGAACTGCAGGTCTTTATGGTAGTCAGCCGACGGCATCGCAAAGCGCGCCGCCCAGAAGCTCACGCTGTCGCCAGAGCGGTAGTTGGTCGCACCCGTGGGATCGTCAATGACGACCTGCGAGCCGTGCCACTCGATGACGTACGCCGGGTATCGGTAGCCGCTCGCGTCGGTGAGAAGTACCTGATCGACGACTCCCGTCTCCAGGGATGATGGCAGTGCGCACACAGGTTTCGCCGTGGCGGCCTTTTCGGCAGCGGACAACTGCACCTGGAAGTCCATCGCCGAGCCCATCGTCGATGACCTCTTCTCGACCACATAGTCGAGCTGATCGTTGATGGCGTGATGCGAAAGAGCCAACGGGTCGGACACCGCGATCTGCTGGTCGTGCGCTCTCACGACATAGGCGACAAATCGGTAGCCCTTGTCCTGCGCCCCCAGGACCTCCTCCACCACGCCGGATTCGGTTGCGGCGGAATCCTGCACGCCTTGGCCGGGAACGCCGGGGGTCGGATGCAGCTCACGCTCAGTACTCACGAAAGACAGGATGCGCTGGCCACCCACATCGATGCGTGCGGCCATGAAGTTGATGCCGTCACCCGCATTCTTGTTGCTTTGCGCCTGCACATCCAACACGAGTACTCGGGAGCCGTGCCACGTAACAATGTAGGCACGCGGTCGAAACCCGTCTTCGACGCCCGAGAGAACCTCTTCAATGATTGCGCTTTCCTGAGTAAAGGAGGAGCTGGCCGGGGCTTCGGCGTCAGCAGGACTCGGGGCGCAGTTCTCGGCGGCCGCAACCTGACAGGCGGCGACACTACAAAGTGTAACAAGCAGAGAAGTTGCGGCGTTCACCGGTACTCTCAATGGACCTGAATACATTCTAGCCGGCTGAAAGTGAGCCGGATAGGTATCGCGTAATGCGGTGCAACACCAACGCACCGGGAAACGAACCGGCCTCAATCAGGTGAGTAAGCCAGGTTCAGGCTCTGGAAGGCACCGTAGATGAACTCGGAAGGATCACCGAACTGGGGCTCGAATTCCTTCAGCGGGCGATCGGCGATCGCATCGCGCGAATCCCAGCCCCTGTTCATGTACACGACCATGCGCTCGTGGAAGGCGGCGTACATCTCATGCTGGCGTATCAGCTCCGCTCCGGTGAGCAGGCGCCCGTTGGCCGGCACGATGCGCGTGTCAGGCTTTACCAGTGCGGCGAGCTTCTCGTGGGCACGCACCAGTCCGCCCAGCCACGCACCGTTGCGATAGTCCAGCAGCGGCCACGCGTCGGCGCAGACGGGTCCGCCCGCTGCCAGCAGGTTCACCTGCGGGAAATGAATGTACAGATCAGCATCCGTGTGTGCGGCCGGCAGGTAGCCGTACTCCACGCTCTGACCGGTGAAGGTGAGCGAGCCACCCGTGCGGGTCGTTTTCGTGGGTCGCGCCACGGGCGGTAGCGGGCCGTACAACCCTTCGTAGTCCACGGAAGACACGGCATGACTCAGATATTGCCGCGTGCGCTCGTGGGCGATGATGACGCCGCCGGCGCGCCCTATGGCTTCATTCGAGCCAGTCTGCGCGGGATGCCAGTGTGTGTTGATGAGTGTGCTGACCCGGGTATTGCCGCTCGCCTGTGCGGCCGCAGTCAACAACGCCTTCGAGTTCCTCGCATAGCCGCCGTCCACGAGCAGCGACCCGTCGGGTCCGTGCATTGCGACGACATTGCAACCGGCGCCCGCCAGCAGCGTCATGCCGGGCGCCAGTTCGGTCGCGGCGACGTGTATGTCGGTGCGCGCCAGCGCAGATCGCGCGAACGCACCGAGGGTTGCGGCGCCGAGGGCCTGCATCCCCGCGCCCAGAAACTCACGACGGGTGTGCCTCACAGCGGCCAGATCTCCGACTCGTGGTGACGCGGCGGACCGATGGGCGGAAACTCGCCGGGCCAGTCAGGAACCTTGTCCAGTTCGACCGTCGCGCCCAGATCCCGCAATTCCTTGGCCAGATCCATGCGCGGCGTCGGCCGGGTGGTCAGATACGTCAGCCAGCCGCGTGACATGGCGTAATCCAGAGCGGTGAGCCCGTCCGGATCCTTGAGGTTGATGTCCTCTCCATAGGACACCAGCTCCGCCATGGCCTTCTTGAGACCCCGCCGGGTGGCGACATGCAAAGCCGTGCCACCGTGGTCGCGACGGATGTACATGATCTGGGCAACGGCGTTCACGTCCGCACCCGCGGCATGCAGCACCCGCAGCATGCTGATGATGTCGTCCTCGCTGCGGCGCTCTCCCAACGCAATCATGATCACCGTCTGTCCATTGGCCTCGTTCAGATTGATCTCGGCGCCATGCGCCAGTAGGTACTTCACGAGTTCGATATCACCGGAGGCCACGGCGCGATGGAACGGGGTCGTGCCACGGGCGCCGGCGGACACCTGGCCGTGCTCGCGGGGCGCCCGGAAGAACATCTGCTGGTTCGGATCCGCGCCTCGGTCCAGGAGCGTCCTGACGATCGCCTTACCGTCGACTTCGTTGGGAACACCATCCGAACCCAGGTTCGCCCGGGTGCCGGGCGTGACGTACGCATTCTCGATGGCCACGTGCAGCGGCGCCTGGCCGTAGATGTCCCATTGATTGACGTCCGCGCCGGCCTGCAGCAGGTGTTGAGCTATGTCCCAGTTGCCATTCATCATCGCCAGGGTCAGGGGCGCAATGCCATCCGGGTCGGGCAGCACCACGTTCACGTGGTGCCGGATCAGGCTCTCGATGCAGGCCTTGCAGTTCTCGCGCACCGCGTACAACAGCGGCGTAAGTCCGCCGCTGTTGGTGTCCTTGGCACGGCTTTCCGCGGTGATGTGGCGATCGTAGCGCCGGATGACCGCGCGGGCGTTCACATCCGCACCCTTGGCGGCCAGCAGCTCCACCATATCCGGATGCCGCCGCGCGGCCGCCCACATCAGCGCAGTCTGGCCGCCGAATCGCTCCATCGCATTGACATTCGCGCCGCGGCCGATCAACAGCTTCGCCGCCTCGACATTCCCCGTCCGCGCCACACTCATCAGTGCCGTCTGGCCTTCATCATTCGGCGACTCGACGTTGGCTCCGGCCGCCAGCAGCAACTTGATGATCGTAGGGTTGCCGGTCTCGGCCGCCAGCTGCATCGGCGTCACGCCATAGACATTGGCCTGCGCGACGTTCGCGCCGGCGGCCAGCAGCCGTTGCACTTCGGCGGCATCCTGGCGGTAGGCTGCCCACTGGAGGGGCGTGCTGCCGTCCGGGGCCTCGGTCGCGGGCTCATTGGCCACCGCGGTCGTGACCGGCACGGCCGCGATCAATGCAAGTGCCAGGATCGCAAGCCTGCGAATCACGCGATCAAACCTCACCCAGGGTGCCGGTGCTGTCGGCGAACTTCTCGGTCGGCACACCCGCCCGATCCAGGATCGTCGCCATCAGATTCGCATGCGGCGTGCTTTGCGGATAATGCAGGTGCTGCCCACCCTTGATCCTGCCGGCGCCGTGGCCGACGAGCACGGACGGCAAGGGATCGGCATCGTGCAGATCACTGTTGCTCATGGCACTGCCGAACAGCAGCACGGCGTTCTCCAGCATATTGTTTTCACCGTCCTGGATCCCCTTGAGACGCTGTGCAAACTTCAGCAGGCGCTCCGTGTGATAGACCTGCACGCGCAGCAACCTTGCAATCTTTTCAGGATCCTCGCCATGATGCGAGAGCGGATGGAATGCTTCGGAAACGCCCAGCCAGCTGTAGACCCGCATCGACACCTCGATGGCCATGCGGTAGCTCGAGATCCGGGTCTTATTGGTCTGCCAGGCCAGGGCGATCATCTCCAGCTGCATATCCAGCAGCTCCGTAAAATCATCCGGTGCGCCCAGCGGCGCATCGGGCAAGGCGATGGCGCTGCCCTGGCTCGATTCCAGCTTCTGCACGCGACGCTCCAGCTCGCGTACCGAATCGAGGTAGTCGCTCACGACCATCCGGTCACGCGCGTCGATTTCCCTGTTGAGCGAGGTAGTCGCATCCTTCACATAGTCGAGCAGGCTCCCGGTCGTCTGCATGATCCGGGTGCGCTCCTCCTTGGTATCTCCCTCGCCGAACAGATGATAGAAAAGCTTGCGCGGATTGGTTTCCATCTCCAGCTGCTGCACGGGAGTGCGGTAGCACAGCGAGCTGTAGGCACCCACCTCCGAGGACACCTCCAGTGAAGGCAGGGGCGTGTCCTGACCGATATGCTGTGCCGCAACCTGATCCACGGAAATGCCAAGCGTACCGGCGGGATTGCGCTGCCCCGGCGTGACGCAGCACAACCAGGACTGCTCATTGGTGAAATGCGGGGCGGGACTGTTCTCGGCACCTTTGTCGCGCAGACCACTGACCACCGTCACGTAATCCCGCAGCGGCTCGAGCGGCTTGAGGATGGGGCTGAATTCGAAGTCGCGCCCCGTTTGCTTGGGAGTCCAGTGCTGCATCACCGCCCCGTGCGGGAAATACACAAAGCCCAGTCTCACCTTGGGGGCCGCCGCGGTGTTGGCTAGTGCCGTGTGCGCCGGAACCATGGCGTCGAGCAACGGCAGGCCGATGCTGGCGCCGGCGCCTTTGAGCACAGTGCGTCGTGAAAGGTGTTTCTTGGTCACGAACATGGGCTACGGCGCTCCGGCTTTTGCTAGGGGCATGGAATCGGGTACCGCGGTCGTCAGGGTCGGCGTGACCGGCGCGGCCTCGCGCTTGCGGAAGGCATCGCTCTGCACGACCTGCGTGACAATCGAAACGAAGCGGTATTGGTCCTGGGCCGCATTGCGCACGATGCGGCGCACGACCGGCATATCGCGGTAGTCCACCGGACGGCCCAGCGCGTAGGTCATCAGCTGCTCGGTGAGCGTCTGCACGAACTGCTCGGGATGGGAGAGCAGCGCACGCCGCAGGTCGTCCGGGCCGGTGATCCGGGTGCCATCCGGAAGCGTGCCGGCGGTGTCGACCGAGCCGCCGGTGTCCGCATCGCGCGCCCGGAACTGCCCGACGGTGTCGAAGTTCTCGAGCGCAAAGCCCATGGGATCCATGACCCGGTGGCAGCCAGCGCAGGTCGGGTTCCTGGCGTGCTGTTCGAGCCGCGCGCGCAATGAGGCAGGCTTGCCGCTTGGTGGATCCTTCAGGATGCCGACATTCGGTGGCGGCGCCGCCGGCGGCGTGCCGAGGACACGCTCCAGGATCCAGGCGCCCCGCAGCACCGGCGCGGTCCGGTTCGGATAGGCCGTGACCATCAGCACGGCGCCCTTGCCCAGGAGTCCATAGCGCCTGCTGTCCGTGAGTACGACGCGACGGAACTGGCCGCCCTTGACGCTATTGATGCCGTACAGCGTCGCCAGTGGCTCATTCAGATAGGTGTAGTTCGCCGACAGCAGCGTCGTCACGGGCTGATCACTGCGCAGCACGCTGTCCATGAAGAGTTCGAGTTCACGACGCATCAGGGGGCGCGGATCGAGGGTCCCGCTGGCATTCGGGAACAGTCGGTGGTCCGGCTCGATTTCATCGAGCTTGTTCATGTTGAGCCATTGGAAGCCGAAGTCGCTGGTCAGTGACTCGGCCCGCGGATCGGCGAGCATGCGGCGCACCTGCGCCTCCAGGGTCGCCGGCCGAGTCAGTTCGCCGCGCATCGCAACCTGCAGCAGCTCCTCATCCGGAATGCTGCCCCACAGGAAGAAGGACAGCCGCGAGGCAAGCTCGATGTCGTTAAGCGTATGGGTGCCGCCGGGACTGTTGCCGCCTTCTACGCGGTAGAGAAAGAAGGGGCTCGCCAGCACGGCGGTCAATGCATCGCGCACGCCTGCTTCGAAGCCGCCGGTCCTGCTGCCATTCTCGTAGAAGGCCATGAGCGGTTGCAGCAGCGTGTCATTGACCGGTCTGCGGAACGCACGCTGCGCGAGACTGCTGATGATCTGCCGGGCGCATGGCGCCTCTGCGGCGGGTTGCGTCGGCATGCAGGTGAAGATCTTCCGCCGCGTCGGCGAGTCCCCCACACCGTCAGCGGACAGGGGGCCTCGGATCTGTAGCGCGCTCAGGAACGCCTGGCGTACTTCACCGCCTTCCGGCGGAGTGGAAGGAAAGCGCTCCTCGCTCTCGATGGCGCTGCGCTTCAGGAAGGTGACGGCAATCGTGTGCTGGCCGGCCGGGGCCTGGAAATGGATGTCGCGCAGCCGCGAGTTGATTTCCGCGACCGCCGTCTCCTGCCGCTGGTCGATGGCCTTCTGGTCCTTCTCCCCGCCAACTATGGTGCGGTAAAACTCCCTGCCGTCCAGGAGCGCAATCACGGTATTGCTGAACTCCATGCGCGGCACGGTCCGGCCCGAGGCCAGATCGTTGATCGTCAACGAATACTCCCCGGCGGCGGGGAAGTTATGGACGAAACTGATGCCGCCGCGGGTGCCGAAGGGCATGCCCTCCTTGTACTGGAGCTGAGAGCCCTCGCCATCGATACCTTCGGCGGTGAGCGAAATGACCATGTCGTTGAGCTGGCCATAGGTCGTCTTGATCGGCTGCGCCTTGGGGTTGCCCACGGCCTGCTGCGCGACCTGGCGCGCGGCCGCCAGGTACTGGTCCAGGTAGGACGGGGAGACCTGCAGATGGGCCGCGTCGTTATCGAAACCGTCCTTGCGTTTGTCGGCAGGCAGCAGCGCCGCCACGTCGGCATCGAACCCGATCAGGTCACGCACGGCGTTGGCGTATTCGCGCCGGTTGAGGCGCCGCAGCGGAACTCTGCCCGGCTGCGGCTCGACCTGCGCGGCATCCAGATTGGTCTGCAGAAACCCGAGCAGGTCGTTGACTGCCTTAGGGTCCGGGTGTGCCTTGGCGCTCGCCGGCGGCATGAAGCCCGCCCGCAGTTTGCGCACTGCGGCCTCCCAGACCTTGGCATCCGCTGGCAGGGAGTCGAAGGACATGGTGTCGAAGGCGACGCTTCCCGCCCAATCGGTGGCGTTGTGGCACTCAAAACAGTAATGCTCGATCAGCCCCCATTGGGCGTGGGCATCAGGCGTGTTCAGGGTGCTCTTACTGGTCTCACCTGCAAAACCGGGCAGTGCCAAGCCTACGGACAGCCCGATGGCAAGCGCCGCGGGAATTGCGCGACACAGGCGGGAGCGGCGACCAGGTTCGATATCGGTGGGACCCATGATTTTCTCGAGTATACGCGGCCGATACCGGGCGTCGGATCCTCAAGTTGACTCAACAATAAGAACCAAAAGGACCTGTTCTCAACTGGAAGAAGATCCTTGCGCGTTCAGCACTTTTTCCTCACCTGCCAGGCGGTTATCACCGGCCTCGGGTGGCCCGGCCACCGCGAGCATTGCCCATGCGCCCATGCCAGCATCACTACGAGTTACTTATCCTTGCCGCTATCCGGGGCACCCGCTTCCATATCCATGTCCATCCCGCCCCATTTTATGGGCTCGTTCGGATAGACATGCGTCATCCAATTGAATACGACCGGGATCCACAATCCTTGCGCCGCGCGGCATGCCGCTTCGGTGTGGATACTGCCTTGCGGTCCAAAACGCGCGTTCGGCCCGAACTGCTCGTCGGCCGGCAAGCTCTTCGGTCCGCCGCAAAAGTCCACGTGCCGATGCCAGGTTGCAATGCTCAACGGCGCGATTGCATTCAGTTGCTGGGCCGTGGCATCGGCCGGAGCGGTGTACATCACGCCGACCACCTGCAACCCCTGCGGCGTGCGCTTATAGAGTATCGACCCCGGTCGGCCGTAGTCCACATGCCGCTGCTCCCGGCGTCGATAGCGGTAGTTGGTGTAGTGGATCTCCTCTCCCATCCGACCGGTCGGGTAAAACGGCTTATAGCCGTCACGTACCGCAGTTCTGACATCGCGGTACTGGGACAGCACCGCCTTGGCGGCGGCAAGGATTTCCTGGGCACGCGCCGCGTCACCAGGGGCCGGATCGCTCTTCAGCGACATCTGCATGTGCCCACCCATCTTCATCGATGGAACCGGTGTTACGTCCGTCTTCTCGCCGTAATGGCGCAGCAGATGCTCCCAGACGGGGAAGCTCTGCGCGGAGGCGACGTTGACGCAACCCAACATCACAATAAGCAATGAATTCCGGATCATGCGACTGGTTCCTCAAACGCTATATCTTTCCTTATATCCCGCTTCCGGCCGCGCCGCGAGCGCCGCTATGGCGTGAGGTACGTCGCATAATCACGTTCTCCTACGCGCATATCGGCCAAAATCGATAGCACGAAAGGCGTTGCCGGGCTAAGAATCCGTCCCTATGACGTTCCGAACCACGGCGGCAGTCGACCCCTCAGCGCCCACGGCAGCCGAATCGGCGCAAATGGCGGTCGAGGCGGGGCTCCTTTATGTCTCGTGCCAGGAACCGGGCATCCGTCGACTGCGCGCGCGTGGCGGCTTCTACTACCTGAGCCCTGCCAATCGGCGGTTGAGCTCTGCCAGCGAATTAAGGCGAATCGAAAGTCTCGCGGTACCCCCGGCGTACGAGAAAGTCTGGATCTGCGTAAGTCCGCGAGGCCACTTGCAGGCCACCGGCTACGACGCCCGCGGCCGCAAGCAATATCGCTATCATCCTCAGTGGCGCGAGGTTCGCGACAGCGCGAAGTTCGACCGTATGGTCGCCTTCGGCGAAGCGCTCCCGCGATTGCGCCGCAAGCTCAATCGGGATCTGGCGCTTTCAGGTCTACCGCGGGAGAAGGTACTCGCAGCGGTGGTTAAATTGCTCGATACCAGCCGCGCCCGCATTGGCAACGTGGAATATGCGCGCGAAAACAAGAGCTTCGGACTGACGACACTGCGTAACCGGCACGTCACGTTCGCGCACGATGGGCGCGCTGTCCTCAGTTTTCGCGGCAAGAGTGGCGTTCAGCACGAACTGCATATCGACGACAAACGTATCACCCGGATTGTTCAGCAGTGTCAGGAGCTTCCGGGCCAGCATCTGTTCCAGTACGTCGCGGACGACGGCAGCCGCTGTCCGGTTGCTTCCGGCCAGGTGAACGATTACCTGCGCGAATCGATGGGCGAAGATTTCACCGCCAAGGACTTCCGGACCTGGGGCGCGACTGTCCATGCCCTGATGCTCCTCAGCCGTATTCCCAGGGATGTTGCGGCGAGCGAGACCGCCCTGAAGAGAACGATCGCCGGCGTCGTAAAACAGGTTGCCCTGGAGTTGCGCAACACGCCTGCGGTGTGCCGCAAGTCGTATATCAATCCGGTCGTGTTCGAGGGATGGCGTTCGGGGCGGCTCCACGTAGCCTGCGGCGGAAGTCAGGCCATTTCGATGCGCAAGGCTGAAGCCCTAGTGCTCAACTTCCTCGGCTGATTCCGCATACGTTTTATCGGCCCCGTGAGACTTCGCGAGCGCCCAGATACCCAGCCCGACGCACAGCACACTGGCGAGAAGGAATAGGAACGCGTTGCGCTTCTCGCGGCGAACGAGGTGTTCACCATCAAGCGGAGCGATCAGGAAGGGTTCGCCGTGGGTGGTCTGACCGACGACGCCGACACGCTCAATGGGTGAATGCAGGACGGCGGCCTCGGCCTGTGCGTGGGCCGCGGCGCGTGCCGAATCCCATTCGGCCGGACCAATCTGGCCATCGTGATTCCGGTCAAACCGGCGCAGGAGCCCCGGTTGGTCGCGTTTCCATTGCAGCAGGATTTCCTGCGTCTTCTGGTCAACCGCGCCAAATTCAGAGTGAGAACGCAGTTCACCCAGAACGGAAAGCGCGGTCCCGGGTGCAATGAGCCGCTCGTGGAAGCGATAGTCGTCCTGTCCCGCCAGGCCGAGTATCGACTGCGACGCCGGTGACGGTTCCGAATGTCGGGACATTCCCGACCATCGCTCATTGGACGTGGCCGTCACCTCGGCACCGACCGGGCCTATCAGACACTCGCCCTCTGAGTCATCCAGCACGAAGGGGGTAACGCTCGTTGCCTTTTCGATCGTGCGATACGTTGCTTCGCCTTTGGCGTTGACTTCCCGGGACTCCACCTGGTAGTCCCACCACACGCACGCCCGGCGCGTCAGTGGTGATCGCAATGTCTCATCGGGTGGCGATCTGGCAATGCCGGCAAGGCGTACGTAGCCTTGGGCCGCTGACCGGATCCGCACAAGCGGGGTATCGGCGATGAACCGATCGCGCCGTAACCGGGAGAAGCAGCCGGCGAGGGCGATCAGAGCCAGGAGCCCACACAGCACAGCGAAGATCAAATACGCTTCGCCGGCGTGAGCAGCCATCGCTAGCTTCCGAAGGCGGGTTTCAGGTCGATGTCGCTGGTCTGGCTGGCACTGAACTGGAGCATTGACGCTGGCGCAAAGGAAAAGGGCCTTGCGACCAGCGCATCGGGAAATGTTTCGAGCCGCACGTTCAGGGCATTGACCGCATCGTTGTAGATTTCCCTGCGGTCCGCGACTGCGGTTTCCAGTGAACTGATGCGCGTCTGCAGGTTCTTGAACAGATCGTTCGCCTTGAGATCCGGATATCGCTCCGCGACCGCGTACAGGCTCGAGAGCCCGCTCCGCAGGGCCCCTTCCGCAATACTCACCGAGGCGACATTGCCGGCGCTGCGCGCACCTTCGACTCCCGCACGAGCGCGCGCCACGCTGTCCAGGGTTGCACGTTCGTGTTGCATGTAGCCTTTGCAGACCGCGATCAGCTTCGGCAATTCGTCGTGGCGCTGCACCAATAAGACATCGATATTGGACCAGGCAAGTTTGACGCCATTACGGACGCGCACGAGGCCGTTGTAGATCGTGACGGCATAGCCGATGAAGACCATGAATACAAAGGCACAAATTATCATTAATGTCACGGCGCACTCTCCGTCCGGACCGGCACCTTTGGGGGCGCTATTCAAACAGCGCAAGTGTCGCAGCTTCGCCTTGCACAGCCCATAGTGCACCCCGAAAACTGTGCGCTCTCTAACATTCCGCGGCCTGTTTTTGCCTTCAGCTGCGCCCGGCCATATCGGCGCCGCGCCGATCAGGGGCTCGTGGGTACCGGCTCCGGTTCGTAAATCTGGGTAACGCCCGTAAAGAGCGGCTTGCCGGTGGCATCCCTGATCACGATCAGATAAGCGATGTCCGGGAAATGACGCGCCCTGGCCCCTCTAACCCTGACGTGATCGCCCGGCTTCAATGAGTTGCGCTTCCAGCCTCTGCGCATGAGAGTCATCGGACTGGGCATCTCAAAGTTCCAGTTGGCGACTTTGCCCTGCGCATCCGTCACATCGACGTACAGCCTTGCGTGGGGACTGCGCCAATCAAGATTGGTGACACTGCCTTCCACTTCCACGACCGACTTGAAATCGAATTCCGACTGGGAGTGATGAGCCCACGCCGCCGGCGCCACTGCGGAGGTCATTCCCGCGACGACCAGCCACTGAAAGAAATGCTTAGGCATGATTGATGTCACTCCGGACATGGGCCTGATCACGGTCGCCTGCTGCGCCGCCGCAGCTCACTTGTAGAGCTTCACGTCCTGCTCGTTGTCCAGGCAGATCTCTTCGAGCATTTGGGTGTCCACCTGCAGGGCCATCTCGATCGTTACCGACCAGGGCCTCGTGTATGCCTTTGGATCGTTCACTGAAATCTCCACCTGCATCAGTCCCAGGCTGACCCGTTTCAGCCGCTCAGTGACGTGCGCCGCCTCAGTAATGGGACTTCCCTGGATATCGAGCCACATGTCGTCGCGAATGCCGTTCGTCTCGATGACCAGGGTGTCCCGTTCCCAGTGCGCCGTCGAGTACCCATTCCAGGTGGGATTCGGATCGACGGGTAGCGGGCGACCATCCAGATATACCTCCCGGTAAGCCGCATTGAACTCATGCAGCATCACCATCTCCTGGGGTGTTTGAATGATTTTGGTGTGCTGCGGCAGCGTCCACGCGCGCGGGTAGTTCGGTGGCTTACAATAGGTGTGGGGATCAGCTCTGCCGCCGTTGGCGCGTCTTTTCACCATTTGCTGCCTGGACCACTCTGTGTAAGGCAGGCCGCCCTGCATTTTGATGCCCAGATTGATCTGCTCGCGCGCCATGCGCTCTTCCTGAACGCAATCCTTTTCCTTGCAGTAATCCTTGGCGGGCACGTTCGCAAACCATATTCCGGAGAAGTCCGGCTTGCCGTCGCGAGTGCGCGGTGCCGGCGCTTTCATATTCGGCGCGCCGCTGGCCGTTCGCGGTATTCCTGGCGTGGGATACCCGAGCCACTGGGACAGACCAATAGCCGGACTCAGACACATAGCCAGGAGCCCGAGCGAGCGCCAAACGAGGCCCAGGCGAAAGCCGCTGAGCGAATGTCGGCATTGATTCGCTGATCGCATGATTCTTGTTGTTTCCCCTGCGATTCAGCATACACCATCCAATTGTGCGCACGCCAAAGATGCGCTGATAATCAACAGCTTGGGAGCGTCATGCCGCGCTACAATGCCTGTTCCGGGTCGATTGCGCAGGTGAAGGACATTGCATATGCAACCGAAGCAACTGCTTCTTATTGGCGCATCGCGGGGACTTGGCTTCGCTTTGGCCGAGGAGTACCTGCGGCGCGACTGGCACGTAGTCGCAACTGAACGCGGGGCGCGTAAATCGAAGCTCCACGAACTTGCTTCAAGGATTGACCACCGCCTGGAAATCGAAAATGTCGACATCGACTCCCCGGAGCAGGTTGCCGCATTACGCAACCGGCTGGTGAGCCGCAGATTCGACATGCTGTTCGTCAACGCCGGCGTAAAGAACGATGATCGAGAGACCATCGCGGATGTTTCGACGGAGGAATTCACGCGCGTGATGATTACCAACGCGCTAAGCCCGATGCGCGTGGTCGAAGCCCTTCAGGACCTCATACCGCCCAGCGGCACCATCGGGGTCATGTCGTCCGGCCAGGGCAGTGTCGCCAACAACCTGAACGGCAAATACGAAGTCTATCGTGGCAGCAAGGCCGCCCTCAACATGTTCATGCGTAGCTTCGCGTCGCGCCAGCCCGGCAACGGACGCACGCTGCTCCTTATGGCGCCGGGCTGGGTGCGAACGGATATGGGCGGTCCGGAGGCGCGGCTAAGTATCGAGGAGAGCATCCCGCACCTTGCCGACACGATCGACGCGCAGGCGGGCAAAGCGGGGCTGCAGTACCTGGATTATCTTGGGCGCCAGGTTCCCTGGTAGTCCAGGAAGCACCATCGTGATCGGCCTGCTCATGCGCCCCCAGCACGTCGGTGTCAACACGATCGGGATTTTGTACCGCAGCATCGCTCGACGCCGCGTAATCGAACTGCTTACGTTTAATGAAGATAAGCAAGTGATTCGAGGCGGTGGGTTATATGGGGGGCCCGCCTGAGCGCCCCTGACGTGTTGGGATAATCTCAGCCGCGAACGTTGAGGGTATAGCCGCCATCGATCGTGAGCTTCGCGCCATTGATGTAGGCCGCGCGGTCGGACGCGATGAACGCAACGGCGTCGGCCACCTCGCGCATGCTGCCCCAGCGGCCGGCAACGATACCCCAGTCGCGACAGGTCTCATCAAGGAACTGCTGCTTCGACAAGCCGCGTTGCCGACCCGCGCCCTCTGCCCAGCTCTCGCGCCATTCGGTGGCGATGAGCCCCGGAATGATCGCATTCACGGTGATACGCGCTGTCGCGAGGTCCGCGGCAAGATATGAAGTGGCGTGATTCATCGCTGCGTTGTTCAGGCCGTGCGTCAGTGCGGAAGTGAGCACGCTGGAGCCGGCGATGCCGCTGATGTTGATGATGCGCCCCGTGCCGTCCGTGGGCATGTGGGGGATCATCGACTGCGTCACGCGCAGCATGCCGAGCATCTTGGTGTCGATGTCATCACGCCAATCCGAATCCGGCCATTGGATCTGACGCTCGGGCCGCTTGATCGGACCACCGGCGTTGTTGACCAGGATATGCAGCGGGCCGAGTTCAGCGTAAGCGCGCTCGACCGCGGTCGCCACGGCGGCGGCATCACGGATATCCGTCGGTAGCACTAGCACGGGGACGCCGGTAGCCGCGCGTATCTGACTGGCCGCGGCTTGCAGAGCTGTCTGTGTGCGCGCGAGTAATGCGACTCGCACGCCCTCCTCAGCGAGGCCGAGCGCAATCGCCCTGCCAATGCCTTTGCTGGCGCCCGTGATGAGCGCGGCTCGTCCTCTCAGTCCCAGATCCATTCGCGGTGCCTCTTGGCTGTTTCGCGCTCAACGCCGGAGCGCCGCGCTAGTGTGAACCAGGCCTCTGCCGCCGGCTACAATCCAGCACAGAGGTTCGGTATCTCCGCAAAGTAGGCGCTGTGGGAACGATCGAGTCCGGGGCGTAGAGTGATGGCGTTGGAATGATCAGGAGCGCGGCGGCGCGACAAGTATCGACGTGGAGGGTCTATGAACGGTGACATTTCCTTCCTGGAGTTCGGCTCGATCGAAGCCGACACCGGGAAATCACAGATCTTCTTCGGGAAGGTATGCGGGTGGCATTTCCATCCGATGCCCCAAGGCGGGGCTGGTTCCAGGGTCCCAGGATCCGTGTCGGCCTACATGGCAACGACCCTGGACCCGCGATATATGTCTTTTTGAGGTCGGCAACCTGGAAGAAGCGATTGCAATCGTTCGAGCTGCCGGTGGAGAAGCCGATCCACCGGAGACGGAGGAGCCGGGATTCGGCAGATTCTCCAACGGCCGCGACCCGCAGGGAATTCGATTTGGACTGCATCAGAAACCAGAGCTGACGGCATCCGCCGGATAGAAATGCGCGTGCCGCTCGGGGCCGTCGGCGGCTCAACGAATGCGCTTTTTCGAACGGGAGTCTTCGTTTGTCTTCAGCACGCGGGCTTTGACGATACGTCCGATCAAGGCGTAAGGGACTGGCTTTTCGAATGGGAATTGCAGGTTACCTTTCGGCCCCGCGTAAGCTTTAACGTCTCGCATGAGATCATCGTCGCCTCGGACCGGAGGATATAGACCGATATGATGCTTGAATGCCGCGAAATAGACCAGAATACCGTTCAGCTTGAATGCGGGAATTTGATAACTGATGGTTTCCTCGGCATCCGGTGCGGCCGCTTTGATCGTGAGACGTATCTTCTGAAGAATGGGCTGAACGTCAGGCGCACAAGCCGCGATGTAATCGTCCACTGATCCGGGGATTCTTCGCGTTGGCATAGCAGATTGAGGGGCGTGTGAATCGCCAAGTGCGGGTCAAGCATACGATAAACGCGGGGGGCAATCACCCGCTCAATTACACGTAAGTCGATTGCCGTCCAAATTGCGGCCGTCTGGAGGTCCATGTGCGCGCCAACAATGTGGACCGGAAAATGCAGTACCGCCGATGCGGGCAATTTCCTCTGCAGGGCGCCCTGTCGGGTTTGACAGCCAGGTCAACCAGACGAGGCCGGCCAGCACCATCAAAGCACCGATAACTCGCGGCAGGAAGGTTGCCTTGAAAATGAGGTAACCGATCAGAAGGCAATAGAATCCGGCCAAAACTATGGCGACATTCATGCCTCCGGGTTGCCATCGAAGAGCCTCGAACGAGAGGCCGCGACTTACAGGCCTGAAGAGGTTGTAGAGCAACAGCGTCATGACCAGCATACCCACGACCGCGATGAGGCCTCCTGCGACATTCAGCCGGCCGTGGGCAAAGAGTTCGGTGAATGCCGCCGTCAGGAAGCTGAGCAGATAGAGGGCCCCCGCCATCCGCGCCTTTGTTGGCGAAGTCATGCGTCGACGGCCTGTTCCTTCCATCGCGGAATATCCACTCCTTTCACGAGGAGCCACAGCATCAGCGAGGCTTCCGCGAGAAAGCCAAGAATCGTGAGGTACGTGGAGAGCCCTCCGGAAAGCGGCGACAGAAAGCCCAGCCATCCGATACCTGCCGAGGCCATCAGCACACCTAGAATCCGTGGCAGGAACGTTGACCTGAAGATCAGGTAACCGATCAGGAGACAATAGGGCGAGAAAAATGCCAGGCTGCTGATTTTATAGGGAGCGAGGTTTAGCAGATTAAGCGCATCGTTGACGCATCCCGCCAAGCCAAGAATTGCCGTGAGCAGAGCAAGGCTGTTGGGCGCTCGTCGCTTAGCGCCGAATTCTTGCGGCCCACAGCGCTGCATCCGTCGTATCGCCCCGCGCCGCATAGAGGTCGCGTAGGTCCACGATGGCAGCCTGGGTCAAATAGAAACTTTCTCCACGGCTGGCCTCGAGGCCCCCGGCGGCGGCGAGCAGCACCGGTTCGGCCTCCTCGAAACGATGCATGAGCCCAAGACAGGTTCCGATGTCTGCGTTGTTTGCCAGCGTCGGCCACGCACGGGCTCCGAGCCGCTTTTCCTTCTCCACCGCGCTTCGACGCAGCGCTGCAAGCCCGTCGGACGTCTGGCCTGCGTGGCAGGCGGCATTTCCGTAGACTTGCCACGCATCTGCCGTCAGCCAGTGCTCAGGTCCGAGCGTTGACTCCAGTGCGTTTGCAGCTGGCAGCGCTGTCTCGGCCGCTTGCTGGTAGCGATCTTGAAGATAAAGATCATTGGCCAAAGAGGTGACTGTCATCAGCGTCTCAGTATGCTGCGGCCCCAGGACCTCGGTGCGTTTGGCGAGCACCCTACGGATGAGAGGCTCCGCTTCGGCGGCCCGATGCGCGGCAGCAATGCTATTCGCCAGATTCAACTCCGTCGTGAGCAGATACGGTGCATCCGGGGACATCGTTCTCTTAGCGAGTTCAACGGCTGCTTCGCCGCTGGCCAAAGCCGCAACAAGGTGACCCCGCCTCCTGTTCAGGTTCATGAGGTTATTGAGCACGTGCACGGTGCGCTCATTCCAGCGGCGACCGGTAAATTCATGGGTGCAAGCCAGTTCGCGACGGTAGGTCGCATCCGCATCGTCATCACGCAACAGCGCGTTTTGGATTTCGCCGAGAATGTCGAGAGTATCGGCAAAAGCACCATCCACCTTGCATTCGTCGTGCAAAAGCGCGAGCGTCTCGCGCGTCGGCGCCTCTGCCTCCTGGTCATGTCCCGTCATCGTCAGCAGTAGGCTTCGTAGATTGAGCGCATCGATCAAATCCTGAGGATCGCCGCGGTTTCTGCGCACCAGCGCCAACTGGCGATCATTCAGGGTCATGGCTTCCTGATAACGTCCAAGGGACTTCTCGGTACGGGAAACGACCCCCAGGACCGAGGCGGCAACGAGTGGGTCGGTTGAGATCGCCTCATCCGTCTCGTTCATGACCTTGCCGAGAATGTCCCCGACCAACGCATCCCGCCGTCCTAAACTGGGGTTCGCCGACGTAAGCAAGTGCTCAAGAAATTGGCCGCGTTGCGCCGCCATCTCGCGGGCCTGGGTGGCGCGGTGGGCCTGGAGCATCGAGAAACCGCCAAGAAATCCTATCGCGACCAACAGCAGACTGGTGAGCGCCGCACTGAGGCGATGACGCCACAGGAACTTTCCGCAAAGATAGAGCGCGGTCTGGGGTCGCGCCAGGATGGCGCGGCCCTCGAGATAGCGCACAAGGTCCTGCATCAGCGCATCGACCGATGCATAGCGATCCACGGGCCGGGGTCTCAGGCACCGCGTGACGATCGTATCGATGTCACCCCGCAGCAACCGCTGCAGGCGCGGGCCGGTGGTAGCGCGGGACCGCGCCGCTGCGTCCGCGATCTTGGCCGAGGAAAGATGCTGAGGCTGCAGTTCCCTGAAGGCGCGCTCGATGGCGAGGGCCGTCGAGCGCCGCCCGCCTTCGATTTCTCCGGTCAGGAGACAGAACAGTGTGGCGCCCAGCGAATAGATGTCGCAGGCGGTCGTGACAGGTTCATTGCGCAACTGCTCGGGGCTCGCGTAGGTGGGGGTCGCGAGAATGGTCGTGGTCACCGATTCGTCCAGTTGGATCAATTTGCTGGTGCCGAAGTCGAGCAGCTTCACCGCCCCTTCCGAATTGACCAGGATATTGGAAGGCTTCAGATCCAGATGCACTACGAGGTTACGGTGGGCGTGAGCGACTGCCTCGCAGACCTGCAGAAAGAGTCGTACCCGGGCTTCCACGCTGAGCGCTTCGCGATCGCAGTACACGTCGAGGTGCACGCCTTCCACGAAATCCATCACCAGGTAAGGTTGCCCGCTCTCGCTGAGGCCGGCGTCCAGCAAACGGGTGATGTTCACATGGTCGAGCATTGCGAGAATGTGTCGCTCGCGATGAAAGCGCTCAACGAAGTGCCGGCCCGCGGCATGGGGCGAGAGAACCTTTATCGCAACCCGCTGCGGCGCGCCGCCCAACAGGCGTTCCGCGAGGTACACCGTGCCGATACCGCCCGACCCAATGACGCGCAACACGTGATAGGGACCAAACCTCAGCGGGAGGTCCGGGGATTCTGAGTCGGAAGACTCCCCCGGCCCGGTGATTGAGTAGCGATCCTGATTGGCACCGTGCACCATTCGCAGCACCCTGGTGCGCAACTCGGAATCCGTGCAGGCGGAGTCGAGAACCCGCTCCCGTTCTGGCTCGGGGGTGCGATCGATTAGTTCGAATAGTGATTGCAGTTCCCGCCAGGCATCCGGGCCGTCGCTCATCCACCCTCCTTTTTTGGCTGGCCATAACCAGCCGGATTTTGCAGCTGATCGTATCGCCAGCGCGGCAGGAACGGGTGATGGAAATCGAACCCACGCCATGCGCACCCTTATCAGCTTATAAGTCAATGGTTTACGGCGGTCAGCAATAAGTCAAACGCGAGCCGTCCAGCACCCCAGTCCGCACGAGCCATGAGCGCCAATCCGGCCCACTAGCCGACGAGGCGCTCAGGGGATTTCGCCCACACAAACTCAGCCGGCTTTCTGAGAGGTGAAATCAGAACAAAGTCGATACCGAATGCCACAGCCCGACGGCTGAATGTGGCTAGGGGCAGACCGTCGAGCTCGTCCTCATCTTGCAGTCTCACGAGCACGATAGTACGTGGCATCGCCCAGCATGCAATCCTCCTTACGACAAAGGTGCCATGGCAGGCAGGGTCGCCCACGGGGACGTAATTACATGGCCCTTGCGGCGAGCAGCAGCCAACAGCAGGACTCCGGCGGCCATGCACGTGACGAGCGCAACTACCGAAGCTTCGGCACCGAAGTCGCCTCCGGTCAACCAGACAGGGCCCGCCATTTTCGCCTGCAGCAGGCCATGTGTCGCCCCGCCGGAAACAGCAGTTGAAAAGATCCCTCCCTGTGTGAAGTTCCAGCCAAAGTGCATCCCGATGCACAGCCACAGACGCCGGGTCAGCATGTAGGCCGCTGCCAACATGACGCCCCCTACCAGCATGATGGCGCACGCGTCCAGCAGCGTCGCCCCTGGATTGAGTAAATGGAGGAGCCCAAACACGGCCGCAGAAATCGCCAGGGCAATCCAGCTACCGAGCCATTGTTCCAGTATCCGAAAGACAATGCCGCGCATTACGATCACTATCGCCGGCTGCCAGCGGTCGACTCCTCGGATTGTCTCGTACTCGAGATCGCGAGAAAAGCCGGTCACTTGCCGGTTGCTACGTTTGACCGCAACTTCGCCAACTTGCATGACGTCCGACGACTAGCGTAGTTGCGAGACCGGCCTTGATGGACTCCCGTGACCCTGTGCTGTCGTTCACAAACGTCGGCTATGGGGCCGTGAGTCGACGCACGCGCTGAGCTCACATCGCATTCGTCGCGCCACCATCCGCCGCCGCGACGAGCATTAGCCGATGCGGGCTACCGGTGAAACGGGAAAAGAGCCCGCAGGCGGTCGTCGCGCAAGTAAAGCCCGCCCCATGCGATAAGTCCCGTATAGACCGCGAAAAGGATTGAACTGAACAGTGGGTCTTCAATCCGAATCTTGCTCGCCACCGCACCGCCATAAAAACCCGTCAGGAGAATGGCGCCCAGGACAGCCGTCCGCGGAAGGGCGTATAGGATGGTGCAAAGCAGAGCAATGAGGCCAATGGGGCGAATCGCGGCCAGTGGATAGCCGATTTTCGTCGTTGCATCGATCACGTGAGTTTCGAGAGCCACGCGCGCAACCTCGGCCTCGCCAAAGTGCGCGATATCATGTGGATGTATACCGGACGCGACATCTATCGCATGTTGGTGCTTGAGCGAGCCTGGTCGTCCGACGAATACGAAAAGTGGCTTGCACGAAGCTTGATCCACGAACTCACCGGATCGCCACCTGACCAGAGTTCACGGGGCAAATGAGGCCGGGACGGCGGACTGGAGCGGGTGATGGGAATCGAATATATCGCTAGGGCACGGTAAGCCTCTAATAACAATGGCTTTGAAAGCAAATAGAATCGCCGCGTGCGATTTTTGTGTGAAAACCCGCGTCATAGCAGCCAACGCCAGCGAACCGCAGCCAATGTGCCGTTGGCCGCTCAGGTCGAAGCAAGGATCGCCATCCGGAATCGACGGCATTGCGCACCTCGACCGTGGTGGCATTGCCGGACGGAATGACCTTTCACGAGTTGTCTGCGTGGCGCAGCGCCCCCACCACCAGTGCCAAAGCTGGCGAGCAGGGCGTACCTCAAAGTCCAGACCTTGAGGTTCGACCGGGCAATGGGACCATTGGCGCGCGCGGAACGCCCCCTAGCCAACCCGACGCAATGGGTACTCTTTGGTGCGCGAGTTCGGCATCCCATTGTCGAGAAGAGTTAGATCACTGGCTTCAGGCTGCAGGAGCTGATGATCAGAGATGTCGCGCGTGAAAACTCCTGTCTGTGTTTGCCACTCCCAGGTGCTGTTGCCACGTTCGTCCCACACTGCGCGTCCAGACCGTTTTTCAGGGTCGTCGAGCAGCTCGCTGGCATCGATCACATCGATTGAATCAGAAGCCATTTCCGAACTTCCTTGAATACGCTGCCCGGTGGCGGGACGCCCGCGGGTCACGGTTTTCTGCCTCAAGTAAACTATGGCGCTATTGCGAAACCGGTCACATAGGTAGCAGATGGTGGCCTCCCCAGCGGCAAGTGCCTGCCGGCCCTGAGCCCATTTGCGGCCGATTGTTTCCGATCCGTCCGCTTTCTGGCACTTCTCGCTTCCTCACTATTTAATGTAGCAAAAAGCATGCCCGACCGGAGCAACGAGTGAGCGTCTCGCGCGGTATGACGATGACCAACCCCATCAAAGTTGACGTAGGAAATCTGGACGAGATGGACCAGCGTTTCGTGAACGCATGGCCGCGACTCGAACGCGGGGAGCAGGCTTACCGCAGGTCGCGAGCGCCTATGCCCAGGCTGCCATTCCAGGGCTTCCAGTGACTGGGATTGGCTGGTGCGAGAGCGGGCGTTGGCGCGAGTCGCGGACTCGATTCGCGACTAAGTGAATCAGCGAGTTACGAGCCAGGAACAGCGCTGCGCGCGATTTTGGTGTGAAAGGCGCTGCCATGAGAGCCAACGGCAGCCATAGCAGTGACGTTCGTACTGTGCCAGCAATCCCAGAGCGGTATGTCAATCGTGACTCTTGGCGGTGCATCCGCTAAAGTAATACCCATATCACACAGGTAACACATTAATGGCTAGCAACCTTACCACCAAGGGGCAAGTCACCGTTCCCAAGAAGATTCGCGACTATCTCGGCCTAAAAACCGGAGCGCCCGTAACCTTTCAAAGACTGGACAACGGTGAAATCGCCATCCGCGCCGCCAAGGTCATTGCGAAGCCACGCGCCAGCAAGTTCGCCAAGTTGCGGGGACGAGCTACCGTGCGCATGAAAACCGAGGACATTCTCGCTCTGACCCGGGCCGACTAGTGATTCTGGTCGATACGAATGTGCTGCTTGATGTTTTTGAGGACGACGCGGAGTGGTCCGACTGGTCCCAAGATCGATTGGATTCGGCCAGCATCACCGACACACTAGCGATCAACCCCGTAATCTACTCCGAGCTCTCCATCGGCTTCGCCCGTATCGAAGAACTGGAGGCGGTCATCAAGGAAGCGTCTCTTGCCGTTGAGGACATACCTCGGGAAGCGCTGTTCCTCGCAGGCAAGGCGTTTCTTCGCTATCGGCGCAGCCGTGGAACCAAACGCAACGTATTGCCAGATTTCTACATCGGCGCGCACGCTGCTGTCATGCAATGGCCCATACTGACGCGCGACGTGGCTCGCTACCGCACCTATTTCCCGACAGTGTCCCTGATCGCACCATGACGACTGTGCTTGCACTTTGATGAGCGCTCCTTCGTAATCCTAGAATCAGTGCCGGTGCCCTTATCTGGCACCATGGCTGCGTGTGTAACCAGGGCCAACGCCCCCGCGAACGACCGCCAGGTCATTGCGGCGCACGACAAGTGGAACTCATTGGCTGCCCTTGGCCAACGATGGCCGGGAATGGAGCGGGTGATGGGAATCGAAAATACCGCTGGTGCGCATCAGCCTTTTGAAATCATGACGTTGCGAGCGCGAAGAGCGCTGCGTGCGATTATTGTGTGAAAAACACCGTCATACCAGCCAACGCCAGCCAATGCGACGATTGGGGACGAGCGAGAGAACGGTCATCGGCGCGGTTTATCGCTGGCGGCGGATTTGCTGCACCCTTGCAGTCTGTATGTAATACATATACTATACGTATATGGGTTCGAAGTTCGATCCCGACAAGAACGCGGCCAATATCGTCAAGCACGGCCTGTCGCTGGTTGAGGGCGAAGGTGTACTGAACGATCCGCTAGGTCTGACAGTGGAGGATGCTTCCTCTGCTGGAGAGTCTCGCTGGATCACAGTCGGAATGAACGCCGGTGGCGAGATATTAGTGGTTGTTTGGACCGAGCGCGACGATGGCGAGCGCCTAATCTCGGTGCGACGAGCTACTGCAAAGGAGCGAAAAGATTATGAAGGCTGAGTACGATTTCTCCAAAGGGCGGCGCGGGCAAGCGGTGCCAACGAAGGGAAAGACGCGCATCACCATCTACATCGACGATCAGATCGTCGCTGCATTCAAAGCGGAGTCGGTGCGGACCGGTATCGGATATCAGACGCTTATCAACGAGGCGCTCGGGCAGCACGTAGGCACCGCCGAAAAGCCGATCACAGCCGAGCAGGTTCGGAAGATTGTTCGCGACGAGTTGGCGCACGCTCGCTGACTGTACCGACTAAAGCCGCTTGGACTTCTATGAGCTCGGACACTGGAAGAAGCTGGCCGCTCCATGACGCGCTAAATGCCGCGCAAGCCGTTGTCAATCACGAGTTAGGAATGATCGAAGGCTGCATCGAGTTATGCGCGGTACGCGCATGATATTGTTCCCAACTGGGCCATTGATCACGACTTCGTCGTCTTCGGAGCTATCGCAAGCAGCACCGATCATCTCCCATTTGGACAAGTACGCGCGCGCTGGAGCGCCACGGCATTAGACGAGGCGGATGCCGAGATTGCCGATCTTCTACCCCGTGACCAACGAGGCCTACGCCGCGCAGATTGCTCGCGACTGGAATGTCAAGGCCAGCGGCGCGGGATTTGTCACAAGATTCAACGTTGATGGGTACTACCTAAGCCGCTATCGCGTTGAGAAAGTTGGAGGGGCGATTCACACTGAGTATTGGATTCCAGCCGAGGATCTTGCAGAGTTCAATCGCAACATTCACGGCATCATCGAGGTCATCGCAGAGTTCGAATAGCCGTCGCCGAGCGGACGTTGCCTAAAGGTAGCTGAGGATCAACGCAAGTCAGAGGAAGTGTACTGCGTGTGAACCCACAGCCAATGCAAGCCAACGTCGGCTAAGTTACTGCGTGCCTCGTGGCCGGCGCTGCATTGGCTGGCTTTGGCCAGGATTGGCTGTAAGTGGAGCGGGTGATGGGAATCGAACCCACGTTAGCAGCTTGGGAAGCTGCAGTTCTACCATTGAACTACACCCGCGGGGGGGGGGCGCCCATTCTACGAGACACGCGGGACGATGCGCAAACGGCGTGGAAGCCTGGTCAGAAGTGGTATTCGACCGTCGCGGAGAGCCGCACGAAGTGACGGCGCTGATTCCGAGACCCAGGTGCTGCCCGAGGGCATACCGGGGACCGGTGCCCACCGTGTAACCGCCGCCATCATCCGTGCGGCTGAGCGCCTGGAAGCCACTGACCGAGACATCCGTTTTCG
>Ga0302317_10000813_pt1 | contig 24647 bp, 20 predicted proteins | sample III_Palsa_N3_3_FD_200450 | JGI IMG/M metagenome (GOLD analysis project Ga0302317, IMG submission 200450) | Peat permafrost microbial communities from Stordalen Mire near Abisko, Sweden - III_Palsa_N3_3 | ecosystem: Environmental > Terrestrial > Soil > Palsa > Peat permafrost | place: Sweden...
CGATGCCGCGTTCTCGATCCTACTTCTGGTCCGGCGCGCCCGAGGGCGCTCTTAGCCGGCTTTCCGGCAGGTTGACGTCCTCTAGGCGGACTCTCCCAATGTCTGTTCGGAGTCAAACATGCGCGTTGTACGCTGACGCAGCCGATGTTGGTTTGGGTCGTGAATTCGATCGCGTCCTGGGCTCGACGGCGGACTCGTCCGCTGGCCGCGAAGGCGATGAGTTCAGAGAATGGCTCGGTCAGCGGCAACGGTGAAAGTCCGCCGGGGCAGGATCTGGAATGAGGGCCAAGGCCGTCGTCCCGAGCCACAGCTCCGACGCCATATCTGCCTTTCGGCGATACGACCGCTTTCTATACAGCCTCGATTAGCCGCGAACCTGCACGTCACTCCGCACGGTGTGGGTGAAGTCTTCGACCGCGTTTGCCCGCTCGCTTCCGCCCCCGGGTCAAGGGTCCGGCGTTGTGCAGCTCCGCGCCTCCCTGCGGGAGGTTCGCCATAACGCGCCCGCACCAGGGCGAAGCCTCGACGCGCTGACGGTCGCCATCGAGGCCGCATGGAGCGGCCCGACCCACCAAAGGACAGGACAATGGCGATCATCGGAACCTTCAACAAGGCGGACGACGGCTTTCAGGGCACGCTCGAAACCCTCACCCTGAAGTCCAAATTGACCTTCAACGCCGTCAACAAGACCGGCGAGAAGAGCCCCGACTTCCGCGTCTTCGCGGGCGCCAGCGAAGTCGGCGCAGCCTGGCAGGCCAAGAGCCGGGAAGACAGGCCGTACCTGTCGGTCAAGCTGGACGACCCCAGCTTCAACGCCCCGGTCTGGGCCGGCCTGATCGAGACCGACAAGGGCTTCGTCCTCGTCTGGAACCGCTGACGGAAAAGGCCTCGCCCGCCGGGCGGGGCCAGTCCCCTATCCGACATCGAAAGGAGACGCGCATGACCACCCTGCATGCCCAACCCTATGACCTCGCGGCTGCAGGCTTCTACTTCGAAAGCGCGAATGATTACGCTCTCAAGGCCGCCACCCTCCGCAACGCTTACGGCCAGACGGTCGAGGAATTTGAGATTCAGTTCATAGATGGCGAACGCCTCGACCTCGAGCTGTTCGAGGCCCTCAGGATCGGCCAGCCAGACATCGCGGCCTATTTCGAAGCCACCCTGAATTGGCCCGAAGACCAGAAGGTCCGGGCCATTATCGCGGTCCGCGAAGTCGGATACAGCCTTCGACTTGGCAACGACGATCCAGACCGCTTCGACATTGACCTTTACGAGATCGACAGCCTCCGCGATCTCGCCATCCGGTTTGTCGATGAAGGTCTGTTCGGCGACATCCCGAAGGCCATCGAGAACTATCTCGATTACGACGCCATCGCCCGCGACCTCGCCATGGACTTTGGGACCGTCACCATTGCCGGCGCCCACTACGCTTATCGGGCCGCTTAAGCCCGATGGAAGCCAGCCGTCCGGGGCTGGCTTCCTTTGCGCTCAGGCCGCCTTTTGGGGCTGCGCCCCGCCAGCGGCGAGCACGCGCGCGGGGCGTTCCCGTCGTTGGAGTCGCTTTGCTGCTGCAACCTCAGTGTTGGGATAGTCTTGTTCCGACCAGCTATATCCGAGGCTCTGAACCCCGCGACCTAGGTCGCGGTAGAGGGTGATCAAGAAATCGTTGAAAGAGACGTTCGGATCGTACAGCCGGCCGGATGCCAGAGCTTTGCCGTCGCGGGGGCTGTGTTCAACGGCTGGAACTTGACGCTACGCCGCCAAGTCCCACCGGCATTTTGAGCAGCCGGAACGTCTAGGCCTGATCCCGGTCGGCTGATCCCTCTCCAGTTTACAGGCGGTCCCCCAGGCGGGGGATGGGACCGGCGCGCGCCCTAGCCCACTCTTCAGCATGAGGCCGACGCTTTGCTGAACATCCGCCACGCGAAGGTGCGGCTCGTTAGGACACTGCGGCGATCCGTCGGCCACTCCGCAGATCTTTACCCGAAGATAGCCACCAGCCAAGGATTACCGAGATGAGCAATAGCCACGCTGTGAAGCAGATCAACGCGCAATATCGCAGCTATTGCGACGCCTGCGAGAGCGGTCGGTTGGCCGATGTCCCGGCCTTCTGGGCGCTACCGGCGCTATTTACCGTCGACATGGGCGACGCGGAGCCGCTGCACGTCGTCATCAATACTTCCGCAGAATTGACGGCGTTATACGGCAAGCTCTTCGGTCCATCGACCGGCGTCGATCAGACCATGATCGACACCTCCGAGGTAACCTTTTACGGCGACAAGCTGGCGACGATCCGTACAGACCTTCGTCACTTGGCCAAAGGCGAGATCCACGACAAACAGAAGGCGATCTACGGTTGCCGCAAGATCGACGGGGTCTGGATGTTCGTTTCCCACCTGAGCGTCGACGTCGACTAGCCAGCAGGCTTTCGCGGGCCCGCGCCGTCGTCGAACCGGGAGGACCTTCCCCGTTCGTCGCTTGCGCGGGTCTCGCGTCGCGGGGCGGAGGTCAGCGTCGCGGGACGCACGGACGCGTTCCATCCCACCAAGACCAAGGCCGCCGCCCGACACAGGGTCTGGTGGCATTGGCGCCGCTGCGCTCGCCTGACATTGCCCCGCCTTGCGCGCCCTGTCCCGTTTCCGCGGCGTCCCCCACAGAACGTCCCCGCCCAGTGCTGCCCGTTAGCCAGGATCAGGTCGGCGGTTTCGTCTCCCAACCACCGCCAAGACTAAGGAAGACCGCGATCTGATCGGTCGAGATCGACGACCGCAGCTGGGCGAGGGACTGCTCGGAACTTGCGAGGGTGCGCTCGGCATCCAGCACCCCAAGCGCGGTCGCCCGGCCGTCGTGTTGCAGCCGTTGGCTGTCGGAGACCGCCTTGGCCGCATCGTCGCGCGCGGCGATGGCGCTCTGCTCGCGTTGTAGGTCGTGGAGATAGAGGTTCAGGGCCATGTCTGTATCGCGCAGAGCGCCCAGGACGACGCCGTCGAAATGCGCCAGCGCCATTCTGGCGCCGGCCTTGGCGCCCATGATCCGCGCCCGCGTCGCACTCTGGTTGGCCTGCCAGGACAGCAGCGGCCCGATGGCCCAGTAGTTGGTCGGCGAGGTCAGGGCTGTGGCGATTGAGCCGTTGGACCCTCCCGAGACGCCGATGCTGATGTCCGGATAGAGGGCGGCGGTCTGCACCCCGATCTCCGCCGTGGCCGCGGCAAGCTGACGCTCCGCCTGGCGGACATCGGGCCGGCGCTTCAGCAGCATCTGGCCATCGCCCACCGGCAGGGCCTGGGCAAGCCGAGGGGGTTGGCTGCAAGCCTGCAGATCCTGGTCGAACAGGGCCGGCGGCCGCCCGGTCAGGGTGGCCAGGCGAAAGAGCGCGTTGCGTTGGCCGGCCTCGAGGACCGGAATGGTCGTCATCTGTTGGTCGACCAGCTGGTGGGCGCGTGTCGCGTCCAGCGCGATCGCCCGGCCGCCCCGGATCAGCCTCAGCGTCATCGCCAGGCTCTCTTGCTGCAGCGCTAGCGAGCGCTTGGCGGCCGCCAGTTGCAAGCCATCGCCGCAGGCGTCGGCATAGGCCCGCGCCGTTTCGCCGGCGACATTGACCCGCACGAGATCCCGCGCCGCCTCCACGGCCTGATCGTCGGCCTTCGCCGCTTCGATGCCGCGGCGGATGCCGCCGAACAGGTCGAGGTCATAGCCGATCGTCGCGCCGCCGGCGTAGTAGCCGTTGACCGGAGGCGTGATCGGTCGGCCATATTGTTCGCCGGCGATCTGGCTGTCCTCGACCCCGGCGTCGACGGCGATCCGCGGCTGTTGCTCGCTCTTGGCCTCCTGTAGCAGGGCGTGGCTGCGTTCGAGGTTGGCGTCGGCGACCCGCAGGTCGGTATTCGCCGCGAGCGCGGCCTGGATCAGGTCGTCGAGGCGCGGGTCGTGGTAGAGTCGCCACCAATTCGGCGGCAACGGGGCCTCGGACAGGGCCGGACCTTTAGAGACGAATGAGCCGCCTGCTGACGGATCGTTGACGATCGCCGAAGCGGGCAGCCGGTAATTCGGCCCTAAGGTGCAAGCCCCTAGCGCCAGGCATCCGCAGAGCCAGAGGCCTCGCCGCCCCATTCCCCCGCCAGGCATCAGCCCTGGCCTTCGAGGGGCCGGTGGGCCGGCACGACGATCGAAACCGTCGCGGTGCGGCCCGAGATCAGGCGCACGTTGGCCGGTGGTGAGACCAGCCTGATGCGCACCGGCACGCGCTGGGCGAGCCGCACCCAGCTGAAGGTCGGGTTGACGTTGGCCAGGTCGCGGCTGCTGGCGGTCCGTTCCCGGTCCTCGATCCCTGCGGCGATGCTCTGCACCCGACCGTGCAGGACCACGGGAAGGCCCATGATGTGTACGAGGGCTGGATCGCCGAGGCGGATCTGGGGCAGCTTGGTCTCCTCGAAATACCCGTCGACATAGAGAGAGTCGGAATTGACCAACGCCAGAACCTGCCGCCCGGCGCCCGCGTAGTCGCCAGGCTGCAGTTCCATGTTGGTTACGACGCCGTCGACCGTCGCGCGAACCACGGTCCGGTCGAGATTGAGGCGAGCCAGGTTCCGCTGCACGATGGCCTCCTGGAGGGAGGCCTTTAGCTGCTCGACCTTAGCGCCGCCCTCCTCGACCTGCTCGGTGGTGACCAGGTCATTAAGCATATGGTCGCGCCGGCTCGCGCGGACGGCTTGGTTCAGCGCTGCCGTCTGAAGGGCGATGGTCGCCTCCGCCTCGTCCAGGGCCAGCTGGTAGCGTGGCCGATCGATGGCAAAGAGAACCTGGCCCGCGCGCACCTGCTGGTCGTCCCTGACCAGCACCTGGGTGACCAGGCCGTTGATGTCGGGGCTGACCTGAACCACGTCGGCGCGGACCCGCCCGTCCCGGGTCCAGGGCGCGACCTCGTAGCGCTGCCAGAGCCAGCGCGCGCCGGCGACGGCGAGCGCCAGCATGAGGACGGTCAGCGCCACCCGCCCGATAAGCTTGCCCGTCCGGGCCATCTAGCCTGCTCCGTTGAGGTAGGGGGTGAGGCCGGTCGTGGTCATCGCGACGAGCCACCAGGTCACTACGAACAGGCCGGTGTCGAAGAGCCCCGCATGCCAGACCAGGCGATAAAAATTCAGCCGGCACAGACCCCATTTGAGCAGGAGCGTCAGTGCGAACGCCAGGGTCGCCACAATCAGCAGCGCCGGCAGGAAGACGCCATACAGGTTGACCTCGCCGATCATCCGGCGTCACCGAGGTAGACATAGGGCGCCGCCGCTGGCGCAAGGTCGAGCCTCAGCCCCACCAGTGCCGAGACGCCCGCGGCCTTGCCGGCCGGGAGTATCTGACGGTGCAGGATCGCCAGGCAGCGATCGATCAGCGGCTGGAAGATCGGCTGGGAGGTGATCGCCGTCTGGGTTCGCGCCTCGTAGTAGGCCGCGACCTGGGCCAGGACGGCGCCGGCGGCGTCGCGAAGCTCGGGGCCGCCTTCGGCCTCCGCCGTCTTCAGCGCGGAGATGTTGAGCCCGATCCTGAGGTCCCTGAGGCCGTCGATGCCGTTCTGCGCGGCCCACGCGGCGGGCCGGGTCTTGAGGCGCGCGGCGGCCAGACCCAGGCGGTCGACCATCTGCGAAGTCCAGCCATGCTCGTCGGCGCCAGGCGAGCGGGCGAGACGGGCCACCGCGCGCCAGCCGGCTTTGGAAATGCGGATTCCGTTCCACGCCGGATCGATGGTGCGGAACACCAGGTTGGTGGCGACGGCGACCAGGATTCCGCCGATCTCCGCCATATTGCCGTTCATGAAGCCGGCGAAATCCGGCTGGTAGGTGCCCTGCAGGGTTAACGCCCCGGCAAAGGTGACGGCCAGCACCAAGGCGGCCCCTTCAAGCTTCTCGACCACCTGCATGAAGCTGAACACCAGCAGCAGCGGCGCCAGGACCAGCATCAGCAGCACAAAGCCGTCGATCTGCGGCAGGATCGCGAACTGGTAGAGGGCGCCGATCGGCAGGGCCACCAGGATGCCGACGATGGCGGCGTTGAGCAGCTTGACGGGGTTGTCGAAGGTGGCGAACAACGAGCAGCCGATGGCGGCGAACTGCGCCGCGATAGCGCCCTCCGGCCAGGCGGACTGAATCCACAGGACACAGGCCAAGCCGGTCGCCAGCGCCGCGGCGGCGGCGGAAAGCAGGGCAAGGCCCCGGTCGCGATGCAGCGGGCGGCGGCTGGCGCCGCGCACCTGGGCTTGAAGGTGGGGCGCGATGGCTTTTCGCGGATCGCGCAGGAGGCTGGCCAGGGCCCGGCAATCGTCGAGCGCCTCCACCAGGGCGGCGAGATCGCGGGCGAGGGTCTGCTCAAGCACCGCGCGCCAGCTGGGCGGGGCGTCGGCGTAGGTGTGAGACAGGCCCTCCAGGCCGACGCGCAGGGTCAGGCTGTCAAGGCTGTCCCATTCATGACCGTCGCGCGCCCAAGCCGACGCCTGGCGCAGGGCCGCGGCGAGCGAGGCCGGAAGGGCGCCTTCGCCCTGGAGGGCATGGGCCGCGGCCCGAAGACTGGACAGGCGCGGCAGCAGGACTGACAGCCGGTCCTGCAGCGCCCGCATCCGGCGGGTGGCGCGGGGTGTGTCGGACGTCTCGAAGGCGACATAGGTGTAGAGGAGGTGCAGCTCGGTCACGGACTCGGAAAACACCTGCTGGGCCTCGGCGCCCTCCGGCAAGCCGGCGCCGGCCAGCGCGTCTGCGATCCAGCGGGAACACCGAGCCAGCATGGCGTCGATCTTGTCGTTCAGGAGGGCGCCGATGTTCTGTGGGAAGACCACCGAGTGGGCCACCGAGCCGCAGATGATCCCGAGGGAAATCTCCTCCACCCGAGATATGGCGATGTCGAACACGCCGCCCGGGGCGTTGACCACTGAGAAGCCGACGATCGCGGCGGTGTAGCCGGCCAGCAGGAAGGCGTAGCTCCTTGGGGTCCGGTCGAGCAGGGAGACGAAGACGCAAAACCCGATCCAGACGCACAGGGCCAGGCAGAGCAACACCGGCGCCTGGGTGAGCGGCGGAATCAACAAGACGGCCACAGCGGCGCCGGCGGCGGTGCCGCCAAGCCGGTAGATCGCCTTGGCCCGCACGGCGCCGGAGGTGGGCTGGGCAATGATGAAGACGGTGAACATCGCCCAATAGGGGCGCTCCAGGTTCAGGGAAAAGGCGATGAACAGGGCGGCGAAGATCGCCGTCGTGTTGGCCACGGCAAAGGCCGACTTCTGGACGAACGGGGTCATCGCCTCAGCCCGCCGTGGCGGGCAGGTCAGGGTCGATGCGGCGGTCGCCTTGCATGGGGTGCTCCGGTTCTCCTTGCCGAAGCGGCAGGGTCCCCGAGCCTGGGCGCGTGGTCTATCCCCCGATCGGGGGCGGCGGGCGATGCTTTTGGGTGACCGCGGCGGTGGCGAGGCCTCGCGCGCGCCGGTTTAACTCAGCGACACCCGCTTCACGGACGGCCCTCCCCCGCTCGGGGGATGGGCGGGCGACCGGGGCGGCGGCACCCTGGATCTTGGGCTGATCGCCTCCGCCTGCGTGGCGAAGCGCGCCGTCCCCCCTTCGGAACCTGGCTCGCCGTTCGAGCCTGCTGCCTGCCTGGAAGAAGTCCGACCATGAACACCCTGATCAAGGCCCTCGTCATCCCCACCGGCAACGTCGACACCGGGCCGATCCCAGGGAGCCGCAAGGTCTATGTAGAAGGGGTCCTGTTTCCGGACCTGCGGGTGCCGTTCCGCGAGATCGCCCTGCATCCCTCGGCCAACGAGCCGCCCGTGGTGCTCTATGATCCCTCCGGCCCCTACACCGACGAGACCGCCAGCATCGACATTGAAAAAGGCATCGCCCGGCCCCGGGACGCCTGGGTAGCCGCCCGCGACGACACCGAGCCGGTCACCGCGCCGCGCCTCGTGAAGCCCGAGGACAACGGCTATGCATCCGGCGAGCGGCTGGCGCCTGAATTCTGCGCCCGCTCGCCGGTGCGGCGGGCCCGCCCCGGCAGGACCGTCACCCAGATCGATTACGCCCGCCGGGGATTGATCACCCGGGAGATGGAGTTCGTCGCCATCCGGGAGAACCTTCGCCGCGAACAGACCGCACCCTGCATCCGCGACGGTGAGGATTTCGGGGCTGAGATCCCCGACTTCATCACGCCGGAGTACGTCCGGTCGGAGGTGGCCCGCGGCCGCGCGGTCATCCCCGCCAACATCAACCACGGCGAACTGGAGCCGATGGCGATCGGCCGCAACTTCCTGGTCAAGGTCAACGCCAACATCGGCAACTCCGCCGTCACCTCGTCGGTGGCCGACGAGGTCGAGAAGATGGTCTGGGCGACCCGCTGGGGCGCGGACACCGTCATGGACCTGTCCACGGGCCGCAACATCCACAACATCCGGGAGTGGCTGATCCGCAATGCGCCGACGCCGATCGGGACCGTGCCCATCTATCAGGCCCTGGAGAAGGTGGAGGGCGTGGCCGAGGATCTGACCTGGGAGGTCTATCGCGACACCCTGATCGAGCAGTGCGAGCAGGGGGTGGACTATTTCACCGTCCACGCCGGCGTGCGTCTGCCCTATATTCCGCTGACCGCCAATCGCGTCACCGGGATCGTCAGCCGTGGCGGGGCCATCATGGCCAAATGGTGCCTGGCCCATCACCGCGAGAGCTTCCTCTACGAGCGCTTCGCCGACATCTGCGAGATCATGGCCGCCTATGACGTGACCTTCTCCTTGGGCGACGGCCTGCGGCCCGGCTGCATCGCCGACGCCAATGACGCGGCCCAGTTCGCCGAGCTGGAGACCCTTGGGCAGCTGACCAAGGTCGCCTGGAAACACGGCGTGCAGGTGATGATCGAAGGCCCCGGCCATGTGCCGATGCACAAGATCAAGGCCAACATGGAAAAGCAGCTGAGCGTCTGCGGCGAGGCGCCCTTCTACACCCTGGGCCCGCTGACCACGGACGTCGCGCCGGGCTACGACCACATCACCTCGGCGATCGGTGCGGCCATGATCGGCTGGTTTGGCACGGCCATGCTCTGCTACGTCACGCCCAAGGAGCATCTGGGCCTACCGGACAAGAAGGATGTGAAGGACGGCGTGATCGCCTACAAGATCGCCGCCCACGCCGCCGACCTGGCCAAAGGCCATCCGGGTGCCCGGGCCTGGGACGACGCGCTCAGCCGGGCCCGGTTCGAGTTCCGCTGGGAGGATCAGTTCAACCTTGGCCTCGACCCGGACACCGCGCGCCAGTTCCACGACGAGACCCTGCCGAAGGAAGCCATGAAGACCGCCCACTTCTGCTCGATGTGCGGGCCGAAGTTCTGCTCGATGAAGATCAGCCACGAAATCCGCAACAGCGCCTCGCCGCAGAGCGCCAACCTGAACCCGATCGACGCAGAAATCGGCATGGCCGAGATGGCCGATCTCTTCCGGCAGGGCGGCGGCGAACTCTATGTTCCGGCGGAGTGATGGACCTGGTCGTGAACGGCGCGCCGCTGCGCTTTGACGGCGCCACCATCGCCGCCCTGGTCGAGGCGCTTGGGTATGACCTGCGCCGGGTCGCGATCGAGCGTAACCTTCAGATCATCCCGAGATCGCGCCTCGCCAAAACGCCCCTGGCCGACGGCGACCGGATCGAGATCGTGCATTTTATCGGAGGCGGATGATGAACGCCCAAGCGCCCACTGTTGCTGAAGATTCCTGGACCGTGGCGGGCCGCACCTTCCGTTCCCGCATCATCGTCGGCACCGGCAAATACAAGGACTATGCGGTCAACGCCGCCGCCGCCGAGGCGGCCGGGGCGGAGATCGTCACCGTGGCCCTGCGCCGGGTGAACCTGTCCGATCCCAGCCAGCCGATGCTGGTCGACTATGTGAAGCCGGACCGTTTCACCTTTCTGCCGAACACGGCGGGCTGTTTCACGGGCGAGGACGCGGTCCGCACCCTGCGCCTGGCGCGGGAGGCCGGCGGCTGGGACCTGGTCAAGCTGGAGGTGCTCAGCAACACCAAACACCTCTATCCGGACATGGAGGAGACCCTCCGGGCGCTGAAGCTGCTGGTGGCCGAGGGCTTTTCGGTGATGGTCTATTGCACCGACGATCCGGTCTATTGCCTGAAGCTGGAGGAGGCCGGCGCGGCCGCCATCATGCCGGCGGCGGCGCCGATCGGCTCCGGCCTGGGTCTGCAGAACCGCGTCAATGTCCGGCTGATCGTCGAGCAATCCAAGGTTCCCGTGCTGGTGGACGCCGGCGTCGGCACGGCGTCGGACGCCACCATCGCCATGGAGCTGGGCTGCGACGCGGTGCTGATGAACACCGCCATCGCCGAGGCCCAGGACCCGATCCGCATGGCCAGAGCCATGAAGCACGCCGTCATCGCCGGCCGCGAAGCCTACCTCGCCGGCAGAATGCCCAAGCGGATGTACGCCGATCCGAGTTCGCCGCTGGCCGGGTTGATCTGAGCGCCCCGATAGACCCCGCAATAGCCCCCAATCGGGGGATTCCATCGGCGTTGGGGCAGTCCAGAGTAACGCCCAATGATGCGCGGTGATTGTGGTCCAGAACGGATCGCGAGCCTAACTGCAGGCCCAAGTGAGAAGGTTCTAACCATGTCCTATACGACCGCGGATCTGATGGCCGACATGCTCGGCGACGCCGGCGTCAAGCGCATCTTTGGCGTGGTCGGCGACTCCCTGAACGGCTTTACCGACGCCCTCAGGCGCAAAAAATCAATCGAGTGGATTCACATGCGCCACGAGGAGAGCGCCGCCTTCGCCGCCGGCGCCGAGGCGCATCTCACCGGCGAGCTGGCGGTCTGCGCCGGCAGCTGCGGACCGGGCAATCTTCACCTGATCAATGGCCTTTTCGACTGTCACCGCAGCGGGGTTCCGGTCCTGGCCATCGCCGCCCATATCCCGTCGACGGAGATCGGCATTGACTATTTCCAGGCCACCCATCCCGAGAGCCTGTTCAAGGATTGCGCCCATTATGTGGAGCTGGTGTCCAACCCGGCGCTGCTGGAACAGGTCCTGACCCGGGCGATCCGGGTGGCGGTCGCCAAGCGGGGCGTGGCGGTGGTGGTCATTCCTGGCGACGTGGCCCTGAAGCCCGCGACGTCCAAGCCCCGCCGCTGGCTCGTGCCCTCCGCGCCCGTCGTGCAGCCGCCGGCGGCCGACCTCGAAAAACTTGCCGCGCTGCTGAATAGCGGCGCGGCGGTCACCTTGTTCTGTGGCGCCGGCTGCCAGGGCGCCCACGCCGAGATCATGGAGCTCGCGGGGCGCCTGAAGTCGCCCATCGTGCATACGCTGCGCGGTAAGGAGCACCTGGAATACGACAACCCGTTTGACGTGGGCATGACCGGCCTCGTCGGCTTCGCCTCCGGCTACAAGGCGATGATGTCGGCCGACGTGTTGCTGGTCTTGGGCGCCGACTTCCCCTATCGGCAGTTCTTCCCCGAACACGCCCGCATCGCCCAGGTCGACCTGCGGCCCGAAGCGCTCGGCAACCGGTGTCCCCTGGAGTTGGGCGTCCTCGGCGATGTCGGCGACACGCTCCGGGCGCTTATTCCGCTTATCGCCGAAAAGCCGGACAGCCATCACCTGGACAAGGCCCTGACCGACTATGGTTCGGCCCGCCGGGGGCTGGACGCCCTGGCCGAGAGCAGTCCCAACAGCTCCAGCATCCATCCGCAATATGTCACTCGCCTGGTCAGTGATTTGGCCGCAGACGACGCCATCTTCACCTGCGACGTCGGCACCCCGATCGCCTGGACCGCCCGCTACCTGAAGGTCAACGGCAAGCGGCGGATTGTCGGCTCGTTCAATCACGGCTCGATGGCCAACGCGATGCTGCACGCCATCGGCGCCCAGGCCGCCTTCCCCAAGCGACAGGTCATCTCCATGTCAGGCGACGGCGGCTTCACCATGATGATGGGCGAGTTTGTCACCCTGGTGCAGACGGGGCTGCCGGTGAAGATCGTGGTCCTCAACAATGGCGCCCTTGGTTTCGTAGAGCTGGAGATGAAGGCTGGCGGTTTCCCGGACGTCTATTGCGACCTGAAGAACCCCAATTTCGCGGCGATGGCCGAGGCGATGGGCATCAAGGGCATCCGCATCGAACACCCGCAGGATCTTGGCGCTGGACTGGCCGAGGCTCTGGCCCACGACGGGCCGGTGCTGGTCGATGTGGTCAGCAAGCGCCAGGAACTGGTCATGCCGCCGACGACCACCCTCGGCGAGGCGCATAACTTTGGCTTGTTCATGATGAAGGCCGTGCTGGACGGCCGCGCCGCCGAGCTGATCGACCTAGCCGCCACGAATCTGCTGCGCTAGCCGCTCCAATGTTGAGCCGGACAGTGCGGCGCGTAGGATTTCTCCGGTCCTTCGCCGCGGGTCCGCACCCCCTCGACGCGCCTCCGTCAGAGGGCGGCCGCTGGGCCGACGCGCAAGAGCGAAAGCCGCGCCGTCATGGTCCAGTCGCCCTCCGTTGTCGCCGCTCCCCCGCTGGCCCCCTGTTCGTCCCATCGGGTCCCCCGAGCGGGGGATTCATTTCGCCCGGCGATTGGGGACACTTCGGGCCGAACAAGCCTGCCGGATCGATGGCCGCCAGGCGTTGGGAGACGGTCTGATGACGTTAACGGCTCTACTCCTGTCGCGGCTGCAGTTCGCCTTCACCATCTCCTTCCACATCATCTTCCCATCGTTCACCATCGGGATCGCGGCCTGGCTGGTGGTGCTTGAAGCCCGCCACCTGATGACCGGCCAAGCCGTCTATCGGCGGCTGTTCGATTTCTGGCTGAAGATCTTCGCCATCGCCTTTGGGATGGGCGTGGTCTCCGGCATCGTCATGGCTTTCCAGTTCGGCACCAACTGGAGCCGGCTGTCCGCAGCCACCGGGGCAATACAAGGCCCCCTGCTCTCCTATGAAAGCTTCACTGCCTTCGCGGTCGAGGCGTCCTTCTTCGGCGTCCTGATCTTCGGCCGGGCGCGAGTTTCCTCGGCGATCTACTTTGTCTCGGCCTTGATGGTCGCTGTCGGCACGACGCTCAGCGCCTACTGGATCATGGTCAACAACAGCTGGATGCAGGCGCCCGTCGGCTACGCGATCGACCACGGCGTCTTTGTGCCGGCCGACTGGCGGTCCATCCTGTTCAGTCCGGTGGTCCTGGTCCGCTTTCCCCACATGCTGCTGGCCTCCTACGTCACCGGCGCGGTGTGCGTGGCGGCGACAGGGGCATGGTACGCCTTGCGCGGCCGGAACTCCGACGAGTCCAGGGTGATGCTGAGGATGGGCCTGGGCATGGCGGCAATCCTGCTGCCGGTGCAGATCTTCTTCGGGCACCTGAACGGGGACTACGTCCACGATCGGCAGCCCGCCAAGTTCGCCGCCATCGAGGCGCGGTGGCATGACGAGCAGCCCGCCGCTGAGGTGCTGGTGGCGCTTCCCGACGAGAAGGGCGAGAAAAACCACTTCGAGCTCAAGATTCCGGTGCTGGGCAGTGTCATCGCCACGTCGACGACCACCTCCAAGGAGGTCGGCCTGACGGACTTCAAGCGCGCCGATCGTCCGCCCGTGGCCATCCCCTTCTTCGCTTTTCGGGTCATGGCCGGATGCGGGATGGCGCTGCTGGGTGTGTCTTGGCTCGGATTTGGGCTGGCCATGCTGGGGCGTCTCGAACGCGCCCGTCTGCTGCTCTTCGGGATTTTCCTCTGCTTCCCGCTGCCCTTTCTGGCGACACTGGCCGGATGGTTCACGGCGGAGGTCGGGCGCCAGCCGTGGGTGGTCTATGGCCTCTTGCGCACGGCCAATGCGGTCACGCCCAGCCTGACGACCGGCGCCGTTCTGTCGACCCTGCTGCTGTTCGGCACGATCTACGTGCTCATCTTCGGGTTTGGCGTCCTCTTCATCTTCCGCACCCTTCGGGCCGGGCCGACCGCCAGGACCGTGCCGCTGTCGGCGTCGGCGCTCGCCTCCAGCGTCCGAAACTTCGGCCAGCTGGCCAAGGGCCGCGCCGTCCCCGTGGAGAAGTAAGATCATGATGCTGCTTTGGGTTTCCATCATCGCCTTGACGGCCCTGCTTTATGTCTTGCTCGACGGCTTTGACCTTGGCGTGGGCATCCTGTTTCTATTCAGCCGGGACGAGGCCAATCGCCGTCGCATGCTGGCGGCGATCGCCCCGGTCTGGGACGGCAACGAGACCTGGATGGTGCTGACCGGGACCATCCTGTTCGGCGCGTTCCCTAAGGCCTTCGGCCTGATCCTATCGGCCTTCTACCTGCCGGTGATCATCGGCGTCTGCGCCCTGATCCTGCGCGGGGTCGCGTTTGAATTCCGGCACAACGCCAGAACATCCCGCCGCTTCTGGGACGCGGCCTTCGCCGGGGGCTCGCTGGTGGCCACCCTGGTGCAGGGCATCGCCATCGGCGCGCTCGTCCAGGGAATTCCGGTCAGGGCCGGGGAATATGCAGGCGGCCTGTTCAGCTGGCTTTCCCCCTTCTCCTTTCTCTGCGGCGTCGGCCTTTGCCTGGGCTATGCCCTGCTCGGCGCGGGCTGGATCGTGCTGAAGAGCGAAGGCGCGCTTCGCGACGTGGGCTACAGGCTGATCCCTTGGCTCATGGCCGGCGTGCTGATCTTCCTCGGCCTCGCCTTCGCCGGCGCGCTTTCCGAGCACGCCGCTATCATGCAGCGCTGGACCCAGCGGCCCTTGCTGGCGGTCTTTCCGGGGGTCGGAGTTCTGGCGGTGGCTGGCCTATTGTACGGGGTCTGGCGCCGGCATGACCATCAGCCGTTCCTGATGACAACGATGATCTTCGCGGCGGCCTTCTGCACTTTGGCGGCCTCCTTCTGGCCCTACATCATTCCGTTCTCGCTCACGCTCGCCGACGCCGCCTCGCCGCTGAGCAGCCTGACTTTCATGGCCTGGGGCGCTGGGTTGATCGCGCTCCCCCTTCTCCTCGCCTACACCGGGGGCGCCTATCGCGTCTTCCGGGGCAAGGTTCTCGATGGAGCCGCCTATGACTAGTCAAACGGTGCTGCAGCTCGCCAACCTGCTGCTGGCGAACACCTTGAAGGCTTCGGCCCGCGGGCTCGCCGCGGCGATTGTGATGGCGGCCTGCCTGGCGGCCGCAGGCCTGTTTCTGTTGCTGGCCTTCTACAACGTCCTTGTGCTTTTCCTTCCCGCCTGGGGCGCATTCCTGGTCCTGGCCGGACTGTTCTTGTCGATCGCCGGCGCGGCCCATCTCTACAGGGGCCGGCTGCAAAGGATCGCCCAGCAACGGAGAGCGTCCTATCTGCAGGCGATGACGCTGCGCGCCTCCGCCCTTCTGCACGTCTTCGACGCCGTCCGAAAATTCCTCCCGGCTCGCCGACGCCCCTGACTCTGCATGGCATGAGCATTCGGCGTCCCGCGGAATCTGCCGCGATGCGATGACGACGAAGATGCTACCTCAAATGGGCCCTCGGCTGCGGAGCCTGCCGGTCCGCATAGATGATCGGCCGTCCGACTACGAGGTCCCCCGCCACAGCATGAGAATACCCCCTTCGGGGGATGCTCGCGATCCGTGGCGAAGCTCACTGTGGCCTCACTGAGGCAGACTCCTCGATGCCGAGCTCAGGAGCGATCATCGCGTCCGCACCCCGGGTGTTGGCGCGCCGTCGTTTCGCCGCCGGTGACCCGAAGTCCCGCCCCATCCGACCCATCAACCCGTATGTCGAGCCCCCGCCACGGGGCCCGGCCTTAGGAGCTTCCCATGGCTAAGAATGTCGCGGACGTCATCATCGAGGTGCTTCAGTCGGCCGGCGTGAAGCACTGCTACGGCATCGTCGGCGACACGGTGAACCGCATCGCCCTGGCGGTCGAGCACAGCGAGATCGAGTGGGTGCACGTTCGCCATGAAGAGGCCGGCGCGTTTGCCGCCCAGGGCGAGGCGCTTGTCAGCGGTAATCTGACGGCGGTGGCCGGCAGCTGTGGCCCAGGCAGCGTGCACTTCATCAATGGGGTGATCGAGGCCAACCGCAACCGCGCTCCGCTCCTGGTCATCGCCAGCCAGGTGCTCCGGGACGAACTGGGATTCAACTACCCTCAGGAAGTAGACTTCAAGGCCATCTACGGCTCCTGCACCGTTTACTGCGACATGATCCTCACCCCCGAGCAGGCACGCCGCAAGACCGTCATCGCCTGCCAGACCGCCATCGCCAAGCGCGGCGTCGCCGTCCTGATCGTGCCAGTCGACATCTCCCACTCCGACATCCATGACGACGTGCCTTATGCGGTGCACACCAGCCTGCCCGTCATTCGGCCGACCGACGCGGACCTGGACCGGGTCGCAGCGATCCTCAATGCCGGCGAGAAGATCGCCATCTATGGCGGATCTGGCTGCCGCGGCGCCCATGACGCGGTTCTGGCCGTCGCAGAGCGATTGAAGGCGCCGATCGCCCACACGACACGCGCCAAGGACGCGCTGGAGTACGACAACCCCTACAATGTCGGTATTACCGGCTTGGTCGGGAACGAAGCGGCCTATCATGCGGTCTTGGACTGCGACACGCTCCTGTTGCTGGGCGCTGACTTCGCCTGGCGGCAGTTTTACCCCCAACATGCGAAGATCGTGCAGATCGACCTCGAACCCGACCACCTGGGCCGCCGGCATCCGATCACGCTAGGCCTGATCGGCGATATCAACGAGACGATGAAGGCTCTCCTGCCGCGGTTGGAAACGCACACCGACACCGAGTTTCGAGACCTCCACGTCAAGCGGCACAAATCCCTCATTGCGGCGCAGAAGAAGAAGGGAGAGCCCAAACACAACGGGCACATTTCCGGCATCCACCTGGCCGATCTTATCAACCAGCTGGCTGATGACGACGCCCAGTTCACCTCCGACGATGGCACGGCCGCCGTGTGGTTGCACCGGTACGTGGACATGAACGGAAAGCGGCGCGCCTTTGCCAGCCTTCTGCACGGCACCATGGCCGCGGCGATGCCGACGGCGCTTGGCATCCAGAAGGCGTTGCCGGGCCGGCAGGTGATCTCACTGTCCGGCGACGGCGGTATTGCAATGCTGATCGGCGACTTAATGACGGCTGTGCAGGAGAAGCTGCCGATTAAGGTCGTGGTGCTCGACAACGGCAAGCTCGGTTTCATCGACATCGAGCAGAAGTCCGAGGGCATGGTCCCGCTTTACACCGACCTTCTGAACCCCGACTTCGGCAAGGTCGCGGAGGCGATGGGGCTTTGGGGACGTAGCGTCGACCATGCCAAGGACCTGGAAGAAGCCATCAAGGACTGGCTCAGCCAGCCAGGTCCGGCATTGCTGAACGTCAAGGTGGAATCCCAAACCTTGGTGATGCCGCCCGCCGTCGCCATCGGTCCGGCCATCGGCATGGCGCTCTACTCGGCGCGGGCGGTGCTGCAGGGCGAGGGCGGCGATCTGTTCGAGATGATCGAGGAGAACTTCCTGTGAGGCGCCGCCCGGCCGTGCAGAGTTAGAGCATTGGTCTCGCCGGCGCTCGGGCGCACCTGGTCCGGCCAAGTCGCGGCCGGAAAGCTTAAGTGACCGACGGTCAGGCGGCGCGGGCATAGCCATGGCGACCTCGATCTCCCTGTTTACGGTGTTCGTGTCCGGCTCCGTCAGCGCTTTCACCGGCTACGTCGCCTCCCGGATCAGCCAGCGGGTCCAGCGTCGCCGCGACGCCTACACCTACCGGCTGGCGGTGATCACGGAGATCCGAACGCTGCGAGCGCGGCTGTCCCAGTACGAGCAGTTCTTCCTGGATCCAACGACGACGGGCGAGCTTCCGATCATCAAGGCCCTGGACGTCTTCCTACAGCCGGGCGCTATGGCTGTGTTCGCCAACAATGCGTCGTCGGTGGGCCTGTTCGACACCAAGACGGCGTTGCGAGTGCTGCGGTTCTATGCCTCCGTGCGGGCGCTGCAGGGTCACGCTGCGGTCCTGTCCGATCTTAAAGACCGCATAGACCAAGCTCAGCTCCACCTTGAACTGCTCCGCCATCAGGCGATGCTGAGAGCCGCCCGGCGCCAGTCGCAAAGGCTGGTCAGGCGGCTTCGCCCGCCGTCACTGCTGGTGGAGCTTCTCCATAGCCTGCCCCGGCGACCCGGGCGTTCGATGGCCCAGTAGCCACGGCTGTGGCTGGCGCCTCGAAGGCCGAGCCTCCCCCTTCAAGCGGGACTGTAACCCCCCTCCGGGGGACGGCGCATCTCGGCGCCATGACGCAAGCTGAGCAGGCTCCGCTGGTTGTTCAGCGCGAGCTGCCGCGTAACCCGCCGCCAGCGCCAGTCAAGTTGGTGTGGAGGCGCACGATCGCCTGGAGGACGCCATGAACTTGCGCCGATCAATCTCTATAACTCCCAAACACCCTCGCGAGACTAGGTCTTCCGGGCTGGCGCTGATCATCGCCGCCGGGCTCTGCGCCATGCCGTCGCTCGCCGCGGCCCAGGCCGCACCCGCCGCCCCAGCCGCGGTCGATCCGCACGCCGCCCAGAACCCGATCGCCAACGTCGTCAGCATTCCCTTCCAGGACAACACATCCTTCAATGTCGGGCCGTATGGGCGCCCAGAGAACGTCCTGCTGGTCCAGCCGATCGTGCCCTTCAGCGTCAGCAGTGACTGGACCGTCGTCAGCCGTTGGGTGACGCCGATCATCTCCGCGCCACGCCTGTCGCCCACCTCAGGGGCGCGATCGGGACTGGGCAACATCGAGCCGCAATTTTACCTCACTCCGGCTCACCCCGGCTCCATCATTTGGGGGATCGGCCCCACGGTCTGGCTGCCGACGGCGAGCGATAAGACCTTAGGGGTCAATAAATGGGGCGGCGGGATCGACGCCGTTGTCCTGACGATTCAGGGGCATTGGCTCTACGGTGTTGTGCTGAACAATGTCTGGGCGGGTAGCAAGGCCCCCGAAAAGGTCAACGAGCTGACGGTGAACCCCTTCGTCTTCTATAATTTCCCAAAGGGCTGGTTCCTGGTTTCCGCCCCGACGGCCACCGCCAACTGGCTCGCCAGTGACAGCAACCAGTGGACGGTCCCCGTCGGGGGCGGCTTTGGCCGGGTGTTCAAGCTGGGTGCGCGGACAGTGAAGGCCCAGGTCCAGCTCTTCGACAATGCCTGGCGCCCAAGCGGCGGGGCGACCTGGGCGAGCCAGTTGCAGATTCAGTTCCTCCTCTAGCGCCAACTCAGCAGCGTTAGTGCGCTTTGGGGGCATCCAGGCTGAGGGCCACCGGGTGTTCGGCGGGAGATCATCGACGCGGATGGGCTTGGCATTCCATGCCAACGCCACCCATCCATGGAGTTAGGCATGCAGATCACGACACCAGCGCCTGAAGGTTCCAATTCTGTCTCCCCTGACTCGCCTTCCCCGTTTGATGACGCCGCCTGCATTGGCGTCTGGCGCGCCGTGGGCGCGCCGCCGCCGGAGAAGCCGGCCGTCTGTTCGCTTGACCTCAGCCAGTGGGACTCGCTGAAGCCGCCGGCGCCGGATGCATCGGATTTCGCCGGCCGGCTCGCGGAGGCTAGCGATAGACTTCAGCAGCAGAGCTTCGTGATGGCCGTCGCCGGCCATGACCTGCGCCAGCCGCTGCAGGTCATCCTCATGGTGCTGGACAAACTGGCGCCAAAACTCGCGCCCGTGGACCGTGCGTTCGCGGAAATCGCGCTGTCGGAAATCGGCCACCTCGGGAGGGGCTTGGATGATCTCGCGCTGGCGTCCCAACTGGCGCCGGCCGCACAGATGTCGCCCACGCTGGCGCCGCTGAGCACGCAGACTCTGCTCGATGAAATCGCGGGATCCTGGCGCTTCCACGCCCGCATGAAGGGCCTTAGGGTCGCCGTGCGGTCGAATGTTCCGACGGTCTATAGCAATCGCAGCCTAGTCTGCGCTGCGCTCAGAAATCTCGTCGGCAATGCGATCAAATACACTGACAAGGGCGGCGTCCTGGTCTGCTGCCGCGAGCGTGCGGGCCAGATCCGGCTGGAGGTTTGGGATTCCGGTCCCGGGATCGACGCCCCTCACCTGCAGGCGATCATGCAGCCCTATTATCAGGCCGATCCGATGCGGGGAGGCCTGGGCCTTGGCCTGGTGATCGCCCAGATGGCCGCGGCTCGGCTTGGCGCGAGCATCGAGGTCGCGACGAGAGCGGGGTCTGGGTCGCGGTTCGCTCTTTGCTTGCCGGTCGCTGAAAGGACTGTCTAAGTCCCGGATAGGATTTCCGTCTGGCGATCCATCCGGGTTGCAGACCGCCCAGACCGTCCCGTCATTCTTCTTGTTTTTTGGCAACGTCCGCGCCAGCTGAGCTTAGCCCCGCGGCCGACCTGCCCCCCTCTGGAGCGCCGCCAGGATGGGCTCTGGGCGCCCTCGGCCGCTCGGCGATCAAGCGGCGCGTCCTTGGCTGGGCGAATTGCGCGGATTCCGGCAACGCTACGCGGAAAATCGGAAGACTGGGTCCAAGCCGGCGCCCTAAATCGCGCTCACAGAAACAGCGCGCGTAGGGGCTTGCGGGTGTTGCAGGTGTTCCTATCGCGGAGCGCCGGCCTGGCGCGGGATCAAAGCGTATTCGTGCGAAGATCGATCAGTGGCCGTCCAACGACGCAACCATAAAGGCTTCGAGAAAGCGATCCGAGGTGACCAGCAGGACAACTCAACGCGGCAACACCCTAAGGGCGCTCGAGTTTCATCCTCCCGAATCCGATGTGCAGAGCGCTCAACGCCAAGATGGCGACGTCCCTGCGCGGGCGGCGAATGAAGGTCCGCCGCGGGTTGGGTCCGACGCGTCCGGCTTTGCCTATCGCTTCGGCGGCTTCACGCTATTTCCTGCCCAGGAGGTGCTTCTGTACGCCGATCAGGCGGTCAGGGTCGGCAGCCGGGCCTTGGCGATCCTGGTGCTGTTGCTGCAAAAAAGCGGCGAGTTGGTCAGCAGCAAGGATATCTTCGACCAGGTCTGGCCTGGTGTTTTTGTCGAGCCGAACAACCTGCGGGTCCACATGTCCGCGCTGCGCAGGGTGCTCGAAGAACATTCACCGGCCAGCCGCTTCATCATCAACGTGCCTGGGCGAGGCTATCGGTTTGTTGCAGCGGTCGAGTCCGGGGCGTCGGATACGCAGAGTCCCAACTCGCCCCCGCGGCCAAACGACCTTCCCCTCCCCCTGACCCACCTGATTGGCCGCGACGCGGCGCTCGATGACCTTGAGCGTCAACTCACCCTCAGCCGGTTGCTGACGATCGTCGGTCCCGGGGGGATCGGCAAGACGCGCGTCGCCCTCGCCAGTGTCGCTCGCTTCATCAAAACCGGACCTTACGGTGGTTGTTTTGTCGACCTAGCCTCGCTGACGGACCCGCGGCTGGTGCCGAGCGCGATCGCCCTGGCGCTCCAGTTGCCCGTGGCGGGCGCGGACGCCTTGACCGACCTCCTGGGCCGGCTCCGCAATCAGTCCCTGGTGCTGATCCTCGACAACTGCGAGCACTTGATCGACGTCATTGCGGAGACGGCGGAGGCCATTCTCCTGGTGTGCAGCTATGTGAAGATCGTCGCGACCAGCCGCGAGGCGCTCAGGGTGGCCGGAGAGACCCTCTATCAGCTCGCCGCGCTTGACCTGCCAGCGCCAAACCCGTCGGTAACCGCGGATGCCGCCGCCGCTTCCCCCGCCATCAAGCTTTTCGTCGACCGCGCGAGCGCCGCCGCCGGCGCGTTTCGGCTCACGGACGAGAACGCCGCCACGGTCTGCGCCATCTGCAAACGGCTTGACGGCGTCCCTCTGGCGATCGAACTCGCTGCGGCGTCGGTCGCCGTCCTCAACCTGACCCATCTGGCGGACAATCTGAACGACCGGCTGCCGTTGCTCGGGGAAGGTCGCCGGACCATCGACCGGCATCGCACCCTTCGCGCGACCCTCGATTGGAGCCACGCGCTGCTTGACGACGCCGAACGCGAGATGCTCGCCATCCTGAGCGTGTTTAGAGGGGGCTTCACGCTTGAGGCCGCAACCGCGGTCGGTTCCGGCCGCCTGAGCGACAACGGGCGGTCCATAGCCTCTATCGTCATGACCCTAACGGCCAAGTCCCTCCTCTCCGCCGAGTCGTCCGGGTCCCCGTCCCGCTTCCGCCTGCTGGAGACGACGCGCGCCTACGCGGCGGAAAAACTGGCGCAGACGCACGGCGAGGTGGACGCGCGGCGACGTCACGCCGATCACTTCAGGGCCAGCCTTGAACAATCCGCGCAGGACTGGCTGTCGCGTCCTCGCACGGAGTGGTGGGAAACCTATGGCAGGCAGCTGGACGATGTGCGCGCCGGCCTGGACTGGGCGCTGGCGGCAGGCGGCGATGAACACCTGGGTGTCCTGCTGACGGCGGCGTCCATACCGCTTTGGATCGGCCTCTCCAAGCTCTCCGAATTCCGGGTCTGGCTGGAGATGGCGCTGAGCCGGATCGGCGACGCCGGCCTGGCCGATTCCAGCGTCGAAATTCGGCTGAACCTGTCTCTTTATACGATCCTGTTCAATACCGAGGGTCCCGGGCCGGAGGCCGGCAAAACTCTGCACCGGGCGCTGGAGGTGGCGCGGCGACTCGGCGATGAGCGCAGCGAACAGATCGCGCTCTGGGCTCTGGCGGGCGCCCAGCACGTCGCCGGCGAGTACGGCAACATGCTGTTCATGGCCTATCAGGTGGCCGCCAAGGCCAACCATCATGGGGACCCGGAATCCATCGCCATGGCGCAGCGCTTCCTGGCGCTGGCGCATCACCGGATCGGCTCCAATGAAAAAGCCTGCCACATCAGCCGGCGCCTGATCGCCAATGAAACCGCCGCGGACGTCCGCTTCGCGATCGCTCACCACGACCATGGCAGCAGTGTCAGGGGCAATCTCGCCGGCATGCTTTGGCTGGGCGGCCGGGCCGACCAGGCGCGGGAGATGATGGCCGATTCCCTCGAGCGCGCAGAACGCGCGCAAAATCCGGCGTCGCTCTGCTATCTCCTCTCTCACGAGGCCTGTCCCCTCGCCTTTTGGCTGGGCGACGACGCCGCCGCGAAGGTGGCGATAAAGCGCCTCATCGAGGTCTCTGACGAAAACGGCTTCACCTACATGCGCTGGTGGGCCTGGGCCTATACCTGCCTGGCGGCGACAGCGCTCAATCCGACATCGCCGCGCGACGACGCGCTGAAAGCGGGCATGGCCAGCTTTCGCGGCTTGGAGCGTGACATCCTGATTTCAATCCGCGGCAGCCTGCTGGACGATGCAGCCGCCAGACGGGCTGTGCAGCAGATGGCGGGCTGGTGTTCTCCTGAACTGCTCCGGGCGAGCGGCGAGGCTCGGCTGGCGCGGTTCGGCGCCGGGGAGAGCGAAGCCGCCGGGGCCCTATTCTCCCAGGCGATCGCCCTGGCGCGGGAGCAGGGCGCCCTCGCCTGGGAGCTGCGCGCCGCCCACAGTTTGGCGAGGCTTCAGGCTACGATGGGTTCGAGAGCCGAGGGTGTCGCCATCCTTGAACCGGTGATCTCAAAGTTTACCGAGGGATTCGGCGCGCTGGACTACACGAGCGCGGCGGCTTGGCTGCGGCGATGAACGCCATCGCCCCGCCGGCAGCCAGGCGCCGTCGTCCGCTACTGGCGGCCCTGCCGTCGCCACTCGCCGGGGCTCAGGCCGGCTTCCTTGCTGAAGGACCCGGTGAAGTGGCTCTGATCGGCGTAGCCGCAGGTCAGCGCGACGTCCGCGAGAGGAAGGTTGGTGCCGACCAGCATTCTCTTGGCCTGCTCGACGCGGTACTGGCTGAACCAGCGATAGGGCGACAGGCCCGTCGTGCGCTTGAAGCAGGCGCTGAAGTAGTCGACGGAAAGGCCGCAGGCGGTCGCAATCTCGGACATCGTGGTATCGCCGTTCAGACGGCTGGCAAGCAGTTCCTTGGCGGTCCTTTCCTGCAACGCGGTCAGGCGGCCGCCGTAGTAAAACGGCGTCGAGCTGTAAAGCGCATAGCATTTTGAAATGTGGATCGTAGCGGCTTCGATAACGGTGTCTGTGAAAAGCGTTTCACGCCTTTTTTCCTCCAACAATGCTGGATGGAGGGATTTCAGCAAAAACTTTAGGGTCGGATCCTGGACGATAACATCTGCCTCCATGCGCCACGATGGCGAACCGCGCCTGCCGCGCCCCCGGCTGAAGGCCGCATGGGGCAAAACCAAATGCAGCGTGTCGCTCGCGGCAGGAGTTTCTGCGACCCTCGAGACGCGATTGTCGCTTAGAGTGAAGTCCCCTGTGGACCTGGGCCTAAGTTTGTAGAACTTATTGCCGCTCCACAACGGCGTGCTATCGAAGTCCCTCTCGTGGAGGACCATCGTGAAGCCGTCAGCTTCAGGCGAGGGATCCGACAAGAGGGCATCGGGTTCTCTGTGAGAATAGGCGTGCATCGACCCACCGGCCAAACCGAAGGGAGACACCGCCATATGCCACGCCCGGGAGCTCGAAGCGCCGCTGAAAAAATTCAGTTCGTCATAAGGGTTGAGCGCAGCCATCTATCGTCTTTGCGGCGGAGGTAAGCGGAGCATGCTCGAATCCTAGTCGCGGCGAACAAAACGAATGCGCAAAGACCGTATCCTAAATATAAAATGCGCGCCAGGAAT
>Ga0302317_10000819_pt1 | contig 24546 bp, 19 predicted proteins | sample III_Palsa_N3_3_FD_200450 | JGI IMG/M metagenome (GOLD analysis project Ga0302317, IMG submission 200450) | Peat permafrost microbial communities from Stordalen Mire near Abisko, Sweden - III_Palsa_N3_3 | ecosystem: Environmental > Terrestrial > Soil > Palsa > Peat permafrost | place: Sweden...
CGCAGCTCGCGGTGTTCGGCATCGATCACCACGCGATCGCCCTCGCGCAGCAAGGCGATCGGGCCGCCACGCACCGCTTCCGGTGCGATGTGGCCGACCATGAAGCCGTGGGTGGCGCCGGAGAAACGGCCGTCGGTGATCAGTGCCACGTCGTTGCCGAGGCCACGGCCGACCAGCGCCGCGGTGACGCCGAGCATCTCGCGCATGCCGGGGCCGCCGGCGGGACCTTCGTTGCGGATCACGATGACGTCGCCGGTGTGGATGCGGTCGCCCTGTACGGCGGCGAACGCTTCTTCCTCACTCTCGAACACGCGCGCGCTGCCTTCGAAGTGGCCACTCTTGCCGGCGAGCTTGAGGATGCAGCCTTCCGGCGCGAGGTTGCCGTACAGGATCGAGTAGCCGCCGCGCGGTTTCAGCGGCTCGGTGACCGGATGCACCACGTCCTGTGTCTCGGCGCGTGGTGCGGCCGCCGCTTCGGCGAACAGGCTGCGACCCGTGACGGTGGGTGCATCGTCCAGCATGCCGGCGGCGATCAGCTCCTGTGCCACCCGCGCGCTGCCGCCGGCGCCGAACAGTTCGACTGCGGTATAGCGACCAGCTGGCAGCAGGTCGGCGATCACCGGCGTGTGCACCGAGGCGGGCTCGAAATCTTCCAGCGCCCACTCGACGCCGGCCTCGCGTGCGATCGCCAGCAGGTGCAGCACCGCGTTGGTGGAGCCGGCGGTAGCGGCGACCATGCGGGCGGCGTTGCGGAACGAGGTACGCGTCAGCATGTCGCGTGGCGTGCGCTCGACCTTCAGGCATTCCATCACCAGCTCACCGCAGCGATAGGCGGCGGCGCCCTTGGCCGGATGGGTGGCGGGGATGTCGTTGTAGCCCATCGGCGACAGGCCCAGCGTGGTCAGCACCATCGCCATCGTGTTGGCGGTGAACTGGCCACCGCAGGCGCCGGCACCGGGGCAGGCATCGCGCTCGACTGCGCTCAGTTCCTCGTCGTCGATCTTGCCGGCGCCATGCGCACCGACGGCCTCGAATACTTGCTGGATGGTGATCGGATGATTGTCGTGCGTGCCGTGCGCGATGCTGCCGCCGTACAGCGCGACGCCGGGGATGTTCAGCCGTGCCAGCGCCATCGCTGCGGCCGGAATGGTCTTGTCGCAGCCACACAGCACCACCATCGCGTCGAGGCAGTGGCCGTCCACCGCCAGCTCGATTGAGTCGGTGATCACCTCGCGGCTGATCAGCGAGGCACGCATGCCCGGCGTACCCATCGCGATGCCGTCGGTAACGGCGATCGTGTTGAATTCGATCGGCGTGCCACCGGCGGCGCGGATGCCGGCTGCGGCTTCGACCGCCAGCTCGCGCAGGTTGAGGTTGCACGGGCTCACGTTCGACCAGGTGTGCACCACCGCGACTAGCGGCCGGGCAATCGCCGCGTCGTCCAGTCCGGTGGCGCGCAGCATCGCGCGGGCGGGGGCGCGGTCGGGGCCGCTCTTGATCAGGTCACTGCGCATGGGTGTTCCGGTGAGTTGGCAAGAAAAAGCGTCCCCTGCGTGCAAAGGGGGTTGGCGAAGCGGATGGGAACGTGCGCCTTGGGAACGCACGGAGGGCATCCGGTGCCGGAAGCACGCGGGGGACGGCAGAAAATACGGACACGTCCATGTGGCCGTTGGGAAAGTGTTGAGAAGAGCCGGAGCTCTGCATCAGCCGCATGCGCGTGCCCCGCAGAAGAACGCGGCGGCGCTGTCGGCGTACTCCTCGATCGCGGCCAGCACGGCGTCGCACACCACCGCGGTGCCGGCGCTGCCGCCGATGTCGCGGGTGTGCGGACCATGGCGCAGCACCTGATCGACCGCTGTCTCGACGGCCACCGCTTCGGCTTCCAGTTCCAGCGAATGACGCAGCAGCAGTGCGGCAGAAAGGATCGCGCCGATCGGATTGGCCACGCCGTGCCCGGCGATATCCGGCGCCGAGCCGTGGATCGGTTCGTACAGGCCGGCCTTGCCCTCACCCAGCGACGCCGACGGCAACAGGCCGAGCGAACCGGCCAGCGCAGCGGCCTCGTCGGTGAGGATGTCGCCGAACAGGTTCTCGGTGACCACCACGTCGTAGCGGTTCGGCTGGGTCAGCAACAGCATCGCCATCGAGTCGACCAGCTGGTGCTCGACCTTCACGTCGGGATAGTCAGCAGCGACGCACTGCACCGTGCTGCGCCACAGGCGCGAGGTTTCCAGTACGTTCGCCTTGTCCACCGAGGTGACGTGATGACGACGGCCGCGTGCCAGCTCGAACGCACGGCGCACCACGCGCTCGACTTCGGCCACGGTGTATTTGCACTCGTCGGTAGCGGTATCGGCCGTGCGGGTTTTTGCACCGAAGTACGCACCGCCGGTCAGCTCGCGCACGAACAGCACGTCGACGTTTTCCAGTTTCTCGTTCTTCAGTGGCGACAGGTCGGCCAGCGCCGGATGCACCTGCAGCGGACGCAGGTTCGCGTAAACGCCCAGCGCGGCACGCAGCGCCAACAGTCCCTGTTCAGGGCGCACCGATGCGTTCGGGTCGGACCACTTCGGGCCACCGACGGCACCGAGCAGCACCGCATCGGCGCTCTGACATGCCGCCAGCGCAGCCGCTGGCAGCGGCTCGCCGGTGGCATCGATCGCGGCACCCCCGATCAGCTGCTCATCGAAGGTGAACACGTGCTCGTAACGCGCAGCGACGGTTTTCAATACGGCCACGGCAGCCGCAGTGACTTCGGGGCCGACGCCGTCGCCGGGCAGGGTGACGATGTGTGCCTTCATGCCGCTTTCTCCTGTTGTTCGTAATGTGTGATCGCGTCAGCGTGTTGCAGCAGGTAGCCAAGCTGGTCGACGCCGTTGAGCAGGCAGTGCCGCGCGAATGGCTCCAGCCGGAACGGAATGTGGCCACCGTCGGGCAGCGCGATGAACTGCTCGCGCACGTCGATCACCAGCTCGATGCCGGGATGCTTGAGCAGCCAGCGGTGCTCCAGTTCGTCGATGACGATCGCCAGCAGGCCGTTCTTCAACGCGTTGCCGCGGAAGATGTCCGCGATCTCGCTGCACAGCACCGCCTGCACGCCGTAGTCGAGCAGTGCCCACGGTGCGTGTTCGCGCGAGGAACCACAGCCGAAATTGCGCCCGGCGACAACGATAGAACAGCCCTGCGCCTGCGGCTGGTTCAGCGGAAATGCCGGGTTGTCGCTGCCATCGGCCTGATAACGCCAATCGTGGAAGCACAGCTTGCCCAAGCCTTCGCGGGTGGTGGTGGTGAGGAAGCGCGCCGGGATGATGCGGTCGGTGTCGATGTTTTCGTCGGCCAGCACGGCGGTGCGCGAGTGGATGCGGGTGATGGGCTTCATGCGGCTTGCTCCCGGCGGTGATCGGCGGTGGCCGGGTAGTCGCGCGGATCGGCAATGCGGCCGGCCAACGCAGACGCGGCAGCGGTGGCCGGGCTGGCCAGCACGGTGCGTGCGCCCTTGCCCTGGCGGCCTTCGAAGTTGCGGTTGGAGGTGCTCACCACCAGCTGACCCGGTTGGGCCAGATCGCCGTTCATCGCGATGCACATCGAGCAGCCAGGCACGCGCCACTCGGCGCCGGCGGCGGTGAACACCTGATGCAGGCCTTCGCGTTCGGCGTCGCGGCGCACCGCTTCGGAGCCCGGCACCACCAGCATGCGCACGCCGTCGGCGACGCGACGACCACGCATCACGTTGGCGGCCTCGCGCAGGTCGGACAGACGCGAGTTGGTGCAGCTGCCGACGAATACCACGTCGACCGGCGTGCCCTGCATCGGCTGGCCGGGCTTGCTCTGCATGTAATCGAGCGCGCGATGTTCCTGTGCATTGGTCGCGGCCGGCACCGGCGCGTCCATCGCGATCGCCATGCCGGGATGGGTGCCGTAGGTGACCGTCGGCTTCACCGCGCTGGCGTCGATGTGCACTTCGCAGTCGTAGGCTGCGCCGTCATCGCTGCGCAGCGCACGCCACGTCGCCACGGCGGCATCCCACGCGGCGCCCTGCGGTGTGCGGGGGCGACCCTTCAGCCACGCGAACGTGGTGTCGTCCGGCGCGATCAACCCGGCGCGTGCGCCGGCTTCGATCGACATGTTGCAGACCGTCATGCGCTCGTCCATCGACAGCGCTTCGATGGCCGCGCCGCGGTACTCCAGCACGTAGCCGGTGCCGCCATCGACACCGATCGTGCCGATGATGTGCAGGATCAGATCCTTCGCGCTGATGCCGGCAGGCAACTGACCGTCCACATGAATCGCCATGGTCTTCGGCTTGCGCTGCAGCAGGCATTGCGTGGCCATCACGTGGCCAACCTCGGTAGTGCCGATGCCGAACGCCAACGCGCCGAACGCGCCGTGGGTGGAGGTGTGGCTGTCGCCGCAGACGATCGTCATGCCGGGCTGGGTGGCGCCCAGCTCCGGGCCGATCACGTGCACGATGCCGCGGTCGGCACTATCCCAGCCGTGCAGCTCGACGCCGAACTCGCGGCAGTTGGTTTCCAGCTGGGTCACCTGCGCCTGCGCCTCTGCATTCGCATACGGGCGGCTGCCGTCGGCGTTCGTCGGCAAGGTCGGTGTGGAGTGGTCCAGTGTGGCCAGCATGCGATCGGGGCGACGCAGCTGCAGGCCGCGCTCGCGCAGTTCGCTGAACGCCTGCGGCGAAGTCACCTCATGCACCAGATGCAGGTCGACGTAGAGCACCGCCGGCGTGTCGGTGGTTTCGGGTACGACGACATGCGCGCCCCAAACTTTCTCGAACAGGGTCTTTGCACTCACGCCGATGCCTCCATCATTTCGTGCGCTCGTCCATGAGCGCGATCACCAGCTGGCACTGGTTCGTGGTTAGGGACGACCGCATTGACGAAACTCAGCCAGTTCCAGCGATCTTCGGTGCGGCCGTCGAACAGACCGAAGAATGCCTGCTGCAGTTGCTTGGTGATCGGGCCGGGCATACCTGCACCGACGACCTTGCGATCGACCGAGCGCACCGGCGTGATCTCGGCAGCGGTACCGGTCATGAACACTTCGTCGGCGGTGTACAGCGCCTCGCGTGGCAGGTCACGTTCTTCCACCGTGATGCCGAGATTGGCGGCCAGCGTGAGCACGCTGTCGCGGGTGATGCCGGCGAGGATGCCGGCGCTCGATGGCGGCGTGAGCAGCTTGCCGCGCTTGACCAGGAACAGATTTTCGCCCGCGCCCTCGCTGAGCAGGCCGTTGTGGCCCAGCGCGATGCCTTCGTCGTAACCGCCGCGGCGCGCTTCCAGCCCTATCAGCTGGCTGTTGAGGTAGTTGCCGCCGGCCTTGGCCCAGCTCGGCAAGGTGTTCGGTGCGGGACGATGCCACGAGGACACGCAGACGTCGGCGCCTTTTTCCACCGCATCGCCCAGATATGCGCCCCAGTCCAGCGCCATGATCGCTACTTCGACCGGCGCGCCCTCCTTCGGCAGCACGCCCAGGCCACCGGCGCCGCGGAACACGATCGGTCGCACGTAGGCCGAGCGCATCGCGTTGGCGCGGATCAGTTCGATGCAGGCGGTGTTGATCTCGTCTTCGCAGTAGCCGATCTCGATCTCGTAGATCGCGGCGGACTCGAACAGCCGGCGCGTGTGCTCGGCCAGCCGGAAATACGCCGGGCCTCGCGGCGTGGCGTAGACGCGCTCGCCCTCGAACACCGAGGAGCCGTAGTGCAGGGCATGCGTGCTGACATGGACGCTGGCATCGGCCCAGGGCTTGATGCGACCGTTGTGCCAGAGGAAGGGCGTGTTGCTCATGAAAACTCCTCGAATGACTACAGGTTGGCGACGGCGACCGGCGCAGCGACCGGTTGCTGTCGTTCGATGCGGTTGACGATCGCCAACGCGGCCTGCGCGGTCGCCTCGACGATGTCGGTGCTGACGCCGTGACCGCGCCACTCGCGCGAGGCGTGGCGTGCAGTGAGCTGGGCGTGGCCCTGGGCATCGCCACCTTCGCTGACGGCGCGTACCTTGAAGTCGCTCAGCTGCAGCGCGTTGCCGGTGGCGCGCTCGATTGCGCGCAGCACGGCATCGACCGGGCCGTCACCGATCGCCGCTTCGCCGACTTCACGACCGTCGTCATGGCGCAGCTTCACCGAAGCCGAGGCGCTGCCGCCCAGATGCGTGCTGGTATTGAGCTGCACCAACCGCCATGGACCCGCGGCATCCGGATCCAGGCCCAGCGCGATCGCTTCCAGATCCTCGTCGTGCACTTCGCGCTTCTTGTCGGCCAGCGTCTTGAAACGCGCGAAGATCACGTCCAGTGCCGCGTCGTCCGGCGTGTGGCCCAGGGTTTCCAGGCGCTGGCGCAGCGCAGCGCGGCCGGAATGCTTGCCCATGACCAGCTTCGTTTCGGCGATACCTACGTCCTGTGGGCGCATGATTTCGTAGGTGCCGCGGTGCTTGAGCATGCCGTGCTGGTGGATGCCCGATTCATGCGCGAACGCGTTGTCGCCCACGATCGCCTTGTTGCGCGGCACCGCCTGCCCGGTCAGCTGGGTCAGCAGGCGCGAGGTGGGATACAGCCGACGCGTGTCGATGCGGGTGCCGACGCCGAAGTGCGGCGCGCGCACCTTCAGTGCCATCACGATCTCCTCCAGTGCGGCATTGCCGGCGCGCTCGCCGATGCCGTTGATCGTGCATTCCACCTGGCGCGCACCGGCGCTCACCGCAGCGAGGCTGTTCGCCACCGCCATGCCCAGGTCGTCATGGCAATGGCTGGAGAAGATCACCTTGTCCGCATCGCGCACTTGCCGGCGCAGGTAGGTGAACAATTCGACGATCTCGGCTGGCGTGGTGTAGCCCACCGTGTCCGGTGCATTCAGCGTGGTGGCACCGGCGGCGACTGCGGCACTGAACACCTCGGCGAGGAATTCGGGTTCGGTGCGCAGCGCGTCCTCGGCGGAGAACTCCACCTCGTGGCACAAGCCACGGGCACGTTCGACGGCAGCCACCGCAGCATCGACCACCTGCGCCTTGCTCATGCCCAGCTTGTGCTCGCGGTGCAGCGGACTGGTCGACAGGAACACATGGATGCGTGCATGCCGCGCCTGTTCCAGTGCACGCGCGGCGCTGTCGATGTCGCCGTTCTGGCAACGTGCCAGCGCACATACCGTGGTGCTCTTCAGCGTGCGTGCGATTTCGGCCACCGCGGCGAAATCATCCGGGGAAGCCTGCGGGAAGCCAGCTTCCAGCACATCGACGCCGAGCGCCTCGAGCGCTTGTGCAATGCGCAATTTCGTACGCCGATCCATCGAGAAACCGGGTGCCTGCTCGCCGTCGCGCAGGGTAGTGTCGAAGATGCGCACGCGATCGGCGGCAGCGCTGACGCTGCCGGATGTTGTTGCTGTTACGTCTGATTCGGGGTTCATCGCTGGCTCCGTGGATGCGAGCCGAGGGCAACAAAAAACCCCGCGCCGTTGCCGGTGCGGGGTTTTTGGGAGTCTTCAGGTTACTTTCTATCTACCTGGACACATGCCCTCAGCCCGCACCTCCGTTGATAATAAGGAGTACGAGTACAAGGGTAAGAAGGAGCGTGCCGCGAAGCTGCAGCAGGCCGGCAACCGTCGGGAGACGGTTGGTTTCGGCAGTGCGGCAGGGGTTGTTGCGTTGCGACATGCGACCGACCATACGCGAAGCCGAAATGGCTAGTCAACAGTTTCCTTTGAAACTGATCGCTCGATCGCGATGATTGCGGTATGGATGGCTAGCCATCCATATGATGGATAGGCTTCCGTCCTGCGCACGCGTGTCGCGCGCGAACTGTCACGGCAAGTGGCGATCAGTCGGCGCAAGCAGATAGAGCTGCAAAGCCTGCCGGGACTGACCTGAGGTTGCCCGGCAGCTGGTCAGTCCCGGCCCCGCATTCGGACCTGAACCATCAAGCTTGGGCGTGTTGCAGCAGCCATTGCCGCAATGCGTTTTCGTCGGCAGCCAGCGGCTCGGACGAGGCCGGGCGTGCCAGCATCGCCGCGAGTGACGCGGGCACCGCAAGCGGTTGCTCGATCAGCGGTTCGACCACGCTCTCGAACTTGGCTGGGTGCGCAGTGGCGACCACGGTCCACGGAGTTGCGTCGCCGCTCGCGCGCAGCTGATCGAGCAGATGCGCGGCAGTGGCGGTGTGCGGGCAGAACACGTAACCGCATTCGTGCGCATGGTTGGAGATGGTTTGCCGGATCGCTGCATCGCCGACACTGGCTGCCTGCAGTTGCTCACGTAAGGCGTGTACATCCGGATAAGTCCAGCGCAGTCGATCGAAGTTGCTCGGCGCACCCACGTCCATCGCATTCGCCAACGTGGCGACGGCTTCGCGTGGCGTATACGGGGCGCCCGAAAAATAGTCGGGCAGGGTGGTGTTGGCGTTGCAGGCCAACCGTAGCGAGCCGATTGGCAGGCCGATCTCACGCACCCACAGGCAGGCCAGTGCGTTGCCCAGGTTGCCGGTGGGCACGATGAAATTCAGCGGCTTGTGGTGTTCGCGCCACCAGCTCAGCGCCGCGTGCGCGTAGTAACTCATCTGCGGCAGCAGCCTGCCGAGGCTGATGCTGTTGGCCGAGGAGAGCGGCAACTGCGCCTGCAGCGTGGCATCGTTGAGTGCCGCCTTGACCATGCGCTGGCAATCGTCGAAGCGGCCGACCACGCGCAGTGCCGTGACGTTGTCGCCGAAGCAGCCGAGCTGATGCGCTTGGCGCGGCGACACCAGCCCATCGGGATACAGGATCACCACGCGCACGTTCGGCTGGCGATGAAACGCGGCCGCCACCGCCGCGCCGGTGTCGCCCGAGGTGGCGACCAGGATCGTCAATGGTCGTGCATCGTTGCGCGGCAGGCGGCGCAAGCAGGCGGCGAGGAAGCGTGCACCGAAATCCTTGAAGGCCGAGGTGGGGCCATGGAACAGCTCCAGCACCATGGTATTCGGGTAGGCCGGTAGCGCATGCAGCGGCGCGTCGAACGTGAATGCTTCCACGCAGATTGCCGCCAACTCGTCGGCCAACGGATCACCGGCAAAGAACGGCGCCAGCAAGATGGCGGCGGTGTCGGCCAGGGTTCCGTGTGGATCGAACGCGGCCGGATCGATCGACGGCAACGCCTCCGGCACATACAGTCCGCCATCGGGTGCAAGTCCGGCCGCGATCGCCTGACTGATCGGCACGGTCGGGCCGGCGCTGCGGGTGCTGTGATAGCGCAGCGGTTCGACCTCGCTCATGCATCCACCTCGAGCGAGGGAATCAAGGCGGCGGCTGGCCCATCGATAGGCGACACCCACGCATCGCTATCGAGACCGGCGTCGGCGAACGCAGTCTGCATCGCGGCAGAAGCTGCTTCGGCGTCGCCGCGGTTGTCGTACCAGCCGAACACGCTGGGGCCGGCGCCGGAAATGCTGGCGCCGAGTGCGTGATGATCCAGCGCAGCCTGCTTCACCTGCGCGAAGTTCGGGATCAGCGGTGCGCGGCGTGGTTCCACCAGTACGTCCTTCAGGCCTTCGCGTACCAGCGCCGCGTCGCCGCGGTAGCAGCCGGCCAGCACCAGCGCGAGGTTCGAACTTTGCGCGACGAACTCGCCGAGTTCGTAGTGGCCGGCCAATGCCGCCCGTGCCTTGCGCGTCTCCAGCACCACATGCGGATGCACCAGCGCGCAATGCCATACGGACGGCACTTCGATGCGCAGCAGGCGCTCGTGGGTGGCCAGCACCAGGCCGCCAAGCAGCATCGAACCGAGGTTGTCGCCATGCCGGCTGCCGCTGGCCACTGTTTCGCCGTCCAGCGCGAAGCCGTACAGCGATTCGCGCGGCAGCGGCTGCGCCAGCAACGCATTCGCGGCGACCAGCGCGGCCACGCAGGATGCGGCCGAGCCGCCCATGCCCGAACCCAGCGCGATGCCCTTGTGCAGCACCAGTTCGAACCCATGCTGCAGGCCGAGCGCCTTGCGCAGCGCGAGCAGGGCGACGCCGGCGGTGTTCTGGCGCGGGTCGGTCGGCAGTTCGGTGACGCAGCCGCGGATCGCGACAATGCGTACCACCGGTTCGTCGATGCGGCGCACCTCGGCGCGATCGCCAACGCCAGCCACGCTGTGGCCGAGCAGGTCGAAACCCACGCCCACGTTGCCGACACTGGCAGGTGCGAAGGCGCAGGCGACCTGCGGGAGTTTGGGGCGACGCGGTGAAGCCATGACGGGTTCCAGAAGTAAGGTGTTCATGCGCGCACCTCCAGCGAATCGGCAATGCGCAGCAGATCGGTGAACACGCCGGCGGCGGTCACTTCGGGACCGGCGCCGGGGCCTTGCACCGACAGCGGATTGTCGCAGTAACGGCGTGTCGTGAACTGCACGATGTTGTCGGTCAGTCGCGTATGTGCGAAAGGATGCTTCGCCGGCAGCACAACCAGCTTCACGCGAGCGCGGCCGTGACGGTCCAGGCTGGCGACATAGCGCAGCACACCGCCGATGGCCCGCGCCTCGGCCAGCCGGGCGGACATCAACGGATCCAGTTCGTGCAGTCGCTGCATGCATGCTTCGAGCGGCAGTGCCGCCAGCGCGGGCGGCACCAGACTTTCCACCACGACCTCTTCCAGCGACAGCGGCCAGCCCGCCTCGCGCGCCAGGATCACCAGTTTGCGTGCCACGTCGCGACCGGAAAGATCATCGCGCGGATCAGGCTCGGTGTAGCCCAAAGCATGCGCCTCGCGCACCAGCGCCGAGAACGGCTGCTGGCCATCATGGCGATTGCACAGCCATGCCAGCGTGCCGGAGAACATGCCTTCCACCGCGAGCAGCTCGTCGCCGGTATCGAGCAGGTCGCGCAGCGTCTGCACCACCGGCAGGCCGGCGCACACGGTGGCCTCGTAGCGGAAGCGCATACCGTCGGCGCAGGCGGCGCGGATCGCCTGCCAGCGTGCCAGCGCGCCGCTGCAGGCCAGCTTGTTCGGCGTCACCACATGCAGCCCGGCGGCCAGCCAGTCGGCGTAGTGCCCGGCGACGACATCGCTGGCGCTGCAGTCGATCAGCAGCGCATGGCGGCCATCGTTGCCGCGCACGTGCGCGGCGAATTCATCGAGATTGCCCGGCCGCCAGATCTGGGCGCGCTCGTCGTGACGGTCGCGGCCGGCATGGTTGAGCCCGACGTGATTAAGTTCGGGATCGTCGCAGTCCAGCCACATCCGCCGGCTGGCAGCGACACCGCACAGCTGCAGTTCCAGTCCGGTTTCACGCAACAACCGTGGTTGCGCGGCACGCAATTGCGCGAGCAGCGCGCTGCCGACGCGGCCGGGTCCGATCAGGCCGACCGCCAGCACGCGCCGACGCCGCGCAGTCGGCACGGTGAAGCTCAATGAAGATGGCGGGGCGGCAAGTTGGGGTGCACAGACATTCACGATGACCTCCTGATGAGGCCCGTGCTCGCTGGCGGATCGGCTTGTGCTGTGGAAGCGCACCGGCCCGCCTCATCGAGGGCGGGGCCGTTGCGTAGTGAAGAACCTATTCGCGCACGGACACCCACCCCGACCGAGTCGTGGTGGTAGTCGTAATCGTGGTGGCGATGGAACGAGCGTTGACGCCTGCCGGCAACGGCAGATGCCCGGTGGAAACCGGGGCAGCGTGCATGCGTGCTGGCGTGGAAGGCGGCGACATGGCACCGACCTTAGAGCGATTGCTGCAGTGCGGTCAACAGATTCATTTGCAACTTTTGCTTATATCCGCATCCGTGCCGATCAATCCGCCGCCTGCGCCATGAAGATCACCGATGCAGGCTTTTGCGTCTGCGGATGCAGCGGTTCGCGTATCTCCAGCAGTCGCAGGCCATGCTCCTGGAAAAGCCGGATCCAGCTTTCCATGGTGCGGAAATACCAGGGTGCTGCGTCGTTGAAGTCCGCGCTGAAGCCGGCCCATGAGCCTGCTCGCCAGCCGTCCTGATAGGGGTGATCGCCGCACGCGATGACGGGGTGCAGGGTCTGCACCAGGAACATGCCGTGTGGTTTGAGCAGTGAACGGGCGACGCCGAACAGCCCTGCAACGGATTCGTTGCCGAGCAAGGCGAAATTGCACACGGCGGCATCGACGGACAGCTTGAGTTCTCCTGCAGCCACGTCCTCATACGACATCACGCGGAAATCGCCACCGCCGGCCTGCCGCGCCTGTTCGATCAAGGCGGAAATCGCATCGATCCCGATCACCTCGATGCCGCTGGCGGCCAGTGCACGGGCGAGCCAGCCTTCGCCGCAGCCGATGTCGAGCACCGAACGCGGCGAACGAGCCAGCGCGGCTTCGACGATCGCCCGGTCAGTGACCAGCCGGCGGCTCTCGATCTGCTGCCCGCGCACGGCAGTCGTCCATGGCGCGGCATTCCTGCCCCATGAATCGACGATCTTTGCATCGCTGAGAGGGTCGAGGCTCATGCCATGTTTCGCGAGTTACGGGCGGATTTCCAATACGGTTGCTTTGGCAACGCGTTGCTGACGTACGGCCAGAGCGTGCTGCAGATCCACGAGAGTCGGCCATGTCTGATCTGAGGTCAATAATGCGGCTTGATCACGATCGCAGGAAATCTGGATGCCCATGGTGTCGAGCAACTGACCGACGAAGGCTGGACCACCGCGTGGCATCATCGTGCTTGCTGCACAGTGTGCGTGATCGCACAAGGTACGGCCGCTAGGCTGCAATCCCACTAGGATTTCCTTGAGGACACGAACGATGGCCGACTCGGTGGATTTTCTCGTTGTGGGGGCCGGCCCGGCCGGCTGCGCGGTGGCTGCGCGACTGGCCGCGGCCCGGCCCGATCTGACTGTCGCCATCCTCGAGACTGGGCCGGAGCGCACGCCGCTGCGCTCGAAAGTGCCGCTGGGTATCGCTGCCCTTGTGAGCCTGAAAGGTTCGGCCAATTACGCCTACGCCACGACGCCGCAGGCGGGGCTGCAGGGACGCCAGGGTTTCCAGCCGCGCGGGCGCGGCGTCGGTGGCTCCAGCCTGATCAACGCGATGATCTACATTCGCGGTCAGCCGCAGGATTACGACGGCTGGGAAGCATTGGGCTGTAGGGGTTGGGGCTGGAACGATGTGCTGCCCTATTTCAAGCGCAGCGAGGACAACGCGCGCGGCGCCTCGGCGCTGCATGGCGTCGGCGGTCCGTTGCGGGTCGAGGATCTGCGCGAGAGGAATCCGGCGACGCACGCCTTTATCGATGCGGCGGTGCAGGCGGGTTTCACGCGCAATGACGATTTCAACGGTGTGGAGCAGGAGGGTGTCGGCACCTATCAGGTCTTCCAGAAAGCCGGCCGTCGTTTCAACGCCGCCGAAGCCTATCTCGGCGCGGCAGGCGTGCGGCCGGCCAATCTGCAGGTGATCGCCAACGCCCAGGTCCGGCGCGTCCGCTTCGACGGCAAGCGCGCCACCGGCGTGGTCTATCGCAAGGGCGGTGTCGAGCATTCGCTGAGCGCACGCGGCGAGGTCATCCTTTCGGCCGGTGCGTTCGGCTCGCCGCAATTGTTGATGGCCTCGGGCGTGGGCCCGGCTGAACACCTGCGCGAGCACGGTATCGACATCGTGGCGGATCGCGCACAGGTCGGGCAGAACCTGCAGGACCATGTCGACTACACCTTGAACGTACGCGCCAAGGCGCCGGGCCTGTTCGGCATCACCTTGCCGGTGCTGTACCAGGGCATGATGGGCATGCGCGGGTGGAGTCGCGACGGACGCGGCATGCTGACCACGAACGTGGCCGAGGCCGGCGGATTCCTCAAGAGCGATCCTTCACTCGACCGACCTGATCTGCAACTGCACTTCTGCATCGGCATCGTCGATGACCACAACCGCAAGCTGCACTTGGGCTCCGGCTATTCGATCCACGCCTGCGTATTGCGTCCGCACAGCCGCGGCCAGGTTCGTCTCGCCAGCGCCGATATGGGCAACGCACCGCTGATCGATCCGAATTTCTTCAGCGATCCGCGCGACCTCGATACCCTGGTCGCCGGCATAAGGATCAGCCAGCGCATCATGGCCGCGCCCATCCTGGCCAGCTGGAACGGGCGCACGATCTACGGTACGGGCCGCGATGACGATGAAACCCTGCGCCAGCTGATCCGCGCCCACGCCGACACCATCTACCACCCGGTCGGCACCTGCCGCATGGGCGACGATGCGGAATCCGTGGTCGATCCTTCGTTGCGCGTGCGCGGTGTCGAAGGCCTGCGCGTGGTCGATGCTTCGATCATGCCGCGCGTGGTCAGCGGCAATACCCAGGCACCTTGCGCGATGATCGGCGAGAAGGCGGCGGACATGATTCTTGCGGCGGATCGCACCAGCTATTAGGTAAGTATCGTTCGTGCTGTTTTCCCTTTGCGCCGATCGCTGCAGTCGACCACAAGCAGACGCTCAACGCTGGAGTTGAGCGGCGGCGAAGCCGTCCGCTTTGAACGAGTTGCTAGCCATCATAGCGTGTGCCTCAAGAGCCAAATGGCTTTAAGCGGCAGGTAACCGAATAAGCCCTAAGCAGGGCCTGTAAACAAGCCGATCACGGCATGTGCATCGTTTGCTGTGCACGTTGGAAGGCATAGTCACTCACGCAGACCCAGCCGCGAAACGGCTGGTTGACATCGCTGATGGCGAGCATCACCAAGGTAATCAAGATGGTGAGCGAGAAAACCTGAAGCGTGTGCAGCCGGCGATTTACCGAACCGAACATGATTACCGACAGTAGAGTCAAGGCAGCCCCAATCAGCAGGACCGCCCAAAAAATGAAAGGTAGCCGATACACGCTTTGAAGCAACCGCGTTCGCCTGCGTGCGGTCAGGTCACTCAATTCGGATAGCGCGTGGTCCTGGGCGGTTATTTCCGATGGCGTGGAGGCCTTTACCTGCATGAGCGTTCGCCACATGTCCTCGTTGATTCCATAGCTCTGGTCGGGCACTCGCCCTGCAGCCATGGCGGGCCAATCTCCTTCGACCACGGCGTCGGCGTAGGCTCGACTTTCCGCTTCGAGTTTAAGGCGTTGTTCCTGAGGCAAGCCCTCGGCAAGTCGATAGACAGTGCGCAGGGCATTCGCCTCGAGGTCCACATTGAGGGTAGCCGCGCCGAAATTGGTCCACACGGTGTAGAGCATAAATCCCAGAATCACCGCGTAGGTGGTGCCGAGAACGCTCAACTGCCAGCCAATGAGGTCGTCGCCGTATTGTCTTTTCTCAAAAGGCCACAAGCGATTCATGAGCGCCATGACTGTCAGCGACACGATCGTGGTGACACAAAAGATCAAGATGTTCTGCGGGAGCGTGAGCATAGCGAATGTCCGATTTGATCTGACTTTGCCGAGAGACCACCTGCGTTGCTGACTCGCGTTGATTATATTGGCAGATAACGCGGCTCGACCCGGCCTCGCCACCCTTCTGACATGGCAAACGGGCGCAACATGGAATGGGTTGCGCTCCTGCATTCCTTGCCATCCTTGCCCCCCTGTTGCTCACCCTATGTCACCAATACGCGGACGTCAGCAGGTTTTACGGAGCTGACGTGCGTCTTTCGCTTAACAATGGGTGTCAAAGGTGTATGACCCCGCCTTAGCCCGATCACGGAACGAATGGACTTGCTTGCAGACAAGATGGCGCGATGGAAATACCGCATGAGTCGAGGGTCTGAAATTTGAAAATCATCGCGTCAGCAGACGCCAAGCGTTCTGGCACGCTCCAAACAGTAATGCAATCGCGACTACATAAGTGACCTTCCAGGCGATTGACCAGGCCAAGAGTGTCGCCATGCCGGCAATGAACAAACCCAACGTTGCGACCATGGGCACAATGTATTCTCTTAGCTTCATATCGAGCGTTGCCAGGCTTCGGCACATTCGCCAGTGACTAACATGCCAAACGGCTCGCAGAATACCTAACCACAGGATGGCCCATCCAATCACGTAGGGCGAGACTGCGGGCACGAGGAAAAGCAGCGCGACGCCAAGTACGGCCAAAAAATCCATAAAGCTGCGCTTGGCGATCATGAGCATCCAACGACGTTCCTCATCAGATGCCAGGTTCAGCTTTACCGAAACTGAAACGAACAGAAGCCCGTTCAAGGTAGCCGCAACTTCCGCTATGGTTGTATAGGCAGGCTGCCAATCATTCATGGACAAGGAACTCATGCCGGATACTCCTATTGTTCTGCTCCACAAGCCTCGATGACACATTTGCTGTCAGAGGCTCTTCCTGGATTGCCCATACTTAGTGGCAATCCAGTCAAAGAAAGATGCTTGCCATAGACTTGGAGCACCAATCTGACAGTGCTCATTACCGGCAGATTCTTTATCGAACACCACCGTTGTCACGCTGCGCGCGTGGGTAAGGCTTTGCTTGAATTGGTCTACCTGCTCAAGCGGAATGAAATGGTCGTTAGTGCCCGCAAGGATCAAGACATCCGCCGTGATCTTGGATGCAACGGGAGCCAAGGTGTACTGACTAAACATCTTGCCGATGTCATATGGGCTGCTGAGACCGAACACCCACATGCCATTTTCCCGCGTCCACTTTCGACCTGGATCATCACTTAACTTGGACAGGAAATCCAAGGTGCCAGTGTGTCCGTTCGCGATCAACCATTTTACGAATCCAGGCGTGCCGCGACTAACCGCTTCGCCGCCGTCGTAAAACACATCCTGGGCTACCACGCCGTCGATGCGCGGATCGAACGCTGCGGCACGTGGAGCCAGGTACCCACCTAAACTCTCGCCGAGCATTACTATCTTCATCGGCTTGGGATGCGAAGCAAGAAATGTATCAAGCACTGCTGCGTTCGGCCTCTCCCATTCCGGCGTCATGGTCAAGCCCTGCTCGCGCAGTATTGAGCCTTGGCCAGGCCCTTCGTAGACGAGAACGGAGTAGCCCCGATCATGTGCCGCAGCAACGATGGAGAAGTACATCTCCTCCATCGTTCCGTCGTAACCGGTGATAGCCACGATTAGCGGCTTATCTTCTGCCCCAGTCGGGCCAGGGAAGTAAAGCGCGTTGAGGTGATATTTCCCGTATGGGACGCTGATGCGTTCATAAGGAACATGTAACGCATCCAGTCCCGCATAGAAATTGTCGATGTTTTTCTTCCATGCCACCGGTCGCCTCGGGTCTTTGGGCGCGAGGAAAAAATCCGACGAACGATAGTAGTTATGCGCACGTAGCAAGGCACGTCCCTTCGATATCGGGTCACTCGTCCGGTGGGCCAGCGCAGCAAGGCGGTCTCCTTCCGCTGTCCATGCGTTGTACCAGCCCTCTGCATCCCCCGCTTTCACGTTCGCGATGGTTTGCAGTACCTCGTTCGGATCAGCGCCTACGACGGATGTGTCGTTCAAGACTCGAAGTGCTTCGAAGTGATACGTCTGGTTCGCATACAGATGCGACGTCCCGTAATCCCTTGGGTGCTTATGCACATACCAACCAATACCGACAAGAAGCAGAATCGCGATCACAACGAGTATTCGGCGCATGGCCCATCTCCTCTTGTGTCTGGTGAGTGTGCGCACCGTCCGCCCAGGACAGACGGCGCGCACAACTAAAGCCCCTTAGCTTGCCTTCTTTCCGGCGAAAGTCTTTCGAATTCGCACGAATTGAATGCGTCAGATTTTGGCGCGAAAGTATGCCTATCTCCCCTCGCCAGTCAACGGAATAAGTTGTCGCGCGGGAAGCCTGCACGGACTACAAGTCGATGCAAGGACTCGCGCCGCCTGATCGAGCCACGACCCACTGGCGTGAATGTCAGCTTCGGATGGGCGGTCTCGACCGGTCGAAGCAACGCCTGCTAAACATCTCGTCGACGATAAAGACTCATCTTCCGACTAGCCGCCGAAAATGCCGCCATCGTCGCAGCGAGGACGAACAGCGCAACGACGATTCCCATAAGCCGCTGAAGCGCGGCGGATGCATCTGTTGACCACGCGTGATCCTGTACGAAAATCATGATGAAACCGACGCCAAATTGGGTTCCGATGTAGCTCACTTCCGCCGCTCCCGCCTGGATATGTGCTGCCAACCAGACGCCTGCACCCAAGACGGCTAGCCACAGGAGAGGACTCTTGCCGATCAGCGGTAACAGGGGAGCCGCAAGCAAGGCAGCGCAAAGGCAGCCCAAGAGTCGATTGAGCAATCGAAGGTGTACTGCTTCGGTGACCTGGCCATGTACCAGGACGGATAACGGTACAAGTAGTACAGCAATCACTGAAACCATCGACTGGGCGAAATTTGGCAACGCGTGGAAATGGTTGACCACACCGATGAGCGCGATGGTGATGGAACCCTGCATGGCTTGCGATATTCGCGTGGATCGCGAATGCCCGAGGATGGGCGGCGCATGTGTTTCCCGCGCACCACACGCTTCAGGCAAGGAAGCGCTGACTGAGGAACCGTCGCTGCGAAGCAATCGTTCGACGCAAAGTGACATTGCCGAGATCGTAGCCGTCGCAAGAATTCCCACAGCAACATCTAAAATTCTGTTGATTGCAAGATTGGTTGGCGAAGCAATACTTACGGAATCACTAAGTACCATAAGCGCGGTGACGGTTCCAAGAACCCAGCTATACGCGTAAGGTGAACCGAGCATCCAGTAAATACCCAGGCCGGATACCAGCGCGAGCACAAGAATGGTCAGCCAGGCGTGGTGAAATAAGAGAGCTGCCAACAGTGCGCCGCCGATCGCACCAATTACCGTGCCCGTAAGCCGCTCCAGGCAGCGCTGAAAGACCACACTTGGGCGTGCTCTGACGAGCACATAAGCGCTTAGTGCGACCCACCAGCGCTCCTTGAGGTTGAAGATGTCTGCGAGATACACGGCAAGCACAACGGAGGCGACAGTTTCTGCACACAATTTTCCGCGGTCGCCGCCATGGCTGATGAGGCGTAGTTCCACAAAAATCCCGTCAGCCATGCAACGTAAACGCTGGCGTAATGGCGACGCATCCTTTTGATCGGAGACCTCGTTCAATCGAACACCCTCGCTGTGGCGGCCGATATAACCCCGAGACAGAACTCTCTGAATCGTCTGTAACGATACCACCCGCGGTGAATCCTAGACCAACAAGCTGACTGAGATGCGCGGGCAAAGATGGCCGCCGTCTAAAGCAGACATCACCACTCCTGCTTGAGTCGCCCTCAATGCGACAGATCAATCGCATAAGTCGCCGTGCCGTCGCCGTGATCCTTCAGCTCGTGGATATCGTCGAGGCCGGCTTCATGCGCCAGTGCCTGCTTGTTACTCGCACCCTTGAACACCACCGGGCCATGCGTCTTCACTCGTGCAAACTTCCATGAAGTCGGTTCGAGATCTTTCGCACCGATCATGCGATGCTGCTCCAGCCATTTGGCCAGGATCTCGCGGGTACCGTCCGGTGCCGACAGCACGATGTTGCTGCCGTCGAGGCCGGGGAAGTTGCCGCCGCCGCTGGCGCGGTAGTTGTTGGTGACGACGATGAACGGCTGGTCTGGGGTGACCCGCTTGCCGCGATACATCAGCGAGGTGATGCGCTGGCCGACCGGCTTCGACACGTCGATGACGTAGTGGATACCGCCCTGGATCTGGTCGAAGTTGAAGCCGGGATAGTGGTCGTTGATCAAGTCCTGTTCGCCGGTCTTGCTCGGGTCGATGCGGTTGAAGCGCTCGGCGGATTTTTCCAGCCATGCCTTGAGCCCGGCACCGTCGACCTTCACCGCGGCCAGCGTGTTCGGATAGAAGTACAGGTCGGCGGCGCTGCGCAGGGTGAGCGGGCCGGGCGCCACGTCGGTGTAGTCGTCGGGACCACCGAAGCCGCTGCGGAACGCGGCGGCGGCGGACAGCACAGGCACATCACGCAGTTCCGGATGCAGTCGCGGCAGTTCGCTGCGCACGTAGTCGGCCTGCGCCGCGTTGACCGCGGCCAGCGCGGTCATGTTGCCCTCGTCGGCGAAGTAGCTGGTCAGGTGCAGCGTGCTGTCGCCGATTGGCGTGTTGACATAGGCGATCGCGGCCTCATGCGCCTGCTGCACCAGTGGTGCGATCTCGGGATCGACCGGCACGCACTGGTTCTTCTGCGGGCAGATCGGCCGCACTTCGCTATGCGTATTGTCGAGGTCGACTACCCAGCGGCCGTTCTGGCGATTCAGCACCAGCTGTATCACGCCCAGGTCCTTGCCGAAGAAGCCACCCATCACCGCCGGCACATTACGGACGAAACCAAGTCGCGCATCGACGTCCTTCATGCCGGCGTAATGCGGGCCGGGGAACTCGGTATGCGAATGACCGAGCAGCAACACGTCGATGCCTTTCACGCCGGCCAGATACCAGCCGCCGTTTTCCATTTGTGGGGTGTACGGCGCAGTGTCGAGGCCGCCGTGCAGGATCGCCACGATCAGATCGGGATGCTGCGCTTCGAGTTGCGGCAGGTATTTCTGCGCCGCCTCGACCACACCGCTGACGGTGACCTTGCCGGCCAGGTTCTGCTTGTCCCACTGCATGATCGGCGGCGGGGTAAAGCCGATGATGCCGATCTTCAGCAGCACGCTGACCTTGCTGCCGTCCTGTGTGTAGGCCTCGATGGTTTTCGTGACCACCGCCCACGGCTTGAAGATCGGCTGGCCGTCGCGCGCGCTGGCGACGTTGGACAGCACCAGCGGGAAGTGCGGACCGGCGCAGTGATTCATATGACCGCCATCGACGTTCATCGGCGTGCCGGTGACCTGCGACAGGAAGCCCAGGCCGTAATTGAATTCGTGGTTGCCGATGGTGCCGCCGTCGTAGCCGAGCGCATCCATCGCCTGATAGACCGCCAGTTCCTGGTCGCAGCCGACCGGCTTCACCAGCGCTTGGTAGTCGGCCAGCACGCTGCCCTGGATGGTGTCGCCGCTGTCGAACAGTAAGGTGTTGGGAAATTCCGTACGGGCGCGGCGGATCAGGGTGGCGGTGCGCTCGTAGCCGAGCGAATCGTCCGGCTTGAGCTTGTAGTAGTCGTAGCTCAGCACATTCGAATGGATGTCGGTGGTTTCCAGGATCGCCACGTTCGCGCGCGCGCCGTCCTGCAGCAGCGGGTTCGGCTTGACGGCATGGGCGGCGCAACCGGCGAGCAGGGCGGCGGCAAGGATGGCGGGAGAAAGGTGACGTAAAGACATGTCGGTTCCGTGGGGCACGTGCGGGTTCAGACCGTGAAAACTAACAGATCGGGATGACCCTTTGCCCTGCATCGAAGGCGGCAAAGCCCAACGCCGGTGGAACGGCGTGCCGGGCAAACCGCCGGTTGCCGGTGCAAGACCGTAAGATGGCGCATCTCATGGCACACCGGGTCCTTACAGGGGGACTTTCCACTGATGCGTCGAATCTCTTTGCATTTCACACGTGGCCGTGTGGTGTCGCTGTGTGCGCTGGTGTTTTTCGCCGGCTGCCTCGCGCTCACCGCGCTGCGCGAACCCGAGCCCGTGCAGCAGGTCTTCGTTGCGGGCCTGATGCTGTCCACGGTCATCGTGCTGCTGTCCGTGTTCGGGCGCTTTGCCAGTGCGTTGGTGATAGGTGGCGGGTTATTCGTCGCGCTGCGTTTCATTTCCGAGCTGAAGGAGCGCTATCTCGAATCGCAGCTGCTGCCGTCGGACTTCATTTATTACGCCAGCACCAGCTTGGTGGATACGCTTCGTCATTACCCGCATCTGTATGGGCTGGGGATCGGCATCTGCGTGGTGGTGCCGCCGCTGCTGTACCTGGTGTGGCGCTGGGACTGGCGCATGCTGGTTGGTCTGCGACGCAGGCCGGCACTGGGCCTGCGCGCTGGCGGCATCGTGCTCGGCGTGTTCGCGTTCTGGCTGTGCATGTTGCCTGCCGGGCCGTTTGCACGGGTGCATTCGCGCAATGTGTGGGAGAAGATGTCCGACGATGCGCAACTGACCAACTTCTTCATCAACTTCCGCGACTCGGCCGTGACCTTGCCGGCGATGGCGAGCGATGCCGTTGCCGAGCAGCAGTGGGGCTCGACCGCGGCAGGCGAGCCGGGCACCACGCAGCCACCGTATCCGGACATCGTGCAGGTGCTGGAGGAAAGCACCTTCGACCCATCCAACTACACCGTGTGCGCCGTGCCGGCCTGTCACCTGACGATGTTCCAGATCGATGCACGCACCCGCGGCACCGGCGTGCTGCGCACGCATACCTTCGGTGGCGGTACCTGGGTCAGCGAATTCGCCACGCTCACCGGCATGCCGCAGGACATCTTCGGTGCGGGCGGCATGTATGCGCCGTTCGTGCTGGCACCACACGTGCACGATGCACTGGCGCTGCAGCTGCGCCGGCTCGGCTATCTCACCATCGCTATCTATCCCACCGATGGCGGCTTCATCAACGGGCGCAACGCGTATACGGCGTATGGCTTCGATCACATGTATGACGTCAACGAGCTCGGCCTGGAAGAATGGGACGAGACGGACAAGCAGATGTTCGATGCGGCCAAGCGCGTCTACGACAAAGTGAAGAAGCCGGGCCAGCCGGTGTTCGTGATGATCCTGACGATCAACCAGCACGGTCCGCACGACGATCCGATGTCGACCTTGCCGGTGCCGTTCCAGAACCTGCTGCATGGCCTGAAGGCGACGCCGGCGCTCAACTTCGACACTTATCTGTCGCGCCTGCACGATTCCGATGTGGCGATGAGCGGGCTGGAGCATGACTTCCTCGACCGTGCGCAGCCGACCGTGCTGGTGCACTTCGGCGACCACCAGCCGTCGTTCGACGGGTTGATCCGCGGCCTGCAGCGCACGGTGCCCACGCCGTTGCAGCCGTACCGCGACTACCTCACCTATTACATGATCAAGAGCAACTTCGCCGGCCCGGCGCTGCCGAGTTACCCGATGCTCGACATCGCGTTCCTGCCCAGCATGGTGCTGCAGGCCGCGGGCTTGCCGAAGGATCCGTACTTCTCCGCGGAGACCGAACTGCGTACGCGTTGCAACGGGCTGTACGACGACTGCAACGCGCCCGGCTTGATTGACTCCTACCATGCGTGGACCTTCGGGCGACTGCACGTGTATCAGTAATGGCAGAGCGCTGGAGTACAGCAAAGGCTACTGACCGTGGAGGTCAGCCAGGGGCAGTTTTTGTCGTCATCCGGCAGCGACGGGATCGCAAGATCACACGATAACCGCATGGCCTGATACACGTATTTCCTGTCGATGCGAGTGCTTGAGCGGCATGCGGGAGCATGGCTCTACGGAGCTGGAGTGTTGTCGTGGCCGCGGCCGTACTGGCAAGTGTCTTGCTTGATGATTGTCATGAACGACATCACCACCGACACGCCCATGCCCGCCGAAACCATATCCAGAAATCAGCAGACACAAACTGCAGACAACGAAGCAAGCCTGGAACAGCAGATGACCGATCTCGGTCTCTCCAACGATATCAAGCGATTCCTGCGCCACCTGCACGTGGCCGAGAAGCAGCTCAACGATGCCTTCAACAAAGGCCGCCAGTGCGGTGAACTGGAAGAGCGGGTGAGCGAGGTGTATCGCGACCTGTATGGCGCTGGTTGCGCGGTGCGTACCGCGCGCTAGAGGGCGCGGCCGCTTCCCGGCGACGCTCGTGCTGGATTCCGGCGTCGGTAATCCGCAATGCGAGGCGGACATTCGGTACCGTGCCGCAGTGGGTTAACGCCAAGGTCTGCGTGACTTGTGCTCAAGCCGCCCAAGCGAGTTCGAATTTTCCGAGTTCAGGTTTTCAGGGTACGCACGCTGTTCCGGTGAAGCTTCCGTGCCGGCCCTCGGTTCCGGTGCAGTGAAACGGTCTGAGTATCAATCTCTCCATCTAACGAAAGGGATGCGTTGTGGAATTACTGATTGGCCATGTCAAATCCAAGACGTTCCTCGGGCTCCTTCTATTGCTGGTTACGATGTTTCCCTTGAGTGCCCAGGCTGATATTTACAAATGCAGCAAGGGCGGCGAGGTCGCCTACCAGGAAACTCCCTGCGAGGGCGCCAATGTAAAGACCACCCATATTGAAGACAGGAGTTCGGGTTACTTCGTGGGGTGTTTTGCCACCACGGGATACCAGCCTGTGCAGACCATTGAAGTACGTGCCAATGGTGCGGGTGCTTACCAGCTGGTTGATGAACAAAATCCACTAGGGTCCGGGACGGTCTTGAAAGAGGCGACCCGGGAAGAGCTGGCAACGGTGAGTGATGGGCTCCATATAAAAATTACCGATGGCTTGAATCGGCACATGTATCAATCCACCAGCACTACGGTTTACACAACCCGCTACGGCAATCGCTTTATCCAGCGTTCCACACCTGTCGCGCAGCCGATAACGTCGGCGAGCCTGCATGGTGTTTACAGGGGAATGAATTCTGCAGGCTCCCCCATCACCCTCTTCTACAGGGGCGGCGGCACGCCACAGATCATCGAGAAAGCTGCTTGTCCTACTGTCGACTCCCCGTAAACTTGATCCAGGCATAAACAGAGGTCTCCGGGCAAACTAGCCCCAAGGAGACCAAAGATGCGCAAGAGCAAGTTCACTGAGAGCCAGATCGTCACGACCCTGAAGCAAGTC
>Ga0302317_10000821_pt1 | contig 24529 bp, 21 predicted proteins | sample III_Palsa_N3_3_FD_200450 | JGI IMG/M metagenome (GOLD analysis project Ga0302317, IMG submission 200450) | Peat permafrost microbial communities from Stordalen Mire near Abisko, Sweden - III_Palsa_N3_3 | ecosystem: Environmental > Terrestrial > Soil > Palsa > Peat permafrost | place: Sweden...
GAGGAAGGCGTTGTTGGAGCCGGAGGCGGCGAGCACGACGGCCTTGCCGGTGTTCTCGCAGGCAGTGAGGGCGGCCTGGACGCGGGAGGTGTCGTCGGTGGTGGTTGGGGTGTTGACGTCGACCGCGGAGGACTTGAACTGCGCGGAGAGCGTTTGGCAGGCCGAGGGGGTTGTGGGTTGAGAGACAGAGCGGGAATCGCCTGTGGCTAAGGTTTGGGCGTTCGCGGACGTGATGAGGAAGCCTGCTGTCAGGCAGGTGAGAAGAATACGTGTGTGACTCATTTGGTTTTCTCCATGCGGATACGTCGGCGTCCCAGGTAAGAGGACGACCGTGACGAGGTTGGGTGCGAGCCATGGCGTACTCGGAAGAGACTCTAAACAAACGGTCTTGAGCACATGGCTGGGGCGGTATTTCGTTAGCAGGAGAAGAAGTGTTTCATTGAGCGGGGGAACAATAGACCTGCGAACCTGTCTGTGTCAAGAGAAAATCGGTATGACAGTTGTGGTTTGGTTTTGGTCGGGGGATAGGGGTGTTTTGTAGGGAGTGACGGTGAAGGGTATGGCGATATACTCGGTGTGGTGCGGTTTTTGCACGGATATTTACGGTCGGGAGTGTGGTGTGGGATTAGCTGAAATTGGGATTATCGGTGGCAGCGGGCTTTATGGAATGGCCGGGTTGACGGACGTGCGTGAGGAAGTGGTGGAGACGCCGTTTGGGGCTCCGAGCGACCCGTTTGTGCTGGGCAAGCTGGAAGGCCGGGATGTGGCGTTTCTGGCGCGGCATGGCAAGGGGCACAGGATCCTTCCGAGCGAGCTGAACTTCAAGGCGAATATCTTTGCGATGAAGAAGCTGGGCGTGAAGAGCATCCTTAGCGTGAGCGCGGTGGGTAGCCTGAAGGAAGAGCATAAGCCTACGGACTTTATCGTGCCGGACCAGTTTATTGATCGTACGTTTGATCGCACGGCAACGTTCTTTGGTGAGGGTGTGGTGGGGCATGTTGGGTTTGGTGATCCGGTGTGTCCGGTGGTGAGCGATGTGTTTGTGAAGGCTTGCGCGGAGGTGGGCGTCGTCGGCAAAAAGGGCGGGACTTACGTGTGTATGGAAGGGCCGCAGTTTTCTACGCGGGCGGAGTCGAATTTGTACCGGTCGTGGGGTGCGGACATTATTGGGATGACGAATCTGCAGGAGGCGAAGCTGGCTCGTGAGGCTGAGATTAGCTATGCGACGCTGGCGATGGTGACGGACTACGACTGCTGGCGCGAAGGGCATGACGATGTGACCATTGAACAGGTGATCGCGGTGATGCATCAGAACTCTGGGAACGCGCAGAAGGTCGTGAAGGCGGCGGTGCGGTTGATGCCGACTGATATGAGTGCGAGCCCGGCGCAGACGGCGGCTAAGTTTGCGATTATGACGGATAAGAGTTTGATTCCGGCAGAGACGAAGGCGAAGCTGGATGTGTTGTTTGGGAAGTATTGGTGAGGCAGGGAATAGGGAATAGGGATTAGGAAGTGCAAGAGCAGATTCCTGCGGAATGACAAACGAGAGAGAGTGAGAGATTAATGGCGATTTTGGTTGTGGGTTCGGTGGCGTTTGATTCTTTGGAGACGCCTAGCGGTAAGCGGGAACGGGTGTTAGGTGGGGCGGCTACGCATTTTGCGGTGGCTTCGAGCTTCTTTACCGATGTGCGCGTGGTTGGCGTGGTGGGTGAGGACTTTTTGCCGGAGCATGAACAGGTGCTGACCAGCAAGGGCGTGGATACGACGGGCATTGAGCGGGCGCCGGGGTTGAGCTTCCATTGGAAGGGCGAGTATATGCGCGATCTGAATGCCGCGGATACGCTGGCTACCGACCTGAATGTTTTTGGCGAGTTTGCGCCTAAGATTCCGGCTGGGTATGAGGACTCGGATTTTCTGTTCCTGGCGAACATCGATCCGGTGTTGCAGTTGCAGGTGCGGAAGCAGATGCCGAAGGTGAAGATGGTCGCGGGCGACACGATGAACTATTGGATCGCGGCGCATCGCGAGAAGCTGCTGCCGGTTTTGCAGGAGCTTGATGTGCTGCTGATTAATGACAACGAGGCGCGGATGCTTAGCGGCGAGACCAACGGCGTGAAGGCTGCTGAGGGTGTGCTGAAGCTGGGACCGAAGACGGTGATTGTGAAGTATGGCGAGCATGGGTCGGCGGCTTACTTTAGCGAGCGCAGCTTTGGGGATGGCGTGAAGCGGCGGCCGTTCCGTACGCATACGGTGCCGTTGCAGGAGGTTGTTGATCCGACCGGTGCGGGGGACTCGTTTGCGGGTGGGTTCTATGGGTATGTGGCTTCGCAGAAGGTGTTGACGCCGGAGGTGTTTCGGACGGCTATGTTCTATGGCAGCGTGATGGGATCGTTTGCGGTGGAGGCGTTTGGGACGGAGCGGCTGCAGCGGGCGACGCGTGCGGAGATTGATGAGCGGTTTGCGCTGTTGAAGGAGCTTTCGCACCTGTAGTTGTGGCTGTGCGCAGGAAGACGGGAACGCAAAGGGCGCGAAGGAAGAACGCAAAGGTCGCAGAGTAGAGCGGAGGTAGTTGGCTGAAGCCGGAGGAGACAGGGACGAAGACGATGGCGGTGCCTAGAGGGCGCCGGCGGCGGGGATCGTTCCGGGAGTCGCCGGTGTGGGTGGCGGGTGATCCGGAGGCGGTGCGTCCGGTGACGCGGGGTGAGACGTTTCCGCTGTTTGTTGCCGGGGTAGTGCTTGGGTTTGTGGCGCTGTATGTCTGCTATGGGCATGGGTATCTGCTGCTGTATGGCGATGCTGTGGCGCATCTTGGAATTGCGCGAAGGATTATCGATGCGCGGTATCCGGGGCTTTCTCAGTTGGGTGGGGTTTGGCTGCCGCTGCCGCATCTGCTGATGCTGCCGTTTATCGGGAAGATGGAGCTTTGGCAGACGGGGTTGGCGGGGGCGCCGATGTCGCTGATCAGCTTTGCGGCCAGCGTGGCGGGCGTGTGGCGGCTGGGGCGGCGGATGATGAAGCAACGGTGGGCGCTGGTGGCTACGGCGTTCTATGCGCTGAATCCGAACCTGCTTTATCTGGCGACGACTGCGATGACTGAGGCGCTGTTCCTGGCACTGTTTGTGTGGACCGTGGTGGCGACGGTGGAGGGCATTGCGGCGTTGCGTGCGGAGAATGTTCATACCGCGCGGATGCGGATGCTGCTCGCCGGCGTGTTGATCTTTGGGCAGGTGATGACGCGGTACGACGGTTGGATCGTCGGAGCTATTGTGTGGTGTTGCTTTGCGGTTGCTTTGTGGCGCAGTGAGCCGAAGCTGCGGGTGGCGGTGTTTCCGGTGTTCGTGGTGCTGACGTTGTGGTGTGTGGCGGGGCCGCTGCTTTGGTTCTGGTACAACGCGCACTTTGAGCATGACTGGCTGGACTTTCTGCGGGGGCCTTACTCGGCGAAGCAGATTGAGCGCAGGACTGCGCCGCCGGGGCAGCATTATCGCGGGTGGCACAACGTGGGTTGGGCGGCGCTGTTTTATATGCGCACGGCGCAGGTGGATGCGGCGTTCTGGGAGACAGGGTTTGGCGTGATGCTGGCTGCGCTGTATGGGCTTTGGTTGACGTGGAAGCGGCGGTTGAGTGCGGTGGTGAAGGAGCGTGGCGAGAGCTTTATATGGCTGCTGTGGGTGCCGCTTCCTTTTTATGTTTACTCGGTGGCTTATGGGTCGGTGCCGATCTTTATTCCGCAGCTTTGGCCGCACTCTTATTACAACGCGCGGTATGGGATGGAGATGCTGCCGGTGCTGAGCTTGTATGGGGGGCTTGCGGCGGAGCGGCTTTCTGTGTGGTTTGCCGGTCGTAGTGAGAATTGGGCGCGGTGGAGTGCGCGGCTGGCGCAGCCGGTGGCGATGGTGCTTTGCGTGGCGAACTGCGTGGCGATGATGTATTTCGTGCCATTGATTCTGAAGGAAGGCATCGTCAATGCGAAGACGCGAATTCCATTTGAGCATCAGCTTTCGGTGATTCTGGATGAGTATCCGCGTAATGTGCCGGTGATGATGTCGACTTCGGCGCATGTAGGGGCGGTGCAGGTTGCGGGGCGTTCGCTGAAGAGCATGGTGAGCGAGGGCGATGACCAATCGTGGCAGATTGCGCTGAAAGACCCGGCGGCGAATGCGGCGTATGTAATTGCCATTGTTGGCGATCCGGTGGATAAGGCGGTGCAGGCGCATCCGGTGGGTTTGGCTGAGCTTGAGGTTGTTTGCTCGCTGGGGCAACCCTGCGCGAAGGTGTATCAATCAACGGTGTGGAAACCTGGAGCCACGCAGTAGCTCGTCGCTGCATCTGAGATTGTGTGCGGCGCCGATGTCGGCGCAACATACGCAAGTGGGCGGTTCCGGTGGAACGTGGGCCGGGCGGGATCGATCAAATTAAAAGCAAACAGCGGTGACAGCCCGCTCCTCACGGATGGCGTGTGGGAGTGGCTGCCAAGGGAGTTAGATTATGGGAATCTTTACACCGGACATGCGTAATCTGCGGGAGTTGTACCAGGAGACGTTGCAGCGGGCGCTGAGCAGCGAGAGGCAGATTGTGAACGAAGGTCTGCCGGGAATGATTAAAGAGACGACGAACGTTGAGCTTCGCGAGGCGTTTGAGAAGCATCTGGATGAATCGCGGATGCACGTGTCGCGGCTGGAGCGGATCCTGGATGAAGTGGAGGGTGAAGAGAATACGAGCAAGTGCAAGGTGACGGCATCGCTGATCGGCGAGGCGAGTTCCGCGGCCAAGGATACCCCGGATGCGCAGCTTCGGGATGTGCTGTTGATTGCGGCGGGCAACAAGGTTGAGCACCACGAGATTGCGGTTTATGGAACGCTGAAGACGTGGGCGGAGTTGCTCGGAGAGGATGAGCAGGCAGCGTCGCTGGAGAAGACTTTGCAGGAAGAGAAGAATGCGGACGAGACGCTGACACTGCTTTCCAAGCTGGTGAATGTGGCGGCGCCGGTAGCGTAAGAGAGATTCGAGATTGCGAGAGGCGAGATGCGGGCGAGGGTGCCTGCATCTCGCTTTTTGTTGGGGCGTCGCATCTGGCTTGAGTCGTATCTTGAACTCGGCGTTGGGATTGGGGCGTTGGGGTAGTATTCTGGCTCGATGGTAGATCCGAGTCATCTACATTTTTCTTCTTCGGAGCAGATGGTGATCTCCGCGGCTTCGACCAAGCGGTTGCTGATGGCGTGCGCCATGGGCGGCGTGATTGGGCTTGAGCGCGAGTGGCGGCATAAAGATTCTGGACTGCGGACGAACATGTTGGTCTGCATGGGGTCGGCGCTGTTCACGATTATGAGCCCGATCCTGGCGGGAGTTGGAGGCCAGAACCAGGGGCAGGTGGCGTCGAATATTGTGCAGGGCGTGGGTTTTCTGGGTGCGGGTTTGATTCTGCATACGAAGAATCGCACGCTGGGTTTGACGAGCGCGGCCACGGTGTTTGCGGTGGCGGCGATTGGGATGACGTGCGGCGCGGGGCTGTATATTGAGGCGGCGATCGCGACGGTGTTGGTGCTTTTATCGCTACAGGCGGTTGGGTTGGTGGAGACGAAGCTGGGGTGGAAGCGCTATCCGATGATCTATGAGGTGAGGGCCAATGTGGGGACGATTCTTTCGAAGGATGTTGTCGGGGCGGACCGCGCGGAGGCTACGGCGGAGGATGTAGCGGCGTCGTTGCACAGGATGCAGCGGGCGATCTTCAAGGTGCTGGACTCGGCGGGGGAGCGATTGAGTGTATTGGAGCGTGACAACGTTGCGGGGTTGGAGCGGGTGTCGTTTACGGTGAATGCAACGCAGAAAGAACATGCGCGGCTACTGCATGAGTTGCGAGCCAGCGATGCGACCGATCAGGTGGTGGCGTTCAGAGATTTGGAGGAAGAGTGAGTACGGTTTCGTTTGTGAAGGCGCATGCGTGTGGGAATGATTTTCTGGTGATCGAAGAGAGTGCGGCTGGTGGAAGGCATGCGGCGATGGCGCGAAAGTTGTGCGCGCGGAACACGGGTATTGGTGCGGATGGGATTGAGTTTCTTGATCGCCGGGCGGATGGGTCGTTTTTTTTGCGGCTGTTCAATGCAGATGGTAGCGAGGCGGAGTTGAGCGGCAATGGCACGCGTTGTGTGGCTGCGTGGCTGGCGGCGAGTGAAGGTTTGCTGGAGGTGGCGCTAGGTACGCATGGTGGCGTGCGGAGCTGCAAGGTGGTGCGGCGCGAGGGTGCAGGGTGGTGGATTGAGAGTGGGATGGGCGTGCCGCGGGTGATGCCGCGGAAGATTGAGATCGCCGGTGTTGATGGGGTGATTGATGGGGCGATGGTGAATGTCGGGAATCCGCACTATGTGATCTTTGTGGAGTCGGATGATTTTTCAAGCCATGGATTGAGTTGGCAGGAGCTTGGCGCGAAGATCGCGATTGATCCGATGTTTAAGTTTGGGACGAATGTGGAGTTTGTGCGGGTAACGTCGGCGGATGAGATTGCGTTTCGGATCTACGAGCGTGGATGTGGGCCTACGACTTCGAGTGGGACGGGGACTTGTGCGTCTTCGGCTGCGGCGATGACGTTGCGTGGTGCTGCAAGATCGCTGACGGCTGTGGCTCAAGGTGGGGCGCAGCAGGTGGTGTGGGCGGATGCTGCGGCTGAGATGAGGCTGACCGGGCCGGCGGAGATCATCTGCAAGGGTGAGGTGGAGTTTGGCTGAGGGTGTTTGTAGAGGGATGAGGATTGAAGGAATGAGGGGTGAGAAAGTTTGTTGAGAGAGGTTAAGTGGCGTGTGTTGCGGCGAGGGAGCCGGGTGGCCGTCGTGTCGCCCGCAAGTGCAGCGAAGGCCGAGTTGGTGCAGCGCGGGTGTGAGCGGCTGCGGGGCTTTGGGTATGAGCCGGTGGTGATGCCGCATGCGTTGGATCGCGGGCCGTTGTATTACGCGGGGACGGCGGAGGATCGGGTTGCGGATCTTCATGCGGCGTTTGCGGATGAGTCGATTGCGGGTGTGATTTGTACGCGTGGCGGTTGGGGTTCGGCGGAGCTGCTGCCGCTGCTTGATCGTGAATTGGTGCGGGCGAATCCTAAGGTGTTTGTCGGGTATAGCGACCATACGTCGCTGCATGCGTGGTTCTGGAATGAGTGTGGGATGCCGACGTTTTATGCGCCGATGGTGGCGGCGGATTGGTCGAAGGGCGATGGTGTTGATGAGCGGACGTGGCGGGCGGCGGTGGAGGGTGATGGTGTATGGGGTGTTGGGGCTGAGGACGGAGTGAAGGTGTTGCGCGAGGGCAAGGCGGAGGGACGGCTGCTGGGTGGGTGTTTGTCGATTGTGGTGGAGGCGCTGGGGACGCCTTGGGCGTTGAAGATGGAGGAGCCGACGGTGTTGTTTCTGGAAGACATTGGAACGAAGCCTTATAAGTGGGACCGCTTTTTGCAGCATCTGAAGTTTGCGGGTGGGCTGAAGAATGTGCGGGGAATTGTGTTTGGGGATATGAGCGCGAATATTGAGGAGAGCGAGACGGCGTTGCTGGAGGCGGCTTGCCTTCATGCGTTGCGCGACTTTGAAGGGCCGGTGACGATAGGCTTGAAGTGTGGGCATGTGGAGCGGCGGAATCGCTCGCTGCCGCTGGGTGCGTGGGTATCGATGAATGAAACGGAGTTGGTGAGTCACTGATGGCGAAGCATGTGCATTTGATTGGGATTTGTGGGACGGCGATGGCGTCGCTGGCGGGGATGTTGCGGGCGCAGGGGCATCGGGTGACGGGTTCGGATATGGCGGCGTATCCGCCGATGAGCGACCAGTTGCGTGAGATGGGGATTGTGATTATGGAGCCGTATGCGGCGAAGAACCTGGAGCCGCGGCCGGATTTGGTGGTGGTGGGGAATGCGATTTCGCGGGGGAATCCGGAGCTGGAGCGGGTGCTGGATGAGCGGATTCCGATGACGTCGATGGCGGCGCTGATCCATGAGGAGTTTCTGGTTGGGCGGGAGTCGCTGGTGGTTTGCGGGACGCATGGCAAGACAACGACGACGAGTATGTTGGCTTGGATTTATGAAGTTGCAGGGATGAAGGAGAACGAGTGGGCGCCTTCATTTTTGATTGGGGGCGTGGCGGAGAATTTTGGGTGCAGCTTTCGAGTAACGGAGGGGACTCGTCCGTTTATTTTGGAGGGCGATGAGTATGACACGGCGTTCTTCGATAAGGGCCCGAAATTTTTGCACTACTTTCCGGATGCGGCGATTCTGACGCATGTGGAGTTCGATCATGCGGATATTTATGCGGACCTGAATGCGGTGAAGACGGCGTTCAAGCGGCTGGTGAATTTGATCCCGCGGCGGGGAAGGCTGGTGGCGTTTGATGGCAGTGAGAATGTGACTGAGTGCGCGGGGAAGGCTTTTTGCAGCGTAGAGCGGTATGGGTTTGCGAAGGACTCTTACTGGCAGGCTGTGGATATGAAACACGAGGGGTTGTTGACTACCTGGACGCTGCTACGTGGGGGCGTTGAGTTTGCGCGGCTAAGGCTGCCGATGGCTGGCGAGCACAATGCGTTGAATGCGACGGCGGCGGCGGCGCTGGCGGCGGGGCAGGGTGTTCCGGTGGCAGCGATTGTGGAGGCGCTGGGGACGTTCAAGAGCGTGAAGCGGCGGCTTGAGGTTCGGGCGGAGATTGGGGGCGTTACGGTGATCGATGACTTTGCGCATCATCCGACGGCTATCCGCGAGACGCTGAGGGCGTTGAAGGCTGCGTATGCGGGGCGGAAGCTGTGGGCTGTACTGGAGCCGCGATCGAATACGTTGCGGCGGAATGTGTTTGAGCGGGAGCTGGTGGAGAGTCTCTCGCTGGCGAATGAGGTGGTGTTGGCGAGTGTGTTCAAGAGCGAGGCGATTCCGGTGCTGGAGCGGCTGGAGCCGGAGCATGTGATCGATGCGCTGGAGACCAGGGGCGTGCCGGCGGTGCTGTGCGCGGATGCGGATGCGATTGTGGCGGAGATTGCGCCGCGGGTGAAGGCGGGGGATGTGGTGGCGATTCTTTCCAATGGCGGCTTTGGTGGGATCTACACGAAGCTGCCGGCGGCGATTGCGGCGCTGGTGCCTGGGGCGGAATAAAATTTCGGGTGCTGAGGAACTTTGCAGGGGCGACGGTGTCTAAAAAAGCACGTTGCGCTGTGCAGGTTTTCCCGGGCCCCTGATTTTAGATATAGAGCCGCGTTCCGGCCAAATAAGGATATTTCGATGCGATCTAACCGCGTTGCTTTGTTTTCTGCGCTTCTGTTGATCAACCTGGGTGTGCTTCAAGTGGTGGCGCAGGCTGTGGCGGCTCCGAAGCCCGTTGTGAAGGGTGCGGCAAGTCAGCCGACTGAGAAGCAGATCGCTCTGCCGGTGCGGCAGGTGTCGCTGTACAACAACGGCGTTGGCTTTTTTGAGCAGGCGGGGATGGTCAGCGGCAATGAGCTGGTGCGGATCGACTTTACGACGGCGCAGTTGAATGATGTGCTGCAGTCGCTGACCGCGGTTGATCTTGGTGATGGGCATGTGGTGGGCGCGGGATACAACACGTCGGCGTCGCTGGCGACGCAGTTGAACTCGCTGGCTCCCGGGCTTGGGCAGGACCCGACGGTGCTGGATTTTCTGCATGCTCTTAAGGGGTCGCGTGTTGAGGTACGTACGGGTGCGGGGGTGTTTCCGGGGCGGTTGCTGAATGTTGAGGTGAGGACTGAGCCGGAGGGCAAGGGCAGCGTGGTGCGTGTGGAGCGGCGCTATGTGACGGTGCTGAGCGATGCGGGCGGGATACGCACGTTTGAGCTGACGCCTTCGGTTGAGGTTCGCATGGTGGGTGGAGAGAATCGCGAGATTGGCCGCTATTTGCAGTTGCTTGCGGCGGGTCATGATTCGGGGTTGCGGCATCTTACGCTGGAAGATCGCGGGACAGGTGAGCGTGAGTTGCATGTGAGCTATTTGAGTGCGCTGCCGGCTTGGAAGAGCAGCTACCGCATTTTGTTGTCGAACGGGAATACGACGGGCGGTGCGCAGACGGCGACGCTGCAGGGATGGGCGGTTGTTGATAATACTTCAGGTGTTGATTGGGATAATGTGCAGTTGACGCTCGTGTCGGGCGCGCCGCAGAGCTTTATTCAGCAGATTGCGAGGCCGCTTGATGTGCAGCGGCAGCAGATCCCGATGCCGATAAGCGGGGTTAAGACGCCTTCCGGTCGTAGCTATGGTGTGATGGGGGCGATGGCTGATCCGATCCAGGCGGGCGAGGCGGCGTCTGTGTCGATGAGCGCGAGTTCTATCGGTGGCGGTATGGGTATGGAGGTGCATCGGACGCAGCAGGTGGCTGTGGCACCGGCTGTGCAGCCGGTTCGTCTGAGTGGCGACTACGAGCGGGCTGCGGATAAGACGCTTGCGCCGCAGACGACTTCGGTGGACCTTGATGATCTGTTTGAGTACAAGCTTTCAAAGCCGATCACGATCCGCATGGGGGAGTCGGCGACGGTGCCGATTTTGCAGACAGAGATTGCGGCCAAGCGGGTGACTGTTTGGAATCCCCGGACGAATCCGGGTGCTTTGATGCGCTCTCTGTGGCTTACCAATACGAGTAATCTGACGCTGGCTGCGGGGAGTTTTTCTATTCTTGAGAACGGCGTTTTTGGTGGGCAGGGACAGATGAACCTGATCCATCCGAAGGAGCGGCGGATCGTCCCGTATGCGGTGGATGAGGCGGTCTCGGTTGAGTTTGCGGAGGGCAAGCGGCTTGCCCCCGCTGCCTCGCGGATTGTGATCTTCAATGGAACACTTTCGGTTCATCGGTTATATCCCCGGGTGCGGGAGTACACCATTCACAACATCGGAAGCAGTGCGAGGACGGTGGTACTTGAGCCGGAGCGTACGGATAAGTTCCAGATGATGCCTGGTAAGCCTCGCATCGCGTCTGTGTGGGATTTGTCGCCGGAGATGCCGGCTCCTGCGGAGGTGTTGGAGAAGAGCTATCGCTTTGAGGTCGAGGTCGGGCCTAGCTCGACTGCGACGTTCAAGCTGGTGGAGACTCACTCGCATCCGCAGCACTATGAGATTGCGACCATGCATGAGGATGAGCTTCAGGGGATCATCGAGGAGGCGAAGGGCGATCCAGAGGTGCTGGCGAAGCTGCAGCCGCTGCTTGATGCCAAGCATCAACTGCATGAGGTGGATAAACAGCTTCGGGCGGCGCAGAGCGCGATGGATGCGGTGAAGTTCGAGGAGAAGCGTATTCGGGAGAATATGGCGTCGCTGAACGGCAATAGCGGAGAGCAGTCCTTATCGAAGCGCTATGCCGATGAGATGAACCAGCAGGAAGACAAAATGGAGAGCCTGCATAAGCAGAAGGATGCGTTGCTGCAGCAGCAGGAGGCTATCCAGAAGCAGCTTGCCGATAAGGTGGTTGCGCTGCAGGGTAGTACGACGTTGCGTAGTGCGGGTGTCTGAGTCAGGCCAGCGTCTTGTCCATCACAACTACTTCAAGGGTCTCTCCGTTGGGCAGCAGCACGTGGGTGCGTTCGCGCTCGGTGTAGCCTTTCAGGCTATAGAGCGGAACGCCGGTAAGTGTTGAGCCCATTTCAAACTTGTTGAAGCCCGCGGCTCGCGCAGCTTCTTCGCAGTGAGCGAGGATCATGGTGCCGAGGCCGCGACGCGACCATGCCGGGTGCACAAAGATCGCGCGGATTTTGGCGAAGTCTGTTGCGGAGTTTAGTTTTCCGCTGTCGCGCTGGCTTAATTGGTCGCTGCCGTAGAGGGTGCGCCGGTAGCTCCAGCCGCCGCAGGCTATAAGCTGCGAGGGATCATTGAGAGGCGTTGCGACGAAGTAGGTCTCATCTTCCAGTAGCTGGCGATCGGTTCCGAAGACGGAGCCGATGGAGGCGTCGATCTGCGTGGGAGAGTAATCGTTCTGCTGAAGGCCGCGCACGGAGAGGTCGACGAGAGTCCTGATCGCGGGGATGTCGGCGATGGTGGCGGGACGAATGACGAGTTGGGTCGTCGAAGTCATTGAGCGTTAACGTAGGATACCGTCGCAGACAAGATATTCTGGATAGGTATGTTTGCTTCTCTTCGGTTATTGTTTGCGTTCATCGTCCTTGGAGTACCGTCGGCCCTGGTGGGTATCCCGTGGTCGGCGCTGCGTGGGAATTTCAGGACGATGTATCGCCTAGGTATGGGCTCGATTCATGCGGGGCTGCGATTTGCGGGGATTCGCGTGCGACTTGAGGGGTTGGAAAATGTTCCCGCTGGCAAGTCGTGTATCTTCATGAGCAATCACATATCGAACCTCGATCCGCCGGTGTTGTTGCCGGTGATTCCCGGGATGGCGAGCGTGTTTCTGAAGAAGTCGCTGATGAATATACCGCTGCTAGGTACGGCGATGCGGATGGGCAAGTTCGTGCCTGTGTCGCGGGGACACTCGCGCGAAGAGGCGCAGCAGAGCGTTGCGGCGGCGGCGGATGCGTTGCGGTCTGGGCTGAACATTATGGTGTTTCCGGAAGGAACGCGCTCGCCTGATGGAAAGTTGCTGCCCTTCAAAAAGGGGGCGTTCTTCCTGGCTGCTGAGACGGGCGCGCCTATGATCCCGGTGGTGATTCGCGGCACGCGCGAGATGATGCCGAAGGGGACGTTGAAGATCAAGCCGGGTGAAGCTGTGGTGCGGTTTTTGCCGGCTATCGAACCTGCGAACTTTGCGACGCGCGAGGCGTTGATGGCTGCGGTTCGCGCTGCGATGGAAGCAGACCTGGCTCAGCAGTAGCGGAAGCGGGTTACTTTACGATGGCGTTATAGCCGTCTGAGAGCAACTGCTGGCGCATGGAATCCGCTTCCTTGTGAGTATTGAATGGGCCGATCTGGATGTGGATGAGATTGTCGGGGCCCGGATGCGCGGCTACGGAGTAGCCCTTGGCATGCAGCGCATTGACCAGCAGGGTAGCGTCTTCCTGATGCGATACGGCAGCTACCTGCACGATAAAGGTGCCAGTCGCTGCTGTTACTGGATTTGGGGATGGCGCCACAGGTGCGGGATGCAGCGAGATGGGTGCGGGCTTTTCTGCGGCGGCGGTGGAGTCGTCCGAACCATCGGTGTGGGCGGGTGAGCTCGGAGGGATGCTGTTGACCGGAGTTGAGTTAGGGGCAGGCGCTACTGCGTTAGATTGTCCGGCAGGGGAGCCGGCGGCGGGTTTGAAGGAGTTGAAGTTGGCGCCTGAGGCCGCGGTAGCGTCGGTATTGTCGGCGGCGGGTGAGGTTGCGGCCTGCCGGGCTTTGTTACCCATGTTGTAGCCGAAGCCGAAGAACAGAGCCCAACTGACTGCAAGACCGAGAAAGATGCTGAGCACTGTGCCAGTGCTCAGCGTCAGTTCGCGGTGATGCGAGCGACCTTGCAGATTGTCAGCATCATCGTCATCAAGAAGGTGACTCATGGCGGATTCCGAAGCCCCTTTGCAGGCAATTAGAAGCGAAGATAAAAGCCGACTCCGGGCTCGTAGGCGGTGGTGCGCTGCTTGATGGTCAGGTAGTTCTGGCCGAAGTCAGGCGCGAGGTAGAACGTCTGGCGGTAGGATGCGCGCAGGCCGAAGTGGGGCGAGATATCCTTCTGCACTCCGAGGGAGTAGTAGTAGGTCATACGTGCCTGACTGGTGAGGCCTTCACCGCCATGCGGGGTGGGCTTGAACTGGGTCGTTCCGGCGCCAACCGAGGCAAAGGGTTGCAGCCCAAGCAGCGTGAACCGTGGCGTAACCAGATAGCCAAGCGTTATTTCGCCAGCCTTGGTCTGCACACCGAAGTTTGGTGGCGGATAGGAAAAGTTCTCGGTATAGCGGGCGTAGACGTAGTTGAGCTCAAACCCCACGAGCGGCTTGGCTACGTAACGCAGATTGACGAGTGCACCGGCGGTGTCTGAGATTTGATCGCTTACGGTCGTTCCGATATTGGTCGCGGTGCCCTTGGGATCGATCGGGCCGGAGACTGTCGGGTTGAACAAGGCTACGCCGCTAACACCAAGATCCATGCGGTCGATTTGTTTTTGGAGGAAGGATGGGGGCGTCGTTTGCTGGGCAGCAGCGCTGCAGAACGTTCCGAGAAGAGCAGTGGCGAGGAAAAGCGAGGCTTTACGAATCAAGACTTGAAGGCTCCGGGGCGCGATGTGCGCGCTCTTTCTAAGTCTAAACCTTTGTTGAGCCGGGCGCGGCGTGCGATGCGAGTGAGGATTGTGGTTCCGAGCCCCAGGAGCAGGCCGCAGGGGACGGCTGTTGCGATATGGACGCGGGCGTTAATGGGCTGCCGGACGAGAAAAAGGGCTCCAAATATGAGGCAAAGTGTAGCGATGACAGGTGTTATTGCGGTGGTCGAACGCCGTAGGCTGCGCGCGAGCAGTAGGATGCCTATGGCAATCGCCAGGATTGCGGCTGGGTTCAGGTGTTGATGAAAGAGTGGCGCGACGGACAGAAGTGCGAGAAGTAGTCCTACCGCGCCCGGCAGAATCGAGCCCGGGCGGTTGAGTTCCACGTAGATGAGCAAGACGCCGAGCGTGAGGAGCAGGACGCTGCTGTCGGGTGAGAGCTGCATCAGGGCGCTGGCCGGAGCGCTCATGGGACGGACTGGCCCCGTTGCTGGAGGTTTTGCCGCAACGCCAGGGCGGCGGAGTTGGTGGGCTCCACGTGCAGCGCCTGACTTACGTTGCCGGCCGCGGACGGCAGATTGTTTGCAGCGAGATCGAGACGTGCCAGCACGAGGTAGGCCGTGGCGTTTGGTTTTAGATGGAGCGAGGTCTGAGCCTCGCTGCGGGCCTCGGCAGTGCTGTTGCTGGCTTCGCGAATTTGGGCGAGTCCGGCGTGAGCGGCGGAGTTGTTGGGGTCGGCAGCCAGAGCAGATTGGAACTCCTGCTCGGCTTCAGGTAACAGCCCCTGATTGAAGTAGCCCATGCCGAGATCGGTATATTGCGCGGCCTGCTGGGCCGGGGGCAGTGTTGCCATGCGCGCGGCGCGCATCTGGTCAAGCTGGAAGGCTGCTTGCCGAAAACTGGCTTCGGCGTAGTTGCGACGGATGCGCTCGACGGGACTGAAACCTGTCCCGGAGTTCTCGACCAGCTTGGTCCCGGGTGCGACGAGGGAGAGATGGGCCCGCAGCGCTCCGGCCTCGTTGTCATTGGGTTTCAGCTTCAGTGCGGCGTCGGCTTCCTTGAGTGCGTTGGCCGTGTCTCCGCGGCGGAAGAGGGCGATGGCGAGGTTGTAGTGGTAGTCCTCGTCGGAGGGATCAGCGGCAGAGGCGCGTTGGAAGAAGGCGGTGCCATCCTTGCCCTGGCGGCTTAGCGCGACTGCCTGATCGTTCACCACCTCAGGCAGCGGAAGCTGCTGCGCGACGAAGCTGAAGGCCGTTGCTGCTCCGGCATAGTTGGCGGAGTTGAAGCGGGCCAGCCCGAGATAGAAGTTCGCCTCAAGCGCCATGCGGTCGGTATGCGGCACCTTGGAGAGGGTGGCGTCGGCCGTTGCGTAGTCGCGGGCGGCGTACTGCTCTTTGCCGAGAGCCAGCAGTGCGGCGGCATAGTTGGGCGCTAATGCTACGGCAGCCTGTAGCCGCTTGAGGCGTTCGTCGGCGGTAGGGGCGTTGGTGCCGCGAATGTAGTCCTCGAACGCGGGGAGTGGAACGCCGCCGGGGGCGAAGAGGAATGTGGCTTCTGCGACGTTGAAGTGTGGGTCGACGCTGCGCGCGACCTTCCAGGCTACGGCGTTCTCGGCATCGTAGAGGCGGGCGAGTTCCGCGCCATCTTCAATGGGTTGCGAGAGGGTGAGCGCGTCGACCGAGAGTACCTGTGCCTGGATGGTGATCTTGTCGTTGCTGGCGCCGTTTCCGGGGACGCTCTGAACGGTATAGCTGCCGACGATGACGTAGTTTGCGTCGAGCTGTTGTGCGATACGGATGGTCGTGGCGCGGGAAGGTTTGAAGCCGGTGGGAAGACCGAGGTGGTCGAGCGCGAAGGCGCGGTCGTCGTGCGAGATGGTGAGGAAGCCGGCGGAGTCGAGGCGCTTGTTGAGGGTGTCGGGAAAGGAGTCGCCGATCCAGTTCAGAGAGGGGTTGCCGGAGCGGTTGTCGAAGGGTAGAACCAGCACGACACGGCCACCGGACTCCTGCGCGATGGCGGGTTTGCAGGCGAAGGCGCCCGAGAGAGCGAGAGACAGGGCGAGGAACTTCGACAAGGACCGCATTGGGTCGATTATAGGCGTTGGCGCGGAGTTGTGAGTGCTACCGGTGCGGGGTTGACGCGCGTAGAATCTGGGCACGGAGGCATTCGATGAAGATCTCTTCCTGGAAGACCCTGCTGTTGTTGATGGCGGCTGTAATGGTAGCCGGTACCTTGCGAGCACAGACTGAGGATGCCACGGCGGCCAAGCAGCAATATGACGAGATGAAGGCGCAGATTAGCGGAGGCAACCTTGCGCTGGACTGGCGTGCGTTTCGAGTGGCTGCAGTTACGAGTGGTCTGAAGCCGGGGTTTGTGACGCGTGCTGACTATAACGAGGCTGTCGGCGACACTGACGGCGGGAAGCTGGATGCGGCTCTGACGGCGGCGAATGAGGCGATTGACCGGAATATGGCTGATCCTGAGGCACATCTGCTGGCGGCACGGGCGCTAGAGAAGATGGGGCGCTGGAGCGAAGCAGAGAGAGAGCGCACGATTGAGGGGGCGCTGGTGAAGTCGATCTTTGATTCGGGCGATGGGAAGTCCGCGGCGACGGCGTTTTTTGTTGTGAACGCGGCCGAAGAGAACTTCTTTATCAAGACCGCTTTGGGCGAGCAGCCGACGTCTCATACGCCTACGAGCCAGAATGGGCAGACGTTGGATAAGGTGACGGCTGTGGATTGGGAGAAGATGAACCACGACTCGTGGTTCATCAGGCCGGCCGGTCCTGCACCGGGTTCGGACGATAAAAAAGACTAACGAACGGCGTTATTTTTTGCTGAAGACTTCGCCCATGCGGCGGATCTGGGCGCCTACGCCGCGTAGCTTTTCTTCCATGCGCTCGTAGCCGCGATCCATGTGGTAGACGCGGTCCAGGATGGATTCTCCATCGGCGACCAACGCTGCTAAAACGAGGGCGGCAGAGGCGCGGAGGTCGGAGCACATGACGGCGGCGGACTGGAGAGGGGTTCCGCCACGGACGGTGGCTGTACGGCCCTGGACGGTGATGTTTGCGCCCATGCGGTTGAGTTCGCCGACGTGCATGAAGCGGTTTTCGAAGATATTTTCGGTGACGTTCGAGGTGCCTTCACATTGCGTGAGCAGGGCCATGAACTGGGCTTGCATGTCGGTGGGGAAGCCGGGGTACTCTTCGGTGGTGATGTCGGCGGCCTTCAGGCTGGCTGCGCCTTCGGAGCGGACGCGGATGTTGTCGGCGCCGACTTCCAACTTTACGCCGCACTCCTGGAGCTTGCTGAGGAGCGAGCCGAGGTGTTCGGGGTTGAGGCAGTCTACGTTGAGGTCGCCGCCGGTGATGGCGCCGGCTATGAGGAAGGTTCCGGCTTCGATGCGGTCAGGGTTGATGCGGTGACGGGCGCCGTGGAGTTTGGAGACGCCTTTGATCTTGATGGTGCTGGTGCCGGCGCCTTCGATCTGGGCGCCCATGGCGTTGAGGAGGGCGGCGAGGTCGGTGACCTCGGGTTCGCGGGCGCAGTTTTCGAAGAGGGATTCGCCGTCGGCGAGGGCGGCGGCCATGAGGAGGTCTTCGGTGCCGGTGACGGTGATCTTGTCGAAGACGATGTGCGCAGCTTTTAGCTGGTTTGTGCCATTGCCGGGAGACCGGGCTTCGAGGTAGCCGTGGTCGTAGGTGATGGTGGCGCCCATGGACTCGAGGCCCTTGATGTGGAGGTCGATGGGGCGGCCGCCGATGTTGCAGCCGCCGGGCATGGCGACGCGGGCCATGCCGGTGCGGGCGATTAGCGGGCCGAGGACGAGCGAGCTGGCACGCATGGTCTTGACGATCTCGTACTTGGCGACGGGGTCGGAGAGCACGGCGCACTTGATGCTGGTGCGGTGCTGGGCGCGACCGTAGCCGAGTTCGACCTGGGCGCCCATGCTTTCCAGGAGCTTGCGCTCGGTCTCGATGTCACGGACCTGGGGGATGTTTTCGAGGATGACTTCGTCTTCGGTGAGAATGGCGGCGGCCATGCAGGGAAGCGCGGAGTTTTTGGCTCCGGAGATCTTGATCGTGCCGAGAAGGGGGTTGCCGCCGCGAATTACAAACTTGTCCATTCGATTAGTTTACGGGTGGGGGCTGAGGATACGGGTAACGAGGTTGGTGCGGATACTAATGGGGCGGGTTTGCGGTGATTCGGTAGATGTAGATGTATTCGTCGCCCAGAAAGCCGTGGTCGAACTGACCGATTAGCTGCTGGTTGACGCCTCCGGCGGCGAGGTGGCGCTGGTCGACGACGGAGAGCTTCCGGTTGTCGAGAAAGATGCCTGTATTGATGTGCAGGTTTTGGAAGCCGCGGAGGAGGCTGGCAGGGATTTCCTTAGAGCGGTCAAAGTTGTCGCGGCGATTGGAGAAGGTGAGGACGCGGTCTTCGCAGGCGCACTCGAGCTGATAGATGGGCAGGTTGAGGCGCTCCGGGACGCCGATGACGTTGCTGTCGGGGGTGCCGAAGAGGGGAAGATTTTCAAGATTTTGCTGGACGATCCAGTCGGTTGCGGCCTGGCTATCGGAGTAAGGCCAGGACCATTGGTCGATTTCGGCCATGATGCCGGGAATGACCGGTAGCAGGAGCAGGAGATAGACGAGTGGCGAGACGCGGGTGGGCTGCGAGCGGAGCATCCAGAGCGCAACGAGGAAACCGATGTAGACGATGCCGGTGTGACGTACGGCGGCGACCCCGGTGATGTGGCTGAAGAGAGTGCCGAGGAGGATGATGGCGACGAGGATGATTGCAGGGCGCGGGTGATCCCGGAAGATGAGGTACAGGACGAAGAGTATGGCTGGTGACAGGAAGAAGTAGAACCAGCCGCTCGCCAACCACTGGTCGAGGATGTTGATGGGGGGCGGGACCCATGGAACGGCAACCCACTTGAGGGCAGCCTGGACGAGGTGTCCGGCGTCCCAGAACTGTGAGAACATTTTGCCGGTGGTGCTCCAGCCGATGTCTTTTGCGGGCCATAAGGTTCCCACAGAGATGGCCAGCGATGCGGTGAAGACCGTAACAGCGGTTGCGATGTCGCGGAGCTTGAGTTTCGCGGTGGCGCCCGGCCTGGCGAGGCGGCTGATGCCGTACTCGAGAAGGAGAGCGCCGGCGAGAATGGCACCCGTGATATCGACGTTGGCGATAAGGCCGAGCCAGAAGGTGTTGCGGATGACCCAGTCGGGTCGGCGGGTTCTGAACCACACGTAAGCCATGGCGAACAGGAGTTCGAGGCTGTACATGCGGCACATGACGGTGTATTCGAAGACGAAGTAGTAGCTGCAGAGGATGAGCAGCAGCTCTATACGTCGAAACGGAGAAGCCCATGCGAGCAGGGCATAGATTCCGGTGCCGATGATGGCCTCGACGAGCTTGAGCATCCACAGCGAGTGCGACACCCGGCTGGCAGTGAAGAGGATCAGGTACCAAAGGGCTGGATGCGCTTCGTAATGAACGCGGTGGAAGAGTTCGGTGAGATTGGGGCTTATAAAGGAGATCGCCCACGCATTAATTTCGTCACGCCAGATTTGATGATTCGCGAGTTCCGCGAGAAAGAGAAGATAAAAGGGCAGGGTGATGAGCAGCCGGTCTGTTCGGGCGGAGCGCGGTGATCGCAAGAAGTTTGTCGGCTTATCGCTAGGCAGGGGAAAGCTCCTCCGTGTTTTGGCGCGCTACGCGATGAGATGGGGCTTCATGCTGTCGTTCGACAGGCGGGCTGCCGGAACGTCGTTGAAGATCTCTGGCTTCGCCATTCCCATTCTGTTGAGGCGATATTGCATAGCGGTTCTAAGTACGCCGACGCCATAGGTAACGCTCCGCTTGAAGTTGATCGACGAGGCTTCAGGGAAGTACTTGGTAGGGCAGGAGACTTCGCCGATACGGAATCCAAAGTGCACGGACTGCGCAATCATTTGATTGTCGAAGACGAAGTCATTGGAGCAGTTGTGCAAAGGAAGGCGTTCGAGGACAGTACGGCTCCAGGCGCGGAAGCCAGTGTGGTATTCGGAGAGCTTCTGGCCCAGCAAAATGTTTTCAGAGAATGTGAGGAAGCGGTTGGAGACGTACTTGTACAGCGGCATGCCACCTACCAAGGCTCCCTTGCCGAGGATTCGAGAAGCGAGTATGCAGTCAAATTCGCCGTAGGCAATCATGGAAGCCATCGCGGGAATGAGCTTGGGGGTGTACTGGTAGTCGGGGTGCAGCATTACTACGACATCCGCGCCACGGTTGAGGGCGGCCGTGTAGCAGGTCTTCTGGTTGCCACCATAGCCGTGATTGACGGCGTGCTGAACGGTGTAGATGCCGAGACGGCGAGCGAGCTCCGGCGTGTTGTCGCGGCTGGCGTCGTCGGTGAGGATGATGTCGTCGACGAATGCCTGCGGGATTTCCCGGTAGGTACGCTCCAGCGTTTGCTCTGCGTTATAAGCCGGAAGTACGACTGCGATGCGTTGTCCGTTGATCATTTCCTATTCTTTCTACTATCCAGTTTCTCAGACCGCATTCGTTTACAGCTTCGGATATCGGTGTGTTAATTCAACGCGAAGGCTATGAGTGAATCACCAAGCGAATCAATTTTGCTAGCGTGCCCCCCGGCTGCGATCACGATGTACTGATGTCCGTCAAGGGTATACGTCATTGGACTAGATTGTGCGGGAAAAGGCAGCTTGCCGCGCCAGAGCTCGGCTCCCGTGTGGGCGTCGAGCGCCCGGAGCCAGGGATCGCGCGTAGAGGCAGTGAAGACGAGGCCTGCGGCTGTGACGATGGGGCCGCCGAAGCTAATGCTTCCTGTATGCCCGGCAGGAGACATTGTGCCCAACGTGGTTTGCCATGAAATCTTGCCGGTGTTGAGGTTAAGGGCAGTCATCGCGCCGAAGGGTGGCGCGTTGCAGGGAAGGTTGTCGTCGTCGTTCAGAGGCTCGCGCAGAAGCAGAAAAGGTGTTTCGCGCTGAGCAGAGAGTTCGTGACCAAAATGAGAGAGATTGGCTGGAGGTTTATTGAAAGACATAGGAGCCGCAATAGCGGCGATGATGGCAGCGGTGATGATGGCGGGAATGCTGGGAAGGTAGGGGCGTTTGGTTTCTGTACCGGGGCGAAGGCGGCGTTGCTCGTAGTGGTAGAGGATATTGAGTGCGAGGACGCCGAGAGCGGAATAGATCCAGAGAGGCCAGTCGCTGATCTGCCACTCGTATGTAGTGTGGTATCGCATGTAAAAGCCGTCGCGGGGGATGAGACGGGCTGAAAAGGCAGCGCGGTTGTTGTTGGCGTAGAGGTTGCCGGTGGTGGGGTCGAAGGCAGCAGAGCCCCAGTTTACGCCGCCGAGATTGCCGGGGTACATGATGCTGCCGGTGGTGGTGGGTGGGGTGTAGATGCCGTCGTAGTGACGGGTGGCGACGGCGACCCGGCAGACGATGCGGTCCCATAGGCTGCGCCGCCAGCCGTCGGGGGTGGTGTTGCCGAGGGTGAAGGTGAGCGGTGCCAGGGGTGGGAGCGCAGAGAAGGGTTGGGTTGGTGAGGTGTGCTCGCCGGGGATGGTGCTTTGGGGGACGGGGCGTTCGGTGATGGGGTAGAGCGGCTTGCCGTTGCGGCGGTCGAAGACAAAGACGGTGCCCATCTTGGTGGTGACGGCGATGGCTGGGGTGCCGTCGTGGAAGGTGAAGAGAAGTGGTTGGGCGGCGATGTCGTAGTCCCATAGATCGTGGTGGACGACCTGGAAGGCCCAGACCTTATGGCCGGTGCGGGCATCGAGGGCGACGATGGAGTCGGCGTCGCGGTTGTCGCCGGGGCGATAGGCACCGTAGTAGTCGGGGGCCGGACTGCCAGTGGGGAGGTAGACGAGGTTGAGGGTGGGGTCGGCGGTGATGGTGGACCAGGTGTTGCCGGCGCCGGTGCGGGGGTGCTGGGATTGGGCCCAGGGAAGGGGTTCCCAGAACCAGAGTTGGGCTCCCGTGGTGACGTCGAAGGCGCGGACGAGGCCGGATTCGGCGTCGACCTGCTGGTTGTCGCCGACGGAGGAGCCCACGACGACGGTATTACCGATGACGGTGGGCGCGGAGGTGACGCCATAGTAACCGTCGCCCTGCCATTGGACGCCCTGCTTGAGGTCAATGGCTCCGTTGTGGCCGAAGGTGGCGCAGGGCTGGCCGTTGTCGGCGTCGATGGCTAGGAGGCGGGCGTCGAGGGTGCCCAGAAAGACCCGGCGGCTGCATGGGCCGGAGGGTTTGGGGGCTTCCCAGACGGCTACGCCACGGGACGTGATGAGGCCGTCGGGAGCGTAGCCCGTGATGTGTGGGTCGTACTTCCAACGCTGCTGGCCGGTGCGGGCGTCGAGGGCGAAGACTACGTCGAAGGGGTCGGTGAAGTAGAGCGTGTCGCCGGAGAGGATTGGGGTGGCTTCGAAGGAGGCGTAACGGGAGCCGGGGAGCTTGGCGTCGAGGGCGTGGGTGTGGAACTCCCAGACCGAGTGAAGTTGTTGAAGATTGGTGGCGTTTATCTGGGCAGAGGTGGAGTAACGCTCGCCATTGGTGTCCCCGCCGTAGGTGGGCCAGCCCTGACCCGAAGCCGCTGTGCCCGGTTGTTGGGCGGAGCTTGCGGCGGCTGTGGCGAGGACCAGGGACATCAGGAGACGAAACGTCATGTATTGAGTGTAGAGACGCCGAGGCTGAGGGTGTGGATTACAGGTAGAGGAGTTGATCCGCTTTCTGGTGTCTCCAAAATAATGGAAGTTAAACTTGCAAGTTAGACTGGTTATGTCTTAGGATGAACTCATGTCGCAGAGGCCCTCTGAACTTTCGGTTATTGAGTTTGCGCAGGCGGTGGGTCGCCTGGTGCGGCGGGCGCGGGCGGCGGGAGCGGAGAATGGGCTTTCGTGGACGGAGAGCGCTGTGCTGGTGTGGCTGGCGAAGCAGGGGCCGATGACTACGGCGGAGCTGGCGCGGGGTGAGGGGATGAGGCCGCAGTCGATGGGGACGGTGGTGGATGGGTTGGAGAAGATGGGATTGATTGTGCGGGAGCCTCATGCGACCGATGGCCGCCGGGTGAATCTGGTGTTGACGGAAAAGGGCGCGGAGCTGCGGAAGCATACGAGTGAGACGAAACGGGCGTGGATTGCGCAGCGGTTTGCGACGCTGAGTGAGGAAGAGCAGCGGGCGCTGTTTGCGGCAGGGAAGCTGATGACGCGGCTGACGGAGGACTCGGAGTGAGGGGGCCGGCTTCGATCTCTCATGCGTGGCGCGCGTTGCGGCACCGCAACTTTCAACTGTTCTATGCGGGGCAGAGCATCTCGGTGATCGGGACGTGGATGACGCGGCTGGCTACGAGCTGGCTGGTGTATCGGATGACGCACTCGGCGTTGCTGCTTGGAGTTGTGAGTTTTTCGGGGCAGATTGTTTCGTTTCTGCTGGGGCCGTTTGCGGGAGTTTGGGTGGAGCGGTGGGAGCGTCGGAAGATGCTGGTGTGGACGCAGTTTGGCGGAGCGGTGCAGTCGCTGGGGCTGGCGGCGCTAACCCTGACGCACAGGATTACGTTGTGGGAGGTGGTTGCGCTGACGGCGATGCAGGGCGTGATCAATGCGTTCGATATGCCGGGGCGGCAGTCGTTCCTGGTGCAGATGGTGGATGACAAGGCGGACCTGGGGAATGCGATTGCGTTGAACTCGTCGATGGCGAATGGGGCGCGGCTGGTGGGGCCGGCGATTGCCGGGTTGATTGTGGCGAAGTGGGGCGAGGGGTGGTGCTTCCTGGTGGATGGCGTGAGCTACTTTGCGGTGATCGCGTCGCTGCTGATGATGCGGATACGGCCGCTCGATGCCAAGCGTGTGAAGGCGAGCATGTTGGTGCAGATGCGCGAGGGTTGGGACTATGTGCGCGGCTTTGTGCCGGTGCGGACGACGCTGCTGCTGTTTGCGATGGTGAGTTTGATGGGGTACTCGTGGAGCGTGTTGATGCCGGTGTTTGCGGGGGACGTGCTGCACGGCGGGGCGCATACGCTGGGGTGGTTGAATGCGGCGGCGGGTGTGGGGGCTGTGATTTCGGCGGCGACGCTGGCGGTGCGACGGTCGGCGCGTGGGTTGCCGCGCGCGGTGCAGGTTTCGGTGACGATACTGGGTGTGGCGTTGATTTGCTTTGGGCTGTCGCGGGTGCTGTGGCTATCGCTGCTGTCGATGGTGTTTGTTGGATTTGGGATGTTGCAGACGGCTAGTGCGAGCAACACGATTATCCAATCGCTGGTGACAGAGGATAAACGGGCGCGGGCGATGAGCTATTACACGATGGCGTTTTTTGGCATGGCGCCGTTTGGAAGTTTGCTGGCGGGCGTGCTGGCGCATTTATTTGGAGCGCC
>Ga0302317_10000822_pt1 | contig 24509 bp, 26 predicted proteins | sample III_Palsa_N3_3_FD_200450 | JGI IMG/M metagenome (GOLD analysis project Ga0302317, IMG submission 200450) | Peat permafrost microbial communities from Stordalen Mire near Abisko, Sweden - III_Palsa_N3_3 | ecosystem: Environmental > Terrestrial > Soil > Palsa > Peat permafrost | place: Sweden...
CGAGCACTGATTGAAGATCAAGCCTTTACCTGGATGACATCGATCGGTATCCTTGCCGGCTCCACAGTAGATGTGGAGAATTATGGAGAGATGCCCGAGTGGCCGAAGGGGCTCCCCTGCTAAGGGAGTATAGGGTCAAAAGCCTTATCGAGGGTTCGAATCCCTCTCTCTCCGCCAGATACGCAACTAAGCCTCTGAAAAATGGGGCTTTTTTGTGTCTAAAATTTTTCTACCCATGCTTTTACCCATGCGTGGAGCGTTGCTTCGATGGTTCGTCCAAGAACGTCCCCTGACGTCCACTGCGGACTTCTCGATCCCAAATAATTTCAAACCTATATGACCCCCATGAAGGCGCTAGTTGCTTTCGGTGGAACTGACCGCGTCAGTTTTCTACTTAAATTCATGGGAGAACAACAGTGAGAAAGCAAAATTCGGGACCTGTGACTTCGACAGCGTTCGCGGTCGATATAGACGTAACCCTCGTGCGCGTCGACACCCCTTTGGACGGCTGCTTTTGCGAGCCGAGCGAATGGGTAGGCTCATGACGATCGCGTGCCCACAGTGCCAAGGCATCGCTATCGTCGCTAAGCGGCACGCACAACAGACAGCCGCGACGCTGGGTGGCGTGGCGGGCGCCATACGCGGTGTATCGACCGCGTGGGACAGTGGGGAGCTTATGGACGCGCCATCCATCCTGGGCGTTCCGGTAGGCCTCATTGCCGGCGTTGTCGTAGGCGGCTTGCTCGGCGGCGCGGCAGGCTGCGCCGCTGGCTCAGCGATCGGCGAAGCGGTCGATCACTCATTGCCAAACAATCTGGCCTGCCAGACATGTGGCCATCTTTTCGGGCCGGAGCAGGGCAAGCTTTCATCTAGCTAATGCACTTCTGTCATTCGACATAGGCCACTACCGTTCGAATGAACGCGTCGTTCGCCATGTCGCTTATCTCCCTTCATGTGCGCACTCAGCCCGGCCTAAAGCCGGGTTGTGTGCGTTTGCCCCACTTAGGAGTTCGTTATGCACAACGTGGAAACTATGGCTTTCGTCAATCAACGACCTTGGCACGGTCTGGGGCAGCAACTCGCACCCCAAGAGCCGATCGAAGTTTGGACGAAGCGTGCTGGAATGAACTGGCGCATTGAATCGGCAGGCGTCCAGTTCGACGCGGGCGAGGGTGATGATCCGGGACAAGAATTTCCCGGCCAAAAAGTGCTCTATCGCTCGGACACCAAAGCCCCGCTCGCGATCGTCTCGGATCGTTATCAGGTGGTCCAGCCAGCGGAGATCTTGGAGTTCTACCGCGACCTCACGGACCTTGGCGGTTTCGAGCTGGAGACGGCGGGTGTATTGAAAGAAGGTAAGAAGTTCTGGGCGCTAGCGCGTACCGGTCAAAGCGTCTCGCTCAAGGGGCGCGACGAAGTGAACGGCTATCTGCTCCTTGCCACCGCCTGTGACGGCACGTTGGCGACGACGGCTCAGTTCACCTCGGTCAGGGTGGTATGCCAGAACACTCTGGCGATCGCATTGAGCAAGGACGCCGGAGCGATCAAGGTACCGCATCGGAGCCAGTTCGACGCACAGGCAGTCAAACGCCAGCTAGGCGTTGCGATCGCGTCTTGGGATGACTTCATGCTGCAGATGAAGGCGCTGTCGGAGCGTCGCGTCAACGCAAAAGCGGCCGAGGCATTCCTGCAACGGGTGCTGACCTATCCGGCGACAGGCGCCACGGAACATCGCGCTACGGTCGTCAACGAACGAGCATTAAAGGTAGTTCATCATCTGTTCGCAGGCAGGGGGATGGGGGCTAACTTTAGCTCAGCCAATAATACCGCCTGGGGCTTGGTGAATAGCGTCACCGAGTTCGTAGATCACCACCGGCGCGCTCGCAGCGAAGATTATCGTCTCGACGCGGCATGGTTCGGCCAAGGGGCCGAGCTCAAGAAGAGAGCATGGGACGAAGCACTTGAGCTTCTCAGCTAGAAGGCGTCTTTGCCGGGTCACTTTTTTGGTTTGCCACGTAATTACCTGCCATGCGAACGGGCATGGGTCCTTTGCACGTTAGCCAAACACCCCAGCGAACAAAAGGCCCGGCTTTATGCCGGGCTTTTTGTTCGCTTGTCTATCACCCAGGAGCACCGCGATGAAACGACTTCAACCAATCAATGGCGCCACCTACGACTTTGTCGCCGCGACGGAACAGGATGTTCTCGCTGCGGCGGAAAGCATTCTCATAGGCAAGCTAAAACGGCAAGGAGCCATAACTAATCCCAGCGATGCATCCGATTTCTTGCGGATGCGGCTCGGTAGTCTGGCGCACGAAGAGTTTCACGTTTTGTGGCTAGATAACCGACATCAAATTCTCGATTGCCAGAAGCTCTTTACTGGGACGGTCGACGGCGCGAGCGTTTATCCGAGGGAGGTCGTTCGGGCGGCGTTGAGCATCAACGCTTGCGCCGCCATTCTTGCCCACAACCATCCGAGTGGCGTGGCCGAACCTAGCGCCGCCGATCGCGCCATTACCGATGAATTGCGCGATGCACTGAAACTCGTTGGCGTGCGAATCCTGGACCATATCGTGGTGGGAGCTGACTGCGTCAGCATGGCCGGTAGAGGACTGATATGACCAGCTGCTCATCGAGCATCGAGCACTTACGCGCGATCTAAGCGCTATATGCGCAGAAATTGCGTACCGAGTGTGAAGATGCCTGGGACGCGATGTGTGATGACAAGTGTGCGCAATGCCGCACGACGATGACTGTTAGCTCCGACAAGAAATGCCAGAGATCATGGCTAGTCGTGTTCCCTCAACACCCCCAGCTCCCGCTGCACCTGCGCCAAGAGTTGGTCCGTCTTCCGCGTGCTGTCACCGGCATAGGCCAGCGTGAGCAGTGTCAGCGGGTGAATTTCCATGACCTCACACAGCTCGGCCAGCTTTTTCAGCGTGGGGCTTTTCAGCTCGCGCTCCAAGCTGCTCAGGTAGGTGCGGCTAGACACGTCGGAGAACGCTTCTTGGCTCAGGCCACGCGCTTTCCTGACTGTCTTTAACGCCGCTGCTAGTCCGAGTTTCGCTGCCATCGAAAGCTTTCCGATAAAGCTCGATAACAACCGATTGAATCCAATAGGACTACAATCTATAGTGTTCATTTGCAGCAAGTCATCTTGCCCTTTCCGCGGGCAAGCAGGTGCCTGAGCACCATCTAACTCAGGAATTTATTCACTACAGGGGAACAACATGAGCGCTGTGACATTGATTCTGATTCTGCTGACGGTCTTCAATCTCTTCATGCTGGTCATGAAGGTATGGGGGGACAAGTTTCCGCAACCACATGCACGGAATCTGCATGCCAACTGGCTACAGGGATGGCGCAATACCCAAAAGCCGTTGAACCGGTTCTGGCTGCAGTTCGCGATCACGTTCGCGATCATGATGGGCTTCAACATCGCGGGTGAGACATTCGTCGGCATTCTGGTATTCATGCGCCTGCTCGTTTTCTGCATGGGGTACAGGCTTATCAAGCAGCAAATTGCCCAGGCAAACGCCTCCCAGAACTCTCCTGTCAAAGCGGATCAGTGACCTGTCAAAGGGATCGCATCGTGGTGCCTATCCATGTTCAATAATCAGGAGAGAGTGATGATGAGTCATGCAAGACAAGAAACGGCGTTGATTTCGTTCGGTGTGGGCAACGCGGCGATAATCATGGCCGGTTGCATAGCACTGTCGGCGTGCGGGAACAGGAACATCGACAATGTCAAAGCGCTGAAGCTGGATGTGGATCCCTCTTTCACCGTTGGGGAGGTCTTCGATAATCGGGATGTGTGCGAATCGGTGAGCTGGGACACCGCGAAAGACAAACGAGGCAGAACGATCGTCGAATATCGCTGTGCCTTCAAAGGCGTGAAGGATTTCGTCCAGAAGAATATCCAGAACTACACGGATTCCATGAACAAGGAAGCTCAGGCGCGGAAAGATGGTTACGTGCAGCAAATGAGCGATTTGCAGTCTCAGATCGACGAAAAGAAAAAGGAGCTTGCCGATGACCAAGCTTCTCCTGCGGCAAGTAATCCAAATAGCATAGATGCCGATCATCAAGCAAAAATCCAGATGCTGACGAACCAATTAGCCATCTTGAATACCGGTGATGTGAATAAAATTGCTGTAATCCAGTTAGATCCGCAGCTTGGCTTCAAGGATATGGATGCTGCGATTCGGTGCTATAACGCAGCCCAACCCGGTTCAACGGCGCAGAGCCAGTGCGCCGATAGCGTCAAACAGACAATTCCTGCAACCGTCTACTGGATGAACACGTTCCGTGACCAATTGCAGGAAGCGGTAAAGAAGGATGTGTCGAAGGCGCAGGGGGCGAACAATTTCAATATAGCGGCATTGCAGCAACAGATCCCCGCCTTTCAGACTAGGCTCAATGAGACGGCGTCGGAGGAGGATGCCTTCTTGGCTTCCGTGGATGATGATCTCAAGCAAAATCTAGCGAACGTAGCACCGAACCCCCTGAAGTCCGTGGAAGAAATCTTCCAATGGGTCGTCACTGATGAAGGGGATGTCACGTTGGTGTACGCCGGGACCGAAGCAAAGCGAAAGGATGGTACGGAAAACGATACTGCTTACCAACGACCAGATCGAGCGATGCAGTTGATGGCGCAGAACAGTGCAAAAACCTATGCGGACTACAACAACCGTATCGCGTATCTTTAGGCTTGGGCAGGGACTGTCAGGCGGACATTAAGCCTCCCGTCACCGCATGTGACAACTTTACAACATCAGCCGTCCAAGCCCGGTCTCGTGCCGGGCTTTTTATTTCTCAGGAGCGAACATCGTGAAAAAGCATCGTGCCTTGCGTCTTATGGGCAGCGATCTAGGCATCTTTAGGTCCGCAGGACAAGCAAGCACAACAAGTAGAACAGAAGATATTTTGCTGGTTGTACTGCAACGTCGATTGAATTTGATGTCACATGATTGATGTTGCCATGCCTATATATTCTATTGATTCAGTAAATGAATACTGGCATGTCTATTAGCTATGAGATGAGTTTTCGTTCTTCATAGTCTTAAATTCCGTTAGTGCGCCTTCTTAGTAATCTAATAGCTATCTAAGTATGGTTATAGAGGGGAGAACGGGAGCGCGCACATAACGTTTCACCAGTTACGTGATTAATACAGAGTGTAATTCATCTCACGATTGGCCAGCGAAGATGCTTCGCTGGCCTTTTTATTATTCGAAGATAAAGGCTAACGTTATGCCAAGCTATCATCACCAAGTCAGCGCTGGAAAGAAGGGTTCAGGATTAAGTCATGCTCTGTATGTAGCCCGAAAGGGAAGATATAGAGGCCGCGACGATTTGGTTATACTGGAGTATGGAAATTTTCCATCTTGGGCTAATGGCGATCCGTTCCTATTCTGGAAGGAAGGTGATAATTACGAGCGGTCTAATGGTGCTGTTTATCGAGAGCACGAAATTGCTCTCCCAGGCGAGCTAGATGCAGGTCAGAAGCGAGAACTTGTTCATCAATTGATTCAAGAATTCGCTGGTGACGCTCCCTATTTGGCTGCGCTACACGGATCAAAGTCCTCCTCCATTGAAGGTCTGGAAAATGATCATCTCCACTTGATAACGTCGGATCGGGTTCCGGACGGCATTGAACGCACCGCCGAGTTGTTTCACAAGAGGCCGAACGCGTTACATCCTGAACTGGGTGGGGTCAGGAAAAGGAGCGGTGGAAAAACACCATGGCAGCTTGGTGCAGAGCTGGTTCAGGTCAAGAAAAGGAGTGCCGAGCTTCAGAACGAGGCGCTGATGAAGGCAGGCATCGAGGCACGTGTCGACCACCGATCACTGAAACAGCAGGGAATATCGAGACAACCGGAGAGGCACCAAGGGCAGGCGCGTGTTAGGACCATGTCCGTCGATGAAAAGAAGGTATTCGTTGATGCACGACATGTTCAGCGAAGTGCATGATCTGATCGCAATCGTTCTATGCAAGTAAGGCTCATTACACGACGGCAGATTGGGAAGTTCCCATTCGTGGTTTCGCGGCAGCGGTGACTGCGTGCTGGATGTTGCCTGTAACGAGAGTCGAAGGCTAAAAAGAAAGCGATTCCTGCGATGGAATCGCAGGAATCGCAGGTTCTTCGATACTCTTGATAGCGGAAGACAGGCCTTGAGGTATCAAGCGTCAGACCAACCAGTAGAACTGGCCTTATGGGTTGTTGGGCTACAGTCCACCAAAATTGTTGAAAAAATGGCCGTTGAGGTTCACCTGAAGCCCCCGCTTTTCTTGGCTGATCCATACAGCGCCATTGGCGATCAGCACATCCAGAGCCGGAATCAGGCGACGTCTGTTGCGCAAACAGAGAGGGCCGAGACGAAGTATGTCAGTACGGCGCACCGCGCATATGCCCTTTAACCATACTTGTGCAAGGTGTTCCGCCAATATATACGCGTCATTGTGCACGATCGACAGGTCCGAACGAGCACTGAAAAGGCGACGAAATTCATCTAGGTGCCAACCGACAATTCCGATAGCGCGTTCAAGTGTATCGATGCTGATGCTACCCTCCTGCGAGGAAAAGTGATGCAAGATGGCTGCGACACGACCGATGATCTCGCATGACTTCGATGCGAAATCGTTGACATCGTGAAGGTCGCCTTGTGGGTGAATGCGCCTTTCGGTGTCATTGACCAATCTGATCCAGCGATGCTTTGCCTCGTCCGAGAATGTGATGACCGTGCGCTGGACTGCACCTTCCTCCATCCGACGGTCATATTCGGTCAACAATTCCCTCACTCTATGGTGAAACCGCGTGAGGTGCTCCCAGGTAGGCTCCTGTTCGGACAAGAGGCGAATGCCTTGCGTCGAGGCCGGCCAACCTACAAGGTAACGCGCGAGGTGGCCGGTGCCGCGCGCTTGTTCGCCTCGGTGGGCCATGAAATGTTGGAATTCGGTTGGTTGCGCCACAATGCTCACAGTGACGCGAGGATGGCGAGCCAACACGCTTTTGCTATTTGCGCGGTCAAGGGACAATGTCGAGCCATCCCACGTAATGTTGAATGTGGCCAACTGCTTCATCGCATCACTGCGCAGCAGCACGCCGCCCTCCGCGCTCATCAGCGCAATTGATTCTCCATCCCCATGGAGTGCATCTGCGAAAGCACGCCCTGAAAGGTCACGACGGATGAGCTGACGCAGGCGGGGAAGAACAGGCTTGGCTTTCTGGTGTTCGGCTAGTTCCTCGGTGACCACGTCGGTTGGCTTGTTTCTGCGGACCAACGACGCGCGTTTCCGTTGCAGCATCTGACTGTAATCTTCCCAGAGCGAAAGGCTGTGCTCATACTGCCCCATGGCTACTTCATGTTTGACTTGGCGCTGATAGTGGTGATCAAGGAGCGGCTTGGCCACAAGGTCGTCGATCGCACTTTTGCGTTCCCCTGACTTGGCGATGCCGAATAGATTGAGTGAGACTGAGCGAACCTGCCCGGTCGGCAACTTGACGTCGATGACACCCTGACAGGCTGCGGACTTGACTGCGAGGAGCGACATGCCGATGAGCGCATGAGGAGCTTGCAGGTAGTTGCTTAGCTCACGTGCGGACTCCTGCGCGCACACGTGGAATTTCTCCAGAGGGTATGACACTGGACCGAAGTTGGGCGAATTCATGCGCGATCTCCCGACATTGGGTTCTGGATATCGCTGTTCCGGCGCTGACGTTCTATGTCCAGCAGCTTCTTGAACGTGGCGGCCGATAACTTAAGGCCTGCGGCAGCGAGTGCCTTACGAACAGCCGTCTGGGTGACGCATCGGCCGAGCGCGGCTTCGATGCGGGGGAAATGTTCTGTAAACAGTTCCGATCGCAGGGTTCGGCTGTTCGGCTGGAGAGCGTTCAAGGCTTGAACGATATCTTGTTTGCCCTGTTCAATGACGCTGAGCGGATTGATGGAGGTATTGGTGGATGTGCTCATAACACCTTTCCACGTTTGCGGCTCGTGGCGGCTGCTTGGGTCTCGAGCCATCCGAGTACCTCGTGCTGCCACCAGCGTGGCGAGCGGCCCGCATCGACGTAGAAAGGTCGAGGGAACGAGGATTGGTAGGAGGGCGACTTTTCATTCAGACGGTCATAAAAGTGGCTGCGCCCATCGCCCGTCATATGGAGGACTTCCTTAGTGCGCAGCGCACGGACCGGGTAGGGCCATTGGCCACGCCCCGCGAGCTGCCTGAGAAGTTCCGTCAATGCTTGAATAGCATCGGGTTGGTCGGTGAGCGCCTTGTGGATGTCAGCCTCAAGGCGGCTGCTGCGGGGGAGTTCGGATTTAGGCGACATCCGAACTTCAGCTGGGGTCATATACATTTTATTGCTCCGGGGGGTACCACACCGCAGGATTGCGGTGTGACTGGAGATCCTCGGAGTTGCATGGACTCTTGGGTATTTATACGCGTGTAACTATTGACATTTATCCTGGCTTAGGGTGACCGATTCTCTCGAAGTGTGTTTTGACACGTGGCACAGGGCGTCCTCGCGCGGCGTTTTCCGGGCGAATCAGTGTGATGGCGTAGTCCGCGTGGTTGCCCGATATGCCGTTGGCGCGCAAATACAATTCAATCGCCTCCTTTTTCGGGTGCGTCGCGACATCGGTGAGGACGACGTCTTGTGCCGACCAGAAAAGCTTGGATGCGGCCATCAGTTTAAGTAATTCAGGAGTGAGGTAGCTCGTCCAGGATTCTTTGAGTTCTTTGGGTACGGCGTCCCGTGCAAACAAGGGTTCAATGAAGTCTGCGGCCTTTTTGTATGTGCCTGGAGCCAATTGTTCTTTTTGAAAGAGCGCTTTAAATTCGTCCCTCTGTAGGGAGACGAGCACCATTTCTCGCCTCCTAACGTAGTCGCTTGGTTCGATAGCTGTGCTTGTGCGCCAGATGCGCTCGCTCGTGTCGAGGAGGTATTCCAGTTTTTTAGAAAAATAAGATGGGCGATCGTCTCTTACGTCTCGACCATCGAGGACATCGCCAAGGCAGATAGGAGAATGGATAATATTGATGAATTGGTTGACATCATCCTTTCGCGCGTAAAGCTGCCATGGCTTGATATTGAAGTGGATAGGCGGCGGAAAATTGCTTTCCTCGCTCGGTTCGACAGCGGTTGTTTTGTCATAGCAGACTATCTGCCATCCACTTGGGCCTACGGCGCTGGCTGCGTCTTCCGTCTTGACCCCGTGAAACGGGTGGAGGATGTCGAGGTAGCCAAAATTGTTCCAGACTGCTGCAGGGAAAAGGCATTGAACCAAGCTATTTTGATGAATCAAATGATGGCAATCTTCTCGAGAGAGTAATAATCCATCGATCTTCTCAACACCTAAGCTGAAAGCTTTTATGACTGGCTTAGCGTCTGAATCACTCGGATAAGCATCGCGATCCTGCAAGATGAGGCTTTTGTGCACCGATATGAATGTGTATTCGGTGGGGAAGGTCGGAAAAAAAAGTGGAATCATGCCCTCTGTAGCGCACTGCAGGATCATCTTGATGGATAAATTAAGGTCGCGAGCTAGTATCCCAATGGAGACATTTTCCTGCGTATATATCAGGTGCTTAGTTTGCGAATTTGGCATTGTATGAACCGAAAGTTAGAAGGTGTCACGATTTTCCGACTCGCACGGATTGAATCTGCGTAGCGTAATAATCGACATCTTGTTACGGATGGGCGAGGCAACGCCGGAAATTCGAGCTGAGCCATGTTCGAATATAGTTCCTGATTAGACAGTATGACTTTCACGGCCAGCGCTGACCTCTGCGAGCCCATAAACGCGGGTTGGCGAGTTGCCAGAGCCGCGTGATCGCGCAAGATCGACGCTCATTGTTCGGTTTCCGACCCATTTCACGCGGTGGCTGATGCGTACTTTGCGGGGCGCCATGATCGATGCCGCCGTGGTGATGATCGAAAATACGCACAAGCATCTGGAACACTGGCGCGATGCAAACGATGGCAAAGAACCCCAAGGCGCCGCGCGCTGGGCGCTGATCGCCGAGTCAGCGGCTGAGGTCGGGCCAGCGCTCTTTGTCAGCCTGCTGATCATCGCGTTGTCATTCGTGCCCGTATTCGCGCTCGAAGGTCAGGAAGGCAAGCTGTTCAAGCCACTCGCGTTCACCAAGACCTACGCCATGGCTGCCGCCGCTGGTTTGGCGGTCACGCTGGTGCCGGTGCTGATGGGGTATCTGGTGCGTGGACGGATTCGCGCTGAAAACGACAACCCGCTCAATCGCGGCCTGATCGCGCTGTATCGACCGATTCTGAATGTCGTGCTGCGCTTTCCCAAGATGACCTTGGTCATGGCCGGGATTATTTTGCTGAGTGCGGCCATTCCGTTGACCCAGTTGGGCAGCGAGTTTATGCCGCCCATGGACGAGGGCACTTTGCTGTACATGCCGACTGCACTACCGGGCTTATCCGCTGGCAAAGCGTCGCAGATCCTGCAGTTGACTGACCGCATGATCAAGACGGTGCCGGAGGTCGATCACGTCTTCGGAAAGGCTGGACGTGCGGAAAGCGCCACTGATCCGGCACCGCTGGAAATGTTCGAGACGACTATCACCTTCAAGCCAAGGGATCAATGGCGTCCCGGCATGACCATGACGAAGCTCAAAGTCGAACTGGACAAGGCGGTGCACGTGCCCGGACTGACGAACCTCTTCGTGCCACCGATTCGCAATCGCATCGACATGTTGGCAACCGGTATCAAGAGCCCTATCGGCATCAAAGTGCTTGGGTCCGATCCATCCACGTTGCAGACAGTGGCCGACAAAATCGAAACGGTCGCCGAGACCGTACCTGGAGTAAGTTCGGCCATTGCCGAGCGAGCCGAGGGCGCTGGCTACGTCGATGTGCATCTTCGTCGCGAAGACGCAGCGCGCTATGGATTGACGCAACAGAAGGTCCAGGAGCTGATCGCGACGGTCGTGGGTGGCGATCCGATCGGGCAAACGGTCGAGGGCAGGGAACGCTATCCGATCGTCGCCCGTTATCCACGGGTTGATCGTGATTCGGTCGCGACATTACGGCAGCTGCCGATCCTCGCGGCGCGCGGCGCGCAACTGACTCTCAGCCAGATTGCCGATGTCACGTTGACGATGGGTCCGCCGATGCTGAAAAGCGAAAACGGCCAGTTAGCCACTTACGTCTACATCGACACGAGTGGACGTGATCTCGGTGCTGTCGTGACGGATCTGCAGCGAGCGGTGGCAAAACAGGTGACGTTGCCGCCCGGTGTCACGGTCGCTTGGTCGGGTCAATTCGAGTATCTGGCCAGTGCAATGGCGCGGCTCAAACTCGTCGTGCCGATTGCCTTGGTCATCATCTTCGTGCTGATCTATGCGGTGTTTCGCCGTGCCAGTGAAGCGGCCCTGATCATGGCGAGTGTGCCGCTCGCTCTCGTGGGCGGATTGTGGTTGATCTGGTTGCTAAGACACGCCGTGTCGGTCGCGACGATGATCGGCTTTATCGCCCTGGCAGGTGTTGCCGCCGAGTTTGGTGTCGTGATGTTGCTCTATCTCGACCACGCATGGCAGCGACAACTGACACTCGATCCACAGGCAGGACCCGCTGCACTCGACGAAGCGATCCGCGAAGGCGCAGTACAGCGTGTACGGCCCAAGGCGATGACCGTCGCCGTGATTCTCGCTGGCCTCTTTCCCATTCTTCTGGGACACGGCGCGGGTTCTGAAGTGATGCAGCGCATTGCCGCCCCGATGATCGGCGGCATGCTCACCGCGCCATTGCTATCCATGCTCGTTCTCCCCGCGGCGTTCCATCTGCTGATCTTGCGTCGATTGCGCAAGGCGGGCGAAACGAATGTTTCACTCACTACTCACCAAGGAACAAACCCATGAAAAACCTATTTTTGCCTTCGCACTCTTCGGCACGTTGACCGCCGCGCCCGGCTTTGCCATGGCCCAAGCGTTGGATCCCAACATGCCGGGTAGGCGCGCCGATCTTCAATTGATATCGTAAGGCGTGAAGACCTTTGAACAGCAGTTCATTCTGGCGGCTTACTCCGTCTAGGGGCGTTTTCCGTTTCGCCTGGCAGAAGAGTCTAGAGCTGCCACATATTTAGTGAATTTGCTGGTTTTGTATCAACCAAGCCATCAGGATTGAGCCGTGGGTACTTACGTCAAGATGTCTACATTCGTTTTGGCGTGCTTAGCACTGAGCTTTGGGGCACAAGCAAGTCAATTGACTCAAGCTCAAGTTGAGGCCGTAAGAGCCCAATATTTTAAGCAATATGTTATTCCGTCCGTCAATGTGCACAACGTTAAAACATCTTTTCCGGATGGCACGAAGGGATTTACGAGATATCACATTCCGGAAATGGGTTGGGGTCCGCTTAAGCCTTACGCCACTCTTAGCGATTTAGGTCTTCATGGGCAGTACTGCGCGTCAGATGCTGTGGTGCTCGCAACACACCTTTCATCAACCTCGTATCTATCCCAAGCGAAAGACTTGCTAATGACCGCATCAGATTTTGCGGTCATCGATGTCATCAAGCGCGACTCGCAAGGTATCGCTCGGGTTGGCAATACGATAAACGTTGTTCGCTTTGGTGGAGAGGTCACAGACCAAGGCGAAAAACTTCGGGTCACGGTTTCAGAGCGGCCTGATTATGCGGCTGGGCACGAGTACCTTTTGTTCTTGAAGGGGAGATCCAGCACGAGCTCAATGCCGTTTCATGGCAACGAATATGCGACGATTGAAGTCTTAGATCACCGCATCTACCCATCAGAGAAACATTGGGGAGGACTTGAGCCAGGTGATAGCTACTTGGATACGGTTGACCGTATCCATCAGCTGTCCGCCACGTTCAAGTGTCCTGGATAATTCGTTTTGATTTTAGACGTTGGACACTGAAGAACTCTGATCAAATCCGTTGATGCGCCGATCCAGGTCTTGCAGGTAGTTGAAGTCAGGAGCCAAGTGATCTTCAATCACTTTCGTAATAATCATGTCGAGAGTACCTAACCCGTGGCAACAATTCCATGATTGGCCCCCCATGCTGCCGAACCTGCCATCAAAATAAAGCCGGAGAGTGCGGCTTGGCTAATGAACTGTACGTTTGTCTTCTCTTTAATCGTGGCGCATAGGCTTGAGGAGCATGAGAGTTTATCTCGGAGCCTGACATGACTGCGAAAAAAAGCATCGCGCAGCGAAAAGACACGGTCACACCCCCAGCTGCCACACGAGCGGAATCCAGGCCATCTCGATGTGATTCTGTGGCAGATTTTTTCGCGCGATCGTTGGATGTAGGCAGGTGACACTGGAGAGCGTGAAGTTTGCTGGCTGACAACTCTTCAATTTCAGGACATCACCGTTTCAGACAGCGAGATGCTTTGATTCCGAATAGATCGCCCTGTAAGCGTCAATACGGCGTAAGGTGGTTCGAGGTCATCCGTGCTGCTTGATTGGCAAAGTTTTCTGCATGGGTGCGCCGGGAGCGACGCCGATGAACGCAAGAACCAAAGCGAAGGTCACAATCGAGGTTGTGGTAGCTCGATTGATTGAGCGTCTACCCACCGAGGCCAGATCAGCGAAACATGAAGTGCTAAGTGGCTCCGCCCACAAGCTCCGTGCAGTAGTGAAAATATGCGAACGAGCGTTGGTTGAGCTGGAAAACGCGGTGCTGCGGGACTACGAGCTAACGTCGCGACGAGGTGGCGGGCCATCTAAAACGAAGCACGATTTACTTGCCGAAACGCAGACGCGTTTTGATCCGCTCGTCAGTGCCTGTACCGACCTAATCCGGGCCGAAACCGCGCTGGTAAATGGACTGGAATCGTTGCCGTTTGTTCTTGGCTTGTTTGAGACCAAGCGACTGTCAGTATTCGCCGCGATCCAACTTCACATGCTCGGCGGAATACTGCCTCTATCGGCGACCCAGGCCGAACCTGAAGGTGGGACTAGTCAGTAATTTTCGTAGAAGTTAGGAGCAGAGAACTTGTGACCGATGACAGGCTCGGCGAGTCTCGTGAACTCAAGCTCCGTTAGTTCTTCGAGACACATGTTCTTCTCGTGGCGATAGAGGCACTGAGTCCTATAAGCAGTAGCCGCGGTGCTGATTTGAATCGTCTCGCCATTTGTCGAGAAATCGTGCAGTGGTCAGCCGTGCGTCGAAGTGAGATCTAATGCGAGACCGCATCAGATCTCAGCCAGATCACCCGCACCTTTTCGGTTCAGGCGATCAACTTAAATGCTTCGTCCCGCGCCTCTTGCTTTAGCGCTGCACCTTGGCCGAACCATGCTGCATCGAACCGGTGATCGTTGCTTTGCGCTCGCCGATGGTGATCGACGAACTTGGTAACGCCGTTAAGCAGACCCCTCGCTGTACCGGTCGCAGAAGTTAGGTTCGAAATTCTCCCACCTCCTACGAAGAGCTCGCTTACCGACTTAATTGCTCGATCACCGACGACAGCCGTACGACCGTCCTAAGCATCTGCTATCGGGTCCCTAAGTACATGCTGGAGGAAGCCTTGGTGGTCCGTCCATTGACCCTACACTCAGACAGCGCCTTCATCCGCATCATGAAGTCGTTCCATGATGAGATGGCGATACCGAGCTGGCGTTTCGCCACTTGGGCATCGAACTCACTACGATGCGGTACCTTCACCGGGCCAGCACTCTTCGCCAAGGCCCGCTTTATCCAGCATCGCTCCCATCTTTGACTGCGGGCCTCAGCCAATGACAGAAGCAAAAATACCACCGATTCGAGCCAGTGATATTGCCTGGTGCCTTCACTGTGAAAGGGCTTGCTAAAAAGGCGAGAGTCGACCATGGAGGTTTCCCTTGCACCTGGAATGAGTGACTCCTTGGTCTGGAACACCCGAGACTATGAAGTCACGAATCGCGAGGAAATTGGTCCCCTGCAGATGCACGTGTAACAGCAATGACTCGGGGAGCTTCCACCAAGGCAGGTGTATTGGTAGCCACCCATGGAGCACATTCTAGAAGCGAACCAGGTGATCGCTACGTTCTCGCAACACTCGAAGGCGCGCAAATCCTACGCGTCAAACTATCCCGCGATGGGCGGTGCCGGGCCGCGTGGAGCTATCAGTGAAACATTTGCTCTTGGTAACACCACCCTCTAAGCCACGCGATGGCCATCGGGGTATTGCATTCGTAAAAGCACTTGTCACGCGGTACGTGACAGTAGCGCGCGTAACAACCCTCCACCCAAGCCTTTAACTGGTATTGGACTTTCTCGCTCATGCTGCCATTGAGCGCTGCCAGAATGGAACAGGAAGTAACTGATCAATCAGCCATGCCCATGACAAAGCTCACTTTGACGAGTGAGACCCTGCAGGCTTTATTTTTAGAACAGATCAAGCATGACGAAACAAATCAATTTTTGCGATCGTCCGGGTCGTGCGAATCGATGCGGCTGCTTAACAAGTTAGTTTAGGGAAGCGTAAGTACATTAGACATTTGCGGCTTCAGACCCCGCATAGGCCGTCGCTACGTAGCTTGTGAATCGTTGGGGGGCAGATATTCACCTTCCAATTTGCCGCTCCTGTCGAGAATTGCGTCGATGCGATCCATTACCCACTCGTAATCGCCAGCGCCAGCCACGCGTGCGATAACGTCCGCACGATCGGCGAATAGCGGCATGAAATCAGCGTCATCCGGGTTTTGTTTAAAAAGCTGTGGCATAGCCCGTTCTAGCTCTGCCAACATGCTTTCAATTTCTTGGCGGGTCTTGGATAGGGGTTGTGTCAGCTTATGCTCAAGTATTTCGCGAGTGTTGACCATGGTCGCTCCTGCGGCATCCCATGATCGCGAACATAGCGCGATGGGCGTCAAGCGAGCGTTGTGACGGGATACACAAGCCGTCATGCGATACTCGCAGTGATCACAGGCGGCCTATTGGCGCCACATAGATTGTCGGCACTTACCGACGGCCCGTGTCAGAGTTCGCCATCCATTCGTAAGCGAATGGAGATCAAATCGGTCATCGCCGATGGCTGGTTGGCGGCTTCTATCTGTCGATCGTGCTGACGTTTATTTTCGGCGCGTCGGTTTCAACGCTCTTCGTGAATGGAGGCAGAAGACGAAACATCCGAAGCATCTATGCCGTGACTGTCATGGTCGAAGGGTTGCTGATGGGTTTGCTTGGCGCCCTCATTCTGGGGCTTCCGGTCACCCTGCGAGCGCCCTTTCTGATCTTGGGTTTGAGCTTCTTGATGGGCCTGCAAAACGCGATTGTCACCACGATTTCCGGTGCCCGTGTCCGAACCACGCATGTTTCGGGTATGGCCACAGACATCGGCATAGAGTTGATGATGTTGCTGGACATGGCAAGAGGTGTTGAGCCTTCGACAGAGGTGGGCTCTTACCGATCAAAGCTGAGGCTCCATGTTCAAACCGCTTTCGCTTTTTTAATCGGTGGCGTGTGTGGCGTGATGCTCTATCAGTCTATCGGGAACCGACTGTTGTTCGTCACGGCCAGCCTGCTGATCGCCATGGCGGCCAACGGGATCTATCGCGCGCAAAAGATGGCGTGGGCATAAGGCGAGTCAGCTAAGGCCAAAGCCCGACGGTGATGCGATCGAAGCGCATGATCAGCTGGCGCCGCAAATCTTCGTGAGTGGAATACTGATCAGATGCCAGCGCACTGACACGTCAACCAGCTCATGCCATCAGAGCAGCGTGCTTCGCTGCGGGTGGCCAGCCTGTTTAAGTAGGGCGACCATATCCAGCCAGCCGGTGCTGCGGCCGGTGACTTATCGGTGAGCGCCAAAAATGGGAATGGCGGCCCAATGTCGCCCCGCTGGCGGCCCACTGACGTATCGCCAGCCGATGGTTTTTATCAAACTTCTATGCTCATATTCACAAGCCCGGGAGTTAAACATGGAGGTCCTTATGACTGTCGATCGGCAACGCGTCAAAACGCTTCGAGAGGCCAAAGCATGGTCTCAGGACCATTTGGCTCAGGTGTCTGGTGTCAGCCTTCGCACCATTCAGCGCGTCGAGGCGGCACTGCATCGACTGACACCCGAATGGCCATTGCCTCCGCGCTTGGCATTACACCTGGCGAACTGAGTGGGTCGCCGCCCCGCCGCAAAAGTAATAAAACCGGAGCGTTGGGGTGCTCTTTTCGGTTTCCTTGGAGTGGGAGCCGGCGCCGTGGGTGCTTGCGCCGGTGTCCTGAGCGGTTCGCCAAGCGGTTCAGAAGCGGGCTTCGCCTTGGCGCTTATAGGGATTGGGGCGGGCGTCTTGGCAGCGATGGTTGGGTCGCCTCCAATCGCTTTTTGCGGGCGAAGCCAAAGACCGTTTGAGATAGCACTCACTGCGGCTGGACGGTTCGCATTGCTGCGAGCACGACTTGGATCTTTCTAAGTCATCGGGGCAATCTGCCCATGCCACATGATTGACGCTCTCGACTTCCCACACCATAGTCAATTCATGATCAGCATTGAGCCCATATCGAGATCGCACTTACCGTTCGTTCAACGTCATGCGTCGGATCCCATCATCTCGGCCGCAAGCTTGGTTCCTTATCCCTATCCAGACGATGGCGCCGCGCGATGGTATGACGTGATCCATTCAAAGATCGAAGCTGGGCTTGCTAAGGTTTTTGCCATCAAGAGCAATGATGATTTTTGTGGTGTCGTTTCGATCAACCAGATTGACCAACAGACTGGGTCAGGAAGCGTCGATTACTGGGTTGCCGTTCCGTTCCATGGCATCGGGGTGGGGAGCGGCGCTGTGAATCTGGTGCTTCGGCATGCCCACGAGCACCTTGGGCTTTCCAAATTCAATAGTGCATGTTTGCTCAGGAACATGGCGTCTGTCCGAGTGCTAGAAAAAAACGGATTCAAGCAAAGGGCGCAAATGATCCTTCGCGATGGACGTTTCAAAGGTGAGACGTTTTGTCGTTTCGAGCGTCCAGTGGCTGACGCGCTTACCATGACTGCCCTATAGGGGCCACATGGATGCCGGGTCGATACAGGTGTCGAGATGGGCGAGGTTGTCAGGATATCATCGCAGCGCAGCCGTTCAGCGTTTGATCCTATCTGCCGTTGGAGTGATGGGGTCGCCTTGGTTTCGGCGGTCGTCCATTGCAGGGGCAAGCAGCATGGCCACCAAACCGGTTCCGTCAAGCCTTGGGCTGCCGAAAATGTGACGCAGGTTTCAAAGAGATCAGTGCCAACATTATGGTGGTCAGTGCCGATCAGACTGCGGGTCAACCACCACTAGAGCCAACACTGTAATGGCAGCGCTCCGTCGCGAAGGAGATCGTCATACGGAGACGATCAGTAGCCGATGCTCGGCGCCTTCATTGAGTCGTGCTTTTTCGTGCTATTCGGCAAGACATCCTGCTCCATCGAATCGTTCTTCATGGCTTCTTGCTTCGTGGAGTTACCCTTCATCACGTTGCCCTTCATCGCAGCGTGCGCAATGAGAGAGCTAGAGTATAGGCTGGGGTTGTGCGCGAACTGGTCCTGTGCAAATGCGGAGGTGGCGGAAAAGCCGCTGGTCAGAGCGGCAATCAAAAGTGTAGCGATGCGTGCTTTCATGGGAAGTCCTCGGAATAAGAAGGGATGAAGAGGTTGCGCTGCTTCTTCAGTAATTTATTCGCCGGCTGTGCCGCTTTGGTTACATGGCGATCAATCGTCCGGCCGTTGCGGCTTCGGGGACCGGCGCGAGCATCGCAGCAGCGACCCATGCAGCCGCCTCGGTGCCATCAGGACCTCCGCGTTCGTACAACGCGACGTGATATCCAGCACCAGCAAGTTGCCAAACGACGAGACGGCCGCATAGGTCGCCGCCAAGCACAGCGATGTCCGTCAGACCAGCATAAAGCGCGTTCATCGGCGAGCTTCGACACGCCCTGCCGTGCTGACATCCCTCAGCGCAGCAGGTTCACCACAAGTACCGTCGACCATCGGCACCGGCCTCGGTATTACTCCTCTGTGCTGCCTGTCCGTCGGCGGCAATCGCACTCGACAAAACGGCCGTCTAATTAGTCCAAACAGTGGTTCACGACACCGTTGGCATCTTTCGGGAGTTATTGCAGTCATGCGCAAGTTTCAAGTGGCGATGTGAAATTACGCCGACACGCGCAGACATATCGCGTCACTCGCGTCACAAGGTGACGCGATATAGTCGTATCAAATTTAAGCTTGCTGCAACCCTATGTGGCCGGCTAAAGTGTGATGCTAATCACGATTATTTACCTTGGTGGCACGGTCGTTGCTGCACATTCGTTAGAAATCTACCAGGGGAAATTCTTGCGTCCTGTCCATTTCATCTCTGGCCTTCCACGGTCGGGGTCAACGTTGCTGTCAGGCGTCTTAAGGCAAAATCCCCGTTTTCACGCGGGCATGAGCGGTCCCGTCGGCGGCATTTTCAATACGTTGCAGGGCGAAATGAGCGGCCGTAACGAGTACTCGGTATTTATCACCGATACCCAACGTCGGCGCGTGCTGGAGGGCCTATTTGAGGATTACTACGGCGAGGAATTCACCGCCGACGTGATCTTTGATACCAATCGCATCTGGTGCAGCAAGCTGCGCCTGCTCAACGAACTATTCCCGACCGCCAAGGTGATTGCCTGCGTGCGGCACATGCCGTGGATCATCGACAGCATCGAGCAACTGGTGCGCAAGAACGCGTTCCAGCCCTCGTCCATCTTTAATTACCAACCCGGCGGCACGGTGTACTCGCGCGCCGAAGGCCTCGCCAACGGCGATGGCATGGTGGGCTTTGCCTATAACGCGCTGAAAGAGGCGTACTACGGCGAAGACACCGCCAACCTGATGTTGCTGCAGTACGAGACGCTGGTGAACGATCCGGCCTCCGCTCTGAAAGCAATCTACGACTTCATCGGCGAGCCAACGTTCAAGCACGACTTCGACAACGTCAGTTACGACGCCAACGAGTTCGATCTGCGTGCCGGCACGCCAGGCCTGCATACCGTGCGCAGCAAGATCGAAGCGCGCGAGCGAACCAGCGTGCTGCCACCGGATGTCTTCCGCCGTTTCGAGAGCGACGCCTTCTGGCGCGATCCCAGCCTCAATCTGCGCGGGGTGAAAGTAGTCTGAGTAGAACCGGTCGAGGCTGCGCGCCTCCAACAAAGCTCTTCACGTTTTCAATCCGGGACGACGCAGTGCGGCGACCGGATGATTCAAATAACTAGAAAACCATTTCATCTAGCGACACTACAGGGGCTCCACCATGAATCGCATCTATCGCATTGTCTTCAACCGCACGCTCGGCGTACCACAAGTGGTTTCGGAACTGGCCAGTGCGCCGGGCAGTGCGACGGTGGGCACTGTGCCATCAATTAGCCGTGTACGCGTGCGCGCGCTTGCTGCGGCGCTGGGTATTGCATTGACCGCGGTTTCGATTCCTGTCTGGGCACAATGTGTTCAGACGACAGGAGCAGTGACTTCATGTACGGGCACCACCGGCTCGAACGGGGGTGTTCCACCCTTCGGGACCGGCGGAGCCCAAGCGGGTTATGGCAACGGAGCAGGTGGCGGGACAACAGTTCCGGGCGCGGGTGGGGCGTTTGGCGGCAACGGCGGCGCTGGCTCGCAAGGGACTGGGCAGCGGAGCGGCGGCGGCGGCGGCGGCGGCGGGGTCTATGGCGGAGGCGGCGGAGCCAGCGGCTACAGTGCCTCCGGTGGAGCTGGTGGCAATCCAGGAATCGTAGCAACGCCGGGTACTCTTACGATTGGCAGTGGCGTTTCGGTAAGGGGCGGTGCTGGTACATATGGTTCCGCCTACGGCGTTAGTGGAGGCACTGGTGTAGGCAGCGGAAACGCCTGGATCAGTGGCGGCGGCGGCGGCGGCGGCGGCGCCGGTGTGAGTTTTAGCATCTCCAATGCTTCGTTGATCAACGCGGGAATTATTTCTGGTGGCCGGGGCGGCAACGGTACTTACAGCGTTTATACCGGTGGCGGCGGTGGCGGCGGCATGGCTATCAGTGTGTCGGGCACCGGCAATCAGATTTCCAGCACAGGCAATATCGTCGGTGGCGCTGGCGGCAATGCAGGGCCCATTTTCCCGCTGGGGAAGGGCTGGAACAGCGTACAAGGCAACGGCGGCAACGGCGGCGCAGGCATCAGTATTACTGGCGGCAGCAACAGCGTTAACAACTCTGGGAGTATCGCTGGTGGTGCAGGGGGTAGTGGCTCAGTCGCCGGTACCGGCGGCGTTGGCGTCGGGATCTCCGGCAATAACAACACGCTCATCAATAGCGGCACCATCAGCGGCGGCCTGGACGGTAATGGAGCCAATCCGAATTTTGCCGTAGACATCACCGGCGGCAACAACACGCTGGAAGTTCTGAGCGGTGCCACTTTCACCGGCAGCATTATGTCGACGGCCGGTAATGGCAACATCTTGGATCTTGATGGCAGTGTTGATGGCAGCTTCAACACGTCCAACCTCGCCGGTGGTTTTGATAATTACTTGAAGCAAAACACCAGCACCTGGACGCTGACAGGCACTACGACGGCGGTTACCCCGTGGACGATCAACGCCGGCACGCTGGCGATTTCCGATGCTGCTGCACTAGGCGACAGCTCCGGCACACTGACGCTCAGCGGCGGCGCGCTGGAGACCACGGCCGATCTGACCGCTTCGCGCAATGTGGCGCTGGGTGCATCCGGCGGCTCCATCAATGCGGACGCAAACACCACCGCCACGTTCGGCGGCGTAATCAGCGATGCCGTGGGCGGCACGCCCGGCAGCCTGAGCTCGAACGGGGCCGGTACGCTGGTGCTGACGGCGGGCGAAACCTACACCGGCCAGACCACCATCGCTGCCGGCACGTTAGCGTTGAGCGGCAATGGCAGTATCGCCAATTCCAGCGACGTCATCGACAACGGCACGTTTGACATCAGCAACACGAACAACGGTGCATCGATCGTGTCGCTGGGCGGCAGCGGCAATGTCACCCTGGGCACACAGTCGTTGTCGCTGACCAATGCCCACGATGCCTTCTATGGCGTGATCAGCGGCAGTGGCGGCCTCAATGTGGCCGGTTCCCTGGAAATCCTCCTGGGCGACAACACCTATGCCGGCGGGACGACCATCGCCAGCGGCTCGGAGCTGCTGATCGGCGACCAGGGCACCACCGGTTCCATTGCCGGCGACGTGACCAACGACGGCTATCTGCTTTTCGACCGTACTGATGCCGTGACCTATGCGGGCGCGGTCAGCGGCACCGGTGGCCTCTATCAGTATGCTTCGGGTAGCCTCACGCTGACGAGCGTCAGCACGTTTACCGGCAACGCGGTGATCTACGGTGGCACCCTGGCATTGAGCGGCAACGGCAGCATTGCCGAAGCGTATAACGTCGCCGACTACGGCACTTTCGATATCAGCAACACGGCCAACGGCGCGTCGATTTCCTCGCTGGCTGGCAGCGGCAACGTCAACCTCGGTACACAGACGCTGACATTGACCAATGCCGTCGATACATTCAGCGGCGCGATCAGCGGTGGCGGTGGCCTAACACTGTCGGGTGGCACGGAAACCTTGACCGGCGCCAATACCTACACGGGCGATACGACGATCAACGGCGGTACGTTGGCGTTCACCAATGGCGGCACCGTAAACAGCACGGGAAATGTTGTCGACAATGGAACGCTGATCGTTGATGGTGCCGGTTCGGGCATTACCGCGACCGCAGGAGGTACGCCGTTCCTGGTGGGCAGCAGCGGCACCGGCAACCTTACTGTGAGTAATGATGCGTCCGCCAACAGCTTGGGCGAACTCAATATCGGTCAGAGCGCCGGCGACAACGGCTCGGTGACCATTACAAGCGGTGCCAATTTCACCGCGGCTGATAGCACCAATGTCGGTAAAGCCGGCAGCGGTACGCTGACGGTGTCCGGCGGTGGCACATTCGACAGCGCCTTCCTCTCGATTGCCGATCAGAGCGGTTCTAACGGTACAGTGAACGTGACAGGTACCGGTTCATCAGTGACCGTTGCGTCAGGCGGCGCAGTCGTGGTCGGCAACCATGGCGGCAACGGCATGCTGACTATCGCCGACGGTGCTTCGGTGACCAGCGACAGTGTGACGATTGCGGCGGATGCAGGCTCGATCGGTGTGCTGAACATCGGTGCTGCCGCGGGCAGTGCCGCGACGGCCGCGGGCACGCTGGATACGAGCACTGTCACGTTTGGCGCGGGCACTGGCTCCCTGGTGTTCAACCACACCAATACCGGCTATACCTTCGATCCGACGATCAGTGGTAACGGTACCCTCGATGTGCTGGCCGGTACGACAATTCTTACCGCAGACAACACCTACAGCGGTGCTACCACGATCAGCGGCGGCACGCTGGCGTTGAGTGGCAATGGCAGCATCGCCGACTCCAGTATCGTCACGGCCAATGGTGTTTTCGATATCAGCGGCACGACCAACGGCGCATCCATCATGTCGTTGAACGGCAACGGCAACGTCATGCTGGGCACGCAGTCATTGTCCCTGACCAATGCCGACGATACGTTCAACGGTGTGATCGCGGGTAGTGGAGGGTTGGTTATTGCGGCTGGTCAGGAGGTGCTTGACGGCGTCAACACCTACCTCGGTGCAACGACCGTCCAGGGCGGCACGCTGCTGATCGGTGACAGCGCCAATCCAGGTGCGTCGATTGCCAGTGATGCCAGTGTCGAAAGTGGAGCCACGCTGGGTGGCTTTGGCTCGATAGGCGGCAGCGTGGATGTCGCCAGCGGTGCGCATCTTGCGCCGGGCGTTGCCGGCAGCATCGGCACACTGACGGTTAACGGCAACCTGACAGTAGCGCAGGGCGGCATCCTCGATTACGAGTTCGGCGCGCCGGGTGCGGATTTTGGCACGGCTGGCACAGGCGATCTGGTCACTGTCAACGGCAACCTGATGCTCAATGGCGCAATGCTCAACGTCAACGCCGATCCTGACTTCGGCCCGGGTCTGTACCGACTGTTCAACTACAGCGGCACGCTGACCGAAACCAACGGCGGCATCACATTCGGCACTGTTCCAACTGGCGACACGCTCTCGATCCAGACGCTGACGACGGACAAACAGATCAATCTGGTCAACACCGGTGGCGAAACACTCAACATCTGGAACGGCAACGGCCTGGCGTCGCCCACGCAGATGGGCGGCGGTACGGGTACGTGGTCGGTAACCTCGTCAAACTGGACCGACATCAATGGCGACGTGTCGGCGGCGATGAGCCCGCAGCCAGGCATCGCGATCTTCGGCGGCGCCGCAGGCACGGTTACCGTAGACGACAGCGCTGGTGCGGTATCCGCTACCGGCTTGCAGTTCATGACCGATGGCTACGTCATGAACGGCGATGCGTTGACGCTGGTCGCCGATGCCAAGGGCAACGCACCGGTCATAAACGTTGGTGATGGCACCACGGCTAGCGCCAGCGATGTCGCCACGATCGACAATGTGTTGCAGGGCACTGACGGCCTGGTCAAGAACGACTACGGCACGCTGATTCTCAACGGTGC
>Ga0302317_10000823_pt1 | contig 24472 bp, 22 predicted proteins | sample III_Palsa_N3_3_FD_200450 | JGI IMG/M metagenome (GOLD analysis project Ga0302317, IMG submission 200450) | Peat permafrost microbial communities from Stordalen Mire near Abisko, Sweden - III_Palsa_N3_3 | ecosystem: Environmental > Terrestrial > Soil > Palsa > Peat permafrost | place: Sweden...
CACTTTGCGACACTCCTGCCAGGGCATTTGCGTCTCCCGCAAAAGCCCAAAAGTGTCAGCTATGTGCCCGGAATAATCTGTAATCTATGAGCCCGAAAGCTCATCAGGTCTAAATATGGCGAGCGCCGCTGAATAGTTGAGCGCGTCGGGGCGCCGTGAGTAGGGCGAGCCAACAGAATCCAAGACCGCTCCGAACATTCGTTTTGAGGCCAAGCCGGTAGTCGCCGGATAATGGTTGACGGCGATATTGTCGGGTAGTACCTTTTGACTACCAATCCACGATTGGAGAACCGGCGTGTCCGCCACAAGTCTGAAACTGTCCCAGGACCTGAAACGGCGGATCATCCGTATGGCTGCCCACGCCGGTCAGACGCCACACGCATTTATGGTCGAGGCGCTGGCGCGAGAGGCATTGCGTGCCGAGCTGCGCGAGCGCTTTGCGGCTGATGCTGCCGAGTCAGAGCGTCAGGCTCTTGATAGCGGCAAGGCTTATCCGCTCAGCGCAACTTTTGATTATCTTGAGGCGCGAGTCACCGGAAAAAAGGCACGTCGTCCCAAGGCGCGTTCATGGCGCGGATCGAAGTAACCGCCCGGGCGCTCCGCGATCTTGAACGCCTTTTTGATTTCATCGCAAGCGAAAATCCGGCCGGCGCCGGCGAACAGCTGCTGAGCATCCGCCGTGCGTTCGAGTTGCTAGCGGATCACCCCTTGATCGGACGCCCTGCCGAAGATGGGCGGCGCGAACTGGTGCTGTCCCGGGGCCGCTACGGGTACATCGCCAAATATCGCTGGCTGGCTGCCGAAGAGATCGTGTTGATACTTGCCGTCCGGCATCAGCGCGAGGCCGGGTACCTCGAGGAGCCGTAGAGGCGCCGCCTCATGCCCGATGCGGGCAATGCCGAATTGAACTGGATCATGGGAAGGGGCGCAGGAACGATCGGCTTCCGGCCGCGGAACCGTTAGACCCGGAGACTCACATGGGTTGTGGCATCCGGCGCGCCTTGCTCTCTTACCACACCCGGCAACGCTGCTCTTTCACCATAGGCTCTCCGGCCTTGCAGCTGAAGGCCTGCTGGAACTCCGGCATGTTCACTACCAGTCCATTGACTCGGTAGCGCCCAGGCGAATGCGGATCGGTTTTTGCGTTCAACCGCATATTCTCCTCGCGCTGATTTTCGCAGGCCCACTGCGCGTAGCCGACAAAAAACCGCTGCTCGGGGGTCAGCCCCTCCTGGTCGGTAAGCGCCTGGCCCCCGGTCTGCACCTTCCAGGCCATATGCGCCAAGATCAGACCTCCCAGGTCGGCAACGTCCTCGCCGAGCGTCAGGCGGCTGTTGATGTGGATCTCATCGATCACTGTGTACTGCGCGTACTGGTCGACAATGCATTCGGTCCGCTCCTTGAATTTCCTTGCATCCTCATCGCTCCACCAGTTGCGCAGGTTCCCGGCCGCGTCGAACTGGCGACCTTCGTCGTCGAAGGCATGGGTGAGTTCATGACCGATCGTGCCGCCGGTATTGCCGTAATTGGGCGCGTCATCGAGTCGCGCATCGTAGAGCGGTGGCTGCAGCACGCCGGCGGGGAAGTTGATGTCGTTCATCTGCGGATCGAAGTAGGCGTTCACGGTTGCCGCCGTCATGCCCCATTCGGTGCGATCCAGCGGCTTACCGATCTTGGCCAAGGTGCGCCGCGACTCGAAGGCCGTTGCTCGCGTGTGATTGCCAAAGTAGTCGTCCGGCTTGATTTGCAGCGCACTGTAGTCGCGCCAGTGATCTGGATAGCCGATCTTGTTGGCGATGACGGCCAGCTTCGCGAGCGCCTGCTGCTTGGTCGCCGAACTCATCCAGTCGAGCTCCTCGATGTCCTTGTGCATCGCCTCCTCAATCTGTGCAGTCATCTTCAGCGTGGCGGTTTTCAGTTCCGGCCCAAAAGTGCGAGCGACGAACTCCTGGCCGAGCGCCTCGCCCAGCAAGCCGTCGACTTGCCGCACGCAGCGCTTCCAGCGTGGCGCCTGTACCGGAGCGCCGCGTAGCGTGTGGCCAAAGAAGGCAAAGTGCTCCTGATCGAAGGCTGGTGACAGGTACGGGGCGGTTTCATTCAGCACATGCCAGCGCAGGTAGATCTTCAGATCCGGGAGACTGGTGCTAGCCAGCACGCGCGCGACTTCGCGGTAGAACTTGGGTTCCGTGACATTGATGACACTGATCTTTTCCAGGCCCAATTCCTTGAGGTACGCATCCCATCCAAAGTCTGGGGTCAGCCGCTGCAGCTGGCTGCGACCAAGTTTGTGGAACAGGTTGTGCGGCTCGCGCAGTTCCACGCGGGTCAGACGGGCGCGCGCCAGTTGCGTCTCAATCCTCATCACGATGGCCGCATCGTGGGCGGCAGTCTTGGCCGAGTCCCCGAGCAGCGCGAACATCCGCGTCACGTGGTCCAGGTACTGGGCGCGCAGCTTGCGGGCGCGTGTGTCCTGATCCGTGTAATAGTCGCGGTCGGGCAACCCAAGGCCGCCGGCCGAAGCGAAGGCGATGACCTGGTTCGAATCAGCAAAATCCTGGCTCGAACCAAAGCCAAACAGAAGACCGGAACTGCCGAGGTCGAGGTGCAGATCCGCCAGCAACGCGGGCAGCTCGCCCTTGGAGTGCAGGCCATCTATGCGGGCAAGCAGCGGCTTCAGGGGCTCGACGCCCCGCTGCGCAATCGCTGCCTCGTCGGTGCAGGCGGCGAAGTAGTCGCCAATTTTCTGCTGGTTCGCCGAGCGCTCCGCGCCGGCCTGCGACAGGTTGCCCAGGATGCCCCACAGCAGGCGCTGATTGTCTTCATACAGCTTGCCGTACACGCTCCAGCCGGACTGGTCGGGCGGAATCGGGTTGCGGGTGCGCCAGCCGCCGCAGCTGTACTGATAAAAGTCCTGGCAAGGTTTAGCCGTGCGGTCCATCGCGCTGGTATCGAGACTAGGCGTGTAGGGCAGGGCGCTGAGCGGCCCACCGCTCGCCTCCGCCGCTGGCGCGCTAGGGGTGGTCGCGGCCACCGTCAGCGTGCTGCACAAGGCTCCAGTCACAATCAGCAACAACAGGCCTGCAGTTGGTGTGCGCATCGATTCTAACCCCCAAGATTTTCGCGCAGTGTAACTCACATATTGGTCGCTGATTCAGGAGTTGGCAACGGCCTCCTCCGGCTCAGGACCACGAGGCCCACCGGGTGTGCGGAGATATTGTCTATCAGGCAACCTTCTGCATCCAAAACGAGCCGGGCACGCACGAGGGCCAATTACGCTGTGAAATGCAGACAGCGCCCAGTTCGTCTGGGTGGAGCTTCTGCAGGTAGTTCAGCGCGCCGATGATGCTGAAGGATCTGTTCAGCGTGAGGAATGCCTCGAGCAGATATTGTTCATTCCACAGCAATACATGATCGCGGCGCACGTACGATGCGTAGTCGAGCGGCGTGAAGATATCGTGCACGTGAACCAAGACCCCAGGCTTCAGCGCTGGAAGAATGCTGAGGTATTCGGTCAGCACGTCGCCACCGGGCCTGATGATGTGCGAGGAATCGATGAACAGGATGTCGTTGCGCTCCAGAGTCTCGAATAGAGCAGGATCGACCTCTTCGACCATTGAACGCACGATCGTGGCGCCCGAACGTTCCAGCATCGGATATTCGAACGGCTCAATGCAGGTGATCGCGCAAGGCGCGCCCTCGGCGGCATTGGCCCGCGTGGCTTCAAGCATCATCAGGGTCGAATAGCCACTGCCGATCTCGATGATACGTTTGGGTTTCATCGTACGAATCACGAGGTAGAGGAACTCGGCGTCAACGAACTGGAACGAGTAGTTGATGTGGTAAAAGCCCAAATCGGATGTCTTGTGAAGCGGGAAAGCGGCGAGTTCATCGACGCCTTGTAAACCCTTTATAAACGCGAGTTGACCCGCGACGTTAAGATCGATGCCGTTGAGGCGTCGAGGCGCATCGCTCGGCGCAATTAACGGGAACGGCTCGTAGTAGTGGCGGATCACCGGAAACACGCCCACCCAGCGAAAAATGGCCCGGCTTACCGGCATTTTCCAGGCGCGCCTTTCGAGGCTGCATCGACGCACCACATAAAGCACTACGCTGCCGACCAGGACCAGAGGCGCGAGCAGGACATCGATAACACGCAGGACGAAATCTACGCACGGAAGGACAAAACGGCCGTACGCCAGCAGTTTCAGATAGAAAGCTTTCATCGCCGACCTCTATTTCGATATCCGCGCGCAATTGCCAGGGCCAGTCTACGCAATCGCAATTTGGGTAGGTAGTCGGTGCAAATTAGGTAGATCTGCCGATTTCGCTGGGCATCCTAAATCGCAGGATGCTGCGAACCGAGCTACTCGGACCTACCGGAGTTTGCAGCCATGTCCCGATACCTGATTGAGCGTGAATTCCCTGACGGCCTCAGCATTCCCATGAACGAGGCCGGCGCTACGGCCTGCGCCAGTGTGATTGAAAACAACGCTGCCGATGGTGTCACCTGGGTCCATTCCTACGTCACGCCGGACCGCCGCCATACTTTTTGCATTTACGATGGACCTTCACCCGAGGCGGTCCGCAGGGCAGCTGCCAGCAACAGGCTGCCTATTACGAAGATTACCGAGGTTCGTGTTCTGGATCCTTACTTTTACAAATAAACTGGAGTCAGCAATGAAGATGTTCGCAGTCCTTCTGCCCGCGGTGCTTATTGCACAGGCCCTGGCGCAAAGCCCGCCCCCCGCAACGCCAGCGGCTCAATCACCCCCGGTAATTCACCGGTATCTGGTTGAAAGGACTTTCCCGGCGCGCTTGCGGGCCTGGACGCCGCTGGCAAAGCTAAAGTCAACGCCGTCAATGCCAAGTTCGGTGTGAAGTGGGTGACTTCCTACGCCAACGCCGATGAGACCAAGACTTACTGCATTTACAAGGGTCCGAGCGAAGCTGCAATTCGCGATGCCGCAAAGGCGAATGGAATTCCGGTCGACTCGGTCACCGAGGTCCCGGTGACGCTCAACCCGAAGTAGCCGCAAATCTCAGGCGATCTGATTCGCAGCGCGCATATCAGAGGGCTAGTCTTGCGGATGCGATAGCCGGCGTGCCATCACGACTGCTTCAGTGCGTGATGGCACGCCAAGCTTGGACAGTATCGCCGATACGTGATGATCGACGGTCTTGGTTGAAACAAACAGCTGCTTGGCGATCCCGGCGTTGCGCAGCCCCTGGGATAGCAGGGTAAGAATCTCGGCCTCGCGCCGCGTGAGGCCCAGTGGGTTGACCCGCGTCGATGAGCGCGATCCGCGCGGAATGCTCCGGACGCCGGTAGTGCGCATTCTCCTGCGCAGCATCTGGGCTGCGGGCGCGGCACCAAGCTGCTCGAAGATTGCGAGCGCTTCGCGCTGCTCTGACTCCGCGCCGTACCAAGCGAGCATGCACGCTTGTTCGTACGGGCAACCAAAGGTTTTCCAGGCACGCGTCGCACCCTGCCAGTCCCCGGCAATCTCGAGCGCATAGGGTCTTGCGATATCCGTCGGGTGCTGATCAAGGCTGCCGGCACGCCACAGCCACGCAGCAAGCTCGCCCTTCATCCGCGGGTCACGCTTTGACTGCAGCCGTTCGTAGATACCGCGCACTTCGCGGATCACCCCATCACGGTCATCGGCGAGCCACGCGGCCTCGGCAAGCACGGCCGCGAGTGTACCCATGCGCTGCAGTTGGGGTGCCGATTCGCTGATTCGGCGCGCCTCAGCCAGGGGTGAACTTACATCGGGATCGCCACGCCGGATCCTCAGATGGCCAAGAGTCCTGAGGGCCGGTACGCGTGTGATCGGTGTCGTATGGGGATGACGCAGCACGGTGCCTGCATCGTCACCGGCACCGTTCCAGTCCCCCTGCTCGAATCGCATTCGCGCGCGGTAGGCAATCAGGTACAACCACATGGCATCCAGATCGCGCTCGAGACAATGCGCAAGCCCTCGTTCTATATATTGAGCTGCCGCGGCATACTCCCGTCGGGACACCGCCATTGCCGCCGAACCCATGTAAGCGCTGCCCAGTTGCGCATCCCACCCGCCAGCGAGCGCCAGCGAGAGGCTGCGATTCAGATCGTCCCAGCCTGCAGGATCGCCATCAATCAGCCGCGCGGTGCCGAGGGCGTTCAGCGCGTCACTCATGATGCTCGAATTGCCCAGTGGCTCTGCTATCGCCAGCGCCCGGCGGGCCCAGTTAATCGCCGATTCTGTCTCGTGCCATTCCATGTCCTGATCGGCCATCATGCAGAATGCCAGCGCCAGATCGGCGCCAGGCGGCAGACCCTGTAGCACTGCCACCGCATCCTTCGCATACTGCAAAGCGGCTGTCAGGTCGCCGGCGCACCAACTCATCCATGACAGTGCGCGCAGCGCGCGGCCCTCCTTGAGGCGCGATCCCGAGGAACGCCAGAACTGCAGCGCCTGACATTCAATCTCGATGGCGCGCTCGTGCTGCCCGGTCAGATTGCACTCAACGGCCAGCAGTTCCTGGAGGCGCGCACGCTCCTCAGGCGCGAGTGACTCGCCGTGCCGAAGCGCCAATTCATAATGCGACGCGGCCTCGCGGTGTGCGCCAACGGCGGCCGCCTCGGCGGCCGCAAGCGATGCATAGCGCAGCACCTGACTGGCATCGTGCGCACCGCTGGCGTGGTGGGCCAGACGTGCGGCAGGTATATCCGGGCGCGATGCCAGGGCTGCAAGCACTCTGCTGTGGAGCTTGCGTAGCTGCGTCTGTGACAGAGACTGCTCAACGGCACGCCTCACCAGTTCGTGACGGAAGCTTAGGAAGCCATCGTCGGAGCGCACCAGGCCGATAGCGGCGCAGTCTTCGATATCCTGCTCATTCAGATGCAGAGCCTGTTCCATGAGCCAGGTTTCAGTTCGGCCAGGGACCACGGATACCAGATCGGCGATGTCCTGCGCACTGCGGGTCAACCGACCGGCGCGTGCCAGTACGGCATCTCGAACCGTGGCTGGCACGGCGTCCGCGGCCGAGGCCAGGACCTCGGTCACGAACAATGGATTGCCGCCGGTAATCCTGAAAAGATCCGTCGCAGGTCGGCGGGCGCGCTCGGCAAGCTCCACAACTGCCGGCTCCGAGAGCGGGCAGACCGTGATGCGATGTGTGCTGTCGCGGGGCAGATTACCGATGACCAGTCGTAGCGGATGGTGTGCCCCAATCTCGTCGTCTCGATAGGTTACGACCAGCATCGCCTGCGTGCGCCGGATGCGGCGGCCCAGGTATCTGAGCAGATCGAGGGTCGCCTCATCAGCCCAGTGCAAGTCCTCAAAAATAACCAGCGTTTTTGTGCGCTCCAACTCGCCAAGAGCGCAGGTGAAAATCGCATCGCGGCTCGACCCGGCAGTGAGCGCCGTAAGCAGCTCCCCTTGGGTGTGGCGCGCAATGTCATACAGCGGGGCAAGTGGCTGCGGTGTGAACAATGCGTCGCAAGCGCCCCACAGGACCCTGACCCCGTGCAATTGCTCCGAAAAGCGCTGGACAAGAGCGGTCTTGCCAACGCCGGCTTCGCCGCCAATGAGCACGACACAGCCGCTACCGGCCGCCGGCGGCCCGAACCAAGCGGTCAATTGAGCCAGGTCGCGTTCACGCTCGAGCAGGTCCATCGATTACGCTTCTAAGGTCGGGTGAGCCCATGTTTTAACCGATTCGAACGAGTCGCGCAAAGCCACCCCCTCCCCGCGCGCCGGCATGGCCTCACGCTCACGGTGCCGCAGGCACCGTCAGGTGAATCGCCCGCGTCACAATCGTCACATCGCCATCCTGCGAGCTCGTGGTCTCGGCGCTACGCGCTGCCAGCAGCGGCGCTGCCTGCTCGGGCAGTGCGAAAGACAGATCAAGCAACTGCACTTTGGGCGCGGATGCAGCGGACATCATGAAACTCACTTCAGCGCCCGCATCGTCCACAGTCTTCAGATCGAGTACCGTCGCGCCATTGGGCCAGCGCCAAAGCCGAACGCGCAAGGGGCCGCGCTCACTTTCAAGTTCGGCATAGTCGACCCGATCAGCTGCCGCAAAGATCAGGTACATTTCCGGCGCGTGACGTGCTGAACTGAGGTGTACGTGGTAATGCGCCTGTCCGTTCTCAAGCGTCGCTGATTGCACGAGCAGTTCCGGCGCGGGCAGCGGCAGTAGCGGGGCGGGCGCGAGGAAACCGCGATCCGCGCTTTCGGGATAGGGTGCTCGCGCTGCAGTCTCAAATGGCGCCGCCGCGCGCACCTTCGGCGGCAAGCGCCCTGAATCAGGCAGGGCGAGCCACTGCGCGTGTCCGGCATCGGCGTCGAGAACGTAGTTAAGGTTCAGGCGCTGCGGCCACGCGCTGGAATACACCGGCAGCGTCCAGGTCAGGCCAGTGCAGATCAGCAGGCAGGCCAGCGGCACGCCGATGAAAATGCGGCGTGTGCGGGCAGTGGCGCGCGCTAGCAGCGGCGCGAGCCCCAGCACCCCCAGACCTACCAAGCCGCTGGTCACGCACCAGCCCAGGGCACCGAGTGCCTCATACAGAAATCGCGTCAATGGCAGCGTGACGCTGGCGGCAGCCAATAATGGCAGGAGCACCGCGATCGCTCGCATCCACGGCGGCGGCTTGGCGGTGAGTGCTGCCGGAACCGCACTGGCAAGCGCGACCAGGAGTGGCACCAGGAACAGGAAACTCAGATCGGGCGCGGCCAGCGCCAGGATAAGGCACAGCAGCGCGTTGAGAGTTTGCACCGCGGTCCAAAGACCCCAGAAGCCGCTGCGCATGGCGAGCCATCGCGCGGCCAGGGCAGGTGCCAGCAGACCGAGCAGATTGGCACTGATCAGCATGGGCAAGGGGTGGGCTATCCAGGGGTACTGTCCCGTCGGTACGGCGCCGAGCCGACGCAGCAACACAAGATCAAGCGCCGCCAGTACCACGCAACAGCACCAGGCCCCGGCCAGCGCTGCCAGTCCACGCCACACTTCACCGGACTCCAGATCCGCGCGATGCTCCAGCCGGCCACGCAGCAGGATAAGCAACAGCGTCGCCACGGTTGCTGCCAACAGCGTCAGTGCCGCGCGCCAGTGCACCAGCACCAGGCCATACCAGTCAAAGAACACGGCCTGGGCGTGGGGCAGATCTTTCAGATCACTGCGATCCAAACCACGCACGACCGCCAGTGCGTTGGCGCCTTGATGCTGCAGGCTGCGCAGGTCGGTGTTCTGCCAGCGATCCAGCGGCGTGTGATAGTGTTCGACGTCCCCGAGGAAGGCGAAATTGAAACCCTGATAGTCCACGGTCTTATAGACCGTGAAATCGGTGTCGTTGGGTAGCAGCTTGTAGGCCAGGTAGTAGACCGAGTTGGTCATCGGCCGGCTCATCGCCCCGGCGTACAGACCCATCAGCCAGTTATTCGCACTGCCAGTCTCGAACATGAAGCTCGGGCCCGAGGTGCCGCGCGCTTCGAGATTCACCGCGGCACCGACCTGCTGCGCCCAGCGGTGAGCGCTGACGAACAACTGCGCACCGAGCATGCCGGCTTCCTCGCCATCATCGATCAGCAGGATCACCGGATGGCGCAGCGGCGGACCTTGCTTGAGCAGGCGCGCGATCTCCAGCACCGCTGCCACGCCAGCCCCGTCATCGGCCGCACCCGGTCCGGCCGGGACTGAGTCGTAGTGGGCCGAGAGCAGCACCGCCTGCGCTTCTGCTGGGGCGCCATCGATACGGGCAATGATGTTCGTGACGCTGCCGCAGGCATCCCCATCGTGGCAGGCCATGCCATGCTGCAGTTCCGGCTCGAGGCCAATGGCCTGCAGTTCATGCAGCACGCGTTCACGCATCGTGGCATTGGCCGTGCTACCCAGTGGATGCGGCACGCTATCGCCGACCAGGCGCTGCAGGATCTGGCTGGCCCGTGTGGCCGAAAACTGTCCGGCAGGTGCGGCGCTGTCGAGTGGCTTGGGCGCACGATAGATCAGCGCGGTCAGCGCAAACAGCGCCGCGACCGCGCTCGCGGCAATCCAGACTGATCGGGTGGCGGTACCGGATGGCCTGCGCACGTTCGCCCTCTTCTTCTATGGAGTGATCCGCGGGCTTCGAGCATGTACTTGCCGCCTGCAATCTACGGGACGGCACGCACCAAGCCGGGACAGTCTATGAATTTGATCGCCGAGCGGCAAATCCGGCCCGCTCCGGCGGCCCGGTTGTGGATTACACTTGCTGAGCGGATCGCTTCCAGAGCGGTCGGCCGGCTGCGAGGAGCGCTATGAGCTTTGGAAAATCCCGGAACGGATCTGTGCCCTGCCGCGAACTGCTGCGCATGAGCGGCATCGCTATCGTGGTCAGTTTCAGCGCCGTGTTGGCACAAGCGCAGGCGCAACCGCTCGAAGCGTTGCTGTCGCAGGCCCACCAGACCTATGCCGATGGCGTGATCGGCCTGCAGGATGTGGTGTTTGCGCAGATCCCGGACTTTCATCCGCTGCGGGCGGATCTGTATGTGCCCACCCGCAGTCGCGGCGCCGATCCGGTGGTGATCTGGGTGCATGGCGGCGGCTGGGGCGTGGGCGGCCCGCGCGAGGGCGATGGGGGCCCCTACGGGAGCTGGCCGCAGGTGCTGGCGAAGCTCGCGGCGCGCGGACATGTCGTCATGGCGATCAACTACCGCTTCACCGGTGAGGCCCGGTTCCCGGCCCAGATACAGGATGTGAAGGCTGCGGTGCGCTGGATTCGCAGCAACGCCACGCAGTATGGCGCTGATCCGACCCAGGTGATCCTGTGGGGACAATCTGCGGGCGGCTATCAGGTCGCGCTCGCAGGCACCGCCTGCAACCAGGCGGCACTCGAGCCCGCGCCCCAGGTCGCCGGGCCACCGATGCCGGGCATGACGATCGTGCACGTGGACCCCAAGCAATCGAGCTGCGTGCAGGGCATCGTCGACTGGTTCGGACCGATCGAGTTCGCGCGCATGGATGCCCAGTCACCGCCCAATGCCGTGATGAAGCACGACCTGGCCTCCGGCCCCGAATCCAAGCTGCTCGGTTGTGCGCTGCCGACATGTCCGCCGGCGTTGCTGGAGCAGGCCAACCCGCTCACTTACGTGCGCGCCGATACGCCGCCGTTCCTGATCATGCAGGGCACTGCCGATCGCGGTGTCCCGATCCAGCAGAGCGAGACGCTCTATCAGGCCCTGCGGGCCCAGGGCGTCGCCGCCCGTCTCATCGAGGTCAGTGGCGCGGATCACATGTTTGGCGGTGCGAGCCCCAGGGTCATCGGGCAACTGATCGATCGCGTCTTTGCCTGGATCGATCATCCCGGCGGCTCGGGCGAGGAAACGATCGCCCAGGATACCGGCGCGGCGATCGTAAAGCCCTAATCGATTGCCCGTGCTCGAGCCTGCTTTGAGCCTCAGCGCGGGGCGGGCGAGCGAACCGGCAGCAGTTCCACCGAGAGCGCGAATGAGCGGGTGTCCTGCGATTGCAAGGCACCGACGTTGACGACCTGCCGCGCAAGCTGCACGCCGTGGCCGTCCCCGATCGAGAGCACGACGCAATACTCGCAAGTGTCGGCGCCAGTGGGCACCCGGACAGTCCCTTCGATCTGGACTGCCGGAATACCTACGGGTGCCGGCCGCGCATCACTGGCATTGAAGCGCAAGTGATGCTGGCAGCCGGGGCAGATGCTCGCACTGGCGAGCACCGTGGCCTTGCAGTGTGGGCAGGTGCGGGTCGCGCCAAGCGCTGCAGGGCGCGCTGCGCTCATGGGCTCAATGTCCCGCGGTCAGCGATCCGTTGGGCATGCCCGCGGGCGGCTCCCAGCCGAACTCAACGTGGCCACGCATGCGCGAGCCCGCCGCCACGGTGATCGAACCGGCTTTGACATCGCCGGTGATGACACCGGTGGCAAGCACATCGACCTGGCGGGCGTTGAGGATATTGCCTGCGAGTTCGCCGGCGATGACTACGGTGCCGGCATTGATCTCGCCTTCCACGTGCGCACCGGCCTCAATCGTGACCGAGCCCTTGACCGACAGATCACCCTTGAAGCGACCCGCAATGCGGATGCTGCCGTTGCCGCTGATCTTGCCCTCGATCGTCAGCTCCGCCGCGAGCGCGGATTCTTTCAGCGCTTCGGTGCGCTCCTTGGCACGATGGCTCGCCTCGGCAGCCGCAGCTGCGGCTGCCGCCGAGGCGGCGGTCGCGCCGGGCACAGCCGCGACCGCCGGTCGCGGGCGCAGATCACCACTGGGCGGCGGTGCGGGCATCGGTTCAGGGGTTGCGTTCTTTTCGTTCCAAAGTGCCATGGTGGGTACTCCCCGTGTTCTGAGCGTGAATGTGTGGAATCAGCAAACTAACCGGGGCCGTAGCCCCATTACTAGTGTCTTTAGTCGGAGACAGCGCGGTTGCTGCAGTGCGTACACCTAATCCTCTTAATGCAGCCAGAAAGCGAGCGTCGCATCGTACTGATCGCTGGCCGCAAGCTCCGGATCTCGGCCCGCGCTGCGGTATTCGACCGCCAGTACATAGGGCCCGCGGCGCTCGATCTGGACGCTCACAACCCCATCGGCGCCCGCGTGGTAGGCCGGCACGTCCTTATCCGGCACGAGCGTCGTCCCGTCCTCGACCCGGACCTCGGCATCGGTCAGCGGCATGCCGTGTAGCAGCACGCTGATACGCAGCGGCTGGCCGGCCTTGAGTGTGAACGGATCATCCAGTGCCATCAGCTCCAGATCATGCCCCACCACGATGTGATTGGCGCCGGGGCCCATGAGGGTCTTGGCCATCTTGGTGCTCCACAGGCTCTCAGTCGCCGCCGGGTAGAGTCGCTTGCTGGTGTTGCGCATGCCCCCGGGTGTCTTGACCCAGTAGCCATTGTCATAACGCGCGGTGAGCACTGCCGGTGTAGCGGGCGGCATGAAGGGTTCTGAGAGCAGCACGGGCCGCTCGCCCACCTGGCGGGGCTCCAGGATGCCCTCCCGCATCAGCACCGTGCCGGTGGCGGTGACCAGGTTCAGATCCAGCAGACGCTGCAGGATGAGCGGATCACGCTTGCCCGGATCGCCGAAGTTCAACTCGGCCCGCAGCAGCGGGCCTTCGCTGGTCGCGACGATCCACAAATCGTGCGCGCTGGTCCCGAGCGAGAGGGCCCAGGCAGCCCAGCACAGGAGGAGAGAGCGCAGCAGGTGCATACGGACAAGGACCTCGTTGCTTGAAGGGCGCTGCAGCGCACGCGATGGCTGGCGCTGCTGCTTCGAGTCACGGTAGCGCTCGCCAGAGGCCATGGCAATAGCTTTGCTGGTCCGGCACTCGACATCCGCGCGGAGCTCGGGCATACAGCAGCACACGCCGCGAGCGTGCATTTGATCGTTAGGAGATTGCAGTTAAATGACTGAAGTGAATCCGGAACCGAGTCCGACCGGCCCGGTAGCCGAGTTGCCGCCCGACCCGCAGGGCTTTGGGCAGGATCAGCGGGTGTACCTGTTCGTGGTGGCCTGCGCCTTCCTGACCACGACGGCGGCGCTGTTTTTCATGGCGCTGGTTGACGCCCTGGTCACGGGACTGGCAATCCTGCTGCTGGCTATGGGCGCCGTAAGTTCGCTGCTGAGTGCTGCCGCGAGCTTCAGTGCCTGGCGCCTGGCGCGTCTTGCGCAGCGTGCTGGTGCGGCGCGCACCACGCTGTTGCGTGGGAGCGAGTTGCGGCTGGCGTTCGCGATCGGCGCGCTGCTGCTCTCCTTCATCTGCGCAGCCCTCGGTTGCGGCGTGACACTAGAGCTCAAGGGTTACGGGCAGGATGCGGCTTCGGAGCAGGATCAGGCCGCGATCTGGCGGCGTACTTAGATGAGCGCGGGTTTACGTTTCACGGGTCGCAGCCGGGACCTGGGTGGCGGCTTCGCCGTGCGCCGCTACCTGCCGGATGCCAAGCGACGGTCGGTGGGCCCGTTTGTATTTTTCGATCACTTTGGCCCGGTGGTTCGCAGACCCGAGGATAACTTTGATGTCAGACCGCATCCGCATGTGGGACTGGCTACCGTCACCTACCTGTTCGAGGGCTGCATCGAGCATCGCGACAGCCTAGGCTCGGTGCAGCGGATCGAGCCGGGGGCGATCAACTGGATGAACGCCGGCAGTGGCATTGTCCACTCCGAGCGCGCGCCGGCTGAACTTCGATCGCAAGCGCACACACTGCATGGCCTGCAATTGTGGGTTGCACTGCCGCGCTCCGAGGAGGATAGCGCGCCGAGCTTCGTGCACACCGCAGCGGCCGATCTGCCCACGGTGGCAGTCGGGGGTGCTCACATTCGGGTACTGGTGGGCGAGGCGTTCGGCGCCCGCTCGCCGGTGCGCAGTTATTCACAAACGCTCTATCTGGATGTTCAGGCCGATGCCGGATCGCGCCTCGCACTGCCTGCGAGCGCCCAGGAGCGCGCGATCTTCACGCTCGGCGAGGGCGTGCTCGTCGATGGCGAGCCACTGAGCTCCGATACTTTAGATGTGCTCGAGAGCCAAGGTGCCATCGAGATCAGCGCCCCGGTAGGCGCGCGCTACCTGATCATCGGCGGCGAGCCGCTCGATGGACCGCGCACCATCTGGTGGAACTTCGTGGCCACGAGCCACGAGCGCATCGAGGCGGCCAAGCAGCGCTGGCGCGAGCAGCGCTTTGGCAAGGTGCCGGGAGACGAGGAGTTCATTCCGCTGCCGCCGTAACGGCGCACAGCGGCCCGACACTAGAAGGCGCTCAGGCCCGTGACTTCGCGGCCCACGGCCAGCTGATGGATGGTCTCGGTGCCTTCATAGGTGATGACACTTTCCAGATTCAGCATGTGCCGGATCGGTACGTATTCGGCACTGATGCCAGCCCCACCGAGCATGTCGCGACAATCGCGCGCGATATCAAGGGCGGTGCGGCAGCTGTGCCACTTGGCGAGCGAGACCTGCGCCGGGCTCATCAGCCCTTGCTCCTTGAGCCGCCCAAGCTGCAGCACCAGCAGCTGCGTGGTCGTGATGCCGCGGACCATCTCGGCCAGGCGGATCTGGATGGCCTGGTTCTGCGCCAACGGACGGCCAAAGAGCTCGCGTGAGGCGGTGTAGTCGAGCAGCTGCGCAAGGCAGGCCTGCGCGGCACCGATCGCGCCCCAGGCGATGCCGTAACGCGCTTGCGTCAGGCAGGAGAGGGGCCCTTTAAGGCCGCTCGCACCGGGCAGGCGGTTGGCTTCCGGAACCACGACCTCATCGAAGAACAGACCGGCCGTGACCGAGGCGCGCAGCGAGAATTTGTTTTCGATCTCCGGCGCCGAGAACCCGGGCGTGCCGCGCTCAATGATGAAGCCGCGGATGCCCTCATCGGTCAGCGCCCAGCAGATGCACAGATCCGCAATCGTGCCATTGGTGATCCACATCTTCGAGCCATTGATGACCCAGTCGCCACCGCGACGCTTGGCGTGGGTCTTCATGTTGGCCGGGTCCGAGCCGCCGTGGGCTTCGGTCAGGCCAAAGCAGCCAATCTTCTTGCCGGCAGCCATCTCCGGTAGAAACTGCGCCTTCTGTGCCTCAGTCCCGAAGGTATGGATCGGGTACATGCACAGCGAGGATTGCACCGAGACAAAGCTGCGTAGCGCCGAATCGCCGCGCTCGAGCTCCTGGCAGATCAGGCCGGAGGCGACCGCATTCAATCCGGCGCAACCGTAGCCTTCCAGGCTGCTGCCGAGCAGGCCCAGCTCGGCCATTTCGGGCACCAGCTCGCGCGGAAAGCGGTGTGCTTCGAAGCACTCACGGATGATCGGCAGGACGCGCGCATCGACAAAGCGGGCGACGCTGTCCTGGACGCCCTGTTCTTCAGGACTCAGCGAATCGCGAACATTAAACAGATCCAGCGGGTTGCTCACGAGCGATCCTTGAAACTTAGCCGATGTCGAACTTCACGCCCTGCGCAAGCGCCAGGCGGGGTGAGTAGTTTACCGTCTGTGTCTGGCGGCGCATGTAAGCCTTCCAGGCATCGCTTCCGGACTCGCGTCCACCGCCGGTTTCCTTCTCGCCGCCAAAGGCGCCGCCGATCTCCGCGCCGCTCGGGCCGGCGTTGATGTTGGCGATACCGCAATCGCTGCCTTCGGCCGAGAGGAAGGTCTCGGCCTCGAGCAGATGATTGGTGAACAGCGCCGAGGAGAGGCCATGGCTGACTTCGTTCTGCATGGCGATGGCCTGCTCGAACTCTTCGTAGGGGAACACGTACAGGATCGGCGCAAAGGTCTCCTGGCGCGAAATCTCGATCGGTGCAGCCAGTTCCACCAGTGCCGGGCGCACGTAGTGGCCGCCGCCCAGACCCGGCGGGCTCACCGCTTCACCGCCGGTAATGCGGGCGCCGGCCTGGCGTGCCAGCGCCAGCGCCGCCTGCATGCGGGTGTAGGCCGCTTCATCGACCAGCGGCCCGACGAGCGTGCCCTCATCGAGCGGATTGCCAACGGGCAGCGTGGCATAGGCACGCTGCAGCGTCGGCAGCAGCTTGTCGTAGATCGTGTGGTGCACGATCAGTCGGCGCAGGCTCGTGCAGCGCTGGCCGGCGGTCCCGGCCGCCGCAAATACAATGGCGCGCGCGCTCAAGGCCAGATCGGCGGCCGGGGACACAATGGCGGCGTTGTTGCCGCCCAGTTCCAACAGTGAGCGGCCAAAGCGCGCAGCCGTTGCGAGGCCCACGGCCCGGCCCATCGCGGTGCTGCCAGTGGCGCTGACCAGCGGGATCGCCGGATGCGCGGCCAGCTGCTCGCCCGCTTCGCGGCCACCCTGGATCAGTTGCGAGAGGCCCTTGGGCGCTTCACTGTGGGCGGCGAGCGTTTGCTCGAGCAGCTGATGCAGCGCCAGGGCGCACAGCGGGGTCTTGTCGGAGGGCTTCCACAGGATTGCATCGCCGCAGATCAGCGCGAGCGTCGCGTTCCAGGCCCACACCGCCATCGGGAAATTGAAGGCGCTGATGATCGCGACCGGACCCAGCGGATGCCAGCGCTCCAGCATGTGGTGGCGCGGGCGCTCCGAAGCGATCGTCAGGCCATAGAGCTGGCGGGAGAGGCCGACCGCGAAGTCGCAGATGTCGATCACTTCCTGCACTTCGCCCAGGCCCTCGGAGCGGATCTTGCCCGCCTCGAGGCTGATCAGCGCGCCGAGCGCTTCCTTGTGCAGGCGCACGCGCTCGGCAAAGCCACGCACCAGCTCGCCGCGGACCGGCGCCGGTACTGTGCGCCACTGGCGGAAGGCGCTGCTCGCAGCCTGGATCTTGGCCTCGATCTGCTCGTGCGTGTCGATGACGAGACGCCCGAGCTCGCTGCCATCAATCGGTGTGCGGGCCACGAGCGTGCCGTGGCGCAGCTGCTCGGCCTTGAGGCCGGCCGCGTTGAGCAGTGTCGCGTAGCTCATGCGTGGATCTCGAGCTTCTCAGGGACGCGCGTGGCGTAGACCTTGCCGAAGCGGTTGGCGAGGAAGTCCTTGAGCATCACATCTTCCTGGCGCACGAAGCCGCGCTGCGGCAGCTTGCCCTGCGCGAGCAGGTCGAGGACCGCGCAGATGCCTGCGGCGGTGGTGATCTGGATCGCGCTGCGCGGCGTGCCGTTGACGGTCTGGCCGTACACCTTGTTGGCGTAGGTTTCCTGCGTCAGCCGCCCCTGCTGCGCGCCGGTCACCGTGACAAACACGATCACGACATCCTGCAGCGTGGTCGGCAGCGCGTGCTCGAAGATGTCCTTGAGTACGTGGCGGCGCTCCTTGAGGCGCAGGTCATGCAGCAGCGCCTTCATGATCGCGGCATGTCCCGGGTAGCGGATCGTGCGGTAATTGAGATTGCGCACGCGACCGGCCAGCGTGTCGCACAGCGTCCCGATGCCGCCGGAGGTGTTGAAGGCCTCGTAGGTCACGCCATCGAGTGAGAACTCCTCGCGCTCCTCGAGCGGCGGCGCGCTGCGCAGCTCGCCATCGGCGATCACTTCGCACGGCTCGCAGTACTCGTTGATCACCCCATCGGTGCTCCAGGTGAGGTTGTAGTTGAGCGCATTGGAGGGGAACTGCGGCAGCGCGCCCACGCGCAGGCGCACTTCCTGGAGCTGCTCGAAATGACGCGCCAGATCGTAGCCGACGATCGTGATGAATCCCGGCGCCAATCCGCACTGCGGAATGAAGGCGGTGGTGGCGCTCTTGGCCAGTTCCTTGGCGCGGCGGGTGGTGGCCACATCCTCGGTCAGATCAAGGTAGTGAACGCCAGCCACCGAAGCGGCCTCGGCGATCTTGCCGGTGGCGTGATAGGGCGCCGCGCTGAGCACCGCGAACTGGCCCCGCAGGGCACCGATCATCGCCTGATGATCTTCGATGTCGAGCTGCAGACGCTTCACGGGGGCACCGGTGTCGAGCCGGCTCAGCTGCTCGGCCGACTTGTCGATCATCGTGACCTCGTAATCCCCGCAATGGCCGAGCAGGTCGGCGATCATCGCGCCGATCTTGCCAGCGCCGACTACAGCTACTTTGCGCATGGAACAGACTCCTAATGTATCCGCCCATCATCGACGGCCTTCCGGCGAATTGCATCCCATAAACTGACGAAAGGACGATAGATTATTGTCGATATGACGACTAATATCGTCATTATGGACCCTGATCTGACCGACCAAAAGATCCTTTCGCTGCTGCAGGAGGATGCGCGGGTTTCGACCTCGCAGCTGGGCCGGCGGCTCGGCCTGTCCCGCACCACCGTGCAGAGCCGTATCGAGCGATTGGTGCAGCGCGGCATCATCGCCGGCTTCACCGTCAGGGTAGGGGAGGACTATGGGCGCTCGCGGATCCAGGCCCAGGTGATGATCACCACGCTGCCTAAGCTCGCGGTGCGGGTCGAAGCCGAGCTTCGCCGCCTGCCCGAAGTCCACAAGCTCTATGCCATCAGTGGCGTCCACGATCTGATCGCGGTCGTGGCCACCGATTCGGTGCGTTCGATGGATGCGCTGCTGGATCGGATCCGAAGCCTTGAGGGCGTAGATCGCACGCTCTCATCGATCATCCTGAGCACGCGCATCGATCGCTGAACGAACTCTGTAGACTTGCTGCGAGCGGGCCTCGGGTGGGCGCCCCAACAATAAAACAGCGAGCTGCCACGTGCTCAAAACCTGGATTTTCGAATTCTTCAACGGCTTCCAGCATCTGGAGGCGGAGCAGTTTGATCCGCGCGGCTGCGCGGAGGACTACGCCTGGTACTTCGAGCGCTGGCTGCGTGCTGAAGCGCTGGGGTTTGAGGGCATTTTCTTCAGCGAACATCATTTCGTGCCGGGTCGGTTCAGCCCCTCGCCCAATCTGCTGATCGCCGCCGTGGCCGCGCGCACCCAGCGGCTGCGCCTGGGGGCGATGGGCAATGTCGTCCCGCTGTATGAACCGTGGCGGCTGGCCGAGGAATTCGCGATGCTCGATCAGCTCTCCGGCGGGCGGCTGGAGATCGGCCTGGCCAGTGGTTCGGGACCGCGCGAGCACCTGGCGGTCGGCATCAGCGCCGATGAGGTGCGGCCGCGCTTCGATGAGGCCTTGTCGATCATCGATGCGGCCCTGACGCAGCCGCGCGTGACGCATCAGGGCAAGTACTGGCAGCTCAATGAGCTGGCGATCGTGCCCCGGCCGCTACAGCAGCCGGCGCCGCCACGGTGGATGACCGGGATCGCTCTGCCGGCGGCGCACAGCGCGGCCGCGCGCGGCTATCGCTTCTGTACCGGATTTCTGCCGACCGCACAGGTTGCCGAGCTTTTCATCGAGTATCGCAAGGCCGCGCTCGCTGCCGGTTATGCGGTCGAGAGCAACCACCTGGCACTGCGCCGCATGGTGGTGCTGAATGAGGACACCGTCGAAGCCCATCGTCTCGGTGAAGCGGCGCTCGCCGGCATGTGGCGCTACCTGCGCTCGCCGGCGGAAAAGGCCGGCGCGTCGGCCGCCGGCAGCGTGCCCGATGCCCCGCAGCCACGACGGGGTGGACCGGTCGTCGGGCCGGAGGAATGCATTGCCGGCAAGCCGCAGGATGTGGCCTCGCAGATCGCCGCGCAGTGCATCGCCTGCGGCGCCGGTCATTTTCTCGGCTATGCGCCCAACACGCTGACCCGTGCGCAGGCGAGTGCTTCCTTTGCGCTCTGGGGCGAGGTCAATGCGCTGCTGACGCGCGAGGGGTTGCAGCCGTGATCTACGATCCGGCACTCGAGCCGCTGATCGCCGAGCAACGCGAGGCCCAGGCAGCCCTCGCCGGGGGCCCCCCGCCAGCACCGCTGTTCGTACTGCCGGCCGCGGAGCTGACGCTGCCCGGAGCGCCGGCGCTCAAGGTGCGCATCATCCGGCCGATCGGCGCCATCCGCGGTGCCCTGCTGCACATCCACGCCGGCGGCTTCACCTTTGGTACCCCGGCAATGGCTGACGGGGGCAACAGTGAGCTGGCCCGAGCGAGCGGACTCGCCATCGTCAGCGTCGATTACCGCCTGGCACCCGAGCATCCTCATCCGGCCGCTCTGGAAGATTGCGAACGTGCCGCACTGTGGCTGCTGGCGATGGCCAAGACTGAGTTTGGCACCGAGCGGCTGCTGATCGGCGGCGAGTCCGTTGGGGCGAGCCTCGCGGTGCTGACACTGCTGCGACTGCGGGACAAGTACGATGCGGCACGGCGCTTCTGCGGCGCGAATCTCGCCCTCGGCAACTATGATTTTTCGGGAACGCCGAGCCAGCGGCACTCCACGCCGGCGCTGTTTCTCTCGCCCGAGCGGCTGCAGGCCACGGTGTCGGCGGCCTTTCCCGGTCGCGATGCTGAGGCGCTGCGCGATCCAGGTATCTCGGCGCTCTACGCCTCGCTCCCGGGGCTGCCTCCGGCGATCTTCTCGGTGGGAACTCAGGATGCGGTGCTTGATGATTCGCTCTATATGGCGCAGCGCTGGCAGGCGGCCGGCAATCGCGCCGAGCTGCAGGTCTATCCGCAAGCCACGCACCAGTTCCTGCTGCTGCGGACGGCGATGGCCAGCGAGGGACGGCGACGGATTGCCACCTTTGTGAGCACGTGCCTGGCAGCGGGACCTGCCGCTGCTTAGATCGAGGCGCTCAGCGGGAGCCGAGAGTCGATCAGGCCAGCGTGTGAAACACGCGCTGCACATCTTCTTCCTGCTCGAGTTTGTCGATCAGGGTCATCGCTTCGGCCGCTTGTGCCTCGGGCAGCTCAGTCGGCGCGCTGCAGATGTACTCGTGCTCCGCCGACAGTGGCGCAAGATGACGCTTCTCGAGGGCCTCCTGCAGATGCCCGAAGTCCTCGAACTTGCAGCGCAGGACCAGCTGCGCTTCGCCCTTTTCACCGACGCTCTCGCCCATCTCCTCCAGACCGTAATCAATCATGTCGAGCTCAAGCTCATCCTGATTGATGCCGGCCGGATCGAGGCGGAAGACCCCCATCTTGCGAAACTGGAACGAGACCGAGCCGCTGTGGCCGAGGTTGCCACCAAACTTGCTCATGATGTTGCGCACGTGCGCGACGGTGCGCGTCGGATTGTCGGTCGCAGTCTCGACCAGCAGTGCCACCCCGTGCGGGGCGTAACCCTCGTAAACGACCTCATGGTAGTTGGTCGCATCGCGCCCCGAGGCGCGCTTGATCGCCGCATCGACCTTGTCCTTGGGCATGTTGACGGCGCGGGCATTCTGGATGACCCGGCGCAGCGTTGGATTGGAGGCCGGATCCGCGCCCCCGCTCTTGACGGTCATCGCGATGTCTTTGGCGATGCGCGCGAACTGCTTGGCCATGCGGTTCCAGCGGGCGAACATCGCATGCTTGCGGACTTCAAAAATACGGCCCATGTGCTCTTCCTGCCCCGGGATACTTATGGGTTTATTGTAGCGCAAGGCTCGCGGCGTGCTCCCGGGATCGAGCAGCACATGGGGCTGCCAGCCGTGGCGGCAGACGCTTAAGGGTGGGGAAAGCTGGCGTAGTGCTGGCGCAGCAGGTCGGATCCGTAGTCGTTGCCGTTGGGTGTACGCACGATGGTGTGGATGTGGAAGGATTCGGGCTCGGCATTGGCCAGGAAAATCCCCGAGTGGTGATCGAACTCGATGATGATCACCGGGCTGTGGACGCGATAGTAGAACGGCACACGCTCCGGATCCCCGATCCACGCAAAGTGCGTCTCGTGCAGATGCCCACGGATCTCGGCCATGCGCTGCGTGCGGTAGGGCTCGGGCGCGCGGCTCACATACAGATCGATCAGCTTGAACAATAGTTCGCGCTGACCCTCGCTCAAGGCATCGGCGGCGATGCCCTCGTAAGGCAGCAGCCGATTGTCCTGTCCCGCGGCCGTCAGATGCCGCCCATCGAGTCCTGCGAGCGCGGCCGGCAGGTCCGCTTTCTTCATCGAGGGATGCAGGACCGCGCGCGCGCGCTGCGCGGCCGAGAGGGAGCTTGCCAGCTCCAGGCCGCCGCGCTGCTCCTGCTGGAGAATCTGCACGCCGGCGTACGGGCCTTGATCGATGACCGACATTTCGGCGCCGACGAACGCTGGCGTCAGCACCATCTGATCGGCAATGAAGGTGCAGTAGAGGACCAGGTGGTAGCCCATCAGTCGCCAGCCCCATGGCGTCGTGCTCGAGGGCTCGCCAAAAATCGTGAAAAAGTAGCCGAATTCGCAGATTGAATCGCGTGAGTGATTGATGAACTCACCGAGGGCCTCATTGATCCGCATCGCATCGCGCGCCTGTGCGAATCCCGAAGCACTCAAGGAAGCTTCGATGACGGCCAGGGCCGCAGCCCGTTCATCGGACTCCAGATCCGCGAGCCACAGGCCGGCAGGCATCCAGTCGGGAAAGGCATTGGTCCAGCGCCGGCGATCGGGGCTATCCAAGGGTTCGAGCGCGAGCCGGCGAAAATCACTGCGTCGCAGGCGCGCCAGGTACTGATGCGCGGCCTGCACCGCCGGCGCGCTGCGGATGCCAGTGCGCTGGAGCGGAAATAAGCCCGGCGTGATGTCGCCCTCGGCGCTGATGCCCTGGAAGGGTTCGGCAAAGGCGGCCTTGAGCCGCGCCATCATCGGGCGGCCCGGTGCCGGAATGTCGACGCCGATGCCGTGATAGACGCGCCCGCTCTTCAGTGTGCTGGCCGGATACCCCCGATACAGCGGCACGGCACTGTGCGAGTGCGTGGCGCCCTCAGCGTGAGCGTGGGTGGTGCCATCGGCGTGCGTGGGGGTGCCCGGAGGCTTGGATGCGCTGTCCATGTAAGCTCTCCGATCCCTACCGGTTCAGAGATACAGGCGCGCGGCGCCCACCAGACCGGTGCGTCCGCGCTCATAGACGGCGACCGCCGGACGACCGCTGGGCATGTAGACCTCGAGCGCGGTGCGCGGCCCCGCGTCGGTGCGGTTGCAGTACTTGAGATGAATCCCGCCGCTCTGGAAGAACTTGGTGAAATCGATCCGCAGGCGCTCGTGACCGCGATAGGTCTCGCCGTTGGAGTGTTGCAGGTAGCCATCGCTCTCGAACAGCGCCACCGAAGCCTCCAGATCGGCCGAGTGGAGCGTTGGAAAATAGCGCACCAGAATGTCATCGCCGCCGCGGTCCGGCACCAGCTCGGGGTCAACAGGCAGGATCGGTGCGCGCGCCGCGACCAGCTGGTGGGCCGAGTAGAGGCGCGCACAGGGCGTGCCATCGGCGCGCTTGGCGAACATGATGGCCACCGGCAGATCCGAGCCGGGGTGGATCGGGACGCCACTGTCGGTGCCAGCAGGATGGAACATGTATTCCTCCAGCCGCCGCGCTCCCTGCTCGGTGACGGCGATCTGGCGGATGGCGCTCCAGCGCGCGGCACTGGGCCACAGGGGTGAGCGCTCCTGCACCGTTTGCGGCGCTACATCGCCGCACACCGGATCGTTGATCAGGGCTTGCGACAGCAGCTGCTGCGCGAGCCTCGCGGGATCAATCAGCGCGGATTCACTCAAGCGTGCACTCCTTTGAGCCCGCGCGATGCTAGCGCAGGCGAAGTCGCTCGGTCTATTTGAAGCGTTGAAGCTTACAGGGATGTAAGCGACCCATCCGGTTTAAGTCACCGCGCAGCGGGACGGCCGGATGCGCGTGGCGAGTCATGAGCGGCGGGATTCACGGCTTCACGGCGCAATTCATTTCTGTACAAAGGCGCTCATTATTCGATATTGAGGGGCAGGCCTTGTACGGCTAGGTTGGCTCGCCATGAGCGGCGAGTCAGACCCATCAACAATCATGCGTGGCGTGCGGCTGCGCTTCCGGCCTACGCTGAAGCAGCGGCGCTATCTTGCGCGTGCCTTTGGCGTGGCGCGGTTCGTCTGGAACTGGGCACTTTCCACTAAGCGAGAGGCCTACCAACAAGATCAGAGCTCGATCGGATTTGCTGAGCTCTCGAGGCGCCTGACGGCATTGCGTATCGACAAGCCGTGGCTGACTGAGGTGGATCGAAATCTGCAGACGCAGT
>Ga0302317_10000824_pt1 | contig 24444 bp, 21 predicted proteins | sample III_Palsa_N3_3_FD_200450 | JGI IMG/M metagenome (GOLD analysis project Ga0302317, IMG submission 200450) | Peat permafrost microbial communities from Stordalen Mire near Abisko, Sweden - III_Palsa_N3_3 | ecosystem: Environmental > Terrestrial > Soil > Palsa > Peat permafrost | place: Sweden...
ACCCCTTCGTCAACCTGCCCGGCGACCGCATCGTCACCGCCGACGAAATGGTGGGCGAAAGCAACTGGCTCAACAGCGAGTATTACAAGCAGTTCTGCGAACCCGCCGGCGTGCGCTACGTGATGGGCGCCGACATTCACACCGAGGAAGGCTCGGAGTGCCGCGTGCGCATCTGCCGCCCGATCGAGGCGCCGCCGTTTTCCGAAGCGGACAAGGCGCTGTGCCAGATGCTGCTGCCGCATTTCGAAAACGCGGCGCGCCTGTACACCAGCATCGACGTGGCGGAGTCGGAGCGGCAACTGCTGGCCGGCACGGTGGACCGGATGCAGCTCGGCACGGTGATCCTCGACGAAGCCGGCACCGTGCTCAAGACCAACAGCGTGGCCCATCACATCCTGCGCGAAAACGACGGGCTGCGCATCACCCAGGGCCTGCTCGAAGCGGGCTACGGCGCGGAAAACCGCGAGCTGTATCGCCTGATCAAGCTGGCCTTGCAGGGCATCACCAATACAGCGGGCAGCGTGGCCCAGGCCATGTCGATCACCCGCCCTTCGGGCCGCGCCAAGCTGGGACTGGCGCTGCGCAGCGTGCCGCAGGGCGACTGGCTGGAAAGCCGGCACCGGCCCACGGTGGCGGTATTCATCCGCGATCCGGAAAATCGCTCACAGGCTTCGCGCGAGATGGTGCAGCGGCTGTTCGGACTGACTCCGGCGGAGTCGTCACTGGCGCTGCTGCTGGCCGACGGGCTCAGCCTGGATGAGGCCACCGCGCAACTCGGCGTGCGCAAGAACACCGCGCGGGCGCAGCTGCGCGCCATTTTCTCCAAGACCGGCGTGACGCGGCAAACCGCGCTGGTGCGCCTGCTGCTGGCCAGCGTCACGCCGCAATAGCGGCATCCCGCGGGATACATACCGGCCGGTACGTCCAACCGCCGGTCGCGCAGGCCGCGCCGCCCATCGCCGGAAGCGCGCAGCACCTGCGCCTGATCGCGGGTGAGCGCCGCATGGCGTTGCGGTGCAGCAAAGCACCATCGGATTCCGCACCGGCAGCGCAATTGCCGGCGTTGCGGATCGCCGCCTCAACTTTCCGACACCTCCCCCTGCGCTTGCGTATGGCGCAGCACTTGGCGAATCCATAACCCATTTGGACGATTCTGCATTAGGCACGAGGGGAGAGTCTTGCGTCCGGGCACCGCCCAAATAATAAAAGCCTGGAGGAACTAGATGAAACAAGCACAGCGGAGTCAGTCCGTTGGTGGGGACGCGGGCGCTGCATTGCCGGCGATGCCGAAAACGGCCGTGGCGCTGGCGCTGGGGGTGATGGCCGCCGCGATCTGCGGCGCAGCGCATGCCGGCTCGGCCGACCTGGGGAACAACACCTCCCTGGAATACACGGTGACGCTCAACTATGCCTTGGGCGTGCGCCTCAAGGATCCCGCGGATTCTCTGGTCAACGGCCCGGTCGGCGCCGCGACCGGCCTGTCCAGCACCATCAACCAGGATGACGGCGACCGCAATTTCAGGGCCGGCAGCCTGACCAACAACCGCATCAGCGCGCTGGTGGAAGCCAACCTCAAGCACGGCAACTACGGCGCCTTCGTCCGCGGCGACGCCTTCTACGATCAGGCCTACCATCATCCGAACGACAACGACTCGCCGGATACGATCAACTCGAACGGCCCGGTCAGCCGTTTCACCGACGACGCCCGCTATTTCCAGGGCGAGCGCGCCCGCCTGCTCGACGCCTATCTGTATGGCGACTGGAACCTGGGCGCGGACCGCAATCTCAACCTGCGCCTCGGCCGCCAGGTGGTCGCCTGGGGTGAGAGCCTGTTCTTCCCCAACATCGCCGGCGCGCAAGGGCCGGTGGACGCCACCAAGGCCAACGTGCCCGGCATCGAGGTGAAGGACATCCTGCTGCCGGTGAACCAGGTCTCCACCCAATTCTCGCTGACCAACAAGCTGAGCCTGATGGCTTACTACCAGCTTGAGTACAAGGCCAGCGAGCTGGACCCGGTCGGCGACTACATGTCCTACACCGACGTGGTCGGCCCCGGCGCGCAGTTCATTTACGCCTTCTCGGAGGGACCGGGCGCGCCGGCCTACAAGATCCAGTACCAGGGCGCCGACAAGCCGAGCGACTTCGGCAATTATGGCGTGGGCCTGCACTACTCCCTGGGATCGGCGACCGAGCTGGGCCTGTACCAGTTGCGCTTCACCGACGAGTACCCGCTGGTGCAGACCAACTATGGCCTGGTCACGCTGGCGCCGGGCTTCCCGGCCGAAGTGCTGCCAACCACCTACAACGTCAACTACCAGAGCGGCATCGACCTGACCGGCGTCAGCCTGTCGTCCTCGATCGGCCCGGTCAACGTCGCCGCCGAGGTGTCCTACAAGAACGGCCAGGACATGCTGGTCAATACCGCCGCCGGGCCGACCGCCTCGCCGGGCAAGGTGACCCAGGCGCAGGCTTCGGCCATCTACATCGTCGGCCCCAGCTTCCTGGCGCGCGAGATCGATCTGGTCGGCGAGGCCGTCTACCTGCACGTCAACGGCGTCGACGCGGTCTCCGGCTCGCAGCAACTGACCGACACCAAGAACGCCTGGGCCTACGAAACCACCGCCACCCTCAACTACCCCAACCTGTTCACCGGCTGGGACCTGGCGGTGCCGCTGAGCTGGGCCCAGGCCGTCACCGGCACCGCCGCGGTGGCGGGCGCCTTCGGCAGCCTGGTGGGACATGGCGACCAGCGCGCCAGTATCGGCCTGACCTTTACCTACCTGAGCAGACTGGAAGTATCGACCAGCTACAACGCCTTCCTCGGCAGCGCCAATCCCGTCACGCACCCCCTTGCCGACCGCGACTACGTCGCGATGAACGTCAAATACAGATTCTGAGAAATGAACATAGGAGGAGAGGTTTGATGAAATTCAAATTGACCTGCATCGCGGCGCTCACCGCCGCGGCCGGCATGCTCGCTGCGCATCCCGCCGTGGCCGCCGTATCGGCCGAGGAAGCGGCGCAGCTCGGCGGCGACAAGCTCACCTGCACCGGCGCCGAACGCGCCGGCAACGCCGACGGCAGCATCCCCGCCTTCAGCGGCAAGTGGCTCGGCGCGCCTCCGGGGCTGGACGTGAAGAACGCGCACGGCCACGACCCGGACCCTTATGCGGACGAGAAGCCGCTGTTCACCATCACCGCGCAGAACATGGCCCAATATGCGGACAAGCTCAGCGATGGCCAGAAGGCGCTGTTCAAACGCTATCCGGATACGTTCCGCATGCCGGTGTATACCAGCCATCGCGATTTCCGCTATGCCGACTGGGTCTGCGACACGCTGAAGAAGAACGCCGCCACGGCCAAGCTGATCCACGACGGCGTCGGCGTCAGCGCCATCACCGGCAGCGTGCCGTTCCCGATCCCGCAGAACGGCCTGGAACTGCAGTGGAACCTGCAGCTGCCCACCCGCGCCTGGACCGAAGTGGCCACCTATGACCAGGCCGCCGTCTACGGCAACGGCAACCTGGCCTGGGGCCGCGTGTCCTACAACATCCTGGCGCCGGTGAACGATCCCGACAAGCGTGGCTCCACCACCGACGTCCTGGGCTCCTACTTCAACGTCATCACCCTGCTGCCGGAGCGCGACAAGGGCAGCCTCGACATCGGCTGGACGCCGAACGACTACGACCACAACTACACCCACACCTGGGGCTACAGCCCCGGCACGCGGCGTGTGCGCGAGGCGCCGGAGTTCGGCTTCGATCTGCCGCAGGGCGCCGGCGGCTTCCGCACCGTGGACGACGACCGCCTGTTCAACGGCTCGCCCGAGCGCTACGACTGGAAGATCGTCGGCAAGAAGGAGATCTACATCCCCTGGGACGGCTACCGCCTCAACGATCCCAAGGTGAAGTACAAGGACCTGCTGACCAAGGGCACCATCAATCCCGACTACATGCGCTACGAGCTGCACCGTGTCTGGGTGCTGCAGGCCACGCTCAAGCCCGGCTACCGCCATCTGTACAGCAAGCGCACGATCTACATGGAAGAAGACACCTGGCACGGCGTGATGGCGGATACCTACGACAATCGCGGCCAGCTGTGGCGGGTGGGCATGATCAACTACTTCTACGCCTACGAAATGCAGGCCTGGCACGCCGGCGTCGCCGTGTATCACGACCTCGTGGACGGCGCCTACATCGCCGACCGCATGGTCAACGAGCAGCCGGATGGCGAAAAGCTCAACGCGGGCGGCCTCACCCCGGCCGACTTCACACCGGATTCGGCACGCCGCGGCGGACATTGATTCCTGCCTTGATCAATACCAGCGCATAAGCGGCGCGGAACGAAAGGCCCCCGATTTTCGGGGGCCTTTCTGTTTTTGGGCTTGAAGCAATGAAGCGGCGCGGCCCGCCGCTTCAATCCGCGGAGAAATCGGCCAGGGTCATGGCATCGCCGATGACGGTCCTGCCATCCAGCGCATGCAGCGGCGCCTGCATCATCTGCAACACTTCGCGGCTCTTCACCACCAGGCCGCTGAGCGAGCCGGCAATCAGCAGATACGCCGCCTCCGCCATCATTTCCATCGGCTCCACCCAATCCGGATGCGCCAGCGCCGCCTGCCGGGCCACCGCTTCTGCGCTTTCCGAACGGGCGATCTTGTACGGCGCCAGCGCATTGGCCTGAACGCCGCTGCCTTGCAGCTCCGCCGCAAGGCCCAGGGTGTAACGATCCAGCGCCGCCTTGGATGCCCCATACAGCGCCAGTGCATGGACGAATTTTGCCGGCCCCGGATACGGGATCGGCGGCTGCCGCGCCATTTCACTGCTGATGTTGAGGATACGTCCCCAGCCGCGCGCCCGCATGCCGGGCAAGGCCTGCTGGATCAGGTCCACCGGCGCCTGGAAATTCACTTCGAACATGCCGCGCCGCGCCGGCAGATCGATCCTGCCCGGCGGCGCATAGGCGGTAATGGTGGCGGCATTGTTGACCACGATGTCGACCGGGCCAAGCTGCGCCGCGGCCTGTGCCACCAGCCCGGCCCGCGCCTGCTCCTCGGCCAGGTCGGCGACCAGCAATACGGCGCGTCCCCCTGCCCGCTCGATCAGGGCACAGGTTTCCCGCAGGCCTTCCCGCGAACGGGCGCTCGCGGTAACCGCCAGCACTGCTCCATGCACGGCCAGGCGCAACGCGATGGCGCGGCCGATACCACGGCTGGCGCCGGTGACGAGGGCAACGCGCCCTTCAAGAGCCGGATGCTCCGACATTGATATGAACCTCACAGCTTCCGCCCGGATTGCGGCGAATCCGAACAATGCCGCAGGCGCAGACGGTGATCTTGGCGATTCCGGCGAGGCGGTGCAGCCTTCTCGCCGCGGCGGCTAGGGCCTGGCGCGGAACGTCAGCACCAGCACATCCCGATGCGCCGGCAGCGCCGGATCGAGCGGCGTAACGGCGGTTACGCCGTGATACACCCGCGCGTCCTCGACAAAGGCCGCGTCGAAGGGCTGGGTCAGGGTGAAGCTGCCCAGCTCGCGCCGTTCCAGGTCGTAGACCACGGTGGTGCCCTGCTCGATGTTGCGCCGCGTCACCAGCAGCACCAGCACATGGTCCACCCCGTCGCGGTGCGGGCCTTCCGGGGTGGGCTGGCCGAGCTCGCCCTGCCTGGCTTCAATGCGGAACTGATGCATTTCCACCCGCCACGACGGCACCGCCGGGGTCAGCGCTCCGAATACCGATCCGCACAGGGCCAGCAGGGCGCGCAGGCTGTCGCTGGCGCCTACCGCCGGCGTCACCGGCTCGAACCAGCGCTGCACACCGCCGTTGAGCGGGTTGTAATCCACGCCCTGGTAGTGCGGCTGGTGCGGCTCACGCGTGATGGCGCCGTCGGCGCCGACGCTGAACACCGCATGGCGGCGTTTGCGGTAGCGTCCGCCGTCCGCCATGTGGGTATCCAGGTGCAGGTCGTCCCAGCTGGCGGCGAACTGCTCCCAGTCGGTGAGCCGGCCCAGCCGGACGGCCAGATCGCGCACCCGCGCGGCGGGCACGAAGGCATAGCCCTCGCGGCTCAGCGTGGCGCTCAACTCGTTTCCGGTGCTTTCCTGAACGGGCTTCAATGCAGTCGGACCATAAGGCGGGGGCGATCCCCTCGGAAGCTGCGCAGCCTACCCCTATTGCAGACGAAATGCTCGGACCGGCATCAAAAACAGGGTATTCCTTCCGCACTGCAACAGACCGTAACCGCCGCTCCGCCGCCGCCGCACGCTCGTCCTTTTGCGTGAGGTTTGGGCTCTGGTATTGGGCTAGAACAGACATATACAACGCGCCCGTCAGAGGCGTTAAAAAACCCAAGCTGCGACGGAGGAGGACGGCATCGTGAGAATCGCGCGTCTGGTGGTTCGATGAGCAGCATGCATCCCAGTCTGCACCCCTTTCAAACCGTGCGGGAATTCGGCGGCGACAGCATGCATTGCGCGGTGCTGGAACTGGACGAATTCACCCCGCGTTATGCAACCGCGCGGGACCGCAATCACCTCAGCTTCTATTTGTCCCTGAACGGCCATACCCAGGTCTTCCCGACACGCGGCTCGCCTTACTATCCGGTGTCCGGCGCCAGCATCGCCACCAACCCGCCCGGTACGGTGTGGGAAGGATCGTGGCGCGGACGGCAGACCTGCGTATTGCTGGAAGTGGGCCCTTCGGTACTGCGCGAATTCACCAAGTCGCAGATCGTGTTCCCCAACAACCACCAGCTGACGGTGGTTGAGGATGACCGTCTCAGGTACAGCATCATGGCCCTGCACCAAGACCTGATGGCGCCGTCACCCGCCGGCGACCTGTTCATCGGCCATATCGCCCGCGGCGTCACCTCGCACTACCTGAAAACCTATTGCGCCTGCCCCGATACGCTGCCGCTGCGCGAACAGAAGCTCGGCGCCAGGGATCTGCAGCGGGTGCTGGAACTGATCGAGGCGCAGCTCGACACCAAGCCGGTGCTGGACGATCTGGCCGCCATGCTCGGCATGAACACCACCAGCTTCTGCCGCCGCTTCAAGAACAGCACCGGCCTGCCGCCCTACCAGTACCTGCTGCATGCCCGCGTGGAGCGCGCCAAGCAGGCCCTGCGACGGCACGAACAGCCGCTGTCGGAGCTGGCGCTGTCGCTGGGCTTCTACGACCAGAGCCAGTTCAGCAACACCTTCCGCAAGATCGTCGGGCTCAGCCCGCGCGACTACCGGCGCGCGCAGACGTCGTAAGGAAGCGGCGGCACATGCGCCACCGCCTTCAGGCCTCTCCTACCGCCTGCGCCAAACCGCGGCCGCCGAAGCCGCCGCGCCAGGCGGCCGCAAGGGCAGCGGCGAACATCAGCGCGCCGACCGCGACAAAGGCGCCCTCGATGCCCAGCGTCGCGCGCAGCGGATAGATCACAAAGGGATTGACGAAGTCGCCAAGGAACTGGACCGTGTAGAGCAGGCCGAGGGCGCGGGCGCGCACGGACAGGGGCGCCGTATCCATCAGCAGCACCGGGAAATACACGTTGAGCAGGCCGCCGCCGAGCCCGGTAAGGCAGCAGCCGACAAAGGTGAAAGCCGGCTGCGTCCACAGGCCCATCACGGCGCAGCCGGCGCCGAGCAGGAACAGCGCGAGGGCCAGCACCCAGCCGCGCCCGAGCCGCGGCGCGACACGCCCGTAGGACCAGGCGCCGACCGCCGCCAGCAAGCTGGCGCCCGACAGGATCAGACCGACCACGGCGGGACTGGAGATGCCGTTTGCGGCGAGCAGGAAGGACACCTGCGTGGTGGTCATGAACACCACCACATAGGCGCACAGGATGGTCAGATAGATCGGCCATAGCGCCGCCACGCCGGAGGCACCGGCCTGCGCCGCCGCCGGCTCGCGGCCGGCACCGTGAGCGGAGCCACCCACCACCCGCGCCGCGGCAAGCCCGCTGAGCAGCAACAGCAGACCCAGGCCATACAAGGCGAACGGCGCCCGCCAGCCCCAGGCCGAACCGAGCACGCCGGCCAGCACGCCGCCGGACACACCCGCCACCGCGCCGGCGGCGTTGGCATACCCCAGGAAGCGCGCCCGCGCCGCCGCGTCGAACTGCTGGCCGATCAGCACCACCGAGGCGGTGATGATGCCGCCGGTGGCCAGGCCCAGCACGAAGCGCGATGCCAGCAGCGCGCTCCGGCCGTCCAGATACAGCGCCGCGGTGCCGCTCAGGGTGTACAGCGCCAGGCTGCCCAGCAGCACCCCGCGCCCGCCGTGCCGCTCGACCAGCCAGCCGGCCGGCGAAGCGCCCGCGATGATGCCGAGCGTGGAAACGGCCATCACCATCTGCGCCGAGAACGCGCCTCCGTCACCACCGCCGAAGTGCGCCGCCAGCGCCGGCAGCACCGGCGCCACCGCGCAGAACAGCAGGCCGATCAGGCAGCCGCAGGCGCCCAGAGTCAGATACAACAGCCATAGCCGCAGGCGCCCGTATCCCGGCGCCGCGGCGGAAGCCTGCCTATGCACATCACTCATCGATCACCGCCTTGCCTGAGCCGCGCAGCGTGTGTGAAAGATCCGCGCCCGGGCGGTGCGGCGCCCGGGCGCGGACTACCACCGATCGGAACTGCCCATCAGAACTGGTACTTGGCGTTGAAGCCGACATAGTCGCGATCGGCATAGGGACGCTGCGCCAGGTTGGCCGAACCGAGGAAGGCGCTGTAGGTCAGGCCGAGGGTCAGTCGCTGCAGGTAGCTGAAATTCACCCCGACCGAAGCGCGCTGATCGCCCTGGCCCCACAGGGCGCCGAAAGTGCCCGGCGGCGGCGAGCCCCTGGCGATGCCCTGGTAGGTCAGCGGCACGGTGATGTCCCAGCCGGCGAACACGTTCTTCCAGTCGAAGGTGCCGAGCAGCGAGTAAGCCCAGGAATTCCGGCTCACCGGACCGGCGCCGTTGCTGAGCTGGGTGGTGCCGTCGACCGCGTCGACCTGGTTGATGTGGATGTAGCCCAGTTCGGCGATCAGGTTGAGGTCGTCCCAGAACCAGCCCGGCCCCAGCACCTGCAGGGCGCTGAAATCGGCCTGGGTGGTCTTGCCGCGGGAGGCGGTGGGGCTGGCCGGGTTGACCAGCAGGTCGATGCCGTCGCGGTAGCTGGCCTCGCCGGCGAAGCTGACGCCCAAGGCCTGGGTGGAGAAACTCAGCGCGCCCATGCGGATGCCGTCGTAGTACTTGATGTTGTACGACACCGGCACCTGCACGCCGATGGCCTGCGAGGTCAGCGGCAGGTTGACCGGCGGCGGCGCCTGCCCGGTCGGCGCGAGGATGCCGGCCTCCACCGCCTGCAGCGCGCCCTGCAAGGCCGGCGGCAGCACCGCCAGCGGCGCCAGCAGGGTCTGGTAGCCCTGGTTCAGCGCGGTCTGCGGCGTGGTGTCGTCGTAGCGCAGGAAGTAGCCGCCGACGCTGGTCTGCGTGGTCAGCTGGTAAGTCAGGCCGACGCCGTACTGGCCGTAATCGCTGGGCTTCTGGTCGCCCAGGCGTGTCGCCGTCCACACCCGCGGCGTGCCCGGCACCAGCTGGCCCAGCGGGATGTTCAGCGGCGCCGGCAGCGGCGTCAGCCCGTAGAACGGGTTCTGCGTCAGGTAGATGAATTCCGCGCCGGGGCCGACCACATCGGTGGTGGAGAAGTAGTCGCCCACCGGGTTCAGCTCGGTCGCCTTGTACTCCAGCTTGTAGTAGCCGAGAACGGTGAGGTCGTCGGTCAAGCCCACCTTCAGCGAGATCTGGTTGCTCGGCAGCAGCAGGTCCTTGGTCTCGATGCCGGGCACGAAGGCCTTGCTCGCATCGGCCGGCGCCTGGGCGGTGGCGATGCCGGAGAAGAACAGAGCCTCGCCCCAGGCCACCACCTGGCACCCCACGCGCAGGTCGAGGTCCTGGTGCGGGCCGAGGCGCCAATTGCCGTAGGCATAGGCATCCAGCAGGCGCGTACGCTGCCCATCGTAATACCGCGCACCGTCGGTGAAACGGTTCACCGGCAACTCGGTCTTGTTGATGGTATCCGGCGAGTCGTTGTCGTTGGGGTGGTGATAGACCTGGTCGAAGAAACCGTCGCCGCTCAGGGCGAGGCCGTAGTTGGGACCGCGCAGGTTCAGCTCGGCCAGGCCGCTGAGACGGTTGTTGATCAGGCTGCCGGATTTGAAGTTGCGGTCGCCATCGTCGAAGTTGATGGTGCTGGGCAGGCCCGACGTCGTGCCCACCGGGCCGTTGACCAGGTTGTCGCTGGGATTCTTCAGGCGCATCGACACGCCGTAGTTGATCGTCAGCTTGTATTCGGCGTCGATGCCGTCGCCCAGGCTGTACACGCCCGCCTGCGCCGGCCCGGCCAGCGCGGCGATGCCCAGCGCCAGAGCGCTGCGCCGCAGGTACCGGCCGGCCTGCGCCGGAACCTTCTTGCCTGTATGGGTTGTCATTATTCTCCTCCCGATTGCTTATTGCTTGTTCTGATATTTCGTTCAGATAATTTTGGGGGCACGCTGTTGCGGCGCTGCCCGCCGCCCCGCTGGGCGGGGCAGACTGGATCTTCGATCGCTGCCACCTGGGGCCTCAGTGGCCGGCGGTGGCGGCCACCTTCGGGCTGTACAGGTCCGGTGTGTTGGCCGGATCGTTGAGCTTCCACCAGTTGCCCGGGCCCGATTCGTTGACCAGGTAGGTCGCCTCGTAGGCGCCGGCGGTGAGGTCGTGGTAAACCGACACGCCGCGGTGATAGCACTCGCACTCCGCCGAGTAGTGGTAGTCGATGTAGGAGGTGCGCCACAGCTGATCGCGGCCGTCGTAGGCTTCGGACCACAGCGACAGCCAGGTGTCCTCGTCGACGTACAGCACCTTGCGCTTGTAGATATGGCGGAAATCCGGCTTGAGGCTGGCCTCCACCACCCAAACCCGGTGCAGCTCGTAGCGCTGATAATCGGGATTGGGAGTATTCGGCTTGATCATGTCGCTGAGCTTCAGCGAGGGATCGTTGGAGCGGAAGTTGTTGTAGGGGACGTAGTATTCCTTCTTGCCCACGATCTTCCAGTTGAAGCGCTCCGGGTTGCCCTGGAACAGGTAATCGTCGTCGATGGTGCGCAGGCCGGCCGGCGGAATCGGATAGTCGAAACCGATTTCCGGCGACTGCCGCACGCGCCGGGTGCCCGGGTTGTACTGCCAGGTCTGGGTGCGGTCGTTGTGAAAATCGTTGGGCTGCCAGCCGATGCCGATGGAGCCCTTGTCGCGCGGCGGCGAGATTTCCTCGTTGTAGAAGTAGGAGCTGATCTGGTCCTGCGCGTTACTGCGCTTGTTCGGATCGGTGAACATGCTCAGGGTGCGGAAACGCTGCCGGCCCCAGGCGATATTGCCGTTGCCGTAGACGTCGGCGATGTCGTAGACCGAGGCCTCGGTCCAGGCGCGGTAAGGCAGGATCATGTTCCACACCGCTTCCTGTCCGCTCTGCGGGAAGGGGAAGGCGATGGCGCCGGTTTCGCCGTTGGTGCCCAGGCCGTCATGCACCAGCTCGGCGTTGACCGCGTTCTTCTTGATCACATCGCAGACCCAGTCCGGCACGCGGAAGTCGCGATGGCTGGGATAGACCAGCATGCGGAACGAATCCGGATGGCGCTTGAACAGGGCCTTCTGGCCGTCGGTGAGCTTGTCGGCGTACTGCGCCATGTTCTGCGCGGTGATGGTGAACAGCGGCTTCTCGTCGGCATAGGGGCCCGGCTCATAGCCGCCCTTGTTCTTCATGCCCGGCCAGGATTCCAGCCACTTGCCGCTGAATTCCGCCACGCCATCGGGCGTGCCCGCCTTTTCCGCGCCGACGCAGGTGTATTTGTCGCCGCCCAGCTGGGCGGCCTGTTCGGCCGATACCTTGGCCACAGCGGGAGTCGCCGCGACTCCCAGGCCGAATGCCAGCAAGCAGGAAATGCCGGCCGTCTTCAACTTCATCATCGCTCTCCTCGCAACCCGCCGTTGTTGTGGATACCTGCAGGTACGACGGCAGCCGCCTATGTGCGGAAGCTGCGTGCCCGAACCGGTACCGTTGTTTCGGCTAAGTTGCTACAGCGGCTGGAGGCGTTCTTGGCGAATTTTTACGATTTGGCGTTTTTGCGGCGCGCAACTGACCTGCGGATCAGATTGGCTGACAGCCGGCGCAGCCGAACCGGGAATCAGGCAGTACTGCTGCTTATCCGCACGATCCGCGGCAAGCCGATTCCCTCAGCCGAGCCGGCAGAAGCTGTGACAAAGATGGGTATCGACGATCCAGTCCGGGCTTTCCGGATCGAACCAGCGGTCGACCCAGGCCCAGTGATAGGGGTGCAGCATATAAGGCCCGCTCAGCCCCGCCAGCTCGTCATAGCGCTGTTCCCAGACATGGGTCCAGGTCCGCGCGCCCGCGGCCTCCGCCACACGGCTGAGCCGCCAGGCACGGATCGAGGGGATGTAGCGTGGCATTGCCAGCACCTCGCGCTCGAAGCGCGCCAGCGTATCGGCGCCGGCCGAGGATTTCACGCTGAGCAATAGCGCGCGGTAAACGCCCGGCCCATTCCAATTTCCGCCTTCCTCCCCATCGCGGAAGGCCACGCTGTCGACGCGCGCCACCCGATGCGGCTGGCTCAGCAGGGCCTGCGCCGCCGCGGTGCAGAGCGGGTGCTGCGGGCCGCGCTGCCGCCACAGGTAATCGCCGCCGTTGTAGACGCCAGGCAGCGTCGGCTGCAGCATGCAGTCCGTGCCCTGCATTGCCGCCTCGCGCAAGGTCCGCAGGAGATGCTCGCGCTCGGCGGCGGCGAGGCCCGCTTGTAAATGAATCAACTCAATGCGGTTGAACATGGCCATTCACACTGCGCCGAGCTTCGCCAGATCGGCAACATCGCTGGCGACATGGCGCTGGCGCGATTCGATCATCGGCGCAGCCTCATTCCACCACCAGTCCTGCAGGGACGGGTCCTGCCGCCCCTGGTAGCTCATCGACCAGAATCCTGCCGCGCCACGCACCGACCAGGTAATGATGAGCGTATTGGACTGATCCTCCAGCCATAGCGGCGGCGTGACCCAGATATGTTCCAGCCGCATGCCGCGCGCCTGCGCTCCGGGCACATAGCGTTCCCGCCAGGCCTGCACGAAGGCCTGCGCCATTCCCGCCTTCGGCGTAATGTGGTCAATGAGGTAGACCATCGCCGCATCGTTCATGCCTCCGCTCCGGATACCCGCAAGACGATCTTGCCACGCACATGCCCAGATTGAATGCGCCGATGCGCCTCCGCTGCCTGTTGCAGCGGCAGGATCGAGAGCGGCGGAGAGCGAAGTTCGCCGTGGCCGAACAGCGCCACCAGCTGGCGCAGCTGCGCGCCGGAACGCGCGTAGTTGCCCATGGTGGGCACGATGCGCACATCGCGCTGCGCCGCGCTCGCGGCGTCATGCGGCGCTTCGTCGGCAACCAGGGTGGCAATGGCGGCGATGATGCCGCCGCGCCTCACCATCTCCGGGGCCCGCGGCAGGCTGCCGCAACCGACCGCATCGAGGATCAGGTCGACGCCCCGCGGCGCCCATTGCGCCAGCTTCGCGCCGATGTCGCCGTCGCGATAGTCGATCGCCAGCGCTGCGCCAAGATCGCGCACATAGTCCTGGTTGGCGGGACCGCAGGTCGCGGCGACCTCGGCCCCGGCATGCCGCGCCAGCTGGACGGCATAGCTGCCAACCCCGCCGGCTCCGCCATGAACCAGCACCTTCTGCCCGGCGCCAAGCCGGCCAGCCTCGAACAAGCCCTCCCAGGCGGTGATCCCGGCGGTCGGGATCGCCGCCGCTTCGGCATCGCCAAGACCCGGTGGAAGATGCGCAATGCCGTCGGCCGAAGCGATGACATATTCGGCATAGGAGCCCCATTGGCCCTGCCCTTGCCTGGAATAGGCGACGACGCGATCGCCGGGCGCAAACCCGGCGCTGCCCTCGCCGGCCTTCACCACGGCGCCGGCAAGATCGAAGCCGAGAACGAACGGAAAGCGATACTCGAAGAACGGCGCCAGCCAGCCCTCGCGGCACTTCCAGTCGGCGGGATTGACGCCGGCGTGGGATACCTGGATCAGCACTTCGCCGGGCCCCGGCTCGGGCACCGGCACCTGGGCCAGGCGCAGCACCTCGGGACCGCCGAAGCGGTCGATCACCATCGCCCGCATCAGGCACGGCACCGCGCTCACCAGGGCATGCGCGGATTGCGCCGCGCGATGATGTCCTCGTTGCGCTGGCGGAACAGCTCGTCGAACGCCTCCGGCTGCGGAATCAGCCAGTAGCGCCCGGCAGCGATGCCCTCGAACACCGGCCCGGCGAATTCGTCGGGCGTGAGCCCGTGCTGCTCCAGCATGCCGCGCATGTTGTCGACGAAGGCCTGCGCCGCCGCTCCGGCGTGGGCGCCAAACGGATTGTTGAAGATGCCGGTCTTGACCGGACCGGGCGCCAGCAGCGACACGCCGATCGGCGCCCGCAGCATCTCCAGTTCGGCGCGCAGGCTCTCGCTCAATGCCAGCACCGCGAACTTGCTCGCCGAATACGGAGCCATCAGCGGACTGGGCAGAAAGCCGCCGACCGAGGAGGTGTTGACGATATGCGCCGGGCGCGCGTCCTGCAGCAGGCGCGGCACGAAGCTGCGCAAGCCATGCAACACGCCGTTGAAATTGATGTCGAGACTGCGCTGCCAGCGCTCCGGCTCGATCTCCCAGCTGAACCCGGTCGTCAGCACGCCGGCGTTGTTGAACAGCACATCGACCGCGCCGAACTCGGCGTAGGCGCGTTGCGCCAGGCGCTCCACCGAAACGGCATCGGAGACATCGGTCGGCACCGCCAGCACCTCGCCGTGCAGCGTCGCGGCGAATTCGCGCAGCGCCTGCTCCTGCACATCGGCCAGCACTACGCGCATGCCCAGCGACAAAGCCTTGCGCGCCAGGCCGGAACCGATGCCGCTGGCCGCTCCGGTGATGACGGCGACGCCGCCCCGCAACCTCAGTGCTTGCGTCACATCGAATCTCCGTTGGCCTTGATAGCGGGATGGGAATGCGGCGGGATCTGCGCATCGGCGAGCCGCCGCCGGCCATTGAGGCTGAATACCGGCAATTGCAGCGCCGCCGGAAAGTGCATGCTGTGGGCCAGCAAGCCGGTGCGCTGCGCCGCCGGCAGATGGCACATGGCGAGCACAGTCTCGGCCAGATAGGCGACATCCTCGGTGGGATAATCCTCGGGGATGTAACGCGAAGCTCCGGGCGTGCGGATGGCGGTCGACGGCCCCACCATGTTGACGGCGATATTGCTGTCCAGCAGTTCCGCCGCCAATCCCTCAGTGAAGCGATTGAGCGCCGCTTTCACCGCCGCATAGACCGTGACGCCGCCATTGCGGGCGAACCAGTCATAGGGCTTGGACAGCGGCTGCGCCGTGACCGAGCCTATATTGACGATCCAGCCGGCGCCGCGCGCCTTCATCAGAGGAATGGCGGCCTGGGCCAGAACGAATGGCGCGCGCAGATAATGTTCGAAGGTGCGCTCGAACATCTGCCGCGGCATTTCCTCCACCCGAGCATAGTCGGCATAGCCGGCATTGTTGACCAGGATATCGAGGCCACCGGCAAGCTCCGCCGCTCGCGCCACCAGGCTGTCGCGCTGCTGCGGATCTTCCAGGTCGGCCGCCAGTGCAATGGCGCGACCACCGGCGGCTTCGATCAAGGCCACCGTCTCGGCTAGCGTGCCTTGCGCATCGCCGGCGCTTGCCAGGCTGCGCGCTGTCACCACCACGGTGGCGCCGGCGGCGGCCAGCCGCTGGGCGATGGCGCGACCAATGCCGCGGCTGGAACCGGTGACCAGGGCCGTCCTGCCCCGCAGGACCGTGCTGGCGTCCGCCATGACATTCTCCTCGTTATTTTTTGTTGCGCGGTCTGCGGCGCCGATGGTTCAGGCGGCTGCGCGCTGCTTCTGGGCGTGGAAATGCGGAATGACATGCGTGCCGATATTGCGCAGCGTCTCCAGCTGCGCCCACTGCGGCACCGTGCCCATCTGGCAGATGAACAGGATCTCGTCGGCGCCGGCGTCGATCAGCTTCTGCACGTAGGCGATGCAGTCCTGCACTGTACCGTAGGCATGATTCGGATTGAGCATCATCATGGTCGGATCGCTGAAATCCACCGCAATCTTCTCGGAAGCGAAACTGGTCCTGATCACCGCCTTGCCCGCGGCGTCGGCCACGGTGTCTCCTTCCCACTTCGCCGGATCGGGCTTGGGACCGCCGGTATACCAATGCGCCAGGGACTCCATGAAGTAGCGCTGGCCCTTGATGCCGATCTTGCGCGCCTCCAGCCCGTCGTCGAGCACGATGGTCGGGCACAGCGCGGCGAGGTGCTGGTTGGGACGGAAGCCGACCTGATCTTCCGCCTTGCGTCCATTCCAGGCTTCGCGGTAGATGGCGTTCTTCTTCGCCACGTCCTCGGGGCCGCCGAAGCCCAGCACCAGGGCGCCCATGCCGCGGCCGCCGGCGCGCGCCAGCGTTTCGGTATTGGTGCAAGCCAGATACATCGGCGGATGCGGATCCTGGTAAGGCTTGGGATGGATCGGCCGGCGCGGAATCTTGACGTGGACGCCATCGTGCTCGATCTCGTCCTGCGCCATGATTTTGGGGATCAGGTACATCGCCTCGTCAATCTGCGGATTGAGCGTCGCCAGGTCATACCCGAAAGTACCGGACTCCTGCTGCGTGCCGCCCTTGCCGACGCCGAAGTGCAGGCGCCCGTGCGACAGCAGGTCCAGGGTGGCGATGCGCTCGGCCACCTTGACCGGATGGTTCATCGCCGGCGGCAGACACACCACGCCATGACCGAGATGGATGCGCTGCGTCTTGCCGGCGAGGAAGGCCAGCACCGTTTCCGGCGCGCTCATGTGCGCATAGTTGGACAGCGCGGTGTGCTCCACGCACCAGATGACATCGAAGCCCATCTGCTCGGCCAGCAGCGCCTGCTCGACGATGTCGTCGAACACCTTGCGGTCGCCGGCGCGCGAGGCATCGGTGGTCTGCGCCTCGTAGATCAGGGAAAATTTCATTGCCGCACTCCTCCATCGTGTTTTCAGGATCTGGCAGGAGGTGCAACACCTTCCCGCGATGGAGGCATTTTGGACGTCCCGTCCACAGGCTCATCGTCCATTTGAGCTAAAGCTGTTCGCAGGGAAGACAAAGAAATCTCGCGCAAAGACGCAAAGCCGCGAAAAAGCTTTTTATAGTGGCTTTGCGTCTTTGCGCGAGACGCTTTTGCTTGTGCGGACATAGTCATTTTGGACGATGCCGGCGCAGTGGCACGGGCCGAGCATGGCCGTAACGGCATCACCATAAGAAGGGGGAGACCAATGACACTCGATCCACAGGCCAAGGCCCTGCTCGACGCATTCGCGATGATGCCCGCGGTGGATTTTTCCGCCATCGACGCGCAGCAGTACCGCGCGATGATGAACGGCCCTTCGATGTTCGCGCCGGGCGACGCCGTGGCGCAGGTGGAGGATCGCGAGATTCCGGGGCCCGGCGGCCCGCTGCGCATCCGCCTGTACCGTGACGAGGGCCGCGGCCACCTGCCGATCACGGTGTTCTTCCACGGCGGCGGCTTCGTCATCGGCAGCCTCGATTCGCACGACAACATCTGCCGCTGCCTGGCCCGGCGCGCCGGCAGCCTGGTGGTTTCGGTGGACTACCGGCTGGCGCCGGAAACGCGTTTCCCCGGCGCCGTGAAGGACGCCTGCGCCGCGCTGGCCTGGGTGCACCGCAATGCCCGGGACATCGGCGGTGACGCCTCGCGCATCGCCGTCGCGGGCGACAGCGCCGGCGGCAATCTCGCCGCGGTGGCGGCGCAGCACTGGCGCGATCACGGCCCGGCGCTGCGTCACCAGTTGCTGCTCTACCCCCTGACCGACTGGCGCGTCGATACCGAGTCGTACCGCAACTACGCCAAGGGCTATTTCCTCACCTGGGACATGATGAACTGGTTCACCAGGCAGTACCTGCCCGACCCGCAGGCCGCCGACGACCTGCGCGCCTCGCCGCTGCGCTCGCGCGACCTGTCCGGCCTGGCTGCCGCCACCGTCATCACCGCCGAGTACGATCCGCTGCGCGACGAGGGCGAAGCCTATGCCAGGGCCATGCGCGCCGCCGGCGTGGCTGTGACGCTGCACCGCTGGCCCGGTCAGATCCACGGCTTCGCCAGCATGCTGGGCGTGCTCGACGCCGCGGACCAGGCGCTCAGCACTGCCGCGCAGGCGTTGCGCGAAGCGTTCGCTGTGGAAACCGCTGCGGCCTGATTCAGAGACGCTCCTGCGGAACGTCATACCGGCTTTCGCCGGTATGACCGTTGCTGCTTGTCGGGATTCGCACTTCAACGCCTTTGCAGCCTCCGCCTCCCCACCCCCCCGTTTCGCCTTGCCCTGCCCCGCACTTGACTATCTCTAAACATATCGTAAGATATATCTAACAACTAATCAGGAGTACCCAATGCACCATCATCGACACGGGCATCATCACGGCCACGATTGCGATTCCGGCGAAGGCTTTGCCTTCATGGGCCGCTTCCGCGGCGGACACGGCCGCTTCGGCGGCGGCTTCATGGGCGGCGGCGAAGGCTTCGGCGGCCCGGGCTTCCGCACCGGCCGCAAGCTCGCTTCCAGCGAGCTGCAGCTCGTCGTACTTGCCCTGCTGGCCGAAAAGCCCAGCCACGGCTACGAAATCATCAAGGCGCTGGAAGAACGCTCCGGCGGCTTCTATGTCCCCAGCCCGGGCATGGTTTACCCCGCCCTCACCTATCTCGAGGAAATCGGCCACGCCACGGTGCAGGCCGAGGGCAGCAAGAAGCTGTACAGCATCACCGAGGAAGGCCGCGCCTTCCTGGAAAAGAACCGCGAAGTGGTCAACGCCATCCTGACCCAGCTGGAGCAGATCGGCAGCCGCATGGACACCGTGCGCCGCGCCTTCTCCGGCGAAGCGCCGGCCGACGACGAGGAAGCCGATGCCCCGGGTTTCACCTGGCGCGGCTACAAGGAAGCCTGGCTGGCCCGCCGCGAACTGAAGATGGCCCTGCACGAAAAGAAGCACAGCTCGCCGGAGGAGTACAAGCGCGTCGCCGAAATCCTGCGCCGTGCCGCCGAGGAAATCCGCCGTAAATAGCAAATAGCACAGGGGAGTGCGCCATGAATGCTCATCGGTACCGCGTCACCGTCGAACATCTGTTCACGCCACATGAGGACGCGGTGCTGGATGCGCCGCTGGTCTTCGAAACCACCAGCCAGGATGCCCTGATGCTGCTGTTCATCGTCAACCGCCTGCGCGCCGGCCTGGGCGGCAATGTGGACAGCTGCATTCTCGACGCCACGCCGCAGCGCTATTCCACGAGGCCGCTATGAGCCGTCGCCAACAGCGCCCGACCTTGCAAAACCCGGAAACGGAATGCAAGCAGGCTCCCGGCATCTTCCGGCCGGTGATAGACCGCAACCGCTGCGAAGGCAAGGCGGATTGCGTCGAGGTCTGCCCCTACGAGGTATTCACCGTGGACACGCTCCCGATCGACCAGCGCAAGGGACTCAGCTTCCTCGGCCGCATCAAGGGCCGCGCCCACGGCTGGCAGCAGGCTCTCACGCCCAATGCCGAGGCCTGCCACGCCTGCGGCCTGTGCGTGAAGGCCTGCCCGGAGTCGGCCATCACCCTGGCGCGTGCCTGAGCTGCCGCGCCCTTTGATGCCGGGCACACCGGTAGCGCAATCGGGCGATGGTGAATTACGCTGGCACCATTCGCCCTTGCATCCCATCGCGGCAAGCTGCACCGCCGTCGTGTGATGCGGCGGGGCCACCGCCCCGCTCCGGGCCTCCTCGACCAAAGGGAAGTCCAGCCAGCATGTCCGCCTTCTTGCCCGCAACTCAGCGGTACCGCCGCACCCTGCGTTTCGCCGCCGCCCTGATAACCCTGGGCCTGTTCGGCATCTCCGGCCGGGTCTGCGCCGACGATCTGAAGACGCTCGTGGCCGACTACGAACACTACAATCTCGAGCAGGATCCGGTGACGGCGGGTCAGCAGGGCGACCGCGACGCGCTCAAGCGCTGGCCCGACGATTCCACCGCCGCGGACGCCCTGCGCAAGAAGGCGCTGGAAGGCTTCCGCTCCCGCCTGGACGCTCTCGGTAACGCCGCGTTGCAAGGCGAAGATGCGCTCAACCGGGAGGCGATGAGCCGCCAGATCGCCCGCCGATATGAAGCGCTGTCGTTCGACGAGGCGCGCTTCCCCTTCGCCGCCGATGACGGTTTTTTCAACACGCCGGACTACGTCGCGCGCGGCACAGTGATCCGCAACCAGGACGATGCCGACTGCTGGCTGGCGCGGCTCCAGGCGCTCCCGGCCTACTACGCCACCGAGATCGCCAATGCGCGCCGCGGCCTGGCCACCGATTTCGTGCAGCCGCTGCCGGTGGTCAATGCCGCGCTGCGGGTGGTGCATGCGCAGAGCGATGCGCCCGCCGGGGAGAGCTCCCTGCTGCTGCCCTTCGCCAGCCTGCCCGATAGCTTCAGCGCCGAGCAGCAAAAAGCCCTGCGCGCCAGGGCGCTCGAACTGGTGACGACGCAGGTCAAGCCGGCGCAGCGCGAGCTGCTGCTGTTCCTGGAAAAGACCTACCTGCCGCAGGCGCGCACCTCGCTGGGGATCGAAGCGGCGCGCAACGGTACGGCCTATTACGCCTTCCAGGTGCGCCGCCATACCACCACCAACATCACGCCGGACCAGGCGCACCAGCTGGGCCTGAAGGAAGTCGCCCGCATCCGCGCCGAGATGAACGGGGTGATGGCGCAGACCGGCTTCCACGGCAGCTTCAAGGAGTTCCAGGCCGATCTGCGTACCAATCCCCGGTTTTACGTCGACAGCCGCCAGGCCCTGCTGGAAAAAGCCAGCGAAATCGCCAAGCGCATCGACGACCAGTTGCCCAAATGGTTCGGCCTGCTGCCGCGCCTGACTTATGGCGTGCGCCCGGTGCCGCGCGAAATCGAGGAAAGCTACACCAGCGCGCGCTACTGGCCGGGCAGCCCCGAGCAGGGTGTCGCGGGTGGCTTGATGATCAATACCTCGCACCTGGACAAGCGGCCGCTGTACGAACTGCCTTCGCTGGCTCTGCACGAGGGCGTGCCCGGCCATCACCTGCAAATCGCGCTGGCGCAGGAGAACAAGGCGATCCCGGAGTTCCGCCGCGACGATGACCTGACCGCCTATGTCGAAGGCTGGGCGCTCTACTCGGAAAAGCTCGGCATCGAAATGGGCATCTACCGTGACCCCTACGAAAACTTCGGCCGCCTGTCGATGGAGATGTGGCGCGCCTGCCGCCTGGTGGTGGATACCGGCCTGCACCACGAAGGCTGGAGCCGCGAACAGGCCATCGCCTACATGTCCGACAACACCGCGCTGTCCGACAAGAACATCGAAGTCGAAGTCGACCGCTATATCGGCTGGCCCGGCCAGGCCCTTGGCTACAAGATCGGCGAGCTGAAGATCCTCGAACTGCGCCACCGCGCCGAGGCCGCGCTGGGCGATCGCTTCGATATCCGCAAATTCCACGACCTGATCCTGGGCGAGGGGCCGTTGCCGCTGGACTTGCTGGAAGAACGGGTCGATGCCTGGATTGCCAGCAGCAAAAGCTGAGAAGACAGGCAAAGCTTTGGGCGCGGCAGCGCCCTACGCGGACAGCTCGAACCGATCCCGATAGCGCTTCGGGCTGAGCTTGAGCCGCGTACGGAAATGATGGCGCAGCGTGTCGGCGGAACCGAAGCCGCATTCCGTCGCCACCCGCTCCACCGGCAGGGCGGAACCTTCAAGCAGCTCCCGGGCGCGGCCCAGACGCTGTTCGATGACCCAGTCCTTGGGCGTGGTGCCGGTAGCGTCCTCGAAGCGGCGCAGGAAAGTGCGCTCGCTCATGTGCGCACGCTGCGCCAGCAGTCGAATCGGCAGGTCGCGCTGCAAGTTGCGCCGCATCCAGTCGAACAGCGCCGCCAACGCCGCGCCTTCCTCCTGCACCGGCTGGTCGATGAACTGCGCCTGGCCGCCATCGCGGTGCGGCGGAATCACCAGGCGGCGCGCCACCTGATTGGCGATGCGCGGGCCATAGTCGCGGCGCACCAGGTGCAGGGACAGATCGAGTGCCGCGGCACTGCCGGCCGAGGTCAGGATCCGGCCTTCATCGACATACAGCACATCGGGTTCGATGCGGATGTCCGGGTAAGCCCGCGCCAGTTGCGCCGCATAGCGCCAATGGGTGGTGGCGCGCCGGCCGGCCAGCAGGCCGCTTGCCGCCAGCACGAACACGCCGGAACAGAACGAGACCAGCCGCGCGCCGCGCGCATGGGCGGCGCGCAGGGCCTTGAGCAGCGGCTCCGGCACCGGCGTGTGAATGCCGCGCCAGCCCGGCACGATCACCGTGTCGGCCTGACGCAACTGCTTCAGGCCGCCCGCGGCAATCAGCTTGAAGCCGCCGGTGGCGGCGAGCGGCCCTGGCTCGATGGCGCAGACGATGAAGCGATACCAGTCCGCGATCTCCGGGCGCGGCAGACCGAACACCTCCACCGCGATGCCGAACTCGAAAGTGCACAGACCGTCGTAGGCCAGCACCGCCACATTGCGGCCCAGCGGAGACTTTTTGCCGCTTTCGATATTTGGCATGTTCTTCATGATAGTTGGCATTTCCGCCAGTTTCCAGAGACAGGCGCGAGACCGATACTACCTCCCGTCACCCATCCAGCGAGGAGTGTCACATGGCAACCGTCGTACAACAGGTCAAGGCCGCACCGTCCGAACGGGCACTGGCGCATTTCGAGGCGAGGCTTGGCTTCGAAACCGATTGCTCGGATGTCTGGTACGCCACCCGGCACGAGCAGAAGGACTTCGTGCTGGTCGACGTGCGCATCGCGGCGCTCTACGCCGCCGGCCATGTGCCCGGCGCGATCAACATCCCCACCCGCATGATCGGCGAGCCGCGCCTGGAGGAATTCCCTGCCGACACCTTGTTCGTGGTGTATTGCGCCGGTCCGCACTGCAACGGCGCCAACAAGGCGGCGGTGAAGCTGGCGCGGCTGGGCCGGCCGGTGAAGGAAATGATCGGCGGCCTCACCGGCTGGATCGACGAAGGCCTGGGACTCGAACGCACTTGATCCAGATCCGCGATGCGCTGCCCGCGGACATCCCGCAACTGCTGCGCCTGATGCGGGCACTGGCGGAAGCTGAAAACTACGGCGCCGATTTCGCGGTCGGCGCACAGGACCTGGAAATGCACGGCTTCGGAGCGCAATTACAGTTCTTTACCAAGCTGGCGGTCGACGAGGAACGGGCGGTTGCCGTCGGCATGGCGGTGTTTTATCTGATGCCGTTCACCTACGACCTGCGGCCGACCCTGGTACTGAAGGAGTTGTACGTCGATGCCGCTTATCGGGACCGGGGCGTAGGCGAGCGGCTGATGGTCGCCCTGGCGCAATGCGCGCAGCGCCTGGGTTGCGGCCGCTTGCGCTGGGACGTCCTGCATGGCAACCACTCCGCCGAACGCTTCTACCAACGGCTCGGCGGTACGCGAGGAGCACTGGATCGCCTACCGGCTCGACCGCGCCGGCATCGACGCCCTCGCCCGGCGGCACCCCGCGGGCTGAGAGCCCGGTCAGGAGCTTGGGCGGCGCCTGTTCATCCGGCATTCAGGAAACAGGCGCAATATTCGCTCATCGTCACCATTCGACCCGCCATGCTCCGATTCGCGCTCTGTGCCATCACCCTGACGCTGCTCGTCTGCAGCGGCCTCAGCGCAGCGGACCCCGCACCAGGGCAGCAAACCGAGCAGAAAGCCCTCTATGCGCTTGACCGTTTGGGCTACGGGCCCCGCCCCGGCGACCTCGACCGGGTGATGAGCATGGGCGTGGACACCTACATCAACGAACAGCTGGCGCCGGAGAAGATCGCCGAGCCGCCGGAACTGCAGCAGCGCCTGGACGCGCTCGACACCACCAGAATCAGCACCGCGAATCTGTTCCGCGACTATGGCCCGCCGGCGCGCAAGGCCGCCGGCGCCGACGAGGATGCCCGCAAGAAAGTCGAGCAGGCCGCCCATCACGTCGCCGAGGAAGCGCAGCAGGCGCGCCTGCTGCGCGCCCTTTACAGCCCGGCGCAATTGCAGGAAGTGATGACCGACTTCTGGTTCAACCACTTCAATGTGTTCCGCGACAAGGGCATCGAAGGCCAGATCTGGGTCGGCACCTATGAGCGCGACGCCATCCGCCCCTATGCCCTGGGCCATTTCCGCGATCTGCTCGGCGCCACCGCCAAGCATCCGGCGATGCTCTATTACCTGGACAACTGGCAGAGCTCGGTCCCGCACCAGGACAAGAACGGCGACCTCAAGGGCGGCCTCA
>Ga0302317_10000834_pt1 | contig 24292 bp, 14 predicted proteins | sample III_Palsa_N3_3_FD_200450 | JGI IMG/M metagenome (GOLD analysis project Ga0302317, IMG submission 200450) | Peat permafrost microbial communities from Stordalen Mire near Abisko, Sweden - III_Palsa_N3_3 | ecosystem: Environmental > Terrestrial > Soil > Palsa > Peat permafrost | place: Sweden...
ATGGAGAGACGGGTTTTCTCGTGCCGTCCGGTGATTTAGGCCAGATTGAAAACGGAATCATCAAGTTGCTGTGGGATAGCTCTCTACGTGATCGATTCGGCGCGGCAGGCCGTACACTTGTCGCGCGCGAGTTTTCGGCGGAAGCTATGACGAAACAATATCTTGATGTCTATAAGGCGGCCTTGACCGTTGCAGAGCCGCCTCTGCGCTCTGGGATAGCAGATTGAGCTTTTGGTCTAACCGCGGAGCGACGGCGAAAACCCAATGAAAATCTCGGTGATCGTCCCTGTGTTCAACGAAGAGAAGCATATCCAGGCCACACTGAGCGCACTGGCCGTGCAGGATATGAACAAAGAGTCGTTCGAAATCATTGTCGTGGACAATGGCTCTTCCGATTCAACAATGTTGATCGTTGAAGAATTTTCTGCTGTATTGCCGCTCCAGGTTTTGAGTCTGCCGCATGGCAATATCTCGAAGGTAAGAAATTGGGGTGCCAAAGTAGCAACCGGCGAGACACTTGCTTTCCTCGATGCCGACTGCGTCCCAAAGAAAACATGGCTTCGCGAAGCGATCAACGTTCGCCATGAGCGCGGCATTTGGGGTGCGCACTATGCTGTACCTACCGACGCGACCTGGGTTGGAAGGCTGTGGGGGAAATATCAGGCAACAGAGCAGGCCGGTGCCGTCTTGTTTCTGCCCGCGGGAGATATGTTCATCCTTCGTGAAGATTTTCTGAGGATTGGAGGTTTCAACGAAGGCCTCGATACAAGTGAGGATGTTGAACTATGTCAGCGTGCGTTGAAACAAGGTCTGCAAGTATCTGCATTCCCGAGCCTGGCGGTTGAACACAACGGGACGCCCAGGGCCTTGGCTCAGTTTTATCGGCAGAACCGTTGGCATGGGAAGCATGTGCTCCGAAAATTCGTAGCCAATCTTCCGTCGCTAAAGAACTTGCCGATCGTCGCATTGAGCCTCTACACCCTCTTCATGTTTTGGGCCTGTATTGTCTTGCCGTTTATCGCGGTAGGGACTAGCCGCTGGTGGCTAGCTCTTATAGCTCCGCCGCTGCTCCTATTGCCTTTTGTTGTGATCTCGCTGATAAAAACCCTGCGCTTTGGAAGATTAGTCGAAGCGCCAGCGTTAACGGTTCTGTATACAACCTATTTTCTTTCTCGTGCTGCCGCTCTCACCCTGAGATCCGGCCGAAACCACCGTTGAGAGCCTCCTGAAAGGCAAGTATTTTGAAATCCCGGTACGATAAGCAGGCAGATGGCACATTTTGACATCATCATTCCCGCATACAACGGAGAAAAGTTTCTTCCCTTGGCCTTGGAAAGTGTTATCCGGCAGACATATTCGGATTGGCGCATCATCCTTGTGAACGATGGAAGCAGTGATGAAACACCTGCGATCGGAAAGGCCTTTCAACAGCGCCTTGGCTCGAAGATGTTATTTATCAGTCAGGAGAATCGCGGACTATCTGCTTCGCGAAACATCGCTATGCAGCATGCGACTGCTCCGTTATTGGCGCTTCTTGATGCGGATGATATCTGGTTGCCTAACCGGCTTGAAGCATCACGACGCTGCTTCGAAAATGAACAGGCGGGGATGTCCTATGGATTTGTTTCTTTAATCGATATCGATGGAAACGTGTTGCGCACGCAAGATCCGCAGGATCAGCTTGACGAAGGCCTCATTTCGTCTGCGATCTACACGCGAAGCGTCAATCTCCCCTGTCCAACTATTAGCTTTCGACGGGAATGCATCAACAAGCTCGGTGGCTTTGATGAGGATATGCGGGCTTCGGAGGATCGCGATCTCTGGCTACGGATCGCTCTCAAGTATCAAGTGGCGCGCATTCCAGAGGTGATCGCTTTGTATCGTGTTTCGCCCGGCTCAATGTCAGATGATCTCGACCGAATGCTTCGTGCGCAGTTAAAGTTCGTTGAGAAACACCGCGTCTCCTCCGGAGTTTCACCAGCAGGACATCGCCTTGCCGTCAGCAGCATTTACCGTCAACATGCGGAAACGTTAGGGCAACGCCGGCGCTATTGGATCGCCTTTCTCCATGCTGTTCGCGCCTTCGCAATTTACCGTGGCATTGAAAACCTGCGGGTGGCGATCCGCTCCTTTATCTTGCTACCGCGGCTGCTGATAATGTCACGCCGTCGTCATTGAATCCTGGCTCCTGCTTGCATCGGGCTCGCGGGAGACAGATGGAAATTAAAATTGTCCAAGTCCTGCTCCTTTGAGAATCGCGGCTCACCCATGAATTTGGGGTCCACGCATTTCTCTCCAGCATTGCATTTCATGTTTCGCACGCCGAAGTAGACATTGTTGCTTCGCACGATGTGCCCGATTGGATGGCCGAAGTAAAAGGCGCCTGGGCCGCCTGGCTGACCGCCGCCGTTATAAGTCGCCCGATTGTCATACCCCAGAACGACATTATTGCGAAAGACGAGAGTGGCTGATGGACAGGCTGTGTCACCGCAATCCACGTCGATCGTAGTAGGGGAATACGACACGATGGAGTTGTCGGTGAAGGTGACGGTCGCTCCATTACTGATATTGAAAGCAATAGCGTCTTCGGCACGACAGAAATCGCCTAAATTCCGGTTGAAGCTCGATGGCTGATCGCTCATAGGTGCGGATAACCGTCTGCAGTTTCCAACGACGGTATTGTTTGAAAACGTCGCGGGACTATCGTGCCCACCCCATTTGAACTGCGCTCCGTTGTTGCCATACGCCGAAGAGTTCGTAATGCTTAGCGAGCAGTCCCCGCTATCGTTATGCAGAAAGTCGAACCCGTCTTGTGTGTTGTATCGAAATATCGAATGGTCGACATGTGCGGTGATGCAGGTGTGAGCCGGAGTTCCAATCCCGTCCCCATATCCTCCCGAGCTTTGCCCGTAACAGGAGATTGCTCCGCTACCCGGGTAGGCCTGATTACAGCCGTTCCATTCGACGGTAACGTGATCCAGGTTGAGAACGGCATGAACCATAGGTGTGCCCTTACCGTCGTCAAAATCCCAGCCCGCCCCCCCGTTATATGCGATGACCACCCGCAGTGCCGTTACCAGGCCTCCGATTGGACCGATAATGCCGCGGGATGTGAACCCGTGTATCCACATATCCTGAAGTAAGACATCATGGGTACTTGTGTTCATGATGATTCCGTTTGAAGCGTAATCATCCAGGGGAAAGTCAGTCTTGCAATTGGATGGATAAGCCGGTGCGCCCATGCGTATGCAGTTGGAGTGACGCGTCAGCTCGATGCATTGAACGTCGACGTATGCCGATCGCAGACTGAGGACAGCGCCTACGCCGAATCCTCCAAACAGCTGTGTCTTGTTCTGGGCAGAGCAGCCGCCATAGTTTTCTCCGAGAATTCTCGTGTGATGGTCAGCTGTCCCCGAAGGCGGATCCGGCGCTCCCGAACTATAGGGATCGCCAGCCAAGCCGAAACCATCTTTCGCATTCGGACCGCTTTGTCCTACCCGCCAGGGCCCACCTCGGATGATGTAGGTGTCCCCACTCTGTCCAATCCAGCCATAGGATGGAAAGGCGGCCTGGGTCGCATTAGTCGTGTAACTCCCGTCCGTCCAGAGGTACCGCACATCGTTAAAAGCGCAGTGCTGGTTTATCCCGTGTCCGGGATCTGCCTTATCTGCGTTGCCGTCGCATCGGCCTCTTGGTTGTTTCGAAGAGTATCGCGTGCCCCCATCCGGGCGGACAAACCATGTTTCGCTCACCATCGGCAAGCAGACGAGGGAGCAAAGGAAAAGCGTGAGCGGCCATCCCGTCAATTTCACCGCTAAACCTCTTCTCGGAAGGATCTACGGCTGTAGTCCTCCGATGGTCGGGGAGCTCGGCCGCATCACTCCAGCATAGTCCAAGGTGATGCCGGGTATTGCAACACCCGCGGCGACGGCAGGACTGGACTGTCCAGGAGTCATGTCAGGAGCACCATAGACATGCCAGGCTTCATCCGCAAGCCTTGGGTCCCCGCAGACTCCTGCCAATTCATGATTCGCAGGGCACGTCCAGGCGCTGCTGGGATGGAATGTGAAGTTGTTTGTGAAGAGACTCCCACTGTTTCCAAAGAAGTCGACCCCAGCGCCGTTATACACAGGGTTACTGTATCCGCCTGTTCCACCAGAGGGATATCCATCAGCTTTGTCGTTTAGGAAGCCAACAAAAATGTTATTGCGGAAGTCAATGGTCGATGTGGCATTGCACGGACCATTAGTCGTATCGCAGTCGATCTCGATAGCTGTGGCAGAAGCTGAATAGAGGGTGTTGAAGTCGTAGGTGAGCCGCGTCTGGGGGCCAACCTTCAGAACGATGCCAGTATCGGCGGCCCGGCAATAATCCGAGAGCCTTGAATTATAGCCTTCGGGTGTCCCAGGGATTGGTTGCCGCATCGCATTGCAGTTGGTGACGATCAAATTATTGACCGCGGTCCCAGAAGCGCCCCCAACCTTAATCTGTTGGCCCATGTTCCCATAGGCTTGCGTACGCGTCACCGTAACGCTCGATCCCGAACCAATCAGGTGCAGGGAGTCGAGTCCGTCCTGCGTGTTATAGGTCACTATCCCCTGGTCAAACGTAACGTTCCATGCTGGGCTACTCGGAGTCGTTGCCGTGCCGAATCCGTCGCCGTAGCCCCCAACATTGTCATCGGTGCAATCCTGATAGGGAAGTGCATCAACAATCGGATACTCCTCCGCACACCCGTTCCAGCTGATGTTGTAATGCTGCATCAGTAGAGTTCCGGTGCCGGTTGTTCCATCTCCCGCATCGGCGTTCCATCCGGAGCTCGCATTCCCAATCAGGTTTACGTAACTGAAGACGACACTATCGCCTGTCGGACCAATCATGCCTGCCGATGCGAGACCATGGATAGAAACATCCGTCACCGTGTCGTTGGTAGAGGTTCTCGACCAGCTGATTCCGTTCGTCGCATAGTCGGAAAGTTGACCAATCGTGGAGTTGCAGGTGTTCGTTTGCGAGGCTCTTCCGCAGCTCGAAAAATCTGTGATGTCCAGGCACGCTATGTCTACATATGAAACGTCCGTCATAGTGAGTACAGCATTCACCCCGTAACCCCCGTGTAGCTGCGTTTTCGCCGAGGGTGCATGGCAGGAGGCAAAGTTCTCTCCAAGGATCCGGGTATGCTGGGAAGCGGTTCCTGAAAGTGGCGGAGGAGCTCCGGAATCATACGGATCGCCGGCCACGCCCCAATAATGCGATACGGCGGAGTCGTACACGTCGGAGTTGCTGGGATACCCAATCCGCCAGGAAACATTACTGCTCAAAGAGCCGCGGATCAGATAGGTATCTCCACCATTTCCTATCCAGCCATAGGCTGGAAAAGCTGATTGGCTCGAATTCGTCGTATAGGAGCCGTCCTGCCATAGATACCGCACATCGTTGAAGGCGCAGGGTTGGTTTGTACCGTGACCGGGGTACGCTGTATCCGATTTGCCATTGCATTGCCCGTTTTGCATGTTGCTCGAATAGCGGGATCCCCCGTCAGGGCGTACGTACCACGTTGTTCCGGCGGACGGGGGTGCAGGTGTCGCCGGAGCTGCGGCGACAGGCAGAGACATCTGCAGAGTCTGAGATTGAGCCGGTCTTCCGCTATCGGTGAGGGACACCGTAAAGGCGGAGATGCCCGACGTTGTGGGTGTGCCGGCGATAACTCCGGTCGCGGTATTTAACGTCATACCAGCCGGCAGCGCACCGGAAGAAATGCTCCAGCGATAGGGCGCGGTTCCGCCTGTGGCGAGCAGCGAATACGTGTACGCGTGATTCACTTGCGCTGAAGGCAGTGAAGGCTGCGGGAAAGAGAGTACGGCCGGAGCGATCACGATAGATGTCTGCGTGGTCTGTGACTGTGTTGGACGGCTGCTGTCAGTAACGCGAATTGCAAAGGTAAAGACGCCTGAGGTGTTGGGTGTGCCCGCGACTACGCCGGTGTTGGCATTCAGGCTGATGCCTGCCGGCAATGCCCCAGAAGAAATACTCCAGCTATAAGGCGTTGTCCCACCCGTTGCCAAAAGCGAATGCGTATAAGCTACGTTGACCTGTCCTGAAGGCAAGGACGGTTGCTGGAACGAAAGTGGTGGTGCCGCGATGACGAGCGACAGCGCCGCCGTCCGAGACTGGATGGGGGTGCTGCTATCCGTCACGGCGACCGTGAAGGCTGAAGTTCCCGCCGTTGTGGGTATCCCAGACAGGGTTCCGGTGGAGGCATTCAACGTAACCCCGGTCGGAAGATTACCGGAAGAAATCTTCCAGTGGTATGGCCATATACCGCCCGTGGCCGTTAGCGCCGAGTTATACCCGACATTCACTTGACCGGAAGGTAACGGTATCGATTCAAAGGAAAAGACAGCAGGAGCGACGATAAGCGATATTTGCTCTGTCTTCGACTGGATAGGCTTGCTGCTATCGGAGACAGCCAGCGTGAATGTTGAAGTCCCTGCTGTAGTTGGTGTCCCCGACAGGGAACCAGTTGTGGCGTTTAGAACGATTCCCGACGGAAGCGCTCCGCTGGCGATACTCCAATGATATGGCGTGCTTCCGCCCGTTGCCTGCAGCGTATAGGCGTACCCGACGTTCACTTGCCCAGACGGTAAAGCTTGGGGTCGGAGCATAAGAGTCTGCGGGGCAACAACGAGAGAAAATTGAGTTGTCTGCGACTGCGCGGGCTGGCTGCTATCGGTCACAGTGATCGAGAAGGCAAAGCTGTTCGCTTTCGTCGGTATTCCATAGAGAAAACCAGTAGCCGCATTGAGCGTTAAGCCGGAGGGAAGCGATCCACTGGACAGAGCAAAGTGATAAGGCGCAATGCCACCCGTGACCTGCATCTTGTAGATGTAGGGGAAGTCTATTTCGCCTGGGGGCAAGGCGGCTTGCGGCAATGATAAAGCCTGTGCAGTGGGGGCTGTCAGTGGCACAGACACAATGATCGATACCAGGGTTGTCTTAGATTGGACTGGGCTGCTGCTGTCATTTGCAGTCACCGCAAAAGGATAGGTGCCCGCCGTAGTGGGAACCCCCGAAATCATTCCGCTAGATGCGCTCAGCACGAGCCCGGGTGGTAGCGCACCGGAAGTGAGAAACCAGTTATAAGGTGCGGTTCCTCCTGTAGCCGGCAGCGTTGAGGAGTATGAGGTACCCACCTCCGCCGCGGGTAGCGCTGCTTGCGGCAAAGCGAATGGCGACACAACGCTCAAGGAAATGGAGGCGGAAGTTGTTTGAACTGGGTCGCTGTGGTCGCTCACCAATACGTTGAATTTCGCGGTGCCGGTGAGCGACGCGACTCCAGTGATCGAGCCTGACGAGGGATTGAGCGCGAGTCCGGCCGGCAAACTGCCCGTGGTGATCGCCCATTGGTAGCCGGGTGTTCCGCCAGTAGCGCTAAGAGCTGTGTTGTAGGGCATCCCGTCGATCGCAGGCGCAACAGCAGCGTCTTGGATAGAAAGAGGGTTGGCCGTAGCGTTGACGACCGGTAGCTCCATCGACCTGGTGCTACAACCTGCACAGAGTAGGAGCAACATCATGCTGGCTGTCGTCAGGCGTCTCTCAAAAGCGCTCATGGGACCTCGGCAAAGCCAAATTGCGGACCTACTGGTCCTTGGCAACCCCGAGTAAAGCAAACGCATGCATAGGCGACACTCCCACGGATGAGCTATCTGTCTATGTGTAGGTGTACGCAAAAAATTGCACACACGATGTTAGCCGCAATATCCCCGCGAACAACTTCATGTGTATCGCGGTTCGCCTTTATTTGGAGGATTCTTAGCAAGTGTGCGCAAAAGTTTTCGTACAACTTTCGGCCATCAGGCTAAAGTGTTGGTGTCAGTAATGATTACTCTTTGCATACAGATGGTGTTTGGCTAGCTGATTGCTTACTAGTGGGTAGCAGCGTGAACAAAACATACCCATGACCCTTTCTCAACGTACCTCACTCACCTTTGTTATTGTCCTCACTCTATTCGCGGCCGCGATCGGTGTTCATGCTGATCCGCTTTGCCGACGGTTGGTTCGCGAGTATAGAGAGAAGCAGGTACGAAACAAAGTCAGCAAACAAACGGCGGCACGCTGGGCCGAATGGAATAAAACTCACCCGAACTTTCACCCACATCCCCGGCCCAAATATAAATTGGTTCCCGAGGAAGTAGTGAAGCAGGTTGAATTCGCCTGCCAGGTACCGACAAGGCCCGTGGAAACGAGTGAACTCTTACCTCCAATCGTTCCCGACTTTAAGTTTGATCCGCTACCGCCGACCATGGTCCTGGCTCCGCCCGTGCTGCCGAGTGTCGTAGAAATCTCTACTACATCTACTCCCCCACCGCCATTTCTTCCCCCATACTCTCCTGGCGTTCCTCCCGGACTTGCTCCTGTGCCGGAGCCCTCAAGTATTGTGCTTTCTTTCACGGGTGCGCTCTTTGCCGGAGCGACGGCTTTTTTCGCGCGTCGCCGTTCCTTGTCAGTGGCTCACACAAGCTAGTGCTCCTGTGTGGCATCAGACAAAGTACTACCAAAGTGGTAGCTGCCACGTCGGTTGCGGGGTTGACGTCGAGATATCGAAAGTCGATTCTGGTCTCTCAACGGAGAGTCCAATCGAATGCCAAAGCTACGCGGGTTCACCTTATTTTTGATCTTTCTTTGTCTTGGCATGGTTGCACATGCCGAAAAGCGGACAAAAGACCTCGTCACCGTTACTTGCAGTTGCGATGACGCAACCGGTAAAGCGTATGCGAAGGCGCTTAGCGCCGCTCTTGCATCCAGTCCCCAGTATCAAGAGGTCGGACTGCAAGAGGGGATGGACATGGATGCTATCCGCATTAACATCGTCTCTCTTCCGATTTCTCCTGGGAATGACACCGAGCGGCCCAAATCCGCACTTTCCATCGTTTGCTTGCACCAAGGCGTCTTGATGCATCAATTTATTGAAACCTGTGACCGCATCCCCATCGAAGAATGCGCAAAGCAACTGGTTGCGGATTTAGCGAGCTGGGATTCTTCCGCAGCATAATAGTCCTGATCAAAATGGTTTCTGGAAAAACTTAGACTTCGTGTTCGAGCAGCGACTCTGTATTCGAAAAGCAGGCGCTCTTCCCAGTTCTACTTAGAGATAAATTGACTTCTCTATGGACCTAATAGACAAGGCAATATATAGAATGTCAAAGGAATCTTGCTGTTTTCTGAAGTTTTCCGCGATACTGCGATCGCAATCAGACTAAATGGCGGTGGATGTAGTCAGCATCGAACTCGTCTCTAGTTGCATTTCCCTGCGAACAGGGAAATTAGCAGCGAATTCGCGATTCTCGAATCTATTTTGAGCTTGCTCTCCTATGACTAATCCATAATCTGCGATGCTACTGCGGAAGGTACATGACGGGACCTGTGATCTCGAAGGGGAGCAAAATGCCTTGGTTGGGGACGGGCTGTCCGCCGCCGATGTAGAGTTCGTATCTTCCGGGCTGGATGCTGCGAGTGCCATGCTCATCGACCAGGCTTAGCTGACGAGGGTCGATCCTGGCTTGAACGGCAGTCTGCTCACCGCTGGAGAGAGACACCTTTTTGAAGCCGGCGAGGATACACAGAGGGGCTCCCGGTTCTCCTTTAGGAATCAGATAGAGTTCAACGGTCTCTTTCCCTGCAAAGCTTCCTGCGTTTCTTAGCTGCAGGCTTACATCGAGGGCCTCACCTGCCTGCAACGTTGTTGTGGAGAGTTTCCCGGATAGGTATTGGAAGCGGGTATAGCTGAGGCCGTAGCCAAATGGATAGAGCGGAGTACCTGTGAAGTAGCGATAGGTCCTGTTTTTCATGGAGTAATCAGCGAAGGGTGAGAGTTGTTCGGTAGATGCATAGAACGTGACCGGAAGTCGACCGGATGGATTGTTTTCGCCGAATAGAGTTTCAGCTATGGCGGGGCCACCGTCCTGTCCCGGATACCAGGCTTCGAGGATTGCGTCAGCCTGGTTGTTTGCGTCGTGAAGCCCTAGAGCCGAGCCGTTCATCAGGACAATGATCAAAGGTTTGCCCGTTGCAGCGACCGCGGCAACGAGTTGCTGTTGCGCTTCGGGCAGGTCGATGGAGGTTCGATCGCCGCCATCAAAACCTTGCAGATGGACCGGCATTTCTTCGCCTTCGAGGTTGGGGCTAAGGCCAAGGAAAGCGATCGCAACGTCGGATTGTCTCGCGGCATCGACGGCTTGTTGGATAAGGACATTGGTCGGCGGTATCCAGTTGAAGGTGAGACCTGCACCGAAGCGAGGGCTGTTGTGCGTGTACTCGATTCGAAATGCGTGGGCTTTGGTGTCGGGGAAGGTTAGCGAGAAATCGGGCGTGGGAGCGTGACGCCCGTGCGTGGAGGCGTGATGGAAGTCATAGACCTGGTGGCCGTCGAACCATACGCTGATCGACTCCGCGTCGTCGCATGTGCTGCAGTGCGCCAGGAGGAAGCTGAACGGAAGCGTGCCGGGCACGGGCGAAGTGATCGAGCCAGTCCAGCGGATGGAGAAGGCTTGGGCGGAGGCGTTCTGTACCGGTGAGGCGCCATTCCAATCGAAGTCGATGTTGGGATCGATGCGACGAACGATCGGCGCGGTGCTGAAGTTGGTGTCGCGAAAATACTCGGCTGTTAGACCGGGCTCTCCTGTGCCGTCGGCTTTCGAGGTGAAGAGCGAAGGTGGGACCGGAAGAGGAGCGCCATCCACGTAAGGCGCGCCCTGGGCATAGTGGACTTGACCGGGAAAGCGCTGTTGCAACGCGGTGAGAGGCGTTACAGAATGTGAGGCGACTGCGTTGTAGTTGCCTTCGAGGCCGGCAAGCGCCATGGCGTTGGGGCCGACGACTGCGATGGAGTGGATCGATTTGGCGAAGGGAAGGATGCCGTTGTCCTTGAGCAGCACCATGGAGTCTCTGGCCGTTTGAAGGGCGAGGGCGTTGTTGGCGGTGGAGTCGTTGCTGGAGAATGAAATGCTTGCGTAAGGGTCTCTGTCGGCGGTGTTGAACATGCCGAGTTGAAAGCGTGCGAGGAACAAACGCTTGACGGCGGCATCAATGGCGGATTCTTTGATGAGGCCTTGCTTTACAGCGGCTACGAGTGCGGCGTACTCCTTGCCACAGCTGAGGTCTGTGCCGGCCAGCACGGACTGCGCGGCGGCGTGGGGCATGTCCGGAGCGAACTTGTGTCCTATCGCGACGTCGGTGATGGCGGCGCAGTCGGAGACGATGTAGCCGTTGAAGTGCCAATCCTGTTTGAGCTTCTGCTGGAGGAGCATGGTGCTGGCGCATGCGGGAGCGCCGTCGACGGAGTTGTAGGCGCACATCACGCTGTCGACGTGGGCGTCGACAACGAGCTTGCGGAACGCGGGAAGATAGGTGTCCTCGAGGTCGTGCGCGGATATGACTGCGTCGAAGCTGTGGCGCTGTGACTCGGGACCGCTGTGGACCGCAAAATGCTTTGCTGTGGCGATCACCTTGAAGGTGCCATGGTTCGGGCCTTGCAGGCCACGAACGAAGGCCGCTCCGATCTGTCCAGTGAGAAAGGGATCTTCTCCGTAGGTCTCCTGCCCACGGCCCCAGCGGGGGTCGCGATCGATGTTGATGTTCGGCGCCCAGAATGTGAGGCCATAGTAGATCGAATGATTTCCTGTACGCAGGGCCTCGTTGTATTTTGCGCGAGCTTCGGTGGAGATTGTGTCGGCTACGTGTTGGATGAGGTCGACATCCCATGTTGCTGCCAGCCCTATGGCCTGCGGAAAGACGGTTGCATAGCCGGAGCGCGCCACGCCGTGCAAGCCTTCGTTCCACCAGTCGTACTCGGCGATGCGCAGACGCGGAATAGCAGGCGCCGCGTTCTGCATCTGCGAGACTTTTTCATCGAGCGTCATTCGCTGTACAAGATCATCCACCCGCTGCGTGTATGGGAGTGCCGGATCGAGATATGGCTCCGAACCAAGTGGCTTTTGTGCGGACAGGTTCTTTGCAAAAGCCAGTGCCGTACACAGAAAGACAAGTGCCAGCGAACGATTGCGAGTTAAACTGCTGCTGGTGTTGCATGCGGATGGAACAAGGGATGCTCGGAGATGCAGTAGTTTAGAAGGCAAGCTGGTCAACCTTTTCCATGATTTTGTCTTTTTAGTCGCGGCCGTCAGAGCTATGAGCTGGCGGGAAGAGAACGATGATCCAGGCTGTCGCGTATGGCAAAGAAAGCTTTTGCTGGACGATATTGTTCATCGAACGGAAGAGAACGCTGCGGACGGTTCGGCTGTTTGCGATGGTGCGTGGGACCATCGTTGAGCCAGGTTCTTCGGTCACTGACGCCCCATGTGAGCATGGCTTTGACGGCTGGGTTGGCGAGCGCGACGTGCAGAAAGTCGGCGTATGTTTTGGCGACAGCGAGGTCGCGCATGGCAGCGTCGTTTGCGGGCAGATCGTCTTCGTTGACATCTAGTTCGGTGAGAAATATCTGTAGCCCCATTTGCTGGATGCTTTGCATGAAGTCGGCGAGGCCTTTGCCGATGGAGTCGGGTGATGCGGCCTTGATGTGAGACTGGATTCCCACTGCATCGAGCGGGACGTTGCGGGACTTGAGGTCTCGGAGGAGAGTGAGAATGACGGCGCGGCGCTCGGCGTGTTCCGCGTTGTCGTATTCCACGCCGTAATCGTTGTAGGTGAGGAGCACGTGTGGATCGGCGGCGCGGGCCGTTCGATAGGCGAGCTCGATGTAGTCAGGACCGACGTGCTCATACCAGAAAGAGTTGCGAAGGCCGCCAGGTTTGCCATCCTTGGGAAGGACGGCTTCGTTGACGACGTCCCAGGATTGAAGCTTTCCGGCGTAGTGTTTGCAGACGGTGGTGATGTGGTCGATGAAGAGTTGCCGCACGTCGAGGCTGGCGGCGTTTTGCTGCAGCCAGTCGGGAACAGAGTTGTGCCAGACGAGAGTGTGGCCGCGCAGCTGCATGTGATGTTTGTCCGCAAAAGCGAGCAGGGAGTCACTCTGCGTGAAGTCGAAACGATCCTGTGAGGGCCTGAGTGCGCGCCACTTCAGCTCTCCTTCCGGGACGAGGAGGTCATACTGATCGGCGACGAGTTGTTGTAGCGCAAGGTCAGCTTCAAGACCGTGCGCAACGACGGCGGCGCCTGCCAGCAATCCGTGATGCTTCGCATGCTGCCTGAGTGAGTTGCGTCCACTGAGAGCTTTGGTCTCCGGCGGAAGCTCCGTGGGCAGTGGACCATAGTCCGGCGGAGGAAAGTGCTGCGGTTGCGGCGCGCTGTTTACGGTCATCTCGTCGGTGGGATGCGGCGGTGTCCCCGTTTGCTCCGGCGCAGCCATGAGCGGGGAACACAGCTGGGCAGCCAGCAATGTTGACGCTGCCTTGAACCACTGGACGACTACCTTACGACGAGTCAGCATCCGTTTCCTCAGAAGAACCCGGAGAGACAGGAGACACACGGCGCGCAAGGAAATCTTGAGTCCGTGTGTCTCCTGTCCCAACTAGAACAGCAGTTTTGCAGAGAACTGCGCGATGCGAGGATCGTTTGCAGTCGATATGTTCTGCGGTGTGGTTCCAGTGATACGTCCAATAGAGGAGCTGTTGGTTGTTCCCGGATCCCCGAGGTTGGCGTGGTTGAAGATGTTGAAGTACTCTGCGCGGAGCTGCAGCCCGACCCTCTCGCCCATGGGGAATGTGCGTGCCAGGCTGACATCCCAATCGACATAGTGAGGACCGACGAAGGAGCCCTTCACGATCGATCCGTAGGTTCCAGCTGCATTGTTCTGGAAGCTTGCGGGGTTCAGGTAGTTGCGGCATGGCGTTACGGTTCCGCATGCGTTGCCGCCGTAGGGATTGCCTACGAGGACAGCGCGGTCGCGAAGCTGGCCTGAACCAGAAGCGTTGTTCGAGTTCGAGGCGATGGTTAGCGGGTCACCCGAGCGGAACTGAAATAGCCCCGAGGTTTCCCATCCGTTAGCCAGGTAGCGCAACGCTTCCGGGCTCTGCTGCAGTACCTTGCGCTCCGCATAAACATAGGAGATCGAGGTAACGTTGGTGTGGTTGAAGTCGGAAGGGCCAATATCCAGGCGCTTGAAGTTGGGCTCATAGATAGGCAGCACATACGAGTTGCCGGATGCAATGGCCGTTGCCGACTGGTTGTAGGGGGTGTTATCCATCGCCTTGGACCAGGTATAGTTCGCCAGCAGCGTGAGGCCGGAACGCATGCGCTGCTCGGCTGACATCTGCAGGGAATTGTAGCTTCCATTGCCGCCCATGTTGGCTTCGGTGATGGGCTGTGTATAGCAGCTTGTGCAGCCGACCTTGTTGTACAAACGGCGGTTGTAGTTGGGATCGGTGGTTGGTAGTGCGTCGGCGTTTAGCACAGGGTTGATCTCCGCGGGCGTCCACTGATGGCTGCTGTGCGAACCGACATAGGCGATGCGGGTCAGGAGGTTGCTCGTGACCTGCTGCTCCAGTGTGAGGTTGTAGGAGTAAGTGATGGGCGTTTGGAAACTGCGGAACGGATCGTAGGTGAGGAAGCCCTGTGCAGGGATCGGGGACGTGTTTGGCGGCGGTTGCGGAGCCGGGAACGGATTTGGGTTGCCAGAGCTGCTGTAGGGGTTCAGGAAGTTAATGACTGTGCTGCCGGCGGTGGTTGCGCCTTCTACGGAAGCGATGCTGACGTTGGTGATGAACGGGGATGTGTTTGAGTAAATGTTGTAGAACACGCTGGACATGCGGCTATCAAAGAAGGTGCCACCGCCACCGCGAAGACTGGTCTTGCCGTTGCCGAAGACGTCCAGCGCGAAGCCAACGCGGGGCATGAAGTGGTCATAGATGCTGGGCACGCCGTTGGGATTGAAGCCGGGATCGCCTGAGAAGAGAAGCCCTGCCGGGGCATTAGGGTAGAGTGTGGAGTGCGTTCCCGCGGCATAAAGTGCAGGGAAGAAGCTGCCCATACGGCCGTTGACTTCGTGCCACGGGATGAAGGGTTCATAGCGCACACCGTAATTAAGGGCAAGGCGCTTGGAAAGCTTCCAGCTATCCTGACCGTAGAAGCCGAAGAAGTGTCCACGCAGATCGAGGAACTGGCCGGATGCTTGGCTGAAGCTCTGCACATAGCCGGTCAGGAAGCTGGCGATCGCATTGTTGGTCACGTTCGCATTGAAGGTGAACAGGCCCGGCTGCTGGTAGAGGTTGTTGACGTCGATCTTTGAGAGCTCGCCGTGGAAGCCAAAGGTGAGGTTATGATTGCCCTTCTGCAGATGAAGATCGTCGCCGAGAGTGTAGTTGGCGCGAGCGAAGTCGGCCTGCGGATTGCCGCCTATGGTGAAGAAGTTGCTGACCGCAATCTGGTTGATCTGTTTGAAGGCGGGCTGCCAGATATTGACGCCGAGATCGGCGACATCGATGGAACCGGGCTCAGGCCCGCGATTGGAGTCTTCCAATTGATAGCTGAGGGTGAAGTTGTTCAGCAGGTGATCGCTGAACGTGTGTGTCTCGGATACCAGCGCGTTGTAGTAGTTGATGTTTGCCTGATCGGAGTAGGTGAGCAGGTTCTTGAGGTTGAGGACACCGTTCAGGTGATATTCGTCGGAGAAGTAACGCGCTGTCAGCCGGTCTTTCGGACCGAGGTCCTGGTCAAAACGCGCGGTCACTTCGCCGAGATTCGTGAAGCTCGGCTGCACGAAACTGAAGCTGCCGGTAGCCCCGCCGCTTGGCAGGTAATTCAGCAAGGCGAGCGAAGCGGAGTTGTAGCTGGTGGTGGGGATCGTAGACGTGTAGGACGTGCCGCCGTTCGAGACATAGGGGTAACACTGGTTCGCCGCCTGGGCGGTGGTGGCGAGCGCCGGGTTGGCGATACATGCCGCGTTGAAGGCCGCACTTCCGGGAGTAGCGCTGGTGGTGAAGTTGAAGTTGCCGGCGAGTTGTGCGGGCGTGGGCAGAATGGCAGCGGTGGAACTGGTTGAGGCCGTGTGCGCGATCGTCTTCTGGTAACCGAAGAAGAAGAACGAGTGGTTTCCGTTGAGAAGGTGGGGAATTTTGACGGGCCCCCCTATTGTGCCGCCAAATTGATTTCTCTTGAGGGGGTCGACCGTTTTGACGCCGTTGACGTAGGAGAAGGCATTTGCGGCGTTGAAGACGCGGTTCCGGACATATTCGAACATGTCGCCGTGGAGCTGGTTGCCGCCGCTCTTGGTGATGATGTTGACCACGCCGCCCGCGTTCTGGCCGTACTCGGCGTTGTAGTTGCTGGTTTGGACGCTGAACTCTTGTACGGCGTCGGGCATGGGGAACGGGGCGTTTACGTTCGTGTACTCGTCTACATTGTTGCCGCCATCGAGCAAATAGTTGGTCTCGCCGACGCGCGTTCCATTTGCTGTGATGGTCACGGCCTCGGGGAAGGTCTTGGTATTGCCCTGGTCGGCTCCTGCGTTGGGGGCGGTTACGACGCCGGCGACGAGGGTGGTGAGCGCGGCGGCGTTGCGGCCGTTAAGCGGCAGATCATTGACCTGCTGCTCGGCGATTACCTGGGAGAGCGCACCGGTGTTGGTATTCGCCTGAACGGCATTGGCTTCGACGTTCACGGTGACGGAATCCGACCCCACCTTGAGCGCCGGGTTCACCGTCAGGCTCTGATCGGCCTGCAGGATGAGGTCGGACTGCTGATACTTCTCAAAGCCGGGCGCGGCGATATCGATGCGGTATCCGGCGGGTGCCAGCGACGGGAAGACAAACAGGCCATCCGGCTGGGTCTTCACAGAGACGGTCTCGCCGGTTTTGGACTCGGTAAGCACGACCGTGGCGGCGGGCACGGCGGCTCCGGACGTGTCGACCACCGTTCCGGAGATGGTTCCCAAGCCCTGGGCCAGCAGGACAGGACTAATGCAGAAACCGATGGCACAGACCAGCATCTGCACGGCGAACTTGCGAATCATTTTCACTCTACGACTCCCTTGAGATCGTTTAGCTCCCACAATGCGGCCAACGATTTGACGACGCGCGCAGGTAGCTTTTTAGGAACGATGGGTTTCTACGCACCTGTAGCAGATCACGATAGACAGGTACGGTTCCTGACCGTCAGGTTTCGCAGAAGATGCTTGTTTCCAATGAGTTGCAAATATTCTCAGGCAAGCGGTTTCTTACTCGACAGAAACCGCCAAAACCTTTGGCGGCCCCGGAGTGTCGTCGGTCACCGTAGTCCCAAGCACGATTTGGATGTTTTTGTGGGAGTCGTCCTGGGGAATTTGCTTCGCGATGACCTGCATCAGTTCGGGATCGCTGAGGAACTCCCCGGCAGCCTCGGTGCCGTAGGTGTAGAGGCCACCGATGACGACTACAACATGGCCGGTGTCTGAGTTCCAGATCCGGGAGATCAGGGCATAGTCCTTCATAACTTGGCCACCCGGACCAGTGCTATGGGCCACGGGAAGGTTAGTTGCCCAACTCCAATTACGCGAGGCCGGGTTCCGAGCGTCCTTAATGTAGATGAGGTGCTTCTCCGCATCGAGCGAGAGGGTGTAGCGGAGTTGCTGGGTAAGGCGCAGACTCCACTCATTGTTGAAGGCACCGATTAGGACGACGGGGCCTTCGCGCAGGTCGGAAAAGGAGCTCGAATTTTCGCGTCGAATGGTGACCTTGCGGCCGTGACCTTCAAGGATGCCGACCACACGCGCGATCGTGACCGTATCACCGAAAGGAACCGTCGGGATAGAGGACGCGTGCAGGGTGGGCATTGGCGTCTGTTCCGGCGCCTGGGCTGTTTCCGTGGGAGGGCCGTTGGCCGTGTAACCGACCGCGAGAAGCACCGGGCCGGGAGTATCAAGGACGGGCTGCCAGAAGCGATCCTGCGCCGTTAGCCGGTGAAGCCTGGGGTAGGCAAAGAGGCCGGCGAGCAGCACGGCTGGAAGAATCGCTCCACCGATGAAAAGAGGCGCAAATTTCTTACGGAACCTCAGTACGCTTCCGGCTTCTGTGGGGGCCGGTTTCGAGACTGTGGCATCCAGGGAATCTGCCGGGGCCGCACCGCTGACCCCGGGAGCGGTGTCGGCTTCTGTGGGGGGCAGCTGGGTTGCAAGGGAAAAGTGAGGGATATAGGAGCCCGGAACCAAGCTCATGCGCAGCTCGGAACGATGCTGTTCTTCGCCATAGTAGATGGCGAGCCTTTTGCGGAGCTCAATGGCGGCGGTCCGCACGACATGGTCCATGTTGGTGTCGTAGGAAGGGGCGCGGCCAAAGACCTCAATGCCAATAGTCCGTTCCTTGATCTGATCGGCAAACCCCAGAAGCGTCTGCTCGACGACATAGCGCAGGAACTCGATTGACCTCTTGCTGGAGCGAAAAACAGGGTCCTGAATGATGAGTTCCAGCTGCTCGCGAATTTTCTCGTCGCTCAATGCGATTGCAGGGCCGTCCGCCAGCGCCGTTTTAGACATACCTATCCACGGCGGAATTCTAGCATTTCAACTTAAGCATGCGCTGCGACGGCTGAGCCAAGCCTGCGCTTCGTTGTGTCGACCTGCCGAAGAGGTGCCAATCTTCAGTGTCCTTCATCAACCAATCCAGATATCTGGTGGCCATGCGATTGCAAGGAAGTCTTGGATACGAGCCTCAAATAGGCGGCAAGGCTCAATAATGGAAGCAGGCCGATCGCTGCGAAAACGGGTGCATAAGAGAAATGGTCTACAACGATACCTGTCAGAAGCATGACAGCCATGCTCACAAGGCCATCACCTACCCCCGTGAAGCTCGTAATACGCGCAAGATAATTTTCAGGGAAGGTGTCGGTCATGACGGCGATCAGGTTCGCTGCAAAAGAGTTGATGCCGAGTGATGCGATGCAGATGCATCCAATCGCAAGGGCCGTATTTTCCAGAAGTGGGGCTATGAGAGCAGTCCCTGCCAATGCGATAGACGCAATAATGACACGTTTTCTCGCTGCTGGTATTGGAACGCCGCGTTGGATGAGGTGGCTCGAGCACCATCCTCCTCCAATATTTCCTATTCCTCCTGCAAGGAACGGTAACCATGAAAGGGTGCCAAGAGTGGAGAAGGAAACGCCTCGTTTGTGAAGGAAGTACTCAGGAAGCCAGTACCAATAGAAGTTGGTTACAGGTGCCGCAAATGCGCGCATGAGAATGACACCCCAAACTGAGGGAATCGCGAGCAACGGAAGAATCTTTTGCTCGCGTTGCGAAATGTGGATGACATTCATGCCGGATGACCGGCAAGCAGGTCGTTTGTAAATCAGCGTCCATGGGATAATCCATGCCATGCCGGCGATGGATGGAAGCAGGAACGACTTACGCCAACCATAGTGCAGCGTGAGAAAGACAACGAGAGGGGGTGCGAGTATTGCTCCAACCAACGATCCACTGTTGAAAATGCCGCCGGCAACGGCCCGGTCTTTCGGATCGAAATATTGAGCGATGACTTTTGTCCCACCCGAATAGGCGCCAGACTCCGCTAACCCGAGGATGAATCTTAAGCAGCAAAACTGCACGATGGTGCCCATCCATATGTGTGCTGCGTTAGCGAGTGACCATATAGAGACAATCAAGATGAAGGTGAAGCGAGGCCCGAGACGGTCCATCATGATGCCGGCTGGAACTTGTCCAAAAGTCATGCCGGCGAGGAAGCAAAATAAAATCTCACCATACTGCGTATTGCTCAGATGAAATTTCTCTCGAAGCAGAGGAGCAACAACGGAAAGTACCTGGCGATCAAGAATGCAAATGGTAATGACAAAGAACAACAATGCGAGCACTCGATATCTTCGCGAAGTGAACTGTTCTCTCTGGTCGAAATGCATGCGAAGGTCTTGTCCTTACTGTTATTTGTGACTCGTTGCCGATGAACGCAGATCATGAAGAATGACTCCATCCTCCAAATCCTGTTTATAAATGTTGTCGCGTTCTTGTAATAAGTCGGTGAGCGACGAGTATTGCTTCGTCGGTCGTTTATTTTGGGCATTTGAAAGCGCGTATTGAATTTTCATTTCATTTGATACATATCGATATTGATGATCGAGTTTGTCGATGAGAGTTGATGTGGATGCGTCGTTTTCAGCCGCTTCATGTGCCTTCTTAATTAGTTGTTCGGCGGGCTGAAAGCGGTCCAACATCGCTTGTTGCTTGATTGGGTCGATTGTTGTTCCGGGGATGTTTACTGCGTGCGGCACCACTTCTTCAACCAGGCGAAGATATTTTGCGACATAGAGTGCTGCCGCTCCGTAACGGTGATCAATATAGTCAGAAAGTCCCTGAGTTACATCCAGGTATGGGTTCCAGAGAGCATGCGCCGTGATGTAGTGTTCAAGTTCGAACGTTGCCCAACTTCCTGGTTCGCTATATGTAGCAAGGCCACCAATACCCATTTCATGGAAACGGCGTAGTTCATCGACGATCAAATGAGGGATTGTGATTGGTAAGGAACGCCATGCATACTTCGTGATGTATGAGTAGACGGTTATGGATGCCGGCGCCATAACGTTCTCACTCCATCCCTGAAGATCATGGAAGTATTCTTCGTTCTGCGAAGAAGCGCCTTCATATAAAGCAGATTCGAAGCTGCGGTCGATGGGACAAAACTCCATCAAGATACTTTTGTCGGGTTTATGTTCCGAGGGCGGAGCGATGTAGTTTTGATAGGCGATGAATTGGAGTCGCACGTGCGGAAAATCGTGTTGTAATTCGGCGGCCACATGGCTGAGAAGGAGCATTTGGCGTTCGGTTGGAGTTCCCAATGCCACATCGTCTTTTGCTTCAGACCACTGTGCTCCGTCCGGCGGCCAGAGGTCGAAAATATCAATCTCCGGATGCGCGTGCAAGTAGGATGCAATGTTGGCTATGAAGGTACGTACAGCATCCGGGTTCGATGTGGCGAAGACATCTTGTGTGGCGTTGCTGCGAACGCCGTTTCTTAGGCCAAACCATTCCGGGTGCTGTGAAAAATATTGCTCCTGCGGAAGATAATTTTGATATCCGTGACCACCCACTTCTATAAGCAACCCGCGTTTGCGTAGTTCGGGAATTAGGGTGTCGCGCCAGTTATCCCATTTCGTTCGCCCCGCGCCTTGATAATTATTCGGACAATCAAGCACATTCATGCGTGCTTTCGCCATCCAGTCGACAAGTTTAAGGAGATTTTCAGCTGTGTGACTTTGACCTTCTTCGATGTAAAGCTTTCTCCATTGAAAGGCCGGCCGCTCTATGATATTCAATGTATCCACGGCGATGCTGGAACGATGGGGAACAAACTCACCTTTCGCAGATCCATAAAAATTAAAGTTGGGAGCGAACCATCGACAGCCCAATCTCTCAAGAAATGCGTAAACGCCATATAGCGTTCCCCGATCGGATTTTCCGGCAATGATGATGTGCTGTCCGTTCGTCTTGAGAACGAAACCGTCTTCTCCGAGATCAGCAGGCAGCGTGGTACCTGCCATTCTGGCGCCTATGAGGAGATCGGGATGATGAGTGGATGGGGACGAAGTTATCGCATACGAAGTGCCTGAAATTTGTTCGAGATAGCTTGCAAGCTCGCTTGCTGCGAATGCATCTGCTGGCGAGGGATTTGGTGCAGTGACGATCCTGGCAGTCGTGCCGAATGTGATGCTTTCTGCTCTTGACGGCAACACGCACCAAACGAAAAAGAAGGCTGTTGCGGTCGCGACGATAAGTCGACAAGTAAATGTGATGTGCTTGCTTCGCGTGTGTTGAGGCGTCATGGTAGGTAATAATACGCAGGAAATCGATTGATGCAATTCTGGAGCAGAAGTTAGGAGCGATATGACGGAAGAGCAAATGCAATACCTCATCAGCGTGACAGTGCAAGAACTCGATCGAGTGAAGCGAATTCCGTTTCGATTATTAGCCGACCGGGAAGCTCTCATGTATGACTTTGCGCGCTCGATTGCCGATCAAATTCGTCACCGAAATGTGGAGGGCTTGAAAACCAGATTCATTTTGCCGGTAGGGCCGGTCGCTCAGTATCCGATTCTTGTTGATATCTGCAATCGAGAACGAATTTCGTGGAAAAACGTATACACGTTCAACATGGATGAGTTTCTTGATTGGCAGGCACGTCCAATTCCTGTCAGCCATCCGATGAGTTTTGAGGGATATATACGCAGGGAGATATTTGGAAGACTGGATCCCGATCTGCGACCAGCTGAAGATCACATGTTTTTCCCGAATGCGCTTCACATCGATGAAATCAGTCGCATCATTGAGCGCGTGGGTGGTATCGACTGCTGCTACGGAGGAATTGGCTATCATGGCCACGTTGCGTTCAATGAGCCACCCTTATCGCGCTGGAGAAGGATTTCGGTGGAGCAGCTTCGCGGTTCACTGACCCGGATTCTTGAACTAGGTGACGACTCGATTGTTGTTCAGAGTATTCACTGTTCTGGTGGCGGCGCGGCTTTAATTCCGCCGATGGCGGTGACACTAGGAATGCGAGATATTCTCGCTTCACGGAAAATCAGGTTGTATTGTGCCGCGGGGGAACGTCATCGCGCTGTATTTCGCATAACGGTGGCCGGGGAAGTTGCGGTGGATTATCCAAGCACGCTGGTGCAGGGGCATCCTGACGCGGAGATCATTACCGACACGGCGACAGCCCAACCAGTGAACGTTTCCCTGGGATAGCTGCTTAAGTTCTCAACTTGAGAAACGAAAATAATCTGCCCAGGTCTTCAGCGTTAGGCTGATGACCGTACTCGCAAATTTCGAAAGCTTCGGCGTGTTTGCATGTAATGTTCGCTTTGTTCTGTTTGGTTAGTGTTTCTTGAACGGCGATGCTCGGTGACTCAGGAAACCACACTTGAGCGAGCCAAGCTCGTTTCTTATGCGGCGATTCTGGAACAATTTCAATTTTGCCGTTCGTGCGAGAAAGCATGAAGGGCATCCATTCAAACATCTGCGATGCGTGCGCTTCTAAAGCGTCTAACTTTCTGTCGAAGACGTCATCGATGTTCACCGCTATATCCGGACGAAAGGGTGCGGGTCTTGTAAAGGCATCCTCGAAGTACAGAAAAACGGGATTGCGCTCCAGTGCAGGTACCGAAGAGACAAAGAAGGGGACCGTCACCATGTAGGCGGCATCCTGAACCAGAATGGCGGTGTATCGATGGTCGGGATGGTAGTCCGTCGATCGGTGGGATATAACGATATCGGCTCGCGCTTCGCGGATGACGCGCACCACTTCTTTGCGAAGTTCAAGCGAAGGGATCAGTTCGCCCCCATGATTATCAAGAACGACAGAGCGTTCGATGCCCAGATGGCGTGCGGCTTCGGCCGCTTCCTCGCGACGCCTCTGCTGAAGCGCTCCTCCAGACATCGACGGATGTCCATTGTCTCCGCCTGTCATGGCAACAAACTGCACGCGATGGCCTGCTGCGGCCCAATGGATTGCCGTGCCTGCACCCTTCAACTCACAGTCATCAGGGTGTGCTCCGATCATCAGAATGCTAAGCGGTTTAGGTGTCTCAGTCATGGGAATACCTATGTTTCTTATATGGGCATGTAGGATGAAATGGCATGAACAATAGCCGTAAGGTATGCGTTGAGCTTGACATTCGCTAATTTCAAAGAGTAACTTTCCTTAAAAATGAATCGTTTCATGTTACGTATTTCGGCATTGCTGCAATCGTACTTGAGCGTAACCGAGAGGGTCTATGAAGCCACTTCCGTCGATATTTGCTTTGACCGCTTTTGCCGTTAGCACATTCACTCCTTCGTTTCTATACAGCCAGGATGTACTGCCGCAACCGGATCAGCCATTTGCAGGCAAAATCGATGCTGATTCGCGAAATTCGACACCGTTTTGGGCCAAAGAGGTGACTGCTCCCCAGGGTGCCCCGAACGTGCTTCTCATTCTCGTGGACGACGCCGGATATGCGGCTACCTCGACCTTTGGAGGACCAATCGCAACTCCAACATTCGATCATCTTGCGGCACAGGGTCTCCGATACAACGAGTTCCACGTCAATGCGATTTGTGCGCCAAGCCGCGCATCCCTGCTCTCTGGAAGAACCGACCATCAGATGGGCTTTGGAACAATCACCGAATTCGCAACGGGATATCCCGGATACAACTCGATTTGGCCGAAAGATTCTGCACCAATGGCGGAGGTGCTGAAAGACAACGGATATAACACGGCGGCTTTCGGGAAATGGCACAACACGCCCGTTTGGCAGGCGACACCTGCTGGCCCGTTTGACCGCTGGCCCACCGGCCTTGGCTTTGAATATTTCTACGGCTTTCTGA
>Ga0302317_10000837_pt1 | contig 24230 bp, 23 predicted proteins | sample III_Palsa_N3_3_FD_200450 | JGI IMG/M metagenome (GOLD analysis project Ga0302317, IMG submission 200450) | Peat permafrost microbial communities from Stordalen Mire near Abisko, Sweden - III_Palsa_N3_3 | ecosystem: Environmental > Terrestrial > Soil > Palsa > Peat permafrost | place: Sweden...
CGCGTCTTGCGCTCCATCTCGATCACGCGATCAATCAACAACAGCGGATAGCGATGCGGCAAAATCGCCATAATCTCGACAATATCCATCGTCGCCTTTTCAGGCGTCACACCAGCCGTTTCGGACGCAGCCTGCTCGCCCGCGGAAGTCAAAGGGGAATCACTCATAACGACGCCCAGAATACCACCGCACCCACCCGACCGCTCCTCCACCCTTACGCTCCCAACCAGAACTTTGTTATCTCGACCGGAGCATCACGTTCCTGTCTTTGTGATGCGCAGTGGAGAGACCCCTGTATTACTCTTGCTCTCGCCTTTGCCTTTCTGTCTGTCATTCCGAGCGAAGCGAGGAACCAGCTTCACCCGCATCGCCCATACCTCGTCATCTCGACCGCAGTGGAGAGATCTCTGTATTGGCCTTGCCCTACTTCTTCTTAAGCCGTTGCTGCGGATCAAAAACCTCCGCCCCCAGCGCCACGTTATAAACCACCTTCGTCACAAACCGCTCGCCCGTACGATCGCCGTTGTGCTTCGTAACCACCGAATACGGCGTCATGATTCCCTGCACCTCATGGTAGTCAGCGAACTCCACGACATCCGTATTCCAATCCTTGTACACCGGATCCCGCCACCGATAGCCAACACTCACCGGCAGATGCGTGCGCTGATCCATCTCCACCTCAACCGAGTCCCCACTCTCACCCACCACACTCACCTCATCCACCATCTCACTCTCCACCAACTTCGTCCCCGCATACGTCACCACCGCGTCCTTCTCCCGCAGCCACTCCTGCACCACAACGTCCAGCGAATGCCCTCGCCGCCGCACGAAATCCGCAACCTCCTTCGCCGCCACCGCGGTCGTCCCCTTATACGTAACTTCGTACCCACGATCGCTCGTCCAAACCTCCGCAACATCGCGATGATCCGTAGCAACGATCGCACCATAGTGCGACACCCTCACCACCCGCAACCCAAACGGATTCATCCGCCCATACTCCTCAAACTCCGGAGCCCCCACATCCGGCTGACCCTTATAAAACGTAGCCACCCTCCCATACACAATCCAAGTCTGCCGATTCAGCCAGGCCTCTCCCCCCAGCGCCGCCACCATCGCATCCACCAACTCCCTCCCGCGCTTCGCATCCCCCGCATCCTCATGCGACACCTGCACACTAGGCACCGCCGACGCCTGCCCCCACGCCGCCGCCCCACCCGGCACCATCCCCAACCAGATCAATCCAACCTTAAGCCCAACCCTCATAAAGCTCCCGCCTTACTTTGCGAAACGTTGCAACCTTCGCGAACGTTGCGTGAAAGCCTTTGCCTCATCCCGCCAGCACCGCCCCGCCGTTAACATTGAACACCTCGCCCGAACAGAACCCCGCCCACTTCGTACACAGAAACACCACCGGCCCTGCAATCTCCTCAGGCTCCGCCGCCCGCCCCAGCGGTATCAACCCCAGCGCCTTCTTCGACGCCACCGGATCCCTCAACGTCCCCTCCGACATCTCCGTCCGTACCCACCCCGGCGCCACGCAATTGCAAAGAATCCCCTGCGGCCCCAGCTCGCTCGACAAGCTCTTCGTCAGAGAAATCAGTGCACCCTTACTAGCCGCATAATCCGCATGAAACGCCTCACCCCTCTGCGCCGCCGTCGACGCAATCAACACCACATGCCCCCGCACCCCGCTCCCCCCAAACCCGGGTGCCCCATCTTCGCCGACGGTTTCATCGTCGGCTAAGGTGGGTTTCGCAGCAAGCATCACCTTCACCGCCGCCTGCACCAACCCAAACACGCTATCCAGATTCACCCCCAGCGTCCCCCGCCACTGCTCCACACTCATCGTCGCAATCGGCTGATCATGCGGAGGCCAAATCCCATGATTCACCACCAGGCAATCGACCCGACCCCAAATACCTACAGCGGCCGCCACCAAAGCCTGCCCATCCTCCACCGTAGCCAACTCCTGCTTCACCGCCCGCACAAAACCCTCACCCCCACACTCCTCCACCAACTCCTTCGCCTGCGTCTCCGCGCTCCGATAGCTGAACACCACCCGCGCCCCCGCCTGCCGAAACAGCCTCACGGTAGCCGCACCAATCCCCCTCGACCCACCCGTCACCAGCACCACCTTGCCGTCCAACGACAGCGAAATTCCCTGCGCACGATCATCCATACCCAGAAACTATCGGTTGCAGCCCCGGCATGCAAATCGTGCAACTCATCCTCACGTCACTCCCGCACGATTTTTCTATCGTCGCGCACGTCCCAACGCGGTACGCTTACAGCGTCCTACTTCTGCGCTCTACCACCTCACGCAAGGAGTGTCTCCCACCATGAAATGGCTCTATCTCATCTGCCGCATCCTGCTCGGCCTCATGTTTGTAGTCTTCGGCGCCAACATCATCCATCCCTTCATGCCAACCCCGCCGCCGCCTGCCGGTTCGCCCACCGAGCAGTTCATGGCGATCATGGGCCCCACTGGCTGGATGCATCACGTAGGCGTCTTTCAACTCCTCGGCGGTCTGCTCGTTCTCATTGGAGGCACCGCGCCGCTCGGCCTCTGCATCCTTGGCCCGATCATCGTCAACATCCTCATCTTCCACCTCGTCATCATGGGAGGTCACGGAATCGGCCCAGGCCTCGTCGCAGCCGCGCTTGAGATCATCCTGATCTACGCCTACCGCTCTAACTTCGCTGGCATCTTCACCTACAAAGCCACGCCCACACTCTAACCCGTCGCTCTGCCTGGTTACCCAACCCTCACGCCCCAGTGACTGTCCGCAGGACCACCACCGCAACCATGCGGGCGATCACTGGGATGATGAGACAAGCGATATACCCGGCAAACAGCAAAAAGGGCACGCCAATCGCAAAAGCTACCACGGGTCTGGATTTCGGATACTCCTGAACGTCCTGCATACTCACCTCTCCGACAAGTACGCCGTCTACGAGGATTTTGTTCCTTCGCCGCCCTTAGATTTTTTTCGTGCAGCCAACACCTTCCGCCGCTCGACGATCAATTTCCCCCGAGCCCGTTCCGGCATCGCCAGCACCTCGCGAACCCCCTTCGGCAACTTTGTCAGCGTAATCTCATGCGCCGCGCGCAGCTCACTCTCCCACTCCGCATTCCGCAGCACATCCCACCGATCGACGGCCACCCAATGAATCCGGGCCATATACGGCGCCGGCACAATCCCTTCCTGCTCCACCAGCTCCGCAAACCTCTCCGGGCCAGCCGAGTAACTCACCACCCCATGCGCCCCCGCATCCAGATTCAGCAGGCAAAACATCTTCCCTCCAATCGCCTTATCCCCCACCCAGAACACCAGGTTATCGCCCCACTGCATCGTCTCCACCACATGCGGCAACCCCATCAAAAACCCGCGAGCTCTCTCCACATCCATGCGCGACAGTATAAGCCCCCCGCGCGGGTGCCCCATCCGTATGCGCCTTTGCGGCCTGTGGGATGCGAAGAGACCGGGTGCCCCATGTCTCGCTTCTGAGACATGGGTTGCTAGCGACGACAGCCGAGCGCCCCGCCCCGCATCCGCCGTTGCTCTTGCTCTTGCCCTTGCCTTGCCTTGCCTTTGCCTTTCTTTCTGTCATTCCCTCCGGGAATCTGCTTCTGCCTTTACCCCTGCCTCTGTTTTCTGGCTATCATTCCCAACGCAGCGAGAAACATACTTCTCCCACCACCAATGCCGTCATCTCGACCGGAGCGCAGCGCAGTGGAGAGACCCCTGTATTGGCCTTTGCCCTTGCTTTTCATCCCCACTGGGAATGTGCTTTTGCCTTCGCCCCGGCCACGCGAAACCCCTCCCGTCACCGCAGGGCGCAGGCTCCTAGCTACCCCAAGGCTGGTAGCCCGATGCTTTAGCTTCGGGCCACCTCGGGTCTCAGAACGTCTCAACGGAAACCCCTCCTCGCTGCCGCAGGCCGGAGTGAAGCCGAAGGCGCAGCGACTGAATTGCCTTCTTTCGCGCCCTCACCCTATCCATGCGGGCCACGCGAAGCCCCTCGCCGTCCGCGCAGGACGACCTATACTTAACCTGACCTCATGCCCACCGAATCCCAAACCTCATTCCCCCCCGTCGCCGACCAGCTAGACCTAATCACCAAGGGCGCCGCCGAGATCATCCCCCCCGCCGCCGCCTCCGCGCCCGACGCCCTAGCCGCACGCCTAGAAGAGAGCCGCAAGACCGGCATCCCCCTCCGCATCAAGGCCGGCTTCGACCCCACCGCCCCCGACCTCCACCTCGGCCACACCGTGCTCATGCGCAAGCTCAAGCACTTCCAGCAGCTCGGCCACACCGTCATCTTCCTCATTGGAGACGGCACCGCCCTCATCGGCGATCCCACCGGCAAGGACGTCACCCGCAAGCCCCTCACCCGCGAAGAAATCGCCGCCAACGCCAAGACCTACCAGGACCAGGTCTTCAAAATCCTCGACCGCGACAAGACCGAAGTCCGCTTCAACTCCGAGTGGCTCGACAAGCTCTCCTACTACGACCTCGTAAAGCTGATGGCCCAATTCACGGTCTCGCAAATGCTCGAGCGCGAGATGTTCCACAAGCGCTTCCAGGACGAGCAGCCCATCGCCCTCCACGAGTTCGTCTACCCCATCGCGCAAGGCTACGACTCAGTAGCCCTCGAGTCCGACGTAGAGCTAGGCGGCACCGACCAGAAATTCAACCTGATGCGAGGCCGCGACCTCCAAAAGCACTTCGGCCAAAAGCCGCAAGTCATCCTCATGACGCCGATTTTGGAAGGATTAGACGGCGTCCAGAAAATGTCGAAGTCCCTGGGCAACGCGATCGGCGTCAACGACCCTGCCAACGACATGTACGGCAAGCTAATGAGCATCAACGACGACCTCATGTGGAAGTACTGGACCTTCCTAACCGACCTCCCGCAATCCCAAATCGACGCCATGCGCGAGACCGTCACCCGCGGCGAGCTTCACCCCATGCAAGCCAAGAAAAACCTAGCCCACAGCATCACCTCTGACTTCCACTCCCCCGCCGAAGCCGACCACGCCGCCGAATCCTGGGCCACCCAGTTCCAACAAAAAGGCGTAGCCAACGACGCCCCCGAAGTCGGCATCGCAAGGGACCAAGCTCGCACCAACTTCACCACAGACGCAGTTAGTACTATGCCCATCGATCAGCAACCGTTCCACTTACCGACCCTGCTGGTTCTGGCCGGACTAGCAAGTTCGAAGGGCGAAGCTCAACGGAAGCTGAAAGAAAACGCGGTCAGCGTGAATGGCGAGAAGACCTCATCCGTGACCGTCACACAAGAGACCCTCGGCGAAACCCCCACCCTCCGCCTGGGCAAAAAATCCGTCCGCATCCACTGGACCTCTTAGCATCACCGGCCCCCGAATCGAGTCACCTGGAGAACTGCCGCATGCGTCTCTACACGTTGCTTCGCCGGACCATCGTGAGCACCGCACTCACTCTTTCCTTCGCCCCAACCACAGCCCGCGCGGCAGAGAATCCAACCCCACTCATCCTCTCCGTGCAGGACGCGCCGGTACCCTTCACCGGCTCCGACGGCAACACGCACCTCGTCTACGAGCTCTGGATGTTGAACTTCTCCAGCGGTGACATCGCTGTTCAGAAGCTCGAAATTCTCGCCGACAATCACATCATCCAGACTCTTGACGCTTCCGCCATCGCCACACGCCTGCAACCCGTCGGGCTCCGCGAGCCAACCGGCACCCTCGGGAAAAGCACGCAGGCCCTCCTCTTCCTCCACATCACGCTGCCCGCCGGCACCGCCATTCCGCATCGTCTCACGCATCGAATCACGACCTTCATTGCCGCCGCACCGCCCGCCTTCCAACACCTCATCCTGACCGGCGGCGAGACCTCGCCCGACCATCAGACCGTCGCCGTCCTCCATCCTCCCCTCGCCGGCAACAACTACATCTCGGCCGACTCCTGCTGCGACTCCACCCGCCACATGCGCGCCGCCCTTGGAGTCAATAATCACGTCTGGCTCGCGCAGCGCTACGCCGTCGACTGGGAGCAGCTGGACTCCCAAGACCGCATCTACTCCGGCCCACGCGAGAAGCTCGAGAGCTATACCATCTTCGGCAAACCCGTCCTCGCCGTCGCCGACGCCACCGTCGTCTCAGTCATCGACGGCCTTCCCGAGCAAACTCCCGGCAAGTATCCGGAAGGCATCTCTCTCGATCAAGCTGACGGCAACTCGGTCATCCTCCGTCTCGACGATCCCCGCCTCCACGGCCATATCTTCGCCCTCTACGCGCACATGCAGCCCGGCAGTATTCGCGTCCACTCCGGCGACAAGGTTCACCCCGGCCAGGTCCTCGGACTCGTCGGCAACACCGGCAACTCCCTCGCGCCTCATCTCCATTTCCAGCTAATGGCCGAGCCTTCATCCCTCGCCTCCAACGGCCTCCCCTACGCCATCGACTCCTTCGAAGTCACCGCCCAAATTCCCAGCACCGACGTCTTCGACCAAGCCGAGGCCAACGGCACTCCCATCCCTCACCGCACGTTGCCCACCACTCAACCCATCGAAAAAGCTCTCCCTCTCGACCAGTTCATCATCTCCTTCCCCAATGTACAGAAGGGCCAGGCACCCACGGTAAAAACGCGTACGATCACCTCACACTAGGAAACTCCCATGGCCCGCGTCCTCTACGCCACCCCGCCCGACCGCCGGGTGCCCCATTCATGACGGCTCCATCGTCATGAGTGGGTACGAAGTCCCATCCAAGCCCGACGCTGTCCCGATTGACCCCAGCACCTCTTCTATACCTTCCATGGCACCCAGGCCCTGCCGCCAAAGTCAGAATCCTCCACTTCAAATACCTCCGCCATTCAGATATGGCCTCGGTTTTGATAACCACGTTTGAGATATTCACCAGGGTTAGCCCCGACAACTCGCTTGAACGCCTTACTGAACGCAGCGTCGGACTCGTAACCGACCAACCGAGCGACGTCGATGAGCTTCTTGTCACGCTGCTGGAGTAGCTGCATCGCCTTCTGCATCCGCCACTCGGTTACGTATTCCAGCGGCGTTTGTCCGAGTAGCTCTTTGAAACGTGCTGCGAATGCGGAGCGAGACATGCCCGCCGCTTCGGCCAGGGATTCGACCGTCCAGGGTGTATTCACTCTGTCGTGAATGGCACTCAGGGCAGTGCCCATTTGAGGATCGAAAACCGCACGAAGCCATCCTTTGTTGCGCTCCGGTCCCGACGCGATATGCGCCCGCAGTACCTGGATAAACAGAACCTCGGCCAGTCGAGTCGCAACGACTTCAGATCCCGGTGCCTGTTCTGCCATCTCTGACGCCAACGCCTGCACTGTGTTGTGAAGCGCAAGCGTGCGTGCCTCATCGGCCTTCATCAGAATGAAGCTCGGCAATAACTGAGTGATCGGCTTCAAACTGGCGCGATCGAAACTCAAGGACCCACAGACGATTGTCGTCGGTGCGCCACCGCCGCCACAAAGAGCGACATTGCCGTTGGCCCTGGCCCCGATCTCGCTGAAACTCCACTTCGGACGCGTCCGCGGGCTGTCGCGCAAAACAATCGAAGTCCCCCGGGCCAGCAAAAAACAATCACCACCCGTGAGAGGAATCGGCTCCGGAATCCCATCCACACTCAGCCAGCAGTTGCCGCGCGAAAGCATGGCGAAGTGCGCCAAATCTGCGGGGGAAGTCTTTTTGCCGGAAGGCGTGACTTTTTCTTCGGCCTGATTTTCCTGTTTCACGCCCCACGGCGCTGTGGCTTCGAGCCTGTGCAGACCGAAAGCGGTTACGTGCATCGTTCTGAAGATATCTGTGATCGGGTCCAACTTAGCCTCCTTCTTCTGGACGAATAGACAAAAACTTAGGACTTGCAAGCAGTTCTCGTCCACCGCCAAAGAACTCTACTCTCCTGTACGGAATGTTACACATCTACCGAAAGGAAATAATTATGGGAAAACTTGAAGGTAAAGTTGCAGTCATCACAGGTGGATCGAGCGGCCTGGCGCTAGCGAGCGCCAAGCGCTTCGTTGAAGAAGGTGCCTACGTTTTCATCACGGGCCGGAGACAGGAGCAGCTCGATGCGGCCGTCAAGCTGATTGGCCAGAACGTGACCGGCGTGCGCGGTGACGCGGCAAATCTCGACGACCTCGACCGCCTGTTCGATACGGTCAAGCGGGTAAAGAACAAGATCGACGTCCTGTACGCGAGCGCTGGCACGGGCGAGGCCCTCCCACTGGGCGAGATTACCGAGCAGCACTTCGATGCGGCCTTCGACCTGAATACGCGCGGAACGCTGTTTACGGTTCAGAAGGCGTTGCCGCTGTTCAACGATGGCGGATCGATCATCATGACCGGATCAGTTGCTTCGGTGAAGGGCTTTCCTGGTTTCGGCGTGTATGCGGCGAGCAAGGCGGCATTGCGCTCCTTCGCACGCACGTGGCTCAACGAACTGAAGGGCAGGAAGATCCGGGTGAACGTGCTGAGCCCGGGGCCGATCGCCACACCGATGCAGGAAGAAGTTCTCACTAAGGAGGCGAAGGAGATGTTCGAATCCCTGATCCCGCGGGGAACGATGGGTCAACCTGACGAAATCGCAACGGTCGCGCTGTTCCTTGCTTCAGACGATTCGAGCTTCGTTAATGGGGTGGAGTTGGCTGTCGACGGCGGCTTCTCGGCCATCTGAATCGGCGGATCTCGGTGAGTGCATGATCGCAACGCACTCACCGAGAACAAACGGAACGTCGAAACGCGCATTGGCCTGTTCTCGTCATCTGAGAAGCAACTTCCAGTCGCCCTTTGTACAAACAGAGATCTATAACGAACTTGCCTCGCGGTGCCGAATCCGATAGCCCATTCTAAATCCCTTCCGAGCACACACCATGTGACACTACTTGCTCGTCGCACTCTGCTGCATGGCGGAAATCCCATCCCAGTAGGCCGCCATCTCTTTATCGATCGCGCCTATATCCTCCACCCTCAGCAACCTCTGCTGCGCCAGCTTCATCGCCGCAGCATGAGCTTGCTGAAGATAGTCCTCGCGCCCTTTGTACCGCTCCTCAATCGAGGCTCTCGTATCGCCAGCAGCCAGTCGCTTCGCTTTCGTCGATGCAAACGGCTCAAAGCTTCCGTGGAGACCAGCCAAGTAGTCGAACGACGCCAGACGCGGCACCACATAATTCCAGCCCGTATAGGTGCCCAGCGGAACAGCCAGAAATGGTGACGCAACTCCGCCCAAATCGTTGCCGTCCGCGTCCACCTGTGGAACGAGCACCGCATAGGCAGGCCCGAGCTTCGGCGGCTCACTCGTAATCACGCCTGTGGCCCGGAAGTCCTTGCCATAATCCATCCGCCAGTTCTTCGGCATGCTCGACGGCAAGGCAAAGTCGGGCACCGCCGGAAACTTGACCTGATTCAGAGGGACCAGTTGCTTCTTTGCGACATCCGGATAAACGGATACTGGCGGCTCCTCACCCGTGGCTGTCCACTCATCCAGATCCAGAAGGAGTGCCCGAAACGACCATCCTGAGGAAGAAAAGTTAGCATAGTGTTCAAAAGTCTCCTGCGTCCGGGGACTCAATTTGCTCGGCGGAAAAGGGGAATGCATGTGTGGCTCCCCCGCAAAGAAATACAGCCGTGAAGCTCGATCCAACGGCACGTCGCGCGTGCCGTCAATTGTTGTGGTTGCTAGGGAGCCGACCCGCGCCCAATACTCTGTCGAGCTATATGTGTAGATGATCTTAGGAACCGTCTTCGAAGCGTGCGCCTTGGCCAGCAGCGAATCCTGCCCATGAGTCAATGGATCGACCTCATCTCCATCCGTAAACGGAAACAGGTCCACCGGCCGCAGATCGGAAAGAACCGAATTGCCAGCCTGGCCCGGCATTGCGTAGCGATGATTGAAGCTACCTCGACCGGCTCCTGCGCTCGCGATGAACAGGCCATCGAACGTCTTGCGTCCCCGCTCATCGGCGGTAAAACCGTCATAGAGGTACTGCCGCAGCAACCGCGCGCTCTGCGAATAGCCGAACCCAAGAACTCGCTCGCCCGTCTCCAAATGCTCTCGCAACGCTGAAGAAACACCGCCGTACTTGATGTACGAAATAAAATCGCGCAGCGCCGCCAGCCCCAAACCGGCCACGGCGGGAGGTACGCCGGCATACGTCACCTCGTAAAGCTGATACGGCTTGAATCCGTCCGGCAGCAGCACCGAACAGTTATCCGGGATCGCCTTGCCATCTTCCTCCCGCGCAAACGACCAGGACCAGCGCGGCAGAATCTTCCCCGGATCGTCAAAATGAGTCTTGATCGTCAGCGTGGCTGAAGGCTCAACCGCATCGGCGGCACAGTAAGAGTTCTCCCCTCCCAAAGTATGAACCCGACTCTCCTCATCCGACAGGATGGACTCGCGCACCACGCTATTCACAGGAGCAACTGGAACCTGTAGCTGAACCTGGCCTTTCGGAAGATCGAACTGCCATCCCACCCAGGCAACCGTAAAGCCCTGCTCAAACACCATCGCATCCTGCAACTTCACGCCTTCTAGCTTGTTGACAGTGAACGGCGTATCGGGCGCGCTGGTGAAAAACCTGTGGTTTGCCTGGGTCAATCCGCGGTTAAGGACCTCCAGCAGCATCGAGTGGCGAGCCTTCGCGGGATCCACTGGCCGGAGCACCACAAAATCACCGGAAAACTCAACCAGGCCGTCCGCGTTTCGGGGAGCAAGCTTCAGGTCGGCGATACCCCGATTCGCCGGGTTCTTCGGATCGATCGCATAGTCGACCCGGCCCTGCAACATCTCATATGCCCCCGCATTTCCCATGGCTTGCCCATTCAGCCAAGGCTCTCGGCTCGTAATCACGATCTGCTTCACCTCTGCGCTCGCTCCCGCCGCGCCAAATGCAAGCAAACCTACAATCACCCTGAAAAGAGAAATTGAAAGCCAATATCCAAGGTTGAATTCGTGCATGAGACTGTCCTCACTCTCCCAGGCTTGGGTCAAGTGCGCTTCCATGATTGGGTTTAGCTTAGCAGTCCGTAGGAGATTGCTGAGTCTTGCAACACGCAGTTAGTGTGCATAATCGCCAACGCACTCACCGAGATCCGATAAGTAACCAAAAGTCAGCTTCTCGTCGATAAATCTATCCGACAGAAGGACGATAGAGGAGTTTCCTCATTGACCTTGGATCCGCTCCTAAGCGCCGGCTGTCCCCTCCATGACGGCTCCATCGTCAGGAAGCCCACGGTAAGCCGGGAGTACCCTCACCTCACACCAGGAGACACCATGGCCCGCGTCCTCGTCCTCTACGCAACCCCACCAGACCCCGTCGCCTTCGACCAGCACTACGCCGACGTCCATATCCCCCTCGTCCACGCGCTCCCCGGTCTCCAGAAATTCGATCTGGCCACCGGCACCATCCTCTCGCACCGGATCTAGCGTGCAGCGATCAGCCACGACCGGTTCTGCTGCCCCTACCTCAATCCAAGGGGAGCGCACGGGGGACGAGTTACTTCGCGCCGATCTGGTTCATCAGGCTGTCATTATCCCAGAAGAGGTATTCCTCGGACATGGTTCCCTGGTGATTCCAATGCCCGAGTGTCGACATCGGTAGATGGTATCGCTTGCCAGTCGGCTGAATGGTTTTGCCTCCGGGAAGAACCATGGGTTTGGAAAACGTGCCATCGAGATAACCCATGATGCCCGTCCACTCGCCGTCCGCAGTGCCGAAACGCACGGGGTGCTCGACAATGCGGTTATCCGGTGCGAACGTCCACATGAAATTAAGTTCTTGGATGTGCGCGGGGATTCCCTTCGTCGTGTGGCCATCCGGGTAATAAACAGTGATGTCTTCTGCATGGCTCTTGTGGAGGTTGGCCCAGTGCTGCCCGGTGTAGACGTGGAAATCTAAATCATCGAAGTTTGCGAGATTCTTTGCCAGCACGGGAGTCATCGCCGCAGTAGGCTGCGCAAGATCGGTGGCTTTACTTGCCGGCCAATTCGGTCCGGCCGCCGCGACGTGCGCACTGATCGCGAAGGAGCCGACGGCTCCAAGGATTACACCCAGCCCAGCGATAAGAAATGATCCAGTTTTCATCGAAAGGTTCCTCCTTATGTCGTGATGCTCTTAGTCGCAGCGGCTACATGTCAAGCATTCTTTGCCCTGACGCGAGGCGGTGTCCCTGCGCAGGAATTTCCGTCCACATCCGCCAGTCAGAGTCGTCCAGCAGCTTTCAAGGCGTACCATCACACCACCATCAGGAGACTCCCATGGCCCGCGTCCTAGTCCTCTACGCAACCCCGCCCGACCCCGCCGCCTTCGACCAGCACTACACCGACGTCCACATCCCTCTCGCCCAAAAACTCCCCGGCCTCCAGAAGTTCGATATCAGCACCGGCCCCATCAACTCCCCCGCGGGACCCTCCGCCTTCCACGCCATCGCCACCCTCACCTTCGCCGACATGCCCACCCTCGCCACCGCGCTCTCCAGCCCCGAAGGCCACGCCGCCGCCGCCGATGCCCAAACCCTCATGGCTCCCGGCAGCCAGCTCCTCTTCTTCGACACTCGCGAGGTCTAAGCCTGAAGCGCTGCCACCAGCTGTGCGCACATCCTCCCGACCTAACGTAGGGATGTCAAGCACGCTTGACTCCGCACGAACTTCGTGTAAAGCACGCTTGACCTCGCACGAATTTCTTGTAAAGCACGCTTTACTTTTCGCGTCCTTTTTCTGCGTTCCTCCCACTCGAAACTGCGCTAAAGACGCCGCCGAGTAACCCGAACCCGGGCTAAGTCATACAAAATTGCACCCGATTTCATCAACCTATATTCGTATGTGCTAATATTCATAGATGCAGGAAGCACTCCGCCGCTTCAAAGCCGACATCTTTCAGGCCCTCGCCCACCCCACCCGCATCGCCATCCTCGAGCTCCTCGCCGACGGCGAACTCTCCGCCGGCACCCTCATCGACAAGCTCAATATGGAGCAGGCCAACGTCTCGCAACACCTCGCCGTCCTCCGCGCCAAGCACCTCGTCTTCACCCGTAAGTCTGGCAACCAGGTGTTTTACGCCGTCCGTGATCCGCTCATCAATCAGGTCCTCGACCTCATGCGAACCTACTTCCACGCCCACCTGAAAGAGTCCCTCGGCCTGCTCGGCGAGATCGAGAGCACCCAGTGACCCCCTCGCGCCAATGGCTGCCCCGCTCCATCACCTGCCTGCGCGGCTACACCCTCAACGACCTCTCCCACGACCTCATCGCCGGCGTAACCGTAGGCCTCATCGCCCTTCCCCTCGCCATGGCCTTCGCCATCGCCTCCGGCGTCCCCCCGCAAGTTGGTCTATACACAGCAGTTATCGCCGGGTTCATCATCTCCGCTCTAGGCGGATCGCGCACCCAGATCGGCGGCCCCACCGGCGCCTTCGTCATCATCGTAGCCGGCATTGTCGTGAAATTCGGCATGGGCGGCCTAGCCCTCGTCGGCATCATGGCTGGCGTTCTCCTTCTAATCATGGGACTTACGGGCCTAGGCTCAGCGGTCAAGTACATCCCCCGCCCCGTCACCATCGGCTTCACCAACGGCATCGCCCTACTCATCGCCTCGACGCAAATCAAAGATTTCCTTGGACTTACCACCCCACCCGTCCCCAGCGACTTCCTCTCCCGCATCGAGCTCCTCATCCACTACATCGCCACCGCCCGCCCGGAGACCATCGCCGTAGGCCTCGCATCCCTCGCCATCATCCTTTGTTTGCCATACCTTACGCGCCGCCTCCCCGGCGCCATCGTAGCCCTCGTCCTCTTGACCGCCGTCTCCGCAACCTTCCATCTCCACCTCGAAACCATCGGCACCAAGTTCGGTGGAATCCCGCGCGGCCTCCCTCACATCGCCCTACCCAACTTCCGCGGCGTCCACGTCCTCACCCTGCTCCCCTCAGCCTTCACCGTAGCCATGCTCGCAGCGGTGGAAAGTCTTCTCTCTGCAGTAGTTGCGGATGGCATGAGCGGCGACCACCACGACTCCAACATGGAACTCATCGCCCAGGGCATCGCCAACATCATCTCCCCCATGTTCGGAGGCATGCCCGCCACCGGCGCCGTCGCCCGCACCGCCACCAACATCCGCTCCGGAGCCCACACCCCCGTCGCCGGAATCGTACACGCCGCCACCCTCCTGCTAATCCTTTTGTTTGCCGCGCCGTTAGCCAGCTACGTTCCCCTCACCACCCTGGCCGCCGTCCTCTTCGTCGTCGCCTACAACATGGGCGAATGGCGAGAGATCGCCACCATCTTTCACCTCTCCAAAACCGACATCGCCGTCTGGTTCACCACCTTCTCCCTCACCGTCTTCGCCGACCTAACGGTAGCCGTAGGCGTCGGCATGTCCCTCGCCGCGCTCCTCTACATCTACCGAGTAGCCGCCACCACTACCGTCGCCCCGGTCACACACGAATATCTCGTGGACGGCCAGGCGCATATTCTTCAGGACAAGGAAATTCCTGTCAACGTCACCATCCTCCGCATCCACGGCCCCTTCCTCTTCGGCACCACCGAAAAGCTAGCCGAAGCCACCCGCGACCTCAACCAGCTAGGCGGCATCGTCATCCTCCGTCTGCGCAACATGACCGCCCTCGACGCCACCGGCGTTCACGCCTTCGAGCAATTCAACACCCGCCTCCACAAGACCGGCAGAACTCTTCTCCTCTGCGGAGCCCGCGACCAGCCCTGCCACATCATCGACCACTCCGACTTCCTCAAGCACGTAGGCCCGGAAAACGTCCTACCCAACGTGCAAGCCGCCCTCACCCGCGCCCGCGAACTCCAAGGCAACTTCGAAGGCCTAGCCCCCGAACTCACCCGCGAATTAGCAACACAGCCGATCTAACCGACTACATCCTTCCTCGCCGACACCCCTCTTCGCGGTAGCATTACAGTTGATATGCCGCTCCAGACCGCCAACATCATCGGCTCCGGCCCCAACGGTCTCGCTGCGGCCATCACCCTCGCGCAGCGCGGCGTCGCTGTCACCGTCTACGAGCGCAACGCCTCTATCGGCGGCGCCTGCTCCACCGCCGAAGTCACTCTCCCCGGCTTCCATCACGATCTCGGCTCCTCCTGCTACCCCCTAGGCATCGCCAGCCCCTTCTTCCGCAGCCTTCCTCTCGCTGCCCACGGTCTGCGCTGGATCGAACCGCCCATCCCTCTCGCACATCCACTTGACGACGGCACCGCCGTCACCCTCGAACACGCCCTTGAATCAACCGTCGCGCAACTCACCCAGCACGACGGCCGCGCCTGGCGCTCGCTCCTTGGCCCCACCGTACGCAACTGGCCCCAACTCATCGAGGACTTCACCCAGCCCCTCCTGCGCTTCCCCAGCCACCCCATAGCCATGGCCACCTTCGGCCCCGCCGCGCTCACACCCGCGCAACTGCTCGCCACCACCCTCTTTCAGAACGAGCGCGCTCGCGCCCTCTTCGCTGGCCTTGCCGCGCACTCCGTACTGCCGCTAACCCGCGTTGCCAGCTCCGCCGCCGGACTCGTCCTCGCCGCCGCCGGCCACACTACCGGCTGGCCGATCGCCGCAAGCGGCGGGCAATCCATCACCAATGCCCTCGCGAACTACCTGCAATCCCTCGGCGGCCGCATCTTCCTCAACGCCGACATCCAAAACCTCGCCGACCTCCCCTCCGCGAACGCCACCTTCTTCGACACCAGCGTTCACGCGCTCATTCGCATCGCCAACTCCGCCCTCGCCCCCGCTTACGTCCACGAGCTCCTCAAATTCCGCCCCGGCCCCGGTATCTTCAAGCTCGACTTCGCCCTCAGCCAGCCCATCCCCTGGCGTGCCCCCGAGTGCGCCCGCGCCGCCACCGTCCACCTCGGCGGCACGCTCGCCGAAATCTCCCGGTCCGAACACGACGCCTTCTATGGTCGCCTCAACGACCGTCCCTTCGTGCTCGTAGTCCAGCCCAGCCTCTTCGACCCATCGCGCGCCCCGGAAGGCAAGCACACCGCGTGGGCCTACTGCCACGTCCCTTCCGGCTCCATCGTTGATAGAACCGCCGCAATCGAAACGCAAATAGTCCGCTTCGCCCCAGGCTTTCAGGACACCGTCCTCGCCCGTAGCGCCAGCAACGCCGTCGCCCTCGCCGAATGGAATCCTAACCTCATCGGCGGCGACATCTCCGGCGGCGCCATGACCCTCTCGCAGCTTCTCTTTCGCCCCACCGCTCGCGGCTATCGCACCAGCAACCCCAGCGTCTATCTCTGCAGCTCCTCCACGCCTCCCGGCGGCGGAGTCCACGGCATGTGCGGTCATCTCGCTGCACTCGCTGCCTATCGCGACCTCGGGCCACGCACTTAGTCGTTGACGGTTTCTCCATCCCACGCAACAATCGTTCCACCCCAACTTCCCCGCCACACGAAAGGCAGACCCTTGTCCGAGTTGACCCCCGACGCCTCCCCAAATCTGTCTCCAGCCTTCTCGCATGACCCGATCCCCGATCCCTCGTTCCAACCCCCCATCACCTCTGACATGCCGACCGTGCCCACTCCCCGGCGCTGGTCCTTCGGCACCCGCCTCGCCTTCCGCTTTTCCTTCTGTTACCTCATGATCTACGCACTCTGCTGCGCCAACGCGACCCTATGGGAGGTCATCCCCTTCCACATCGGCGAACACCTTGAGAACTGGACCTCCTGGCCCTTCTTCCACGGCGCGCAGTGGCTCGGCCAACACCTCTTCCATCTCACCGGCGTCGGCGCCAAGCTTCACGACACCGGCTCCGGCGACACAATCCTCAACTGGATCGCCGTCGGCATCATGCTCGCCGTCGCCATCCTCCTAACCCTGATTTGGGCCGCGATCGCCGAACTGCGCAGTCCCGCACGCCGCAGCCTCGCCTACCCACGCCTTTTCTTCTGGTTTCGCCTCACCCTTCGCATCACCCTCGGCGTCGCCATGATCGGCTACGGCCTGGCTAAACTCTTCCCCCTCCAGATGGCCCCGCCCTCACTCGCCGTCCTCAACGAGCCTCTCGGTAACAGCTCGCCGATGACCATCCTCTGGACTCTCATCGGCCTCAATCCCGTCTACGAGATGGTCTGCGGCGGCGCCGAAGTCACTGCCGGCATCCTCATCCTCTTCCGGCGCACCGGCCTCGTCGGAGAGCTTCTCACCGCCTTCCTTGCCACCAACATCGTCCTCTACAACTTCTGCTACGACGTCCCCGTCAAGCTCTACGCAGCCCACCTTGTCCTTATGTCTATCGCTCTCATCGTTCCCGACATGCCCAGCCTCTACAACTTCTTCTTCCTGCATCGCCCCTGCAAGCCCATCGACGGCTGGGTCAAGCCCGCTCGCCGCTACGGCCTGCGCTTCGAAACCACCTGCGTCGTTGTTGTGCTGCTGCTGGCCGTTCTGCCGGCAGCCTTTCAGTTACGGAAAGGGTACGCGGAAGAATTAAGCAGCCAGCGCAATCCTCCACCAATCACTGGTCAATGGCATCTCGCCTCGGCAACCAAGCCCTTTCTCACCGGCGATGGCGTTCCGTTAGCCGACATCTTCTTCGAGCCGTCCGGTCGCGTCATGTTCCGTTCCTCCGACACCGTCCTCTGGCGGGGCGGCTATCATCCTGACGAGAAGAAACATACCATTCAGCTCTTCTGCCTCGGTCACGATGGACCTCCGCCCGTGTACGCCCTAACCAAGCCAGATCCCACTCACATGGTCCTCACCCCCACCGGCAACGACGCCAAGACCGCCGGCACCCTCACCCTCGTCCGCGTTCCGCTGCCATCTCACTATCCCCTCCAAGACCGCGGCTTCCACTTTGTCAACGAGTGGGGCCTCGAACGCTGAGAAACGAGCACGCAGAAACAGCAACGCCCGCGAGACAATCTCGCGGGCGTTGTTGCGTCAGCTTCTAGACTCTATGCCGTAGGAACTTCGGCTTCCACAGGCGCAGGCGCTTTCACCTTGGGCGCTGCCGGAGGCTGTTGCACCTCGGCCTTCTTCGCCGGAGCCAGGATCGCATGCAGCGTCGTGCCTTCCATGCGCGGCATGAACTCCACCGTGCCTGCCTCGCCAATGTCCATAATCAGCCGATTGATGATTTTGTACCCAAGATCGCGATGCGCCATCTGCCGGCCCTTGAACCGCAGACTCGCCTTCACCTTGTCGCCATCGCCAAGAAACCGTACTGCCTGGTTTTTCTTCGTCTGGTAGTCATGCTCATCGACCGTAACCGAGAACTTAACTTCCTTGATGACGATGACCTTCTGCTTCTTGCGCGCAGCGCGATCGCTCTTGTCCTTCTCGTAAAGATACTTGCCGTAGTCCTGGATCTTGCACACAGGCGGCACGGCATTGGGCGAGATCTCTACCAGGTCCAGCGACTTCTCGCGAGCCATCTTCAAAGCCTCGAACGGAGCCATCACGCCGAGTTGTTCGCCGTTTTCATCAATCACGCGGACTTCGCGCGCACGGATACGTTCGTTGGTGCGAATAAAGGATTTGGCGGAGCGTTTATCTAATGGTGGAATATTCAGCCTCCACGGCTCGCACTCGCTGCGGCCATGTTTTTAGGGATTGGTTTGGATTTCAGCTCGATTACAGCAGAAACTAGAGCACTCGCGAGTATAGCATCTACGTAAGAACGACCTGTGTGCGCTACCGTACACGGCGCAATCGGTCGATGCCTCCCCCCGCCTGATTCCTCAGTCCCTACACTCAAACACACCGCTAACGGATTCCATCTATAGGAGTTAGCGGGATATTCCGAGCAACAACCCTGGCATCGCGAAACACTAATTCCGTCCTTTTTCTACGTCACGGTCAAGCTTACCTTTCCCGCAGAGGAGGTTCGGGAAGGACGCACGGGTTTCCCGAGGGCCGCGCGCGTAGCTCCAGTTAGACTCGAACTACGCTTCGTACAAATATTGCCCGATGACGACACTGGACATCCTCGGTACCCTGATTGCCATCGCAGCACTCTTCGGCTGGATCAGCTCCCGCTGGCTCAAGCTCCCGCTTACTGTCGGCTGTATCCTCCTCACCGTCGTCTTCTCCCTTATCCTCGAAGCCATCGACGCGCGCACCCCCGGCATGTACAGCTGGGCGATTCGTCTCGTACAACAGATAGACTTCGAATCCCTCATCCTCCACGGCATGCTCCCCATGCTGCTCTTCGCTGGAGCCTTCCTCCTCGACCTCGAGTATGTCGTCAAGGAACGCCTCGTCATCGCCCTTCTCTCCGTCCTCGGGACCATCCTCTCGACCGGCGCCGTCGCCGGCCTCATGTGGGTCGGCCTTTCCGCCTTGGGTATGCATCCCCAGTGGCTCGCATGCTTTTTTTTCGGCGCCCTCATCTCCCCCACCGACCCCATCGCCGTCCTCGAAATGCTCAAGCGCGTCGGCGCTCCCCGGCATCTCCAGGCCCAGCTCGCCGGCGAGTCCCTCTTCAACGATGGCATTGGGGCTGTCATCTTCCTCACCCTCTTCTCCGCTTCCCGCGGCATGGCGCCCACCGCTCTCCACATCGGCTGGATCCTCATCCTCGAGATCGGCGGTGGCGTCCTCCTCGGCATCCTCGGCGCAGCCATTACCTCCTATCTCATGCGCCTTGTTTCCTCCTACCAGGTCGAGATTCTCCTCACGCTCTCACTTGCCCTCGCTGGCTACGCCCTCGCCGAAAACCTCCATCTCTCCGCCCCGCTCGAAGCCGTCGTCGCCGGCATCACCCTCCGCCAGCTCAACCGCCGCCACGCCCAGCACTCCATCTCCCACGAAAGCATCGACCGCTTCTGGACAGTCGTCGACGAGCTCCAGAACGTCCTGCTCTTCGTCCTCCTCGGCCTCGAAATGCTCTCCATCGCCTTCAACCGCCTTTACTTCGCCTCCGGCCTGATCGCCATCATCGTCGTGCTCGCGGTTCGCGTCGGCGTGGTCGCCCTGGTTCTCGGAACCCTCCAGGCGCTCCGCCAACAACACCGCAGCTCCATCGCCGCACTCAGCTGGGGTGGTCTCCGCGGAGGACTCGGCCTGGCCCTCGCCTTCGCTGTCCCTGCGGCCCCCGCCAACCGCTGGATCCTCCCCACCACCTACATCGTCGTCGTCTTCTCCATCGTCGTGCAAGGCTGGTCCATGGACCTCTTCCTGCGCAAGTTCCGCAATCAGCCTGTAAACCTTCCCATCCAACCCTGAGCAGGCCTCACAGCGTCCCACCGGTTGACATCGCCCACTGTGGTTGCGCCACCCTCGCCAAGCTGCGACTATAGCTGGGTTAGTCTGTAGCTTGTTATGTAGTAGCACTGTCTTAGCGCAGCAGCCGAAGGCTCTTAAACCCTCGCCGTCCGCGCAGGACCAGGAGAGATTCCCTTGGCGAAACGCCGCGTTCTACTTGTCGATGATGAAGTAACTGTTCTGCTGACCCTCAAAGCCGTCCTCGAAATCAGCGGATTTGATGTGGACACGGCCGCCAGCGCGCGCGAGGCTCGCTCCAAAATTAAACTGCGCGAATACCAGATGGTCATCACCGACATGCGCATGGAAAGCGACGCTGCCGGCCGCGAGGTCATCCAGGCCGCCCGCACCGCCGTCTATCACCCCGCAGTCGCCCTGCTCACCGCCTTTCCAGACGACGATTGGGCCGACATCGGTGCCGACAAGATGCTCGTCAAGCCCATGCAGACCAGCATCCTCATTCGCCAGATTGAGAAGTTGCTCGACACGCACGCCGCCAAGCTGCAGCGCCTCGCCAACAGCGCCGCCGCACCCTCAACCACCGGCGCTTCCACCCGCCCGACAGCTCCCGCGAAGAAGAAGTCCACTGTCAAACGCCCGCCCACCAAGAAGTCTCCCGCGAAGACGCCCGTCGCTCGCAAAAAAGTCGCCACCAAGAAGCGCAAGCGCTAGCAGCCTCTCCAGACCCATGTCCGGGTGCCCCACATCTCGCTTCTGAGATGTAGGTTCACACACAACTTGTTTGACGCACCATCCGTACGCGCCTTTTGCGGACGGGTGGGAGAGCAACATTCCAAACCCTCAGCCGCCCTGCATCAGTTCAGCGCCGGATAGTGCACGCCCGTCAGCTCTTCCGACACCGCCCACAACAGCTCACCCACCGCCACATCCAGAGCCTGCGGCCGCGGCTGCACCACCACCGGCGCACCCTTCAACTCCCCGAACCCATCCGGCCCAATGTACTCGCCGCCATGCGTATCCGGAGACGTCGCCGCATACAACGTCGGCAGCGCGCCAGCTTCGTCATTCTGCATCATCACCGGGGCAAGCAGCTTCACCATGATTGCCTTCAAGTTCATCGTGCCCGGCCCGTTCGCAAAGATGCTCGTAGTCGAAACCCCTGGATGCACCGCCAGGCTCAAGAGCCGGCTGTGCGCCGCCCGTGCCCGCCGATCCAGCTCCTTCGCAAACAGAATGTTCGCCAGCTTCGAAGCGTTGTAAGCATCCCACCCCTCATACCCGCGCTCGCGCTGCAGGTTGTCGAACTCGATCTTGCCCGTACGGTGCGCCAGCGATGCCACCGTGACCACCCGCGGCGCCGGAGCGGCCAGCAGCGCCGGCAGCAGCAACCCGGTCAACGCGAAATGACCCAGATGGTTGGTGCCAAACTGCCGCTCAAATCCGTCTTCCGTGAGCTCACGCTTAGGCAGCGCCATCACGCCCGCATTGTTGATCAGCAAATCCATCACGATGCCTCGCCCGATAAATGCCGCAGCGAAGTCGCGGATCGAAGTCAGCGAAGCCATGTCCAACTGCACCACCTCTGCGCTCGCTCCTTCACCATTCGCTCCCCGCGCCTCGCGCAGCAGCCGCTCTAGCGCCCCGCGTCCCTTGGCCTCATTGCGGCATCCCAGCAACACATGTGCCCCATGGCGAGCCAGCTGCAGTGCGGCCTGATAGCCAATCCCGCTGTTTGCGCCCGTTATCAGCGCTGTCCTGCCTGCCTGCGAGGGTATCTGCTCCGCCGTCCACTTGCCCGTTGCCATGCTCCTGCCTCCCTTAAGTCCGGCTCTGCGCCGGCGTCCCCCCGATGCTATCAGCCTGCGTTCAGCCCATCGCGTCCTCGCTTCCGATGCATCAAACCACTTAGGAGGTAGCCTGGCTGGACCAATTTCCCGCCACTGGTAAACCAGCCTCGCTGCCTTTACAATCAAAGAGGCTTGTTATGCGTAGTATCTTGATGGCTGAGCCCTTTTGTGGGCCAAGGGCGATTTCGTTAAATAATTGGGAAGGGTTCACTGATGAAACTTAGTGCACGAATGACCGCAAGTGCAGCGCTGCTACTCACGCTGGCAGGCACAGTGGGATGTACCAAACTCAAGGCGCGTGACGAGCTGGTTAAGGGCGTTCAGGCCTTCAAATCTGGCAAGTATGAGGAAGCAGTTGATTACTTCCAGAAGTCCGTCGCTCTCGATCCAAGCAGCCCGGTAAGCCACCTTTACCTGGCCACCGCGTATAGCTACCAGGTCGTCCCCGATCTCACCACACCCGAGAATTTAGCCATCGCACAGAAAGCCCTCGACGGCTTCAACGCAGTGCTCGCCCAGAATCCCAACGATCTCGACGCCCTCCGCCAGATCGCCTCCATCGATCGCAACATCCACAAGTATGATGAGGCCAAGGCGACCGAACTAAAGATCATCTCGCTCGATGACCATGACTCCGATGCCAACTACACCCTCGGCTACATTAACTGGGCCCAGGCTTTCAAAAATACCGGGGACACGCTTGGTGCCGCTGGCCTTCAGTATGATGGCCAGGGGGATGTCAAAAAGTCCAAGGCTGTCTGCGAAAAACTGGTTGCGCAAAACACCGACCTTATCAACGATGCGCTGAAGTACCTGCAACAGTCCGTGAACATCAATCCCAATAACGACCAGGCCATGGCTATTCTTAACCTCACCTACCGCCTCAAAGCGGACCTGGAGTGCGGCGACGATGCCGCCCGCAAGGCCGACCTCGCGAAGGCCGATGAATGGGTGCAGCGCGGCATGGGCGCTCGCAGAGCCAACGAAGCCGCCAAGGAAAAGATTGCAGCGCACGGCGGCATCACCCCGCAGCAGTAACCTCCGTTTTCAACCAGACGTTCCCATAACCCAATTCGCTTCGCAGCAAAGGCCTCCCGCAAGGGAGGCCTTCTCGTTTGTGTTCGCCTCAATTTACCCGCGGGCATTTCCGTCCATCGGCGTTCTTTCACACGATGTTAACCTGAGCGCCCACCAGAATTTCTATCCTTACGAGATGCCCCAGGATCAACTTGACTATTCGTTTCGTACCACTGCGAATCCCCGCTGCACCGTTCTCACCCTGCAGGGAGCGCTCACCCTGGGCCACATCTTTGTCCTGCAACCCCAGCTGCAAGCCGTGGACGCCGACCTCCTCATCATCGACTGCACCGCGCTCGAGTACATGGACTCTGCCGGTCTCGGCGTGCTCGTCAACTTTTACGTCTCGCAGTCCGACAAGGGTCGCAAGGTCGCCCTCGTCGGCATCTCCGACCGCGTCTGGGCACTCTTCCAATCCACTCGCGTGGACCAGTTCTTCCCGCGCTTCGCCACCGTAGAAGAGGCCGAGAGCAGCCTCTAGCGCTTCGCTCGCCTCGGTTCCCCACCCGGAGCCCTCCTCGACACCACCAGGACACCCCACAGCACCCACAGGCGCTCTGCTTGTCTTATCTTCACCGCACAGAAAAGCGCTCCATCCATTGGCAATCAATCTGCCATCGGATGGAGCGCCTGAGTTCCAAAGACTGCTGCGATTGCGAGCGGCGATCAGCGATTAGCTGCCGTTCTCGACGCCCGGCGTAATGATCGCGATGTTCGTAACGTCAGCCTGCTTGCCAAAGCCAACCGCGTCCGCAACAGCGCCGAAGTTTAACTCTGGGTCACCCTTGATGAACATGATCTTCGTATTTCGCGTCTCGAAGATCTTCGTCAGTTCGGTCGCCACCTGGTCCCTGGGGAACGTCTGATCGTTGATCTTGTACGTCGGCACGGAGCCTGTGTTGAGTACAGAAACAACGATCACCTTATCGTCCGTCTGCGGCGTGTTCTTGTCCTTGGGCGGCTGCGGTACCACCGTGTCCAAACCCTTCGGCGTCGTCGGCTGGATCACCATGAAGATGATCAGAAGCACCAAGAGAACGTCGATCAACGGCGTGACGTTCATGTCCGAAACTGCACCACCTGTTGAACCACCA
>Ga0302317_10000848_pt1 | contig 24123 bp, 23 predicted proteins | sample III_Palsa_N3_3_FD_200450 | JGI IMG/M metagenome (GOLD analysis project Ga0302317, IMG submission 200450) | Peat permafrost microbial communities from Stordalen Mire near Abisko, Sweden - III_Palsa_N3_3 | ecosystem: Environmental > Terrestrial > Soil > Palsa > Peat permafrost | place: Sweden...
TGAGAGCGGCAATCGTGGTGCCCATCGGAAGCACATCCAGGCTGCCGCGGGTATGCGCGAGCAGTCGCTCGCCGGCGCCATGGACGGCTTCGATCAGGCTGTGCCCACGCGTGACCAGGTCGACCATTGCATCACGCACCAGCGCCGAGGCGACTTCACCGTGCTGATGACCACCCATGCCATCGGCCACCAGAAATAGCCCGAGCGAGGCATCGGCGTAGTAGGTATCTTCATTGCGCGCGCGGCGCAAGCCGACATGCGTTCCGTGTCCGAATTCGATCATGAGCTTTCAGGTGAGGCGGGCCATCGCAGCATGCCGGAACGGCTGCATGTTGTCACGGAAGGCTGTCTCGCGTAATATCTCCGGCTCGCATGAGCCACCATGCATCCCACTGGAGAGGTGGCAGAGTGGTCGAATGTACCTGACTCGAAATCAGGCGTACGTGTAAGCGTACCGAGGGTTCGAATCCCTCCCTCTCCGCCAGATATAGCAACTAAAGCCATGATATTCATGGCTTTTTTGTATCCAAAGCCAACTGGTATGCCATTGGGTATGCCAGCTGACTTTGTTTGCGGTTGCAACTTGTTGGGCATCATTCTGCTCGCCCGATAATGGCTATCGGTCGGAGCGAATGTAAGAAATCTCACACGGATGATTCCTACGGCGCAGACGAAGCATCTGCGCTAGTGGGACGAGGGGCGTCAGGCATGGGGATGCCAAGTGGCGTGTACAGGTTATTCTGGATCAGCATGCGGATGCCCTCGCACGCGTCCCACAACTCGCGGTCGGTATAGCCACCCCAGGTCCATGCGGACAGATGAGCCAGCCCCTTGTTTGCGAGGTCGAACATTGCCACCAATGCTCGCTCTGCATCGGCGGGCTTGCCGTTATAGGTGGCAACTACCGCTTGGGGCGAAACCTTTGGTAAAGGCATGCCCCGAGTATCGCGGAAGTGCTCGATACCCATGTCATCCTGGCGGCGCGAGACAATCGACGCCAGATGCCCTTTCTCGACACGCAGCCCCATGAACTCCATCAGGCTCCGCGCGTGAATAAATCCGACCTCGATCATGGGATTCAAAATCGCAGCGGTGTTTCCCTGAAGCAGGATGCGTCCCTCCACGAGCACCTGCATTTTCCTTGGCCGCTCGTAGTCGTGCGACTTGTCATAGGCCCACAGCATGGTTTCCAAGGCCTCCAGGCGATAAGGAATCCAGACCTGTAGCAGCTCAGAGTTACTCAGCTTGCCTTGACCAATGTCTGCCGTATCGGCCATCGCGACGGCTCAGATATTGCAGCTCGTGGCTGAGCATCACGAAGTCGTCGTCGCCATGCTTCTTGCCCACGTCGCTGTCCGAGCACACGGCGTAGCTGTGCAGCGGCATGGCTGCCTCCTGCGTCCATTCGGTGAGCGCCTGCGAGAGCAGCGCAAGGCTGGGCACCAGGAACAGCACGCGGCCGCCCTTGCCAGCCAGCGTTTCGGCGATCTTGAGCGCGGTAAAGGTTTTGCCGGTGCCGCAGGCCATGATGAGCTTGCCGCGGTCGGCCGTGGCCAGGCCTGCCTTTACTGCCGTCAGCGCGGTTTGCTGATGCGGGCGCAAGGTCTTCTGCGGCTTCAGGACGGGCTTGGCGCCCGGCTGGTACTTCGCCCAGTCGATTTGGCTGGCATCCAGATCGTGCAACGTGACCAAATTGATCGGGGTTTTCTGGCCCTGCAGCGCCTCACGCAGGTGGCTGGTGCTCTTGGTGGCGGTGAGGAAGATCAGCCCGTGGCTGTATTGCTTCCTGCCCGCAGCCGTGATGAACGTGGACAGCTCACGCAAGGTGAGGTTCGCGTCCTCGTCGTAGAACTTGGCCTGGATGGCATACAGCTCGTCGGTGGTGGTTTCGGCCACCAGATCAATGCCGGCGTCCGAACGCACGTCGCCCAAGCCACGCTTGGCTGCCTCGGTGCGCCATTCCTCCCACAGCCAAACCTTTCCAGCGTAGAGGTCACGGTAGTAGGGCTCGTTCTGGAGGTAGGCCTTGACCAGCCGCTCGAAGTAGGTGCCTTTTTCGCGCTCGGTTTTGGCGGTGGCGCGGAAGGTGGCGAGCAGGTCTTGCAGAGCACTCATGGATTCTCCTTGTGCGCGTCGCGGGCGCAAGCGGGGAGTCTATCGCAGGAGGCTCTACGTTCGGCCTGTGGGCCGACTTGGTAGGCCTACTGCGCGTGCCGGCTCGAATGCAGCACAAGACCGATCAACGGTGACCAGCCCACCGGTCAGTATGATCAGCTTCAGATCCGCGTCGACCGACGGAAATCGACCCATTTGAGCCGGTCGCAAACGTCTGCTTTGGGGCGTCTAATTATCGGGTAATTATCGGGACCTGCCGACGCGAGCCATGGGCGTAGCGTTCGCTGCCCGAGGGGGCGGCATTGCCAGCCATTCATCGATCCAATGGACTCAGGACCCCACTGGCACTGCGATTGAGGACGTGGGTATAGATTTGGGTCGTGGCGACATCCCTGTGCCCGAGCAGCTCTTGGACGGTCCGGATGTCATAGCCCATTTCGAGCAGGTGGGTTGCGAACGAATGCCGCAACGTGTGCGCGCTCAGTGGCTTGACGATGCCCGCACGAAGACGCGCAGCCTTTAGTCCACGCGCCAGGATGGCATCGTCGAAGTGATGGCGGCGCTCGATGCCATCGTCGGGATCGATTGAGCGCTGAACTGACGGAAAAACATACTGCCAGCCGAAGTCACGCGCTGCCGATGGATACTTGCGTGCCAGTGCGTACGGCAGGGACGCTGCGCCAAACCCTGCAGCCAGATCGGCAGCATGCAGCATCCGCGCACGTTCGACTTCACGCTGCAACGGCTCGACCAAGGATTTGGGCAATACGGTGTGGCGATCCTTGGCTCCTTTGCCACCACGGATCGTGATCTCGTTGCGCGCGAAATCCACATCCTTGACGCGCAGGCGCAGGCATTCCATCAGGCGCATGCCGGTGCCATAGAGAAGGCTTGCCAAGAGCTGTGGCCGGCCTTCCATGTGTGCCAGCAGAGATCGCGCCTCGTCTTGCGATAGCACCGTCGGCACGCGCTTTGACCGCTTGGCGCGCACGACACCCTCCATCCATGGCAACTGGATACCAAGGACCACCCGATACAGAAACAGCAGGGCCGACAGCGCCTGGTTCTGGGTGCTGGCCGCGACTTTTCCCTGGACGGCAAGGAGTGACAGGAACGCCTCAACCTCCGCCGCGCCCATCTCGCGCGGGTGACGCTTGGCATTGGCCAAGATGAACCGCCTTATCCAGCCGATGTAGATCTTCTCGGTGCGTAAGCTGTAGTGTTTAACCCGCATGTGTCGACGAACTTCGTCGAACAAGCGGGGAGCAGGTGGAGTCGGAAGGGGTCCGGATATCCCCGCGGATTGTGGTGGATAAGACATAGCGCCCCGGATAAAAAGGTTTGTGTGGCAGCGTATCGACGATGCCGACTCCGGGAACATCAGATAAGGTCTTGATATCGTGTAAGATTAAGGCGGAAAAGGGGTGCAGAGGGAAGCTGAACATCCCGTGCATATTGCGGAATCAAGGCACTACTGAAGCGTTATGCCTTATGAGCAGTGATTCCACAGCCAAAGTCTTGTTCCGCGTTCCCGACGATGAAGGAGGTGCAACTGTGGAAACACTTTGGGCGACTCCGGTCGGGGATGACCAATACAAACTAGACAATTCTCCCTTCTATGCTTACGGCGTCTCGTGGGAGGACACAGTATTTGCGCCGTTCGACGCGCAAGAGGGCATGGCTACGTTTCAATCAGTTGTATCGCGGTCTGGCAATCGGACGATCCGCATCATCTTTGATCCGCCGGTTTCAGATGGCAACGCTTCCGATTTGGTACTTCAAAGTCTTGTCAAACTTGGGTGCAGCTATGAGGGTGCCAATCGCGGTTATATCTCGGTCAACATTCCTCCTTCTGTGGAGCTGCAACATGTTCACTCGTATCTGATCGAGGTTGATGCGCAGTGGGAGCAAGCAGATCCAACGTATGACTCACTGTTCCCGAGTGAGGCATAACCACTCGTTCAAGGCGGACGCCTCCGGCGCCGCTTAACTCCAGCGTTAGGCCTCACATGAAGTTTCAGATTCCCCCGATGTCCCCATGGAAAGATGTGCTGGTCCATTTGGCGATCTGGGCCGTCTTGTTGTCAGTTCCGTCAATCATTTATTCATTCTTTCCAAAGCCTGACTTCAATGCTGCGTTGCAGAGTAAGTACCCTCATCAAATCGCGCTAGTCATGGGCGGCAGGGATTCGTTCAGCGGCAACACAACGTATGCACGCCGATCCTATTTGCTTGTCCCGTCTGCGCTTGAAGTGCCAGAAGTCGTGCAAATTACGCAGATAAATTCCGAGCCTCCAAAGGTAGTTGTGCAAGGGAATTTGTTCCTAGTATCGCTCGTAATTTTTATTGGGTTCAGCTGTTACTATTTTCGTAAACGGTGGCGCACTCAGCAGAGTGATGCCTAACCACTCATTCAAGCGGACGGCTCCGCCGCCGCTTAATTCCAGCGTTAGAACGCAGAACAAGTGAGGCGCGACCTTGAAGGAAAAAGCTGATCTGTATGCGGCTCAATGGAATGCTTTGCGCCTTCGGAACAGGCTTGTTTGGTCCGTCCTTGCAGTAGGCATAGTTGTGCTTTTTGTCGCGTCATCTCCAATGTTTGCAAAGTACCAGGGCATCGTTGGGTGCACTTGGTTTGCATTGTTTGTTCTGTCAGGTTCGTACTACGGTGCGTTCCGATGTCCACGGTGCCACAAGCCATTCTTCAAGGCCGGATTTCTGGCGTCCAACACCCTCACCAAGAAGTGTCTTCACTGCGGACTTGCCAAATGGACTTGAGCTCGCAGTGCGTTCTAACAATTCCCTTGGGAGACTTCCCGTCAACACCACGCACTTGATGCTCTTGCCTTGAGCTTTCAGGCGTTCGCTGGTCATGGTGTTTTCCTCGATGATGCGTCGTGCGTGCCAGTGCATTGCGGTGTTGAACGTTGCCAGACTGCATTTCCTTGGACGGTCTTGTTGCATCGCTGCCGCCGATGCGGACCAGGGTATAAACCGCGCCCGGAGACCTCATTCGTTCGTCGGTGTCGTCGGTGTTTCGGAGATCAGCCGAAACACGTTTAGACGTCCAGAATGTTAGTCAGGTTCTCTCCGAGTGGGTCTGACCCGTTGCTGCCGCTTCGCACTGACGTGGAACCTTTTCATGCCATCGCGGCGACTGTGATGGCATGCTTGCCGGCGGGGCGCTGCACCATCGGGTGCTTCAGCCACGCGTCGGCGTCGTAGGTTTCGTCATGGGCCAGCATCGCCCACAGCGGGCAGCGGTCGGGGTCAGGTTCATTTTCGGAGCGGTCGGGGTCAGGTTCATTTTCTGACGCGGGACATTAAGTATCAATCCGTGTGATGGGGCAACGCTGGCTCGCTCGGTCCGAGCTTAGAGTTGGGTGGGCCTATGTCCATCACAGGAACTGCGTTGTACCCTGCACCTGATTAGCGACGACGCTCAGCCGACCGTCGCGTGATGTGAGACGTGTCCGGCGCAGTCTCAGGACCATGTTACGAGGCGGAGAGTCGTCATGGCCATTAGCGGTCGGGGTCAGGTTCATTTTCTGACGCTGCGAGAGGGCGGTGGAGGGCAGTAAAGCTCGGCGTGGGCTGCGACGATGGCGCATCATTTCCTCCAAGGATGGCGCCATGGCCCGTCAACCTCGTCTCGATCTACCTGGCGTGCCGCAACATGTGATCCAGCGCGGCAACAATCGGCAGCCGTGCTTTTTGCAAGAGCGGGACTATCGTTTCTATCTTGAGTCGTTGCGTGAGGCATCAACGCAGACAGGCTGCCGTGTACATGCCTATGTGTTGATGACCAACCACGTACACCTTCTGATAACACCGGAAGTTGTCGGCGCTATCTCTCACGTCATGCAGCGACTGGGGCGGCGCTACGTGGCCTACTTCAATCAGGCTTTACCGCCGCTCAGGCACTCTGTGGGAAGGGCGGTTCAAAGCTTGCTTGATCGATAGCGAACGTTACCTGCTGACTTGCTATCGCTACATCGAATTGAATCCGGAACGTGCGGCAATGGTTGATGCCCCCGAGCGATACGCATGGAGCAGCTACCACGCCAATGCCTGCGGGACATATGATCCGCTGGTGGAGCCGCACACCGAATATCTGTCGCTGGGCTCAAACGCTGAAGAGAGGCGTGAGGCCTATCGCGAACTGTTCCTGGACGCGATCAGCGACGACCGCTTACGCGAGATTCGTTCTTACGCACAAAAGCAACGCGCGCTGGGTACGACACGTTTCCAGGAGGCAATCGAAGCGGAGCTCGACCGTGTTACCGCCATCCAGGAGCGTGGGAGGCCGCGAAAAATCGTGCAGCCATAGGCCTCAGCCTGGCGGAAAATGAACCTGACCCCCAGGCTTCTGCTGCTTTCGGCCGATTCTGTTGAAAAACTCGCTTCGAAAATTTGAGACCGCCCTAAGCGTGAAAAATCGGCCGCGACAGTCGCTTTCTGTTGGCCTGATCGTGAAAATTTGTACGGAATCGAATTGTCACGACCGTCGTGATCCGAAATTTGGACGTCTATTCGTTAAAACGGAGTTTTTCAACAGAATCGGCCAGAAGCCGTCCTCTCGGTCCAGTTTCTCATAGCTGAGCCAAAAGGCCGCGTTCTCCGTAAAACTACCGTTTGCCACCCCAGGCCTTCGCAGGATGATATGGCCGCCACGCGCGCATGGGTTACGTGGAACTTGACGATCGTCGTTGCGAACATCGCCACTAGACCTTAGGTGGTCATACCACTACGAAGGGATCCCAATGAACATTCGTACTTTGACACCTGTCGTTTCGACGGCGATTGTGTGCTTGTTTTGCTCGACGTTGGTTCAGGGACAGGCACCGCCAAAGATGAAGATGGCGACTCCCATTCCGGCGGAAATCATCACGCCGGACACGGTCGAGACGAGCATTGGTACCCTGAAATATTTTGATGGTTATCCGGACGACGCAACCACACAGAAGCTCTACGACAACCTTGACTTCCAACACGGCGTCCAGGCTTTTCTCAATGCCATGCCAGGCGCGGCATTGACCGCGTTCCGTCCGGCACTCCAGAAAATCGGTGCGGTCGATGGCAACGTGCTCATCTTCGAGCAGCTCATGGACTCGAAGGCACTGTGGCTGACGGCAAATACCACGGTGGTCTACTACGCGACCTGGATCGACACCAAGAATGGGCCGATTGTCGTGGAGACGCCGCCAAACACCCTTGGCATCTTGGATGACCACTGGTTTCACTATGTCAGCGATTTCGGAAACGCGGGTCCGGACAAGGGCAAAGGCGGCAAATTTCTAATTTTGCCCCCTGACTACAAGGGCGACGTGCCGGCGGGATACTTCGTTTTGCGTCCTGCCACGTATGCCATCTGGCTCGCTGGACGCGGCTTTCTTGTCAACGGCGATCCCAAGCCGGCCGTGGCGAGCATCAAGCAACATTTACGTATCTACCCTTTGGCGAACGCTGCCAATCCACCGGTTTCAAGGTTCATCAACGGGTCCGGATTGCCGCACAACACGATTCATGCCAACAACTTTCATTTCTACGAGGAGGTCAACGAGATCGTGCAGGAGGAGCCTGCCTCAGCGCTCGACCCTGAGACGCTCGGCCTGCTCGCTTCCATTGGTATCGAGAAGGGGAAGCCGTTCGCCCCTGATGCGCGCATGAAGAAGATCCTGATCGATGCGGTCGCTGTCGGAAATGGAACGGCGCGAGCCTTGGCGTTCCGCCCACGCGACAAGGAGGCTTACTTCTATCCGAACAGCGGATGGTTTACGCCCATGCCCGGCGGTAGTTACGAGTTTCTATCGCAGCCAGGTGTGCGCAATCTCGACGCGCGCGTGATGATGCACTACTACGCCACCGGCATCACGCCCGCGATGGTGATGAAAATGGTCGGCAAGGGCTCGCAATATGCTGCGTCCATGACCGATTCGAAGGGAAAGCCGCTGGATGGCAGCAAGACCTACAAGATCCATCTGCCGCCGAATATCCCGATGAAAGACTTCTGGTCATTCACGGTGTATGACAACCAGACCCGCTCCATGTTGCAAACGGACCAGCAATTTCCAAGCGTCAACAGCACAGACAAAGGTGTCGAGACGAATGCAGATGGTTCTACTGATGTCTGGTTCGGGCCTGCCGTCCCGAAAGGGGTCAACAAGGCAAACTGGGTACAAACCATCCCGGGCAAAGGCTGGAACGTCCTATTCCGACTCTATGGACCACTCGAGCCTTGGTTCGACAAGAGCTGGCGCCTGGGCGAATTCGAACTAGTGCAATGATGTCTGCTCAGCAAGGCCTATATCGGGTCGGAAACGGACCTTTGCAGCCTGCCAGCCGATTGACCTTCCCGCAACTTCCGCTCGCCCGATCTGGCCATGCCGGCGCCACGGCAAGCAACATCACGGCGAGCGTCCACGATTTCTTGGCCCGGGTGTCTGTCCTCTTGCAGGCAAAAGAGCCGATCTTCTTCATGGTGCCGGCGATGTTAGGACGGATGTAGGCGTTCACATCACCCTGTGCACCATGGCGGAGACTTGCTCCGCCATTTGTGCCGCAGAAACGGCGCTTCAATGGGATCTGGTCGACCCAACCAGGCGACGTCCACGACGCCGGCCCATACAAAGCCTCGATCGGTCCGCTTGCTTCAAGGAAAGCGGCGCGCGCACCATGGATGAACTGCATCGTGTTGGATGTCACGCATGGCAACGAAACCCACTTCGCCGAAGGTTGATATTGGGGGCACGGAGTCATACCGGCCCGGCGCTGATCTTCGAAATGGGGCGCGGGTCCTTCGCGAACTGGCAATGATTCCGAAGATCAAGGGAAGCCGCTATCTGTTGATTGGATCGCTCGTTTTCATGGCTTTCTGTGTTGAGGCCTTCTGCCAGGCTTACGGCAAACAGATTCTCGGCGAGGAACTCTGGGTTGGGGGCGATCGAAGCAAGAAGAAGCAGAAGCCAGCCGAACGGTGGCCTGTGCTCGACAAATTGAAGGCTATGGGGCGAAGTGTGGATGTTCCCGTAAATTACGGATCAGCCCCCTGGCGCGACATCAGCTTGATTATGAAAGCGCGCGATGAGTTGGCCCATGCGAGACCAGAGATGTGCAGCGTACGCATCAATGGTGTCGACAATGACGCGGATCACCATGCAATCTTCCATGCAGAGCTCACCAAGAAGTACGAACCGATGTTGGACGCTGAGCGGCTCGGACTAATAGCTGGCCGAGTGGATCAAGCAATCAAGAGCATTCTTCACGCGGCTGGCCAGCACGGATACGAAGCGGAAATCATGGCTAGCTCTTCTTGGGGAGCTCACCTGGCCGATGGGAAGCGTAAGGGTGATTAAACTATGCCCCTCGCGCGCGCGCGCGCGCGCGATGTGTGCATTCATGAGGATTAAATGGCTTTGGTGAAGGCCGTCCAGGTCGCGATATAGCAAGCTATGGCGAGAAACAGCATCAACGGCAAGAGGATCAGCAAGATCCGCTTTGAGCGCTTCCAGGCGCCGAAGAGGACGTCGCTGAATTCAAATACAGCGAAACTGCCCCCCACGCTGCCAGCTAAGTAAACAAGTGACCCAATGACAATCGTCAAGACTGGCTTGTGCCAAAAGAATTCTGGGTGGTGGCAGATGTACGCCCCGCCGGCGGCCACAGCGATGCAGGTCAGCATGTTGGACAAAAACTCTAAGTAGGCGTGAGCCTTCCCGCCTTCCTTGCGCGTACGAAGCATCTGAATCCCCTGGTTCATAGGTGTGCTCGGCATCTTATGCAGGGAGGGCGCCCGCACAGTCAACCGTGCATTCTTCACACGTTAGGGTTCGGATCGATCAGGGTCGGCACGGTGTCTTCGTCGGCTGCATCGGCCAATTTCTTCCGCGTCAGCTCCAGACCCGCAATGCGAGCCAGTAGGCTGTCAACGATGTCCGTGTGTCGACTCCCCATAAACTTGATCCAGGCATAGACAGAGGTCTCCGGGCAAAATAGCCGCAAGGGGACCAATGATGCGCACGAGAGTGCGCGGGCCCATGGAGCGCCACTCGCTTTTATCCCATAGTTGCGAAGTCAGTCTTCAATCGGCGTCGGCCATCATGATCATCCATCCCGGTTTCATCAAAACGGGCACGACCTCGCTGCAGGATTTTCTGATCTTTGCGCATCCGCAGATTCACGCCATGGGTCATCCGCACCGGCCGGGCGTGGATGCGCGCATCGCGCAGGCGTTGCGGCGGATCGAAGGCTTCGACGATGACCCGGAGGCCTTGCGCAGCGCGCTGGCGATGTCGCTCGAAGCGTGTCCTTCCGATCGCGTACCGGTGTTGTCCGACGAAGGACTCACTGGCGTACCGCAGCTCACCGCGACGATCGCGAAAAGACTGCATCAGCATTTTCCGCGGGCGCGGATTCTGTTCACCATCCGCCGTCAGCAGGACATGATCTGCTCGTTCTACGGCCGGCATGGCCGCGTGCTGGTCAATACGCCAGCGCCTTACAAAGATCGGCATGTGAGTTTTCCAGCATGGCTGGAGCACGCCTGGGACAACCGCCCCAACGGTGCGCTTGGTGTCGCCGACTATGCGCGCAGCATCGAGATCTACCGCGCGTTGTTCGGCGAGGAGCGCATCGCGATTCTGCTGCTGGAAGAGTGGACGGCTGACGAGGCAGCGTTCGCTGATCGCCTTTCATCGATCCTGGGCGTCGATGCTGCGACCACGCGGCAGCTGCTGGCTGATCGCCGAACACACGGCCAGGAAACGTCGCGCTACGTGCGCTACGACCGTTTGCGCAAGCGCTTCCCTGCCGCCGATCGCATAGCGGCGCACATGCCTGCGGGGTTGCGCACGCTGGGCGGTGGGTTTCTGCGGCGTGGTGACCGGCGCCGGATCGAATTTCCTCCCGGCTGGCAGGAAAAACTGGACGATCTGTACCGTGCTGGAAATCGGCAGCTGATCGAACGCTACAACCTGCCGTTGCTCGAGCATGGTTACGCAGCCTGAATCCGCTCGCACCTGTTGAATCGCCGCTTTGGATGGTGCATCTTCCTCTCCGTCAAGAAGATAAAAAAAGGGCCGCTTGCGCGGCCCTTTTTTGGTCACAGGGTACAGATGCTCAGAACTTGTAGGTGCCGGTGAGGCTGACCACGTCGCCGCTGTCGTCAAAGTAACCGGTCATCGTGCCCGCGCCGAGGATCGGCGAGTTGGTCATGTTTACCGGGGCATTGTTGACGAATTGATGCTGGTAACCGAGGTCAAAGGCAAGGTGTTCGGTAGCCTTGTAGCCAACGCCCAGACCGAGCAGCTTGCGCGACTGGTCGGGAATGCGCGGATCGCGGCTGATGATGTTGGTCGGGGTTTCGTCGTAACCGACGCCCGCCCGCAGGGTCCACTGGTCAGTCAGCTTGTAGTCGCCGCCGATAGAGGCCATGTAGGTGTCCTTGTAGCCCTGCGTCAGGCTGACCAGCTGCTCGCCGTTCGATGTCAGCACGAGACTCTGGAAGCTGGACCAGTCGGTCCACTTGACGGTGCCGGCGAGCGAGAAGCGGTCAGTGAACATATGCAGCCAATCGAGGCTGGCGAAAGCGGGCGTGTTCAGCGATGCGCTGGCAGGGCCGCCATTCGGATTGATCGTTGGCAGGCTCGGATCGAGTACCGGGGCCAGCGTGAGCAGCGACTTGCCGGTAGCACCGCCGTATACATTGTAGGTGCCACTCAGTGTTTGTTGGACGCGCGAGTGGTAGCTGAAGCCCACGGTATCCTGGGAAGTGGGTTTGAAGACGAAGCCTCCGAAGTAGCCGAACGCGAACTTCTTCTTGACGGTGACATTCAACTGCTCATCTGCGGTCTGCGGCGGAAGCGGAATATCGAACAGGGCGTTGGCAGCACCGGTGGTATCCAGCACGGTGTTGAGCTGAGCTTTGGTGCGCTGTCCTTCGATGCCCGCGCCGATGGCGAACTCATCGTTGACCTTGAAGCCGGCTGAGAAGCTTACGGCCACTGACTGCAGGCTGGTCTTGGTGCCGAAATAGCGACCTTCCCACGTCGGGTTGTATTCGCTGGCCAGGCCGTAGGGCACGGTCACGCTACCGCCCAGGGTCAGGCGGTCGCTGACCGGCGCGACGAAAGCGATATCCGGAAACGGAACGAACTTGCCGAAGCCATTGGGATTGTTGCCGCTGACCGGATTGCCTTCCACATCGCTGAACTGACCGTGGAATTGGGAACTGGGGCGTATGCCTGTGCCGGTCACCTGGAGCATGGGCGCGTCGAAGAACGCCATCGCTGCCGGATTGTTGTAGGCCGCCGTGGGGTCATCCGGATACAGCGAACCACCTGCATTTGCACGGGCCCAGCCAGCGGCGTTGTCGGTGGGAAGCTGAAACGAGCCGGCGTCAGCGCGGGTTGGCAGCGTCAGCGCAGCGGCTACGGCCATGGCAAGGCCGGCCTGGGTACCGAGACGGGTAAGGCGTTGCAAGGTATGTCGGTTCAAGATGATTCTCCTGTGACGACAGTCTGGGGGTGAATGCCCGCAGAATGGTGAGTCATTGTTTTTGGTTTGAAACGGTGGGGAGTAGTCGGCAATGCCGGTAATGGTAACAACTGTTTTTCTTATTTCTGGAAACCGGCCCCCTCCTTGAGCCAAGGCAGGACAGCGGATGTGCCATGAAACTCATGGCCTGGTTCGACAGCAGATTCGATGCTTGCAAGGGCAGTGCTGCTGTCCCATTGCAACATCTGTTCGATCATCTGGATCTGTTCCGGACCGTTGAACGGTGCGGTGAGAATGGGCGATATCAGCGAGACCAATCGTGCCAGCAGTTCAGCATCATTGATCTGCGCACCTTTGCTGATGCTACCAATCAGCTCTTGCATGTCCTCACCAGCCAGCATGCCGGACAGAGCCTTCAGTCCGAAATGCAGACGCAACCCGAGTTCTTGTCGGGGCAGGGTGGGTAGTGCTCGCGAAAATGCCTCGAAGAAGCGTCCGGAAATCGGACGGTAATGTTCTTGCAGAAAGTTGCGGATGAACGGTGAAGGATCGCTGTAGACCCGACCGAGCAGCCGTACGAAGGCGGGGCCTGAGGTACTGCCGTGACTGAGCCGGAAGGCAGGGACGAACAACATGCCCAGCACGGCAGCGGCATCCAAGGCATGGGGATTCTGCTGCTCGCAGGCACTCAGTAGCGTCAGCCGCTCCCGATTGAGCCGATCCAGGCGCTGCGACAACAACTCCTGGACGAGTGCCTCCTTGCTGCCGAAGTGATAGTTCACCGCGGCCAGATTGGCGTGCGCCCGCGCCGTGATCTGGCGCAGCGACATGGCTTCGTAACCACTTTCGATAAACAGCCATTCGGTGGCCTTGAGCAATCGTTCTCGGGTATCGCGGTGGCCTTGGCGTTCGGTTGTACTCAATCAATATGCCTCTGGGCCTGAGCGGAAAGTCGTCATTGCACTGCTTCAAATCAACAGTTGAAACAGACGTATGAACGCTAACTGCAGTGTTCCCGCGAGGCAAGCTGCGATGCACGATAAATTAACAAATGTCCCGTCGAGGGGCCGTGACCTTGTCACTACCGCCCCTGATTGGGGCCATGGCTGGGGAATCGACGCTTATTCGTCTCGACTTCATGGGGCGATAAACAACAAACGGGCGGGGAGATTCCCGCCCGTTTGTTGCAGTGCGAGGTCGATGCTGCCATCCGGCAGCGATTGGCTGGGTCAACCGGCCTTTTTCTTCGCCAGCCGCAGCCAGGTATCGACCACGGTGTCCGGGTTAAGGGACAGCGATTCGATCCCTTGTTCCATCAGCCACTCGGCCAGATCCGGATGGTCACTGGGGCCCTGGCCGCAGATGCCGATGTATTTGCCCTTCGCGCGAGCGGTCTTGATCGCCATCGACAGGAGCTTCTTCACGGCCGGGTCGCGTTCGTCGAACAGGCTGGCGACGATGCTGGAATCGCGGTCCAGACCCAGGGTGAGCTGGGTCAGGTCGTTGGAGCCGATCGAGAAACCATCGAAGATGTCGAGGAATTCATCGGCGAGCAGGGCATTGGAGGGCACTTCGCACATCATGATGACCTTGAGGTCGTGCTCGCCCTGCTTGAGGCCGTTCTTCGCCAGCACCTCAATGACCTTGCGACCTTCACCCAGGGTGCGCACAAAAGGAATCATCACCCACACGTTGTCCAGGCCCATCACCTCGCGCACGCGCTTGACGGCCTTGCATTCCAGCCCAAACGCTTCGGCGAAGCTCGGATCGACGTAGCGGCTCGCACCGCGGAAGCCGATCATCGGGTTTTCTTCGTGCGGTTCGTAGCGCGAGCCGCCGAGCAGGCCGGCGTATTCGTTGGATTTGAAATCCGACAGGCGCACGATCACCGGCTTCGGAAAGACCGAGGCGGCAATCGTGGCGATGCCTTCGGCGAGGCGATCGACATAGAAGCTCACCGGGTCGGCATAGCCGGCGATGCGTTCGTCGATCTTCGCCTTGGTTTCGGCGTCCTGCTTGGCGTACTCCAGCAGCGCCTTCGGATGCACGCCGATGTGGCTGGCGATGATCATTTCCAGGCGGGCCAAACCGATGCCGGCGTTCGGCAGCATGCCGAAGTCGAACGCGCGCTCCGGGTTCGCCACGTTCATCATGATCTTCAGCGGCGCTTCGGGCATGTCGCCGAGATCGGCGGTGATGCGCTCGAATTTCAGGATGCCCTCATAGATCGTGCCGGTGTCGCCTTCGGCGCAGGACACGGTGACATCGGCGCCGTCGGGGATCTTGTCCAGGCCATTGCCGGTGCCGACCACGGCCGGTACGCCGAGTTCGCGGGCGATGATCGCCGCGTGGCAGGTGCGGCCACCGCGGTTGGTGACGATCGCCGAGGCACGCTTCATCACCGGCTCCCAATCGGGATCGGTCATGTCGGCGATCAGCACGTCGCCAGCCTGCACCTTGCTCATGTCGGCCAGCGAGCGGATCACGCGCGCCTTGCCGGCGCCGATCTTCTGGCCGATCGAGCGGCCTTCGGCCAGTACCTTGCTCTTTTCGTTGAGGCTGAAGCGCTCAAGCTGGGTTGCATGGGCGCGCGACTTCACCGTTTCCGGGCGAGCCTGCACGATATAGAGTTTTCCAGTGTTGCCGTCCTTCGCCCACTCGATGTCCATTGGGCGGCCATAGTGCTTCTCGATGATCAGCGACTGGCGCGCGAGCTCCTGCACGTCCTCATCGTTGATGCAGAAACGCTTGCGCATGTCGGCCGGGGTGTCCTCGGTGCGCACGCGCTCGCCCGGTGCGCTGGAATACACCATGCGCAACTGCTTGGCGCCGAGATTGCGGCGTAGCACGGCAGGCTTACCCGCGTTCAAGGTCGGCTTGAACACATAGAACTCGTCGGGATTGACGGCGCCCTGCACGACCATTTCGCCGAGGCCGTACGAGCCGGTGACGAAGACCACATCGCGAAAGCCCGATTCGGTGTCCAGCGTGAACAGCACGCCGGACGCTCCCACATCCGAGCGCACCATCAGCTGCACACCAGCGGACAGGAACACGTCTTCGTGCTTGAAGCCCTGGTGCACGCGGTAGGCGATCGCGCGATCGTTGTACAGCGAGGCGAAGACTTCCTTCACCTTGTGCAGCACGTCGTCGATGCCGACCACGTTGAGGAAGGTTTCCTGCTGACCCGCGAACGAGGCGTCGGGCAGATCCTCGGCGGTAGCCGAGGAGCGCACAGCGACGGCGATATTCTCGGCGCCAGCTTCCTTGCACAGCTTGATGTAGGCGTCGCGGATCGCTTGTTCAAGCTCGGCGGGCAGGGCGGTGTCGACAATCCAGCCGCGGATTTCCTTGCCTGCCACGACCAGCTTGTCGACGTCATCGACGTCGAGCGTGGCCAGGCGATCCTGGATGCGCTTGGCCAGGCCGCTCTTTTCAAGATATTGCTGGAACGCATCGGCGGTGGTGGCGAAGCCGCCCGGCACGGAAACACCGAGCTTGGCGAGGTTGCCGATCATCTCGCCAAGCGAGGCGTTCTTGCCGCCGACCTTGCCCAGGTCAGTCATGCGCAGTTGGTCGAGCCAAAGCACCAGATCGTTCAAGGGTGGTCTCCTCAAGAGCTTTTAATGATTAAAGGGTAGGGGCATGCGGGCTGGTGCGGCAGGCAGACCGGAAACGGGCTGCAAAGGACTGGTATTGTCCGCTGTCGATGGTGCGAAGCACAAGAAGACCATTGCCATGTCTTGTCGTGCCAACTGCATACCAGTCAGGTAGCGGTCAATCGGCGACAGCGTTTTGCGCTTGCGTTAAGGTGCAAACAGCTTCCTTCGATAGACGCACCCCAGCGACCAGGCCCTTGTATGCAGCGAACGGTTTACTTCATCTCCGACTCCACTGGTATTACGGCGGAGACCATCGGCAACAGCATCCTGGCGCAATTCGAGGGTGTGCAGTTCGACAAACATCGACTGCCATTCACCGATGACACGCAGAAGGCGGAAGCGGCTGCGCTGCGCATCAAGACGCGTTATGCGCAAACCGGCGAACGGCCAATCGTGGTCAATACGATGGCCGAGCGTGCGCTGTGCGACATCGTTGCTGCCAGTGGTGCGCTGATGCTGGACGTTTTCGCGCCCTTCATTGGTCCCTTGGAGGATGAGCTCGGCGCCAAGCGTTCGGGCGCGGTCAATCGTTCACACGGCATGGTCGATTTCGAGAAGTACGAAGCGCGCATCAATGCGACCAACTACGCGCTTTCGCACGATGACGGGATGGACGTGGACTATGCGCAGGCCGACCTTATCCTGGTCGGCGTGTCGCGTTCGGGCAAGACGCCGACCTGCCTCTACATGGCCTTGCATTACGGCGTCAGCGCCGCCAATTACCCGCTCACGGATGATGACCTGGACAAGCTCGAACTGCCGGCCCGCCTTCGTCCCTATCGCGATCGCCTGTTCGGTCTGACCATCGAGCCGCAACGGCTGGCACAAATCCGCGAGCAGCGTCGTGCCGGCAGCAAGTACGCCACGTTGCAGCAATGTCGCTGGGAGCTGGAGCAGGCGGACAAGCTGATGCGTCACGCCGGCATTCCCAGCCTGAATACCACGCACGTGTCGATCGAGGAGATCGCCAGCAAGATTTTCGACCGCTTCGGTATCGAGCGGACCATGTTCTAGAAGTTGAGAGTCAGGAGTTCGTTTTGCCGATGAGTGCCACGCTGGACAATCGATCCTCTTTGCTGCCAGGCCGCTTCGGTTTCCTGATGGGTTTGTATGCGGAAAACTATCACCGGCTCGCGCGCCTGTTCGCGCCGCAGCAGCTGACTCCGGGACGCTATGTTTCCGATGTGGATGATGGACTCAATGTGCATCTGCATCTGCAGGAGCGCCATCCCTACACGCTGGAGCTGGAGCTCACCTACGATTTTGTCGACGCGCATACCGGTCAGCGTGCTCCGTCGGCGCAATTGCGCATGTACACCGATGCGCATGTCGCCGAGGCGCTGCATTGCCATCCCGGGAGGCATCTATGGCAGGTGCTGGGCCCGTTTCCGCCGGCGCATACGGTGCTTCAGCATCGCTTGCGCATGAATGGTTTTCTTTCGCGCTGGCTGGAGTATCTGGGCGAGCAGGGACATTCCATCGGCACGCTGGAGCGCGAAGGCTGATTGGCGCAGCGAGATTCAACGCGTACGATCGACAAACGACAGGCAACAAAAAACCCGCATAGGCGGGCTTTCGGTTAGTGGCGGAGTGGACGGGACTCGAACCCGCGACCTCCGGCGTGACAGGCCAGCATTCTAACCGACTGAACTACCACTCCGCATTTTTCCAACAGTCACAGTGCAACACTTCCAGCGATCCAACTTTTGCCATCCAACCCGACTGCCATACTGCGCTGCCTGGCTGAAGTGGCGTCCCCACGGGGATTCGAACCCCGGTCGCCACCGTGAAAGGGTGATGTCCTAGGCCTCTAGACGATGGGGACAATGTAAGTTGGTGGAGCCAGGCGGGATCGAACCGCCGACCTCCTGCATGCCATGCAGGCGCTCTCCCAGCTGAGCTATGGCCCCGCCGCTGGAAGCCCGAAAGAATAGGTCCGTGTCAGATATCCGTCAAGCTTTTTTTGGCATTGTGACGGTTGATGTGACGCGCAGAGTGACCTCTCCCCGTCAGCGGACGCATCGAGCGAACCGATGGTTGAGTGTTCGTTTAAGCTGCCGGTGAGTTGAGCAGGCGCTGGAACGGCATGCACGAAATCGGCTTCATTCGCGACCTTGCCATGGTGATGATCGTGGCAGGCGCCACCACGATCCTGTTTCAGCGCCTGCGTCAGCCCGTGCTGCTGGGCTACATTCTGGCCGGTGTGCTGATTGGTCCGCATACTCCCGGCGTGTTGGTGGCCGATCCGCAAGCCATCGATGACATCTCCAATCTTGGCGTGGTGTTGCTGATGTTCACGCTCGGGCTGGAATTCAGCGTGCGCAAGCTGCATGAGGTCGGCATCGGGGTGCTCGCGGTAGCAGTGGCCGAAGTGGGGTTGATGCTGTGGATGGGTGTCGGCCTTGGCGGACTGTTCGGCTGGAGGAGCATGGATGCGCTGTTCCTGGGCGCGATCATCGCGTTGTCCTCGACCATGGTGGCCACTCGCACGCTGTCCGAGGGCGGCCAGCGGCGGCAGCCGTTCGCCAGGTTGGTGGTGGGCCTGCTGGTCGCCGAGGACATGCTCACCATTGTCATGCTGACCTTGCTGACGGCGGTCGCGATTGGGGGCTCGGTCCAGGCGCAAACCGCGTTCACCCTGGTCGGACACCTGGGTTTGTTCATGGTTGCCGGGATGATTCTCGGCCTGCTGCTGTTGCCGCGACTGGTCGACTATGTGGCCGGTTTTGGCCGCGATGAAACCTTGCTGGTCAGCGTGCTTGGCATCTGTTTCGGCGCCAGTTTGCTCGCAGTCTGGATGGGCTTCAGTGTGGCGCTGGGCGCATTCCTCGCGGGCGCCGTGGTTGCCGAATCACGCAGTGTGGGCCGCGTAATGCGTCTGGTGGGGCCGTTGCGCGACATGTTTGCAGCGCTTTTTTTCGTCGCGATCGGCTTGAAGATCGACCCGGCGATGTTGATGCAATACGCATTGCCCGCGTTGTTGATCGCCGCCGTGGTGATCGTCGGCAAGACCGTGACCTGCAGCCTGGGTATTTTCATCGTTGGCCACGATGCGCGCACGGCCCTGCGCTCGGGCCTGAGCATGGCGCAAATCGGCGAGTTCTCGTTCGTGATCGCCACGCTCGGGCTTTCGCTGGGCGTGATCAGCAAGTTCATCTACCCGATAGCGGTCGCCGTATCGGTACTGTGCATGGCGGCATCACCGTATCTGACGCGCTCGGCTGACTGGCTCGCGAACGGCCTGCGACGCGTGACACCACGTTCGGTAAGGTTGCTGGCGACCAGCTATAGCGGCTGGCTGGAAAACCTCAAGCCGGTCAATGAAAACGCTGCGCTGGCCGCGATCTTCCGGCGGCTGCTATGGCACATCGCCATCAATGTGTTGCTGGTGGTGACCCTGTTCATGATTGGCGCCTACGTCAATTCACATAACTGGGACTGGTTCTCGATGTTCGGTATCGGGCGTGATTTGCGTCACACATTGATATGGGCGTGCGCGCTCTTTCTCTCCCTGCCGATTCTGACCGCGGTATACCGCAAGGCCGAGGCACTGGGCATGCTGCTGGCCGAGCTCGGCATCCGTGAGCGGTTTGCCGGCTCGTATACGCAGGCCATCCGACAGGTATTGGCACGGGTCATTCCCTTGGCAACCCTGCTGGCGCTGGCGCTGCTGGTTAGCGTGCTTGGCTCGACGATCCTGCCGCCGCGCGGGGTGGCGTTGTCATTGGTGTTGCTGGGTGTGGCACTGGCGGTGGCGTTGTGGCGCGGTTTGGTGCAGATGCATGCACGCCTGCAAGCGGCCTTGAAGGAGACGCTGGACAAGCCGGAATCCCCCCGCAGCGGCCCCGGATGAATCCGGAAGCGGCGTTATGAACCTTTATGTCGACTGACGGTCGTAGTACGGCATCGTTGCCAAGACTGGACAAGCGCCCCACAATGTGGGGCCTGCCTCCATTGGGGGGGCCCGGTTGGCAATGCCGGCATATCAAATTACGAGGGAGTTACGAATGAAGCATTTTCTGCGTCCCACGCTGACGGCGGCCGCGATGGCCGTTGCGCTGGGCATGACTGCGGGCGTGTACGCTCAGGCTGCCAAAACCGGCGCCGCCGGCACGGGCACGGTCGACAAGGCGAAGGCGAGCTACGTGGTGGGTTGGGAGATCGCTTCCCAGGTTCCGCCGATCATGCGTGATGAGCTGGATGCTGGCGCAGTTGGCCGTGCGGTAACTCAGGCGCTGTCGGGCCAGAAGCCGACCATGACCGACGCTGAAGCCAAGCAGGTGCACGACGCCTTCATGGCTCAGATCCAGACCAAGTACCAGGCCGAGATGGTTCGCGTCGGCGCCAAGAACAAGGCTGACGGCGATGCCTTCCTGGCCAAGAACAAGACCGCTCCGGGCGTGAAGACGACTGCCTCGGGCCTGCAGTATCAGGTGATCAGCCAGGGCACGGGTGCTCGCCCGGGTCCGAACGACACCGTGCAGATCGACTACACCGGTACTTTCGTCAGCGGTGAAGTGTTTGATGCTTCGGCCAAGCACAACCCGCCGGGTCCGGCTTCGATCCCGCTCGCTGGCGTGATTCCGGGCTTCAAGGAAGGTCTGCAGCTGATGCAGGTCGGTGGCCACTACAAGTTGTTCATTCCGTCGACGCTGGCTTACGGCTCCGAGCCGCGCCCGCCGATGCCGCCGAATGCCACGCTGATTTTCGACGTGACCTTGGTCAAGACCGGCCCGACGCCGGCCGGCGCTGCCCCGGGTGGCGCTGCTGGTGGCGGTCAGTAAGCCATAGTCGATTGCTGTCGTGACAATCCAAAGGGGCGCGAAGTTATTCGCGCCCCTTTGCTTTTGGTCAAGGGCAGGTGTCAGGCGGTGGCTGCTACGCGGTTAGAATAGTCGGCTACGTAGCGCGCTAAATTTCAGGGAAATCGTCGCAAGATGATGAAAATCACTATTTTCGGCACCGGCTATGTCGGCTTGGTCACCGGTGCGTGCCTCGCCGAAATGGGCAATCGCGTCGTCTGTGTGGATATCGATGCGGCCAAAGTCGAGCGCCTGAAGCGCGGCGAGATCCCCATTTATGAGCCGGGTCTGGAATCGATCGTCAGGCGCAACCATGCCAGCGGGCAGCTCGATTTCACCATCGATGCAGCGCCGGCGATCGCGCATGGCGACGTCATCTTCATCGCGGTCGGCACGCCGCCGGACGAAGACGGCAGCGCCGATCTGAAATACGTGCTGGAAGTGGCCAGGACCATTGGCCGGCATCTGGATCGTTACGCGGTGGTGGTGAACAAGTCGACCGTACCGGTCGGCACCGCCGATCGCGTGCGCGAAACCGTTGCGGCCGAACTGGCCGCGCGCAACGCCACCATCGAGTTCGACGTGGTGTCCAATCCGGAGTTTCTGAAGGAAGGCGCTGCAGTGGAAGACTGCCTGCGCCCCGATCGCATCATTGTCGGCGCATCCAGCGAGCGCGCGGTGGCGCTGTTGCGCAAGTTGTATGCGCCGTTCAATCGCAATCACGACCGCATGGTGGTGATGGACGAGCGATCGGCCGAGCTGACCAAGTACGCCGCCAACGCGATGCTGGCGACCAAGATCAGCTTCATGAACGAGATCGCGAATATTGCCGAACGTGTCGGTGCTGATGTGGAACTGGTACGCCAGGGCATCGGCTCGGATCCGCGGATCGGTTACCACTTCATCTATCCGGGCGCGGGTTACGGCGGCTCGTGTTTTCCCAAGGACGTGCAGGCGCTCGAGCGCACAGCGCGCGGCTACGGTTACGACGCACGCCTGCTCACCGCGGTCGAGGCAGTGAACCTGCAACAGAAGACCAAGTTGTTCGAGTTGATCTCGCGCCACTTCGACGGATCATTGGCGGGCAAGACGATTGCGCTGTGGGGCCTGGCATTCAAACCGAACACCGACGACATGCGCGAAGCTTCCAGCCGACGTTTGATGGAAGCCTTGTGGAGCGCCGGTGCGAAGGTGCGCGCGTTTGACCCGCAGGCGCGCGAGGAAACCCATCGACTATACGGCGACCGCGATGACCTGGTTTTGTGCGAGCAGGCCTATGACGCACTGGAGGGCGCTGATGTGCTGGCCATCGTGACCGAGTGGAAAGCGTTCCGCAGCGCCGATTTCCAGCGCATTCGAGCCACGTTGCGCGAACCGGTTATCTTCGACGGTCGCAATCTGTACGACCCGGTCGCCGTGGAAGAAGCAGGTCTGGCCTATTACGGTATTGGCCGCGGCCGCAGTCTGCAGATCAGGCAATGAACGCCTCGAACGACACCCTCGAAAAGCGGCTGGCCGAGCTGGAGGTCAAGCTGACCTTCATCGATGACACGGTACAGGCGTTGATGACGGCAGATGCTGATCAGTCGATGCGGATTGCCGCGCTGGAGCGTTCACTACGCGACCTGCGCGGCGAGCTTTCATCGATGCGCACGGCGCAGGCAGACGATCCGCACAGCGAACCGCCGCCGCCACACTACTGACCTACGACCCCGACCCACACAAGTTTTGCGACAACGGATCACCCTCATGGCCGATTCCCTGCGCGATCAGCTGCTCAAGAGCGGCATCGTCAAACATGTTCAACAAGACCGGGTCCAACAAGACCGCGTTCGCGAACAGAAGCGCACGCCGCCGCCGGCGCAAGCCGGCAAGCCTGCGAACAAGAATGCGAAGCCCCATCAACCGTCCCACGCAGCACGACCGCCGCGTCGGGATCAAGGCGAGATGGATCTGGCCAAGGCTTATGCAATACGTGCGCAAACCGAAGCCAGCGAACGCAAACGCATCGAACAGGAGGCCGCCGAACAGGCCCGCCTGCGGCGCGAGCGCAAGCTCAAGATCCAGCAGCTGCTCGATGGCAAGGCGCTCAACAAGGCCGAGGCTGATCAGCCGCGCAATTTCGAATACGGCGGTAAGATCCGCCGGGTACATGTCGACGCCGAACAGCTGATCGCGCTCAACGCCGGCGAGCTGGGCGTGGTGCAGCAAGGTGGCCGCTATCTGCTGGTCAGTCGCGAGATTGCCGAACAGGTGCGCGACATCGATTCACATCAGCTCGCATTGCTGGTCGATCCGAATGCCGGCGGCGTGGGAGACGATGGCGTACCCGACGACCTGATGTGGTGAGGCGAGTAGCAAGAACATAGGGACGAGGTTCGAGTAGCGAAGGCGCCAAAACCGGAAGCTCCAGGGCGCCACATTGTTCGAGCTTGCGCCCTCGCTACTCGACCCTCGCCCCTGCTTCTTTAGCTATTCGATTTCGAAGCCGCTCTTTGCCAATGCGGGATGATCCCAGCCACCCTTCGGGCTGAAACGCTCGCCGTAACGCTGGGCCAGTTGTTCCAGTTTCAGCTTGAGCTTGTCGACACCTTCGCTGCGCGCGTACTGGATCGGGCCGCCCCGGAACGGTGCAAAGCCGGTACCGAAGATCACGCCGGCGTCGAGCAGGTCGGCATCATCGACCACGCCGTCAGCGAGACAGGCGATCGCCTCATTGACCATCGGAAGGATCATGCGTTCCTGCAGATCAGGCGGCATCACATAGTGCTGATCGACCTCGGGCTTTATCGGCTTCCCGTCCTGCCACACATAGAGACCCTGGCCATCCTTCTTGCCGCGCTTGCCGGCAGCGAGTTTTTCGTCCAGCCCCGGCGGCACTTGCAGTCCGAGGAAGGGTGCGAGTTCCTTGCCGACCGAGGCGCAGACGTCCAGGCCCACGGTGTCGGCCAGTTCGATCGGACCCATCGGCATGCCGAATTTCTTCGCTTCGCGATCCAGCACCGGGCCCGGCACGCCTTCGCTGTACAGGCGCATGGCTTCGAGCAAGT